>WNGB01000110.1_pt1 | contig 105873 bp, 74 predicted proteins | sample 5400681 | NCBI WGS metagenome assembly WNGB01 (sample SAMN13153367, study PRJNA577476) | soil metagenome | isolation source: 115 cm soil or saprolite under grassland replicate 2 | place: USA:California | collected 2016-06-15 | reverse complement strand
GAGAGGATCCGCCAGCTCAAGGGCCTGCTCGACGAGGGGCTGATCTCGCCCCAGGAGTTCGAAGCCAAGCGGAAGGAGCTGCTGACGGGGATGTGAGAGTGCTACCATGTGGCGGTAATGCCTCGTAATTCGCAGCTCGCCGCTCCCCCTTCGTTCCCGGATCTGATCGACGAGTTGCGCCGGGACGCGAAGCTCGGGCCGCAGCTCACCTATGCGGCCTATCTGCCGGGGAGCGATCCGGTGTACGCCGAGCTCGATCCGCCGCTCCCCGGGCCTCTGGTGCAGGCGATCTCCCGCGGCGGCGTCCCCGGCCTGTGGTCGCACCAGGCGGAGGGAATCGCGGCGGTGCGGCGCGGCGAGAACGTGCTGATCACGACACCCACGGCCTCGGGCAAGTCGCTGGTCTTCCAGCTCCCGGTCCTCGAGGAGGCGGCGCGGGGCGGCCCGGGGCACGGCCTCTTCCTCTTCCCCTTGAAGGCTTTGGGACAGGACCAGCGCGGCAAGCTCGCCCATCTCGCCGAAGAGGCCGGGCTCTCCTCCGACGTGGCCGGCTGCGAGATCTACGACGGCGACACTCCGGCGGCAAAGCGGGCGGCGATCCGCAAGCAGTTCCCGCGCGTCATCGTCTCCAACCCGGACATGCTCCACCTGAGCATCCTCGGCAGCTGGACGACCTGGGGGCCGTTCCTCGCCGACCTGCGCTGGATCGTCCTCGACGAGCTGCACACCTACCGCGGGATCTTCGGCAGCCATTTTCATCATGTGCTGCAGCGCCTGCTGCGGCTCTGCCGGGCGGTCGGCGGCGATCCGCTGGTCATCGCCTCGTCCGCCACCGCCGCCAACGCGGCCGAGTTCGCCGAGACCCTGACGGGGAAGCGCTTCCACTGGATCGCCGAATCCGGCGCGCCGCGCGAAGGGCGGCACTTCCTGCTCTTCCGGCCGGTGGCGAGCCCGTACACGGCGACGCTCCAGCTCTTCGTCCGCTTCCTGAAGGCGGGCTTGAAGACGATCGTCTTCACCAAGGCGCGGCGCATCACCGAGCTCCTCTACTCCTGGCTGCGGCGGGAGGAGCCGGACCTCGCCCAGCGCGTCGCGAGCTACCGCGCCGGCTTCCTGCCCGAGGAGCGGCGGCGGATCGAGAAATCTCTCTTCGACGGCCAGCTGGACGGAGTCATCTCCACCTCGGCCCTGGAGATGGGGATCGACGTGGGAGGCCTCGACGCCTGCATCCTGGTGGGGTATCCCGGAAGCATGATGGCCACCTGGCAGCGCTCCGGAAGGGTGGGGCGCGCCGGCCGCGAGTCGATCACCGCGCTGGTGGCCCTGCCGGACGCCCTCGACCAGTTCTTCCTCGATCATCCCGACCAGTTCCTGGAGCGCCCCTGCGAGCGGCTGATCGTGGACCCGGTCAACGATCCGGTGTCGCGCGCCCACCTGATCTGCGCGGCGGCCGAGCTCCCGCTCTCCCGGCGCGACGACCAGCCGTATCTGGAGAGGCACACGCCGCGGGTGGCGGAGCTGGTCGGCGAGGGGCACCTGCTGGAGGCCGAGGACGGGACGGAATTCTGCTCGCTGCGCCGCCGGCCGCAGCGGCACGTCACCCTGCGCGGCACCGGAGCGCAGCACGCGATCCTCGATGGCGGGCGGATGATCGGCACGATCGACGGCGTGCGGGTCCTCCACGAATGCCACCCAGGGGCGATCTATCTCCACGGCGGCCGGCAGTACAAGGTGGAGGAGCTGGACCTCGAGGAGCGCAGGGTGCAGGCGGTGGTGGCGGACGTGGACTATTTCACCAGCCCGCTGGCCGAGAAGGAGACCGAGATCCTGGAGGTCCTCCGCGAGCGCACGGACGGGCCGCTCCACGCCGGCCTCGGGCGGGTGAAGGTCACCGAGAGGGTGATCGGTTACGAGCGCAAGCGGATCTACAGCCAGGAGTCGATCGACCAGCATCCGCTCGACCTGCCGCCGGTCCATTTCGAGACCGTGGGGCTCTGGTGGGTGGCGCCGAAGGCGGTGGAGGAGACGCTGCGCCGGCGCGGCGAGCACTACATGGGCTCGCTCCACGCCTCCGAGCACGCGGCGATCTCGCTCTTCCCGCTGCTCGCCCTGTGCGACCGCGGCGACATCGGCGGCATCTCCTACTCGTTCCATCCGCAGGTCGGCTGCGGCGCGGTGTTCATCTACGACGGCTATCCCGGGGGAGTGGGGATCGCCGCCCGCGGATTCGAGGAGCTGCCCGAGCTGCTGCGGCGGGTGCTGGTGCTGATCGAGAGCTGCGCCTGCGAGGACGGCTGCCCGTCGTGCATCCAGTCGCCCAAGTGCGGCAACGGCAACCGCCCGCTGCACAAGGCCGGCGCCGCGCGGTCGCTCCGGCTGCTCCTGGGCCTGGAAGAAGCGGTGGCGCCGATCGTGGCGCCCGAGCTGGCGCTGGAGGACCCTCACCCCCCCGACCCCCCTCTCCTACCCGCACTCACGCCCGCCCGGGAGAGGGGGGAGCTGAAGATACCTGCCTCTGGTTTTTCTCCCCCTCTCCCGGGGGAAGGGGAGTGCGGGTGGGAGAGGGGGCCGGGGGGTGAGGGTCCAACGCAGGTGCCGTCCCCTCCGGGGGCTGCCGAGGACGACCTCGACTTCCCCGAGCGCGAGGCCGGCCCCTGGTCGGAGCCCGGCCCGGCGCCGCGGCGCTACCGGCGGGCGCCGTTCGTCTCCGCGGGCCTGCCGCGGACGCTCCTCTTCGACATCGAGACCCTGCGTTCCGCGGCCGACGTCGGCGGATGGCGCAAGTCCCACCGCATGGGAGTCGCCCTGGGCGTCGTCTGCTGTCTGGAGGAGGGGAGCTTCGCGGTCTATCCCGAGAGCGAGGTCCGCGCCCTGAGCGACGCGCTGCGCGCGGCGACCCTGGTGGTCGGCTTCAACATCCGGCGATTCGACTACAAGGTCCTCTCCGGCTACACCGGAGTGGACTACTCCCGCCTGCTCCCCACCCTCGACCTTTTGGAAGACGTCTATGCGCGCGCCGGCCGGCGGATCGGCATGGGCCATCTCGCCCAGGAGACGCTGGGCACGGACAAGTCGGCCGACGGGCTTCAGAGCCTCGAATGGGTGCGCCAGGGCCGGCTCGATCTGGTGGAGGAATACTGCCGGAAAGACGTGGAGATCCTCCGCGACCTCTATCTCCACGGCCGGCGCGAAGGCTGCCTCTTCTACCGCGATCGCCGGCGCGACCTGCGGGTCAGGATCTGCGTGGATTGGTAGTCCCCTCCCCCTATCGCCGCGCCACCTCCGCTGCCTGCAGCAGGCGGAACGCCCGGCCGGCGGCCAGCTCATAGCCCCGGCGGGAGGCTTCCTCGTGCAGGCTCTTCAGGCTCTGCTCTCCGGCCACCGGATCGCCTTGCAGCAGCTCGAGCTCGGCGAGCGCGAGCGCCGCGTCGAGCGCAGACATCCGCAGACCCAGGAGGGCGCCTTCGTCGCGGGCTGCGGCGAGCGTCCTCCGTGCCTCGGCCGTCCGTCCCTGGGCACCGGCGGTCCGCCCGGCCGAGATCGTGACCGCCAGGCGCACCCGCCGGTTCTGGCTGGGAGCCGTCAGCTTCAGCGCGCTGCCGATCTCGTCGTTGGCGGCGCCGGCCTGGCCGCGGGCAAGGAAGATCTCGGCGAGGGCCTCGTGGCCGAGCGCTTCGCCGTCGGCGAGCCGCAGGGCGCGGAACCGGTCCAGCGCCTCACGGGCCTGCTGCTCCGCCGCCTCGACTCTTCCCGCGTTCAGCGCGATCCGGGCCAGGGCGAGCTGACCTTCCGCCGTCTGCTGCCGCTCGGCGGTCTCCGTCCAGAGATCGAGCGCGATCTTCGCGTTCTGCTGCGCCTCCGCCAGCTTCCCCTGGAGGCGCTGGATCTCGGCCGTCCCGGCCTTGGCATCGGCGAGGAGCAGCTTGTGCCCGGTCCTGCCCGCCAGCTCATCCATCTCCCGATAAGCCGCCTGGGCCTCCTTGAGCTGTCCCTCCTCGACCAGGACGAGGCCCAGCTTGCGCAGCGCCAGGCCGAGGCTGCGCGGATGGCCGATCTGCCGGGAGAGGCGGATTCCGTTTTCGGCCTCGGCCCGCGCCTCACGCAGTCTGCCGAGATCCAGGTACACCGCCGACAGGCTGGTGCGGGCTCCCGCCTCCCCCAGGATGTGGCCGATGCTCCGGAACCGCCGCAACGCCTCTTCGAGCGACCGCTGGGCCGCCTGCAGGTCCCCCTGCTCCTGGTACGCGCTGCCGAGACTGGTGAGGGCCCGCGCCTCCCCCAGGGGATCGTGGACCTCCTGTGAGATCTTGACGACCTCCTGCAGCAGCCCCTGCGCCTTGTCGTAGTTCCCCGCCTGGATCTCCAACCCGCCGAGGTTGGTGAGGGCGAGCACGATACCGCGCTGGTTTCCCGCCTCGCGATGAATGTCCAGGGCCCGTTGATACTGCTGGCGCGCGCCCTCGAAGTCCCCGCTGTCGCGCAGCAGATTGGCGATGTCGTGAATGGCGCTGGCGACGCCGACCTGGTCGCCCGCGGCGGAGAAGATGCTTTCCGCTTCGTGGATGCGGGCGAGCGCCTCCTCCTGCCTCCCCTGGCTGCGCAGGGCGAGCCCCTGGAGGTGCAGCGCCTGGGCGGTGAGCAGCCGGGCTTTCAGCTTCCGCCCCTTCTCCGCGGCATGGAGGGCGGCTCTCTCCTGGCTCGCAAAGTCCGAGAGGGCGGCCGCGGCTTCGGCCTCGGCCAGGTCGATGCGCGGATCGTCCGCCAGTGGCTCCGGCAGCCGGCGCAGGCTGGCGATCGTGACGAGCGCCCGCCGGGCGCGCCCGGCCGCGACCTCGGCATCGGCGAGGTGGAGACCGTGCTCCAGGTTGTCGGGGAAGAAGCGCCAGAGACTGTCGTAGATGTCGACCGCCTTCGCCCAGTCGCGGCGGGTCTCGGCGTGCGCGGCTTCGACGAGGAGGCGGTCTTCGCGCGGCAGGCCGGCGGAGAGCGCGAGCGCGCGGGCGGCCTCCTGCTCGGCGTTCGCGTCGTAGCCGAGCGTGGACCAGGCGCTGGCGAGGGCGGCATGGGCCAGCGGGAAGGTGGGCTCGGCCTCGGTCGCGCGCTCCAGGAGGTCGCGCGCCGCCAAGGTATCCAGGGCGCGCAGGTGCTCCAGTCCCTGGGAGTAGAGACGGCCCGCCTCGCGGCCGGCCGGGAAGGCCGCGCGGGTGGAGGCCACCTCGGTGTGCGTGGCCGGGCCGGTCCCCAGCTTCACCCGCAGATCGCGCCCGAGATCGGAGACCAGCTCGAAGAGATCCCCCTCGTCGCGCGTCCCGGTGAGAACCGAGAGCGTCTCCCCCGTCGCCGTGTCCTGCAGCTTCAGGTCGACCCGGATGCGGCCCCCTCCCTCCTGGCCGAGCGCGAGATACGACCCGAGCAGGACCACGTCGCACGCCAGCCGGTCGTGGAGGCGGCTCAGGGTGTCCCGCGACAGGTTCTGGGGATCGCCGAGGCGCAGATCCCGCTTGGTCTGGGTCACGCTCTCGCCGGTGATGGTGTGGAGCCTCTCGCCGACGCCGAGCTCGCCCGTGAACATCTCCGCCAGGGCGGTCGACAGCCAGGCGGACTCGTCGCGGCCGGAGAGGTTCCGGAAGCCGAGCACCGCGATCGAGCGGCGGGGCGCCCGGGCCGTCTCCTGGAGGGCGCCCGGAGGTCTGGGGGGATCGGACCGGCGGGAGCGCATGACGGAGAGGGAGACCGCCCCGACAGCGATCAGAAGGAGCGCCGATCCGCCGAGGGCGATCCACCGGGGGACCTTCGACCCGCTGTGCCCCGATTCGATCGGAGCCGGCTCTGAGACCGGGACGGAGATCCCGGTGTCCTCTCCCAGGGACGGCACGGGAGCCTCGGGAGGCACAGGGGGCGCGGCAGGTGGGGGCGCCTCGGCCGACACCGGCGTGAACGAGGACGGTGCGGAGTGCCGCAGATCGGCCACGAAGCTGTACCCCCGCCCGGGCACCGTCACGATGAACCGGTGCTCGCCCGCCTCCTCGCCCAACGTCTTGCGCAGGCGGAAGACGTTCTGGGTGAGCGTCGCCTCCGTGATGAACGTATCGGGCCAGACCTTCTGGAGGATCTCCTCCTTGTCCACCACCTGGCCGTGTCGCTCCACCAGGACGAGCAGTGTCGCCAGGGCCTTCGGAGGGAGCGGAACCGGCTCCCCCGACCGGGTCAGAAGCCGGCGGACCGGATCGAGGACATACCCTTCGAATTCGTACAACACCTGCTCCTGCGGCGACATCGCGGCTCGTGAGAAAGCTGGCGACCCGGACGGGAAGACTTCGGAGTGCTCTTCATTGTAGCTCGTCCGCACCTCGAGGCCGCGGCACGCTCCTTGAAAGTAGAGAGTGTGGGAGAGTACCAAAAGGAGGCCAGGAAATGGACATCCCCGGGATACTACGACATCGCGCTTTCGCGTCGGCCGCGCTCCTGATCGCGTTCCTCGGCACTTGTCTGGGACTCTCCGGGTGCTCCACGCTCGGTCTCGCTTCCTTCGCGAGGCCCGACGTGCGGCTGATGGGTCTCGACGTCGGCAGCGTGGGCCTGGACTCCGCCGAGCTCCTCTTCGACTTCCAGGTCGACAACCCCAACGCGCGGAGCCTGGTGCTGGACGGCGTGGCGTATCGCCTGAACCTGGAAGGCGCGCGGCTGCTCGACGGCCGGCGCAGCGAGCGCACCGAGATCGCCGCCTCCGGGGAGAGCCGGGTGACGCTGCCGGTGACGGTCCGCTACGACGACGTCGCCCGGGCGCTCCGCAGCCTGCGCCGGGAGGACCATCCCTCCTACGAGCTCAACGCCGACTTCGAGTTCGCCGCCCCGCTCATCGGCAACGTGGTCGTGCCGGTGACCCAGAGAGGACGCGTCCCCCTCGACCGGCTGGCCGGATGGCTGGGGCGGATCCTCGGGGGGTGAAGAGGAGGCGGGCCGCGTGGGCCTCTGCAACTCACGCGACGGGCGTAGAGATCGGCCTGCAATCTCTCTCCGTACCGGTGTAACAGCGCAACGTACCGGTGCATCGACGCAACGTACCGGTGCAACGCGCCATTGTACCGGTGCAATGGCGCATTGCACTGGTGCAACAGCGCAACGTACCGGTACAACGTCGCAATGTACAGGTACATCGGCGCAACGTACCGGAGCAATGGCGCGTCGAACCTCTCGAGCGGCGCAATCATCAGCCTCGACACCGCCGTGCTCCCTTCCGTTAGCGCATTATACTTCTTGGTTGTCGCAACAAATCGGAAATTCGCGACATTGTACCGGCAGAGCGGCGCAACGATCTCGTCCAACGGCTCGCGGGATCGGTACTTTGCGCCAATGTACCCGATAAATGGCGCAACGGGCGTTCGCTTTGCGCCGTTGGTCGCGATCGTTGCGACAGTCCAGAGGTTCTCCGAGCCGTTGTACCTGTATCCGCGACGGTTGGAGCTGTCGCGTGGCCCGGCCGGACGGAGGAGAGCTCGATGGAACCGGTGCAATGTCGCAATGTACCGGTGCAAAGGCAGGTTTCCCCTGTTCTGCGTCACGTTGGAGAGGTACAATGGTGGCTTGCACCGGATCGTTGCGCCGGTCAGGAGGTCCATTGCGACGGTTCTCCGGTGCAATGAGGGGCTCACGCCCTCGGTTGCGACGTTCGAGCGGTGCAACGACGGAAGAGGAGAGTGCAATGCGACAAGAGATGTCTGTTTGGAAGCTCCTGACCGAGCTCGAGGTGTGCGTGAAGCATCATGAGAGCCAGGAGGCGCATCACGCGGAGCGGGAGGTCTACCATCGCGAGCAGCGGGCGGCCCGCGCATCGATCCGTGTCAGCAATCTCGCGGCCCGCGTGATGGAGACCAAGGACCCCACCGAGACGTTCGGCGGAGCGTCCATCGCCCGCGAGATCAACCAGCGCTACGGCAAACATCTGCGCCGGCCGGTCCAGGTCCGCAACGTGGCCACCGCGCTCCGCCGCATGGCCGCCGCCGGCCGCATCCGCCAGGTCGAGGAAGGCCGGGCGTACCACGAGGCGCTCTACACGCGGTGAGGGCGTGCGCGGAATTTGACCTTCCTCTGGAGGATTAGTCTTGAGCGACAGAGCTCCATTGGGTGGTGGTTTTGGTTGTCTTACTTGGCTGGGGTTAGCATTGCTCACGTGGGCCGTAGGGATGGGTCTCCTTGCATTGCTTGGGATCGATGAAGGGTCTCTCCAGGGGAATCTTGGCACTGTTCTCCTTATGCTACTTCTGCTGGCGACGTTTATTCTGTCGTGGAAGATCAACCGACATTTGGAAAGGCGGTGGGCTGCAGAGAAGGCCGAGGCAGACCGGAGAGAAAATGAGGAGCATAAGAGGCGGAGGGATCTAGAAAGAGAATACTATAGACAAAATCCTGAGCGGTTGGTGACGGAGGTATGTTCTTACTGCAACATGGAAATTCCTGCGTTCGCACGGATCTGCCCATACTGCCGAACAAATCTCCGCGAGGAGCGTTAGCATGCGAGATAAGAGCCGGCGGCTCTAGCTTTAAAGAACTGGAGGAGTCATATTCCCATTGGAGAAGGAGTCCGGCGAACCCGGTCGCTCCAGCGGACGGCTGACGCCACCGCTGAGTTCCATCCCGTTCGCCAGCACGCTTGGCTCGGCCCCGTCTCAAGAAAAAACCGGATTCCGGCTCGGCTCTTTTTGCGCTATAGATTGAGATCTGGGTATCGGCTCGTGTGCCAGATGGCGACCACTTCAACCGTGTGCGGTTTGCTCTTTACCCGGTTGTTGCAAAACCGGGTTCCAGTTCTTCCCTCCTATCCGGCCCAACGGGCCGGGAGAGCGGAGCCCAGGGTTGAGGCCTGGCCGCAGGCCGATACCCTGGGTCAACAGGCGCGCCATGGTTCGCGGCCTGAAGGGCCGCGGGAGCCGGCCCGGCGAGCGAACTGTTTCCGGCCGCCCCTCCCGCGGCCTGTCAGGCCGCGGAGGCATGGACCTCCCGGGACCCGGGGAATCGGCCTGCGGCCTCATCCCCGGGCTCCGCTCTCCCGGCCCGTTGGGCCGGAAGGGCCGCGTCCTCGAATTGGATGGCCCCTCGAATGGGTGAGTAGCCAGGAGCATGAGGCATGCCTAACCCCCGGGCATCAAGCGGATGGGCGGCTACCGTGTCGCAGTGACGAACATAGGGAGAAAAGGAGCTATGCGATGCATATCCTGGAACATCTGTTTCTGGTCGGCGAGTTCCCCGCGCGAGCCCACCTGCTGTCCGGGCTAACGCTCGAGCAAGTCACGCTATGCCCGGACGGCGCGTCGCACTCGATCTACGCCGAGCTGTGGCACATTGTGGCGTACCAGCAGAGTATCATCGAGCCGGGCGACCCGGCCGGCGACGTGTATCCGAGCGCGGCGCCGGAGCACGAGCACCAATGGCACGACTTGGTGCGAGTGTTCTTGGACGGCGCTCGCGCTGCGGCAGCGTTGGGGCAGGCGCCTGAGCGGTTGGCCCTCGAGGTAGAGCCGGGCGTGACAATGGCCGACGAGCTTTATAGTGTGGCGGTGCATAACGCATATCACCTTGGCAAGATCGTTGCGTTGCGGCAGCGGATCGGCGCGTGGCCGCCCACGGCAGCGTCGGACGGGTCGTAACCGCAGGCGCGGTGGGACGCCGCCCAAACTAGCGGTTGCACCGGACGCCGCGCATCCACCTTCGTCGTTGGCTCCAATGCTTGAGCGCGGCGCCGGTGAACCTGGGCGTTGGCCGTCACGATCGGTTCTTTCGTGGCTCTCGTCCTGGCGGTCCTTGAGGCCCCTGGTGTCCTTGAAATCCTTTTTTTACTTCCCCGGGGCTGACACCCACACCGCCGGATACCCGAGCTTCGCTGCCGTGGCGTTGAGATTCGCCAGGTCCTTGTCGAGCAGGGCGTTCAGCGCGGCTTCCTGAGTACCCAAATCCTGTTTGTAGGCGGCGAAGGCTTCGCGCATGCCTTGCGTCGGTGCTCCGTCGCCGCCTTTCACGAAGTCGAACAGGGGGGAGAGGCGCGAGTAGAGCATGGCGCCCCCGCGCATGGCCAGGACGTCGTAGGTGATCTGGGCCTTGGGGTTGTGCAGCTTCTCGTCGATGGCGTCGAGCTTCGCGATGAGGTCCTTGGAGGCGGTGATCAGATCGGCTGCGCCGGGCTCCTTGGCCAGCAGGTCGTCGTGTGCCGCGAGCTGCCGGCGGACGCTCTGGAGCCGCAGCTCGGCCCGCGTCAGGCGCGTGATCTGGTCGCGCACGTCGAGAGCGAACCGGAGCTGCGCCTCCAGGTCCTGGGGTGAGACCGTGGAGCGCGGGTCGGGGAGGACCTTGAGCGGAGTCGTGGCGGTCTTGCCGTCGACCGTCAAGCGCAAGGTATAGGTGCCGGGCAGGGCCGAGGGGCCGATCAGCGGAAAGCCCGAGTCGAGCTTGGAGTTGGGGATCATCTCGGCGCCGTCCCAGACGATCGGCCAGACGGCGCGCTGCACGCCCTTACCCTTGGGCAGGGCGAGCTGCGCGAGAGCCTCCTTCTCGTCGTCCACGTACTCGCTGCTGCCGGTGACCTCCGGTGCCTTGCTGGTCATGGTGTTCACCACGCGGCCCGAGGCGTCCAGGACCTCCAGCTTGACGTCGCCTTTGGGCTCGTCCTTCAGCCAGTAATAGATCCGGGCGCCGCGCGGCGGATTGGTCCCCGTCCAGCCGAGACTCGGGACGGACTCGAGGCTCCAGTGGACCGCGTCGGGAGCCGGGAACAGGTGGAGGCCCTTGGCTTCGGCGTCCTTGTCGATCTCCTTCAGGGAGCGGACCACCGGCAGGTCGTCGAAAATCCAGGCGGACCGGCCGTGGGTTCCCAGCACCAGATGGTCGTCCTTGACCTGCAGGTCGTGCACCGCGACGGTGGGGAGGTTCAGGTGCAGGGAGCGCCAGGTGGCGCCGTCGTCGGTGGAGAAGGCGACGCCGCGCTCGGTTCCCAGGTAGAGCGTGCCCTGCTGCTCAGGGTCTTCGCGTACGGAGTGCAGGTAGACGCCCTTCGGCAGGTTGCCGTCGAGACGCTTCCAGCTGCGGCCCAGGTCGGTGGTCTTCCAGAGGTAGGGGCGCATGTCGTCGAGCCGGTGGGCGTCGACCACCAGGTAGGCGGTTTTGGCATCGAAATGCGAGGGCTCGATCATGCTGACCGTCCCCCACTCGGGGAGGCCGGGGACGTTGGCCGTGACGTTGTGCCAGCTCTTGCCTCCATCCTCGGTGACGTGAACCAGTCCGTCGTCGGTTCCCACCCAGATCAGGTCCGCCTGCCGGGGGGACTCGGCGACGACGAAGATGGTGCAGTAGGTCTCGACGCCGGTGTTGTCGCCGGTGATCGGGCCGCCGGACCATTGCTCCTTGGTCTTGTCGTTGTGGGTCAGGTCGCCGCTCACGGCGGTCCACGTCTGGCCGCCGTCCGCGGTGCGGAAGAGGACGTTGGCGCCGTGATAGATGACCTTGGGATCGTGCGGCGAGACCGCGATCGGCGCGGTCCACTGGAAGCGGTAGCGCATGTCCTGGCCGGCCCAGCCGGACGGGTTGTCCGGCCAGGCGCTGACGTTCCTCTCCTCGCCCGTGCGGTGGTCGTAGCGGGTGATGATGCCCAGGTATTCGCCCGCGTAGACGATGTTCGGGTCGGACGGGTCGGAGACCACCCAGCCGGCTTCGCCGCCGCCCACCCCGTGCCATTCGGAGTTGCGGATGCCGCCGCTGGTGAGGGAGTCGCTGGGACCCTGGGTCGTACCGATGTCCTGGAGCGCGCCCGCCACGTGGAACGGCACCCGGGTATCCACGGAGATGTGGTAGAGCTGGCCGATCGGCAGGGGGGGCTGGAACCAGGTGGCGCCGCCGTCGGTCGAGATGTCGACCCCGCCGTCGTGGGCGGCGATCATCCGCTTGGGATTTTTCGGATCGATCCAGACGTCGTGATGGTCGCCGTGGTGGATGGTGCGGATCTGCCGGAAGTTGTGGCCGCCGTCGATGCTCTGGTACATGGCGACCTCGGGAGCCCAGATCTCGTCCGGATTCACCGGCGAGACGGTCAGGGTGGAGTAGTACCAGGCGCGCTGGCGGAGCCCGCGATAGGCGGTTGCCAGCTCCCAGCTCGACCCGCCGTCGTCGGAGCGGAAGAGGCCCCCCTTCTCGGCCTCGATGATGGCGTAGACGCGCCGGCCGTCGGACGGGGCCACGGCCACGCCGACCTTGCCCCAGGTGCCTTCGGGAAGGCCGTTGCCGGTGAGCTGCTTCCAGGTGTCGCCGCCATCCCGGGAGACCCAGAGCCCGCTGCCCGGGCCGCCGCTGGTCATCTCCCAGGGGCGGCGGCGGGCCTGCCAGAGGCCGGCGAAGACGATGTGCGGATTGGAGGGGTCGAGCGCCACGTCCGAGGCTCCGGTGTCCGCGTCCTTCTTGAGCACCTGCTTCCAGGTCTTGCCGCCGTCGGTGGTGCGGTAGACGCCGCGCTCGGGATTCGGCCCGAAGGCGTGGCCGAGAACGGCGGCGAAGGCGATGTCCGGGTCGTGCGGGTCGACGACCATGGTGCCGATCTGCCCTTCCTGGGTCCACACGTGGGTCCAGGTCTTGCCGCCGTCGGTGGACTTGTAGATACCGTTGCCGGCGCCCACGTTGCCGCGGATGTTGGCCTCGCCGGAGCCCACGTAGATGACGTTGGGATCGGAGGGCGCGACGGCGATCGAGCCGGTCGAGGAGATCGGCTGGTCGTCGAACACGGGGTTCCAGGAGAGCCCGCCGTCCTCGGACCTCCAGACTCCGCCCGAGGCGGTGGCTGCGAAAAAGACGTTGGAGTTGCCCGGAACGCCCGCCACCCGGGCCACGCGCCCGCCCCAGGCCGGACCGAGGAGACGGTATTTGAGAGACGACAGCCCGTCCGGGTCCTTGAGCTCCGAGGGAGGAGCGGCGGCCGCTGCCGCGGTCAGCGAGAGGAGGAGAACGGAGGCGAAGAGAACGGAACGGCGCGCGACTCCATGCATGCGGGGCACCTCGAAGGGCGTTGGCCGGAGATGGCCGGCTCGGCTCCGACGCGCAGCTTAGTCAATGGCGGGGGAGGGGGCAAGGGCGGTAGTATGTTGCGCATGTACATCTCGCGCATCCGTCTGGAGAACATCCGCGGCTTCCGGGATCTCGACCTCGATCTCCGCGGTCCGGACGGCAAGCCCCGGCAGCGGACGCTGATCATCGGGAAGAACGGGACCTGCAAGACGACCGTGTTGCGCGCGATTGCGTTGGGGCTGTGCGACCTGTCGGCTGCGAATGCGTTGTTGGCGGAGCCGATCGGTGATTTCGTCGCTGCCGGCAGCTCGCTGGGTGTCATCAGTCTCGATCTGGGCGATCTTGCGTCGAAGTCCTGGTTGGTCCGCGAGAACGGCAAGGAGGGCATCGAGCAGCAGGAGACCAGTCTCCCCCTCCCGGATGACCCTCCCTTGCTCGTCTGCGGATACGGCGCTGGGCGGTTTGGCGTCGGGACCGATACGGGGCGCGACTACCGGGTGGCGGATTCGGTCTACACGCTTTTCGACTATCGCCGCACGCTCCTGGGCCCAGAGCTGACGCTCCGCCGCCTCAATGACTCTCTGGGCTCCCTGTCATACCAGGCAATCCTGCAATGCATCGGAACGGCGCTCGGCCTGACTCCCGCCGATGAGATCCGTCTTCCGAAAGGCGGAGGAGTCGAGCTCTCGGGACCATCGATCGGTGGGACGGTGCGTCTCGAAGGCTGGGCCGACGGCTACCGCCTGACCTTCAGCTGGCTGCTGGACCTCTACGGCTGGGCGTTGCGGGCTGACCGGATCGACCCTGAGGGAAATGCCAACGGCATCCTGCTGGTCGACGAGATCGAGCAGCACCTGCACCCTTCCATGCAGGCGGAGATTCTCCCGCGACTGGCGAAAGCTCTTCCCAAGATGCAGCTTTTCGCCACGACCCACAGCCCGCTCGTGGCGCTCGACGCCCGGCCCGAAGAGCTCGTAGTGCTCCGGCGCGAGGGCGATCAGGTGGTGGCGGAAACCTCGGTCCCGGACTTCACGGGCTACTCCGCCGAGGACATGCTGGCCGACGAGCGGCTCTTCGACACGGAGGTCTACGCACCCGAGATGCAGGAGAAGGTCGTTCGGTACCGTTCGCTCGCGGCCATTCCGCGCGAGGAGCGGAGGGCGGCCGAGACGCGGGAGATTCGTGATCTCGCTCTGGAGATCGGGGCACGCCCCCTGCCCGAGTCGCGCGAGAGCGATATGGTCCGCGAGCTCAAGCGCCTCATCGATAAGCACAATCTGTGAGCCCCGGGCCTTGATCCATATCGATCGGAACCGCGCGGACGAGCAGGGCCGGCCGATCCGGCCGGACGATGCCTGGCGCAAGAAAGCGGAGGCGAGCCCGGCCAGAGCGGGCGAGATCAATCCCGGAATCTACGCGGACGAACGGGTGAAGGCCGCGCTCGAGAAGCTCTTCCACGAGAAGTGCGCCTACTGTGAGACGAGGGTCACCGCCTCGGTCCGCAAGTACGAGGCGGAAGGGCAGGTGGACGTGGCGGCCGACTTCCGGCGCCACCTGGAGATGTTTCTCCTCCCGGACCGTTGTCAGTACGCCGGAGCAGCACGCGCGGTGGTCCGGGATCCGGACGCTTTTGGTGTGTAGCCTCCGCTTGCGCGAAGGTCTCCAGCGCCAGCGCGAGGATCTCCTGGTTGGCGAGCTTGATGGACTCGAGGTGCCTGGCGCCTTCGATGATCTGGACGCGGGCGTTCGCGTGGCTGGCGAGCTCCTGGGTGTCGGGGGGGCGTACGCCTTCGTCCTGCGCGCCGCTGACGTAGGTGATCGCCCGCACGGAAAAGGCTTCCGCGTGCCGCCGCATGTCCAGGTAGCGGTAGGCCGTCCGCAGCACGTGCTCGAAGACCAGGTAGGCCGGCCACTGTTGCGGGGCGACCCGCCGGGACCATTCGAGCAGGTGCGGCGCCACGTCCTCGAACATGGCTCCAGCCACCAGCCGGGTGCGGGCGAGGACCGGATGCGCCCAGTAGCCTCCCGCGCTGACGCCCCAGACATGGAGCGGCAGCCCCGGAGCCTTCGCGGCCAGGAAGTCGAGTCCCGCTTCGACGTCGCGGTCGAGGAAGCCGCGGGCCGCTACGTTCGAGACCCCGGGAAGGTCGAGTGTCAGGGCGTGATAGCCGGCCTCGTGCAACGCCTTGATCCGCCCCCAGCGATGGAAGTACGACCTGCCCCAGGCCAGCCAGGGGGGGAGCAGGAGGACCGCTCCCCGCGCCGCGTCCGCCGGAAACCAGGTCGCGGGGAGCGTCTCCGGCCCCCGCGGCCGCGGTACGCTCACCTCCTCCCAGGGTCGGAGCGCGTCCGGCGGATCGGGTTGCGCCGCCAACGGCAGGCGGGGCGACAAGGCGAAGAACAGACGGACCGCAGCGCTCTCCTGAGCGCCTGAAGGGCGTGACGGTGGCACAACCACTCTCCTCGAATCCAGACGAGAGGGGCGGCCCGGTCCGCCCCCGATGCAGAGTGTAGGCGCGACCGGGCCTGGCGTGTTACATCCGGCTCTACTCGGGCTGCCAGATCGGGAGCCGGCCCGGGGTCCACGGAGCTCCGGCCGTCTCCAGCTTCTCCTCCAGCGCCTTCAGGTCCACCTCGACCAGCTTGCGCAGGTCGGCGAGCACCGGCGCGAAGGCTTCCGCGGCCAGACGGTAGGCGTCGAGATCGGTCTGCGTCGGACCGGCGGTGGTGCTCCACTGGCTCTCGATCACCCGGTCCACCCGGTCGTCGATCGAGGGCGGCAGCGTCTCGTTGCGGTTGGTCTCGGTCGTGTCGCCCTCGAGGATGATGTCGAGGTCCAGCAGGCGCCGTTCGAGGGCGTCCGCCTCGTCGCTCAGCTTGTCGTCGGCGCGCGGCGTATCGAGGAGCGCGCGCTGGATGGCGTTGATCCTGTCGTGGGTCTCTTCGACGATCTGCTCGGCGCCCGCCACCGCGCGCTGCAGCCGTGCGGTCTTCTGATGGAAGGCGCGGGCGGCGGCCTGGTCCTGCGCCGGCAGGCTGCCCAGGTTCATGGGGACGGCCTCGAAGCTCTGCGGTCCGGCGAGCTGGGTCAGCGTACCGTTCTCCCGCTTGGCGATGGTCACCCGGTAGGTCCCGGGCGCGGCGAGCGGCCCCAGGTGCGGCTCGGAGAACAGGTCCTCTTCCGAGACCGGCTCGTCGGAGGGCGGGAGCGAGGTGGGGTAGCGGAGATCCCAGGCCACCCGGTGGAAGCCGGCGGTGGTCGGCCCGGTGAGGCGGCGCACCACGTTTCCCTGCTCGTCGCTGACCGTGACGAGGACCACCGGATCCTTCTCCCGGTCCTCCGCGCGCAGCTCCTCCCAGCTCGGGAAGGCGACGTTGCCCCCTTCCTTCTCGGCCTGTTCCTCGGTCTGCCAGCGCGCCTTCTTGAGGGTCTGCAGGTCGTCTTTGAGGTAATAGGTGAACACCGCGCCGAACGGGGGGTTCGGGGCGGTGAAGAACGACTCGCCCTGGAAGGCCTTGCCGCGCAGGCCGTACGGCCGCTCCTCGATGTACATCGGCGCCGGCTTCACCGGGAAGAGAGCGGCGTCCTTCTGCAGGGTCTCGGTCTTGAGCCCCCGCAGCGGGGTGTAGTCGTCCAGGATGTAGAAGCCGCGGCCGAAGGTCGCGAGCACCAGATCGTTCTCCCGCCGCTGGATGATCATGTCGCGCACGGCGACCGTCGGCAGGCTCTTCAAGCGGGTCCAGCGCTTGCCGCCGTCCAGGCTGAAGTAGGCGCCGAACTCGGTGCCGGCAAACAGCAGGTTCGGATCGACGTGGTCCTGGACGACCGCGTAGACCGCACCGTTCTTCGGCAGGTCGCCGGCGATCGAGGTCCAGGTGCGGCCGCGATCCGTGCTCTTCAGGAGGTACGGCTTGAAATCGCCCTGCTTGTGGTTGTCGAAAGCGGCGAAGACGGTGTCCGCGTCGACGGCGGACGGCTCCAGGCGCGACACGTAGGTGTCGTCGGGGATGCCCGGGAAGCGGTCGATCTTGCGCCAGTTGGCGCCGCCGTCCTCGGTGATCTGAACCAGCCCGTCGTCGGTGCCGACGTAGAGGAGCCCCTCCTTCTTCGGCGACTCGGCGAGCGAGACGATGTTTCCGTAGGGAGAGGTCGAGGCGCCCCGCGCCACCGCGTCGACGCTCCAGACCTTGCCCATGACCTTCAGCTTGTTGCGGTCGATCTGCCGGGTGAGGTCGGGGCTCACGGCGCGCCAGGTGTTGCCGCGGTCGTCGCTCCTGAAGACCTTCTGGGCGGCGAAGTAGACGCGGGTATGGGAGTGCGGGCTGACCAGGATCGGCGAGTCCCAGTTGAAGCGGAGCGCCGGCTCGCCGGGCCCCGGCTGGGGCTTGACGTCCACCCGCTCGCCGCTCTTCCGGTCGTAGCGGACGACCTCGCCGTACTGCGCCTGGGCATAGAGGATGTTGGGATCCTCGGGGTCGGCCACGGTCTCGAAGCCGTCGCCTCCCTGGGTCACGAACCAGTCCTGGTTGGTGATGCCGTGCTGGGTCAGGGTCCGCGACGGGCCGCCGAGGCTGAAGTTGTCCTGGGTGCCGCCGTAGACGTTGTAGAACGGCTTCGCGTAGTCCACGTCGACGCGATAGAACTGGGTGACCGGCAGGTTGGCGATGAACCGCCAGTGCTTGGCGCGGTCGTAGCTCTCGTAGAGCCCGCCGTCGCACCCCACCAGGAGGTGATCCGAGTTTCGCGGATCGATCCAGACCACGTGGTTGTCGACGTGCTTGTTGATCTCACCGGCGTGGTGCCAGGTCTTGCCGCCGTCGTTGGTCACCTGCAGGTAGACGTCGACCGAGTAGACGGTGTCGGCGTCGTGCGGATCGGGGAACAGCTCCTGGTAGTACTGGGCGCTACCGGCGACCTCGCTGCTCTGCTTCGCCCAGTTCGCGCCGGCGTCGTCGGAGCGGAAGAAGCCCCCTTCGTCGCGCGCCGCCTCGATGCTGGCGTAGACGACGTCGGGATTGGCCGGCGCGATCGCCAGGCCGACGCGGCCGAGCTCCACCTTGGGCAGGCCCGCGGTCAGCTTGGTCCACGTGGCGCCGCCGTCGCGGCTCTTGTAGATGGCCGACTCGGGGCCGCCGTTGATGAGCGTCCAGACGTGGCGCCGCCGCTGGTAGGAGGCGGCATAGAGGACGTCCGGATTGCGCGGATCCATCACCACGTCGGTGACGCCGGTGTTCTCGCTGATGGTGAGGACCGCTTTCCAGGTCTTGCCCCCGTCCGTCGTCTTGTAGAGGCCGCGGTCGCCGCCGGGCGCCCAGAGGGGACCCTGGGCCGCCACGTAGACGGTGTCCGAATCGCGGGGGTCGACGACGATCTTGCCGATGTGCTCCGAAGCTTTGAGGCCGACGTCCGTCCACGTCTTGCCGCCGTCGACCGACTTGTACACGCCGTCTCCATAGGAGACGCTGCGCTGGCTGTTGTTCTCACCGCTCCCCACCCAGACGACCAGCGGGTTGTTGGGATCGATGGTGACGCAGCCGATCGAATACGAGGCCTGCTTGTCGAAGAGGGGGGAGAAGGAGATGCCCGCGGTGGTGGTCTTCCAGACGCCGCCCCCCGCGGTCGCCACATACCAGGTGTTGGGCTGGCCGGGGTGGATCGCGAGGTCGATGATCCGGCCCGAGGTGATGGCGGGGCCGATCCCGCGCAGTGAGAGCCCCTCGAAGGTATCGGCATTCAGAAGGTCTTTGGGCTCGTCTTTCTTCTCCGCCTTGGCGGCCGGAGCGGCATGGACGCCGCCCGCCAGCAGGAGGCACAGCAGGGCCGTCGACACAAGGGTACGTTTCACGCGAATTCCTCCAGATGATGGTTTCCGGGACCTGTTGGACAGACCTCTCCCCGCGCTCGGTCGACCTCGATTCTATGCTCTTCCCTTCCTCCGGAACCACACATACACCGGCAGCCCCAGGACCAGCAGCCCGAGCCCGGCGAGCGACTCCCGCGGGCTCTCGACGAGGGTGTTCCCGATTAGCAGGAGGCAGGCCAGGATGAACAGGGCCGGGACGACGGGATAGCCCCAGGTACGGTAGGGGCGCGGCAGGTCGGGCCGGCGCCGCCGGAAGACGAAGACCGCCGCCGCGATCGCCGCATGGAAGACGACCGAGGCGAACACCACGTAGGTGTAGAGCTGCGCGTAGGTCCCCGAAACCGCCAGGAGCGCCGCCCAGGCGCTCTGCGCCCAGAGCGAGCGGACCGGCGTGCGGAAGCGCGGATGGACCGCCGCGAGCGATCGGAAGAACAGGCCGTCGGCCGCCATCGGCAGGTAGATCCGCGAGCTGTAGAGGATGGTCGAGGAGATGCAGCCGAAGGCGGAGACGAGGACGGCGAGCGAGATCAGGCGCGCGCCTCCGGGGCCGAACAGCCGGGAGGCGGCCGCCTCGGCGATCCGCGGCTCCGCGGCCATCGCGGTCACCGGCATGGCGCGGACGTAGGCGAGGTTGAGCAGCAGGTAGAGCCCGATGACCGCCAGGGTGCCCAGGATCAGCCCGCGCGGCAGGCTGCGCGCCGGGTCGCGCACCTCCCCGGCCGAGCAGGTCAGCCCGTACCATCCGTCATAGGTCCAGAGGGTCGCGACCATCGCCACGCCGAACGCCACCAGGAGCGCACCGCCCACCGGCGTCTGGGGAGCCGCGGCGGCTCCGCCCCCTCCGGACGTCGCCGGGGCCGGCGCGAGGAGCCCCAGGACGCCGAAGACCAGGATCGATCCCACTTTGAGGACGGTCAAGGCGTTCTGCGTCCAGGCCCCCTCCTCGAGGCCCAGATGGTTGACCGCGGTGAGGAGCACGATGGACCCCACCGCCGCGAGCTTGATGCCGGTGATCGGGAGAGCCGGCAGGCCGGGAACGGAGAGCGTGAAGAAGGTCTCGGCGAGGGGAGGGACGAAGCTCGCCAGATATTGCCCGAAGCCCACGGCGATGGCCGCGATGCCGCCGGACATGATGACCAGGAAGGCGATCCACCCGTAGAGGAACCCCCAGAGCGGGCCGTAGGCCTCCTTGAGGTAGTGGTAGAGGCCGCCGGCACGGGGAAACATCACGCCGAGCTCGGCGTAGGTGAGAGCGCCGGCGAGCGTCAGCAACCCGCCCGCGATCCACACCCAGAGGATGAGGCCGCCGTCCGGCAGCACCCGCGCCATGTCGCTGGTGGTGAGAAAGATGCCGGTCCCGACGACCGAGCCGATGGTCAAGAGGGCGGCGTCCCAGGTGCCGAGGCCGCGGACGAGGCGGGCTTCCTCGTCGCTGCCCGGCGCGCTGTTCGGTTCCATGGCGCCTGCATCCTATCAGGCTTCCGTGCTCCTGCTGGAGAAGGGGGCTCACCCCCGCTTCGCGACCGGCGAGCTCTTCCGGACCTGGGGCTTTTTTCCCCACGTACCCTCTTGAAGAAACCTCGACTCGAGTTGAGTGTTGCATTACGCCGAGTTTCCGCCTATACTCCCCGCCATGACCTACCTGACCGAGCGGCAGAAAGAAATTCTGGAATACATCCAGGCGTACCGGAAGGAGCGGGGCATCGCTCCGACCCATCGCGAAATCTGTGAGCGGTTCGGATTTTCGTCCTACGGCACGGCGTACAAGCATCTGAAGTTGCTCCAGGAGAAGGGATTCCTGCGGCGCGACTGGAACCAGAAGCGGGGCATCGAGCTGTTGCGCGCCATCCCCGGGGGCGAGGGGGACCACGATCTCCCCTTCTATGGCCGGATCGCGGCCGGTCGTCCGATCGAGGCGATCTCCAGCAACGAGCGGGTCGCTGTGCCCGGCCACCTGCTGAGCAACCGGCAGGGGGAGCATTACGTGCTCCGCGTGGTGGGCGAGTCGATGATCGACGAGGGGATCATGGACGGCGACTTCATCATCGTCCTGCGCCGGGACGTCGCCGAGCCGGGCGAGATGGTCGTCGCCCTGGTCGGCGACGACGCGACCCTCAAGCGCTTCTATCCGGAAGGCAAGCTGGTCCGGCTGCAGCCGTCGAACCCCACCATGGAGCCGATGCGCGTCCCGGCGCAGAACGTGCGCATCCAGGGCGTGGTCGTCGGCCTGATGCGGAAGTTCTGAGCGGCGGTCCCATGCTGTCGTTCGACCTGTTCCAGGATTCCCTGGGCTGGGCCGTGGCCGTGGCCCGCGACGGCGCTCTGATCGGGCTGAGCCACTGCCCCACGCGAGAGCGGGCGGCGGAGGTGCTCGAGCACTACTGGCCCGAGGCGGAGCCGGACCCCGACGCGCCACCCATCCCCGAGATGCGCCGGCAGCTCGACGAGTACCTCGCCGGCCGCCGGCGCGACTTCGACCTCCCTCTGGAGACCGGCGGCACCGAGTTCCAGCGCCAGTGCTGGGAGGCGCTTCTGCGCATCCCCTACGGCGAGACCCGCACCTATGGCGACATGGCCCGCGAGATCGGCCGCCCCGCCGCCGTGCGGGCCGTCGGCCAGGCAAACCACAACAATCCGATCGGCGTGATCATCCCTTGCCATCGCGTGATCGGCGCCGACGGCTCCCTGACCGGCTACGGCGGCGGCCTCGACATGAAGCGGAGGCTCCTCGAGCTGGAGGGTGTGGTGCCGCTGTCGCTGAGCCTCTGACCGGGCAGGGGGATTGAGGAGGTGAGGTTTTGATGTAAGATCAGGCGATTCGTCAACTGCGATCATGGAACTCGACCGTCTCCTGAAGCTGATGACTGACAAGGGGGCTTCGGACCTGCATCTGAAGCCGACCCGGCCGCCGCTTTTGCGGATCAGCGGGCGTCTGCTCCCTCTGGAAGCGGAGCCCCTGGCCATGGACAAGCTCACCGAGATGCTCCTCGGCATCCTCACTCCGCGGCAGAAGTCGAAGCTCGAGGAGAAGATGTCCGTCGACCTGGGCTATGGCGTGCGCGGCCTCGCCCGCTTCCGCTGCAACATCTATATGCAGCGCGGGAACATCGCCGCGTGCTTCCGCCGCATCCCGTACCAGATCAAGAGCCTCGAGGACCTCGACCTGCCGAAGGTCCTCCTCGAGCTCTGCAACCTGCCGATGGGGCTCGTCCTCATCACCGGTCCGACCGGCAGCGGCAAGTCGACCACGCTGGCGGCGCTGATCCGCCACATCTCGAAGAACCGCCCGGTGCACGTGATCACCATCGAAGACCCGATGGAGTTCCTGTTCAGCGACGACATGGCGTCGATCTCCCAGCGCGAGGTGGGCACCGACACCGGCGCCTTCTCCGAGGCGCTGCGCAACGCCATGCGGCAGGACCCGGACGTCATCATGGTCGGCGAGATGCGCGACTCGGAGACGGTGGCGACCGTGATCACGGCGGCGGAGACCGGCCACCTGGTCTTCTCGACCCTGCATACCAACAACGCCCCGCAGACGATCGACCGCATCCTGGACACCTTCCCGCCGGACCAGCAGACGCAGGTGCGCACCCAGCTCGCTCAGATCCTCAAGGGCGTCGTCTCGATGAAGCTGGTGGAGCGGCAGGACGGCCAGGGGCTGGTCGCGGCCCTGGAGGTCATGCGCGCCTCGCCCAAGGTCTCCAAGATGATCGAGAAGGGCGAGATCAGCCAGATCCACGAGGAGATCGAAACCTCGGTGGGCTACTACCACATGCAGTCGATGAACCAGTCGCTGATGGCGCTCCTGGTGCACGGTACGATCTCCTACGCGGAGGCGATGCGTCAGTCCCCCGATCCCGAGGACCTCTCGCTGAAGCTCCGCCGCATGTTCCCCAAGATCGAGGAGAGAGGAGGCGAAGTGGCCACATCCGATTTTTCGGAGATCGTGGAGCTGCAGCAGTTCAAGCGGCTGTACGAGGAGCAGGAAGAGAAGGTCAAGCTGATCCTGAGCGAGAAGGAGATGGAGATCTCCGCCCTGCACGGCGCCATCCGCGAGCGCGACGTCCAGACCGAGGAGCTGGGCCGGCGCCTCCAGGAGATGTCCACCGACCGCGAGAAGCTGCGCGGCGACTACGCCCGCCTCCGCCAGGAAGCCCAGGAGAAGATCGACAAGCTGATGGAGCGCATCAAGGAGCTCAATCAGCGTCTCATGGGCGGTGGCGGCAGCGGCGGCGGCGAGCCGGAGCGCAAGACCGGGATCTTCCGGTAGTCACCGGTGCGGCTCGATCATCGCGATCGACCAGGTCTCGCCCGCCGTATTGATCGCCGCCCCCACCCCTTTGCCGAGCAGCTCCTTGGCCAGGTCCGACTCGTAGGAGATGACGTCCTCCTCGGGCTTGCTCTCCCATGGTCCCAGGATGGTGATCACCCAGCTCTTGCCGGGACCGGCCAGATGGACGCGGGTGCCGATGCGCACCTCGGAGGTGTCCATCCCGGTGGTGTCGATGGGGCGGATGCGGTTGAGCTCGGCGTTCAGAGCCGCGGCGCGGGCGTTCAGGTACTCGTGGCGCTGTCGCGCGGACTTGTACTCGAAGTTTTCCCGCAGGTCGCCCATGGCGCGGGCCTCTTCGATCGCTTTGCGGTTGGCCGGGACCTCGACCGTCATGATGTGGTGCAGCTCCTGGCGCTTGGCGTCGATCGACGCGGCCAGAGCATAGATCGCCGCCGGACCGGTCTCCTTGCGCTGCATCGGAAAGCGCAGGTGGATGGCGTTGACCAGCTGCTCGCGCTGGTACGGCTCCAGGTTCGAGGCGCGCTGCACGGCGTCTTCCGCCTGCGGCGCCTGATCTTCGGTGAGATGGGCGAGCAGGCGCGGCACCGTGCCCCCCGATTCGGCCAGGGCCAAGAGCCGCAGCCGGTACGGCGCGAACTCGTCGCGTGACATGGTGGTGAGGATCTGCTGCAGGAGGCGCAGCGGATTGCGCGTCCTGAGCGGCTCGTCCACCGCGGCGCGCTCGGCGAGCCAGACGAAGGCCGCCGGCATGCGGTGGGGTTGGGCCAGCAGGTTGTCCAGGAGGCGTTCGAGCTCGCGCGGAGCGCCCTGGGCGAGACCCTCGGCCAGCACCTCGAGCGCGCGCGGGTCGGTCTCCCGCGCGATCGCCTCGCGGAAGAGGTTGGGCCAGTCATCGCGCCGCTCGCGGGCCATCGTATAGGCCCGCTCGCGCAGCAGGCGGTCCTCGATCCCGGTGAACACCTTGAGCGGCTGGTGGGCCAGCAGGTCGTCCGGGCTCCAGTCCACGTCCGCGGGCGCGCCGCCGGTGCGCTCCAGCGCGAACCAGATCTCGAAGGCCAGGCCCGGATCCGTGTCGGCCACCGCCTCGGCCGCCACCACCAGATCCTCCGCCATGCGGTCACGCAGCTTGGGATCGCGCAGGCCCTCCTTGCGCAGACGGTCCATCTTGCCGCGCGGATCGGCCTTGTGAAAAGCCTTCCAGACCGATTCCAGAGCGTCGGCGCCGGTGTCGGCCCAGCGGTAGGTCTGGCGCGCGCCGCCGCCGCTCGCGACCACCTGCTGGTGTTTGCGGGCCGCTCCCCACCAGGAGGTCCATTGCGACTCGCTGACGATGCCGTGGAGGATGTCGCGGATCTCGCCTGCGGTGAGCGCCCGGTCGTAGCTCTGCAGGACGAGGCGCAGGAGATCGGGCGGAGCCAGCGACTTGAGGACATCCGGCGCCTCGATCTTGCGCCGCAGCACGTGGTCGGGCTTGAGCGGCTGGAGCAGCTTGGGCGCGGCCTTGAAGCCGACCATCAGCCCCTTGTTGCGCTCGAAGTCGACCTTGAAGCTCTCCAGACCCAGGTTCGCGTCCACCACCCGTCCGACCCCCTTGCCCTCCATCGCCACGACCGTCCCCACGTCGAACGAGAGGAGGGTCTCCAGGCGGTCCACCTTCTCCCAGGTCTTGGGGATGTCCTGGGGAGCGCGGTGCAGGCCGACGGCTTCGAACAGCCCCTTGTAGGTGGGGCGGTCGCCGTAGAGCTTGCCGAGGGTCGCGACGACGGTGGGATGGACCTTCTCGGGAGGCAGGAGGAGGTTGCCGGCGCGTTGGAGGAGCTTGAGGCGCGCCGCCCAGGCGCCCTTTTCCCGCAGCTGCTCGTCGAGCAGCTCCAGGAGGTCGCGGGCGCGTCCCTCCTCGCTGTTGCCGGAGAGAGCTCGCGCCACGCCCACGAAATAGTCCAGATCGATGGGGTCCTGCTCAAGGCTTGCGAGCCATTCCCCCTCGAGAGCCGAGAAGTCGCCCTTGGCCAGGTGGTTCTGCGTATTCCGGGAGATCGCCATAGAGAACATGGAAGATACCAGATTCTGTAAGCTAGACCTCATGAAAGAGCCGCCGGGACATGCGCCGGCTTCCGAGTCGCCTCTCGACCGCCGCTTGCGGGAGGCCGGCGTGGTGGAGCTCCTGGACCTCGTGCGCGAGCATCTGACGGCGCTCGAGCCGCCCGCGATCCGGCAGGTTCTGCACAATCCGTACTGCACTCCGGAGGTCATCGAGATCCTCGCCGGGCAGCCGCGGCTCGTCGCTTTCTACGAGGTGCGGCGCGACCTGGCGCTCCATCCGCAGACCCCTGAGCCGGTGGCCCTGCGCTTCGTGCCCGGGCTCTGGTGGCGCGACCTGATGGAGCTCGGCCTGGATACCCGCATCCGGCCGCGGGTGCGGCGGGTGGCGGACCAGTACCTGGCCATCCGGTTGCCCGAGCTCGCCCTGGGCGAAAAGATCTCCCTGGCGCGCCGCGCGGCCGCGGGTACGCTCGCCCAGCTCCGCCATGACCCCCACCCGGGCGTGATCTCGGCGATGCTCGACAATCCGCGGCTGACTGAGGATATCCTCGCGCCGGTGGTCCATGCGGCGGGCACGCCCGGACCGGTGCTCGCCGCGATTGCCGCGGACCGCCGCTGGGGCACGCGCCCCGGCCTGCAGGCTGCGCTGGCCCGCCATCCGAATATGCCGGTGGCGGCTGCCTTGCGCCTGCTGCCGCTCCTGCGCAAGCCGGAGTTGAGAGCGGTGTCACACGACATTCGTGCGCCCGAGGCCGTGCGGCAGCGGGCGCGAGTCTTGCTCGGAGAACGAGTGGAGGGATGAGCGATGGACGTCCGATTTGACCCCTGGGCGGACCGGAGCATAAAGTTATGGGCCGCGTGCCGAAAGATGTATCGAGACGACAGAGATCTCCAGCCCACGGCAAGGATGCGGAGGCCGAGACTGTGACGACGGAGGCAGGCCCCACTTCCGGAGAGGGGACCAAGCGAGCCGGACGCCCGCCCTGGGACAAGAGCGGCCCGGCCGAAGGCAGCTCCTTCGGCGAATGGCTCCGCCGCCAGCGCGAGATGCGCGAGATCAGCCTGCGCGATATCGCCGATCGCACCAAGATCAGCTTGCGCTATCTCGAAGCGATGGAGGCGGACCGCTTCGATCTGCTTCCCGCTCCCATCTTCGCCAAGGGCTTCCTCCGCGAGTACGCCCGCTACGTGGGCCTCTCGCCCGACGAGGTGGTCAACCACTACCTGGCCGTCCACCAGCCGGAACAGGTGGACCAGCAGGGCGACGCCACCCTGGTCGCCATGGAGAGGGAGAGGAAGCGGCGCAAGAAGGGGCGGGGGTGGACCTGGGGGCTCTTCCTGCTGCTGGCCGGCGCGCTGCTCCTCGCTCTCGTGGCGCTCGTCTCGTGGCTGGTCGAAAAGAGGGAGGACCAGCCCGCGACGGCTCCTCCGCCGCAGGTCGCCGCGCCGCAACCCGCGGCTCCACAGCAGCCTGTCGGGCCGCCGCCTGCGACGCCGCAGACTCCGAAGGCGCCGCTCGAGATCACCCTCGACTTCTCCGGTGAATGCTGGGTCAAGGCGGTGGCGGATGCCAAGAGCCCCATCGAGGAGATCCACGTCCAGGGCGAGTCGATGCAGCTCGAAGCCCAAAAAAGTGTCTCGGTGAAGCTCGGGAATGCGTCGGCCGCGGACATCCAGGTGAACGGCTATCCCTATCCGTTCGACAAGAGCCCCGGCAAGGTCGTGGAGCTCGTCATCGACCTCGACACGGTGCGGGCGCTGCGCGAGAAGCGAGAGGCCCGCTGAGCCATGGCCGAGAGCCAGGGCTCTCTGCTCGAACACGTCCGGTCGGGAGCCAACCGCCAGCTCCAGATTCTGGCCGCCTCCGGGCTTCTGCCGCTCCCTCCGGACGAGCTCATCCCCCTGCAGGTCGAGCTGGCCCGCGGGATCGATCCGGAGATCGCCCGGCGCGCCGTGGAGTCGCTCCGCACGGTGGATCCCCGGATCATCGCTCCGTTCCTGGAGCGCCAGGCCGGAGAGGAGGTCCTCACCTTCTTCGCCGCCGAGACCGAGCACCCGCTGCTGATCGAAACCATCCTGCGGCGGCGTGACGTGCCGCGCCCGATCCTGGTGGATCTGGCCGGCCGCCTGCCGGCCGACCTCCAGGAGATCCTCATCCTGCGCCAGGACGCCATCATCGACGAGCCGGCGATCCTCGACGCGCTGGAGCGCAATCCCCATCTCTCCGGCTATACCCAGAGGCGGATCGGTGAATATCGCGAGCACCTCCTGCCCCAGGGGCGCCGCCCCGCCGCCGCTCCCGTCCTCGCTCCGGAGCTCCCGGAGGAGATGAGCGACCACGAGCTGGCGGCGGTGGTGGAAAAGGTGCGCCAGGAGGTCCCGGCCGAGGGTGAGGTGGAGACCAAGACGGGGCTGTCCGAAGGGCAGATCCGCATGCTGCCTGTCCCCGCCCGCTTGAAGCTGGCCCGCGGCGCCAGCCGCCAGCTGCGGGCGCTCTTGCTGCGCGACACCAATCCCCAGGTCGCCCTGGTGGCTCTCCTCGGCAATCCGCTCTCGGAGCAGGAGGTGGAGCAGGCGGCGTCCAGCCGGGCCGTGCCCCCGGAGGTCCTGGAGGCGATCTCCAAGAAGCGCGAGTGGATCTCCCGCTACAACGTGGCCAAGCTCCTGGTGCAAAATGGCCGGACGCCTCTGCCGGTCGCGCTCCGGCTGGTCAACCGGATGTCGGTGCGCGACCTGCGCGACATCGGGCGTGACAAGAACGTGCCGGATGCGGTGCGCTCGACAGCCCTCCGGTTGTATAGAATCAAGCAGCAATAGGACGCCAGTATGGCCAGGGACCTCTACGCCGTCCTCGCCTTGCCACGCAATGCGACCGAGGAGCAGATCCGGCACCGCTTCCGGGAGCTGGCACGGCTGCGCCATCCGGACCGCTTCCAGGGCGAGGACAAGCAGAAGGCCGAGCTGGAGTTCCAGGAGATCACCCAGGCGTTCAACATCCTCTCCGATTCGGAGCGGCGGCGGCAGCACGACGTCGAGCTGCTGCGTCCGACCAACGATACGGACCCGCGGCAGATCTGCCGCGCCTATATGCAGCGCGGGATCAAGGCCTACAAGGAGAAGAGCTGGCTGGAGGCGGCCGACAACTTCGACCGCGCCACCAAGGCCGACCCGACCAATCCCCAGGCCTGGCAGCACCTGGCCCTCGCCTGTGCCCAGGAGAGGAACTGGCTGACCCGGGCCGTCGCGGCCATCGAGCGCGCGTGCGAGCTGGAGCCGATGAATCCGACCTATGCCAAGCAGGCGGGGCGCGTCTGCCAGATGGCCGGTCAGGTCGACCGCGCCATCTATCACTACCGCCGCGCGATCGAGTGGGGTGAGGACGACCCTGCCGTCCAGCGGTCTCTGGACGAGCTGACCAAGGCCCCGCGACGCGGGGGCCTGTTCGGAAAGGCCTGAACCATGGTGCGCGTCAAGGCTTGCGGGCTCTCGGACGTGGGGCTCACCCGGGTCCACAACGAGGACTACTTCGAGATCGACCCGGAGCACAAGCTGTACATCGTGGCCGACGGGATGGGGGGGCACAGCCACGGGGAGGTCGCCGCACAGCTCGCGGTCAACGCGATCCGCGACTTCGTCCACAAGACGGCCGACAAGGACACCACCTGGCCGTTCGGCATGGACAGCCGCCTCGAGCGGCACACCAACCTGCTCAAGATGGCGATCCGCATCGCCCACGACAGCGTGCTGCGGGCGATCAGCAAGGACGGCTCGCTCTACGGCATGGGGACGACCGTCGTCGGTGTCCTCCTGGCGGGCAACGTGGCCGCGGTGGCCCACGTGGGAGACAGCCGCGCCTATCGGTTGCGCGGCGGCCGGCTCGATCAGCTCACCCAGGACCACACCTGGGTCAACGAGCAGGTCGTGGCCGGCTTCCTCTCCAAGGAGCAGGCGCGCTCCCATCCGCTCAAGAACGTGGTGACCCGCGCTCTCGGCGGCGAGAGCGACGTGCTGGTCGACGTCCGCGAGATCGAGGTCCGGCCGGGCGACCTCTATCTCCTCTGCTCGGACGGCCTGACCGGTATGCTCTCCGACGCCGACATCCGCGACCGCCTGGCCGCGGACGGCAGCCTGCATGAGATCTGCCGCCGGTTGGTCAACGACTCGAACGCCCGCGGCGGCATCGACAACGTGACCGTGGTGGTGCTGGCGATCGAAGAAGAAGAGTGAGCCCTCACCCCCGGCCCCTCTCCCGCGAGCGGGAGAGGGGAGAAAAACGATGACACGAATAGCAGTCATTGGTGGCGGGCCGGCCGGCGCAGCCGCCGCGCTCGCTCTCGCCCGCGGAGGCGCCGAGGTCGACCTCTGGGTGCCGGGGCGGCCGGGCGAGAAGCCCTGCGGCGGCGCGGTCCCCGGGCACGTCCTGCCTCGCCTGGAAGGCTTCGATCCCTCCCTCCTGCCGGCGGTCGTGAGCCCCGAAGCGGTCCTGGAGAACGCTTCCGGACGGAGCGTCTGCCTCCCCCTCGCCGGTCTCCGCATCTTCCGCCGCGCCGACTTCGACTGCGCCCTGGTCGAGGCGGCGGTCGCGGCGGGCGCGCGGCGGATCGCCGCCAAGGTGGAGAGCGTGGACTGGGTGCCGGAGGGTGTGCGGGTCTCCGCCGGGAGCGACGCGCGCATCTACGACTGGATCGTGGGAGCGGATGGAGTGCACGGTCCGACCCGGCGCCGGCTGGGTTTGACGCCGCAGGGTGACAGCATCGGGCTCGGCGGCTCGCTTCGCGGGGTGGAGACGGAGCGTCTGGTCCTCGCGTTCCCCGACCTCGCCGACGCCTACCTCTGGATCTTTCCGCGGCCGGGAGGCGTCTCGGTGGGCATCGCCTATACGCCGGACCTGCTCTCCGGCGGCGCCGCGCGCGCCACTCTCGACAGCTTTCTCGATCGCTGGCTCCCCGCGCTCTGGCGGGACCTCCCGGGGCCGCGCTACCGCTATCCGATCCCCGTCTGGGGCCCGCACACGCTGGCGGCCGTGCGCCGGGGGCTCGACCGCCGCATCCTGCTCGCCGGGGACGCGGCCGCGGTGGCCGATCCGCTCACCCGGGAGGGGATCCGCTACGGTCTCCTCTCCGGCACCTGGGCGGCGGAGCACCTGCTCGCCGGAGAGCCCGAGAAGTATCCGGAGCGCCTGGACGCTGAGCTGGAGGGAGAGCTGGGCCGCGCGGAGCGCGCCCGCAGGATCTTCTTCGAAGGCCCGGTGGGGCAGTGGATGGTGCCCGTGGCGCGCACCCTCCCCGGGGTTCGCACCGTGCTCGGCGACCTCCTCGCCTGCCGGCAACCCTATCGGGGGCTGCGGCGGCGGCTGGTGCGAGGGGTGGTGGGACTGTAACGGAGACGCCCCGACGGCGGTGTACCCGGTCGGTCCGTGGTCCGGGACTGGGGCGTCTCTACTCGCTTTGCACCCCTCGCCCGCTTGCGGGAGAGGGGCCGGGGGTGAGGGCCTGCCGCTCGACCAGCGCGTCGCCAACCGGCGCGTTCGCCTGCGCGATCTGTTCGAGGACGTGCGGCAGCTCGGTCACCGGGTAGACGTAGCGTCCGCCGGTCTCGGCCGCCAGACGGCTCATCACGCCGGCGAGCGGGAAGGTCTCCCGGTAATCGGTCGCCAGGTCCACCGGATAGAGACGGATCTGGCGGCTCAGCAGGGCTTCCCGGGTCGGCTCGTAGAGGCTGTGCTCGGGGAGATATTTCTCCAGGACCGGGCTCGCGGCCGGCCGGCCGAACCCTTTGGAGAAGAGGAGCAGGCTCTTGGACCCGGGGACCGAATCCACGCTTCCGGCCAGCACCTGGAGGGCTCCGTAGAAGCTCGCGGCCCGGCGCTCCAACTCCTCCCCTTGCGGCAGCCGCGCCAGCAGCGAGGGATACTCCTCCTCGGCCGGCGTGCTTGCGTGAGCCTGTCCCCGGATCGCCGCGCCGACCGCCTCGCTCAAAGCCTGGCGGTCGCGCGTGAAGTCCTGGGCGACGAGCAGCTCCTGTCCGTAGTAGCTGACGACGGCCGCGGCGTCGGTCGGGGAGAGCTCATGAGACATCCACTCCTCGACCGCGACGCTCAGCTCGTCCATCTGCCGCATCCCTCCGAGGGGGGAGTCGAACAGCAGGAGGAAGTACCGCTGGACCGGTCCGGCCGGAGCCGGGGCCTCCGTGGTCGTGACCGGTATCGCGGACACCTCCTGCGCGCGAGCCGCGCCGCTCAGCGCAGAGGTGACCAGAAGAGCGGACACGGCCACTCGGAACACGTGCTTCATTCGCATCCTCCAGCTTCAGGAGCCGTAATCATACCCCTTGCGGGCGCGGACGCGAAACTCGGGGTTGGTGGTCTGCACGCGGACCTCCTGGAACCCCTTCTCGCCGGCCGGCTTCTCGGCGCGGTAGCTCAGCAGGTAATACCCGCTGTTCTCGTCCGCGATATGCTCGAGCGGCGTGATGAAGTTGGTGAAGTTGTAGAAGTACCGGCCACCGGTGTCGCTGGCGAGCTCGTTCATGAAGTTGGAGAGCGTGTGCTCCGTGCCGGCGGGGGTCAGGTCGATCGGATAGACGGCCACGTTGTTGTCGTTGAGCGCGCGGCTCATCTCGGGGTAGTACCGCTGGTCCGGCTGGTACTGGCCGAAGGTGTTGATCTTCCCGGCGAAGCCGTTGGTGAAGAGCAGCAGGTTCTTGCGCCCCGTGATCGTGCCCGAGGCGTCGGCGAGGAGCCGTACCGCGTCGTAGATCGTGCCGGTCTTCTGGCGCAGGTCGTTGCCGCGCGGCAGCCCGGCGCGCAGCGACGGCCCGGTGCCTTCCTTGAGACGCGAGGGCCAGTTGCCGTCGGTGTCCTTGCCCTTGATGGCCTCGCCGATCGCCTGGTCCAGGGCCTTGCGGTCGCGCGTGAAGTCCTGGTGGACCTTGAGCTTCTGGTCATAGCTGACGACAGCCACCCAGTCGTTGAGCAAGAGGCCTTTGCGGACCCATTCGCGGGCGCGCTTGCCCGCGTCGAGCTGCGAGACGAGCAGCTCCGGTGCGTCGACCGCGGAGCTCTTCTGGTCCTCGAAGAAGAGGACGAAGTAGCGGTCTTCCGGGACCTGGTCGGCGGTGACCCCCTGCTTGGCGAGGGCCGGCGACGACTGGACGAGCCGGCGGTTGCTGTAGAAGGTCACGCCGGTCAAGTCGACGGGCTTGCCGTCTTCCGTGACCTTGAAGTCATTCTTGTCGAGGCCGACGATGACGTTCCCCTGGCGATCGGTGACGAGGACGTCGAGCAGGACCTCGTTGACGTTGATCTTCTCGCCGAACTGCCCCTGGGGCTGTTGATCCTGAGGCTGAGCTGGTTGATCCGATTGAGCTGCCAAAGCCGGCGCCAGGCACAGGGCCGCTGCGATCGCGAGCGTGGCGGACCGAAGGTATTTACCGAGCATTTCCGCTCCTCCTTTTCCTTGGGGATGGAGAGCAAGGTGTGGGCCAGCCTCTCCAAAGAAGGCAACACCCGCGCAGACCCGCGGAATTCCGCGGGCGCCCGTCCCCCCTGCCGCACGGGATGTCCTCGGAGGAGGACGGTCTCACGCCCCGACGGCCGCCGGCTCCTCGACCCGCGCCCCGAACCGCGCATAGAAGCCGCCGGCCTCGACGGTGCGGCGCAGCGCGTCGGAAGGCCGGAAGCGGTCGGAGACGGCGACCTCCAGACGCTCCAGGGTGACCACGATCTGGCCGAGACCCTCGGTGTCGGCCCAGCGGCAGAGGCCGCCCCGGAACGGCGGGAAGCCGGTGCCGAAGATCATCGCCAGGTCGAGCTCGCCGGCCGTGCGCACCACCCCTTCCTCCAGACAGCGCGCCGCCTCGTTGACCATCGGCAGCACCATGCGGTCGGCGATCCGTCCCGGATCGGGGTCGTCCACCCGGGGCTGCAGCCCGAGCAACCCGTAGACCGCCGGGTCCGGATCCTTCCGCTCGCGCCCTTCATAGCGGTAGAAGCCCTTGCCGTTCTTCGTCCCCAGCCGGCCGCTGTCCGGCACGCGGTCGAGCCACGCGGGGAGGGCCAGCCGGTCGCCGAAGGCCTCGTGGAGGATGTGGGCCACCTTGGTCGCCACGTCGATCCCCACCTCGTCGGTGAGCGCCATCGGACCCACCGGCATGCCCCAGTCGGCCATGGCCCGGTCCAGGTCCTCGATCCTGTACCCCTCGTCGAGCAGCCAGAGGGCTTCGGACGAGTAGAACATCAGCAGCCGGTTGACCAGGAAGCCCGGCGCGTCCTTGACCAGGACCGGCGTCTTGCCGAGCTTCCTGGTGAAGTCGAAGACCGTGTTCACCGCCCACGCGGCGGCCCCGGCGGGCGCGATGACCTCGACGAGCGGCATCTTGTGCACCGGATTGAAGAAGTGCATCCCCACCACCCGCTCGGGGTGCGGGGTCCTGGCGCCGATCTTCTCGATCGACAGCGACGAGGTATTCGAGGCGAGGACCGCCGTCTCCGGCACCTTGCCGGCGAGCTCGGCGAAGACGGCCTGCTTCACCTCCAGCTTCTCGAGGATCGCCTCGACGACCAGGTCGCAGTCCGCGAAGCCCGAGTAGTCGAGCGTCGGCTGGAGGAGCGCCATCTTGCGCCGGGCGGCGGGCGGCTCCAGGCGGTGTCGCTGGACCTGGCGGTCGAAGAGGCCCGCGGCGTGGGCCATGCCGCTCGCCAGGGCCTCGCCCCGGACGTCCTTCATGCGCACCGGCAAGTCCGCCTCGGCGGAGACCAGCTGGGCGATGCCGCCGCCCATGACGCCCGCGCCGAGCACCGCCACCCGCTTCACCGGGCGCGCCGCGCCGCCGGGGAGCCCCTCCTCGCGCTTGGCCTCCTCGGTCAGACGGAAGACGTGGACCAGGTTCTTGGAGATGCGGGACGTGGCGAGCTCCGCCACCGTGCGCGCCTCGGCGTCGAAGCCGGCGCGCATCCCGTCCTCGATCCCGATGCGCACCACCTCGATCGCCCGCAGAGGCGCCGGATAGTGGCCGCGGCTCTCCTCCAGGGTCTTCTTGCGCGCCTGATCGAACAACACCTTGCGGCCGAGCGGGTTGCGCTCGAGGAGCAGCTCCTTGAAGTCGAAACCGCCTTTTCCCTCGCGCTTCGTCTTGCCGATCCGCTCGCGGGCGAAGTCTCTCACCTGGTCGAGGAAGCGGGCGTCGGGGAGGAGGGCGTCCACCAGGCCGAGCTTCAGGGCCTTGCGGCCGGCCACGTTGCGGCCGGTGAGGATCAGGTCGAGCGCTTCGGGAATGCCGATCAGGCGCGGCAGGCGGGTGCAGCCGCCCCAACCGGGGACGATCCCCAGGCGCACCTCCGGCAGGCCGATCCTGGTCGCGGCGCCGTCGCTCGCCACGCGGTACGTCGAGGCGAGGGCCCACTCGGTTCCGCCGCCCAGGCAGGTGCCGCGGATGGCGGCAACGGTGGGGAAGGAGAGGGCCTCCCAGGCGGCGAACAGGCGGTGCCCGAGCCGGGAGCCCGCCTCCGCCTCCACCGGATCGCTCACCCGGCTGATCTCTTCCACGTCGGCGCCGGCGATGAACGCCCCGCGCTTGCCCGAGAGGAGGATCAGGCAGCCGATGTCCTGGCGCCCGGCGATCTCGCCGAGGACCTGCTCGAGCTCGGCCAGGGCGGCGCGGGTGAAGACGTTGACCTTCTTGTCCGGCAGGTCGAAGGTGAGCGTCGCCAGCCGATCGCTGCCGACCGCGAGTCGAAAGATGGATGCCATGGTCGTACCTCCCCCTCTCGAGCGGCCTTCAGGCCACGTGGGCGTCGGCTTCGGTGTAGAGGCGCTCGATGACGTCTCCGTACTTCTGGTTGATGACCCGGCGCTTCACCTTCTGCGTCGGCGTCAGCTCGCCGGTCTCCAGGGTGAACTCGTTGGGCAGGAGCTCCCAGGCGACGATCTTCTCGAAGCTCGCGAGGTGGGTGTTGACCGCGTCGACCTGCTGGGCGAAGAGGGCGCGCACCCGGGCGTCGCGGAGCACCGCGCCGGCGTCCGCCGCGCCGATCCCCTGCTTCTCGGCCCACGGCTTGAGCACGTCGAAGTCGGGCACCAGCAGGGCGGAGAGGAACTTGCGGCGGTCGCCGATCACCACCGCCTGGCCGATGAAGCGGCTGGCCTTGAGCGCGTTCTCGATCGGCGCCGGCGCCACGTTCTTGCCGTAGGCATTGATGATCAGCTCCTTCTTGCGGTCGGTGATGCGCAGGAACCCCTGAGGGTCGACCTCGCCGATGTCGCCGGTGTGGAACCAGCCGTCCGCGTCGATCACCTCGGCGGTGGCCTCGGGGAGGTTCCAGTACCCGCTCATGATGTTGGGCCCCTTGGCGAGGATCTCGCCGTCCTCGGCGATCTTCAGCGTGACGCCGGGGAGGGCCTGGCCGACCGTGCCCATCCTGACGTTGTCCGGCGTGTTGACGGTGAGGACCGGCGCCGTCTCGGACAGGCCGTACCCTTCGAAGATCGGAACGCCCGCTCCCCAGAAGAACTCGGCGACGTCGCGCGACAGCGGGGCGCCGCCGGAGAGGGCGAACTGGAACCGGCCGCCGAGGCGCTCGCGGATCTTGCTGAACACCAGCTTGTCGGCGAGCCCGAGCTTCAAGCCCAGGAGGCCCGGCGGGCGCTGGAGCTTGAGGCGCCAGGGCAGGGCCTCGCGGCCGGTCGCCACGGCCCAGGCGAAGATCTTCTGGCGGATCGGCGGCGCGGAGGCCACGTTCTCCTGGACCCGGGAGAGGACCTTCTCGTAGACGCGCGGCACCGACACGAAGACCTGCGGCTTGACCTCCTGGAGGTTCTGCGCCACCGCCTGCACCGACTCGGCATAGGCGATGGTGCACCCCTGGTGGAAGTAGCAATAGTCCACCGTGCGCTCGAACGAGTGCGACAGGGGGAGGAACGAGAGGGCGGTGAAGCGGCCGTCGAGGTTCACCACCTGCATGGCCGCGACCACGTTCGAGACGATGTTCTGGTGGGTCAGCATGACCCCCTTGGGCTGGCCCGTCGTGCCGCTGGTGTAGACGAAGGTGGCCAGCTCGTCCGGCCGGACCGAGCGGGCCTTCTGCTCGAAGGCCGCCGGGTCGATCTCGCTCGTCTTGGCGAGGATGTCGGCCAGGGTGATCACCCGCGGATCGCCGGCGGGCGCCTCGCCCTGGATGAGGACGAGATGGCGGACCTGCGGCAGCTGGTCGGCCTGCGAAAGGAATCCCTGGAGGTGCTGGAGCGTATGCGCGAAGACGACCTGGGCGCCGCAGTCGTTGGCGATGTAGGCCGCCTGCTCGGGGAGCAGGGTCGGATAGATGGGGACCACCACGGCGCCGCTGCACAGGGTGGCGAAGTCGATCGTGGGCCAGTGCGGCCCGTTCTCCGCCATCAGGGCGACCCGGTCGCCGCGCTGGACCCCCAGGCTCTCGAGCCCCTTGGCCAGCTTGCGGACGCGGTCGACCAGCTCCGCGGTGGAGACCGGCTGGTAGGTGCCTCCGACCTTCGAGAGAAGGCAGTCCGGCTTGTTGAAGCCCGCCGCCTTCAGGAAAAGCTCCGGCAAGGTTGTCACGGCCATCGCGTCCCTCCTGGGGATGTCAGGCATCGCATTGTATCCCACGGCGGCAGATGGCCGGTGGGGTGGAATCTGCTTTCAGGGAGGGCAGATCAGCGGATGAACCGCCCAGGCGTGATAGCGATCGTTTCGGTTGGCGAAAGCGACGAGAAAGCCGGTGTCGGCGATCCCCTTCACGAACGCGAAAAGCCTTTGCGGCTGGATAGGTCCTTCGGTCCGCTCACCGCTCCGGCCAAGCGCAGGAAGCCCTGCGCCGCATCGCTGGCTCTCGCCTTCTCCAACTGGTCGCGGATGACCTCGCTCTGCGATACGCCGCTTTGCGCCGCGGTCGCTTCGAGCCAGGCTGCCAGCTCTTCACTGAGACGTACGCTGATCGTATGACCCATCGAATTGTACCGTAACACGGCGATTTGGCGTGCGCAAGCCAGTGAGCGCCAGTGAGCGCCGCGCACAGAAGGCAGGGGATTGTATCCCGAGATGGATCATGGATTTCGGCTCGCGGCCAGCTCCAGGATCCTCCGGGCCAGCCGCTCCAGCCCGGCCGCACGTTCCGGGTCCGCTTCCTGTTCGGCCAGGTCCGAGACTCTCTCGTACAACAGCCCGTTCTGGTATTCGTCGGCCACCTCGACCAGCTCCAGTTGCGTCTCCAGAGGGTACTTTTCCAGCCGCGACCACAACTCGGCGGCGCGACGCTGGTCCTCCTCTTCGGCCTTCTCGTCGTCGGCGCGCTGCAACGCGAGGATCTCGTCGGAGGCGGTCAGGACAAGGTCCCGCAGGTCCACCGCCAGCTTCTGCACGAGCTCCTCGAGCCCGCCGCCGCGCCACCGGCTGGACCTGCGCAGCGTGTCGTAATGGACCAGGAGCTCTTCGGCTCCCGGGACGGTGATGCCGGCCGCACGGGCCATGCCGGCCAGTTGCTCGGGGCTCGGCGTCACCTGGTCGAGCTCGATCTGGGTGATCAGGGACGGATGGACGTCGATCGCGTCGGCCATCTGCTCCTGCGTCAGGCCGGACAAGGCGCGCAGCAGGCGGGCCATCACGTTCTCTCGTGTCATGGGCTCCTCCACACAGCCGAAGGCTGATTTTTTCACCATTCGCCGGGATTCACGGCACCATACGGGATGACGAGCGCGGCCCGGGCGAGCCACGGAGGCCCGCCGCCGGCGCCGCGCCGGGAGAACCCCTATGCGCCGCACTCTTGGTCTCGTCGTCGTCACCGCCTCCCTTCTGGGCTCGCCGGGGCTGCTCGACTCGTTCTGGTCGCTCGTCTCCTCGCTCTGGAGCGGGCCGGTGGCCGAAGCGGGCTGCGGTTTCGATCCCTGGGGCGGGTGCCGCCCTGCACCGCAGCCCCAGCCCGATGCGGGTTGCGGTTTCGACCCCTATGGTTGCCCAACGGGATCATGAGGCTGTGAACGGGAGGCCCTGGTCATGGCGGGCGCGAACGAGATAACGCAGGACGCGGCGGGCCAGCTCGACGGTGGCCGCTTCGCGCGCCGCCGCCTCCTGGAAGAGCCGCAGGGCGGCCAGGGCCTCCCGGTGCACTCCCTTGGATTGGAATACGTCGTTCAAATGCCTGGCCAGTGCCTTGACCTCGGCGGTCCGGCCCTCCTCCAGGAGCAGAACCCCCTCCTCCAGCAAGGCCAGGGCGACGTCGTAGAACATCTTCAAGGCGGCGAACCTCCGGCGAGCTTCCTCCAGGAGCACGAGCGCCTCGACGGTCCGTCCCTGTCCGGCTGATATGCGCCCCTCGACCCAGCCGATCCGAATCAGATCGATTTCGTCTCCCAGCTCAGCGGCAAGCTCGCGCGCCGGTTTGACCAGCTTGGCGGCCTCAGCGAAACGACCGACGTTACAGAAGAGGATGGAGAGGTTCAGGCGAAGGATGTTCAGCTGGCGTGGCTCGGCCGCGCGGAGGGCCAGAGGGAAAGCCTGAAACAGAGCCTTGATGGCTTGGTCATACTCGCCCATCACCTCCAGTGTGAAGCCCTTCATGATCAAGGCACGCTCGGGATACCGGCTCACTTGGACGGCTTCTTCGAGCCGGGCCAGGGCCTCATCGAATCGGCGCTGATCCCGCCGTAGTGCAGCTTCCAGATCGAGCAGCCTCCCCGGGTCGAGCACCCCGTCCGGGTCGGAGCCGGCGTCCCAGAGCCGCTTGGCCTCATCTAATAAGGTATCCGCCGCCTTCAGGTGGCCGGCGACCCTCAGGACGTTCGCCAGGTGCGCCGTCGCATAGCCGCGCACCCGGTCGCGCCACCACTGCGGCCCCTGGACCTTCTCTGCGATCTTCACGGCGAGCCGGGCCAGCGCGATGGCGCGTTTCAGGTTCCGGGACGCTTCCCGGACCGAGAGCTCGCAGACCTTCTCGCAGAAGCTCCAACCCTGGTACTCCTCGCCGGCCTCGACCGCCGCCGGCCAGAGCTTCGTGGAGCGGTCCTTCAGCCGCGCCCACAGCTCTTCAGCCCGCCGGCGCAGCGGCTTCACGTCGAGGGCTCCGGGATAGCCGGCGGGCACGATCCTTCGCGAGAGGCGCGCGATCTCCGCGAAGCCCTCCCGGGTGCGGCGTGCCGCGCCGTCGGCCGCGGTCTCGATGACGACCAGCTCGTCCTCAGAAAGGTCGCCGAGCCCGGCGAGCCCCTCCAGAGCCGACAGGCACCCGGTCAGGATCCGGACCACCACCCGCCGGCACTTCAGCGCCTCCAGGATCCGCGCCAGGAGATCGTCCTTGACCGCCCCCCGCGTCAGGTGCTGGGACAGACCGCTCGGGACCATCTCCAATAGAGCGCTGAGCTGCTTCTGGGTCACGTCGTACCACACCATCAACATCCTGATGAGCAGCGAACGGAATCTCGACCTCGTCTTCGGCTTCGCTCTGCGCGCCATCCCGATCCTCCGATTGTGGATGCCTTCAGTAATAAGAGTAGCTCTCGAAGGTTGGGGAGGGACACGGGCAGGCAGGATTTTTACCGCTGTTCGCGTGAATCTTTCGGCAAATCTCTCGGGGGCTTCCCGGACCAGGTGCCCCGCGGCCTACGCTCGTGCCCGGAGGATGTGCTGAGGAGGGATGAAGCATGGGACACGTGGCTTTTCTACGCAAAGGTCTGCGCGAGGGCGCGGGGGAGCTCCAGAAGGTGCGCGGCCTGCTGGTCGGGCTGCAGGAGAGGGTTCCGCCTCCCCCGGCGGAGGCCGTTCAGGAAGACCGGGACGCGGAGCCGAGCCCGCTCACCGAGATGCTGGCCGCCATCGAATGCGGGATTCACGACCGCCTCGACCCGCTGATCCGCGATCTCCTCGCCGCGGCGGAATACCAGGCGGAGAGGCCGCGGCGCGGTCAGCCGGAAGTCTGAGCGATGAGCCGGCGGGAGAGGTTGGACCCGGAGGTGCCGCCGCCGATTTCGACGAGAAGCGCCGCGCCCTCCTCAGGCGCGGCATCGAGGTCCTCGTCAGAGGCAGGGTCCCGTCAAAGTCATCGTAGTGGGGGCCTCCGCCCGCCCACCCTCACCCCCCATCCCCCTCTCCCACCCGCACTCACGCCCGCCCGGGAGAGGGGGCGCCTCCACCCAAAACATTGAAGAAGCGAGGGTTGGGGGTTCCCCCTCTCCCGGGAGGGTGGGAGTGTGGGTGGGAGAGGGGGCCAGGGGGTGAGGGTCTTTGGGCGGGGGAAAGCTCCGCCTCCGCACGACTTTGACGGGACCGTGTCGTCAGGGGCGTGCCCTCTTGACCGCCGCACCGGGCCGGAAGTATCCTCTGCCCTCTCGCGAGGGCGTCCGCTCCTCGTGTGCGAATCGGGGCGTAGCTCAGCTTGGTAGAGCGCACGGTTCGGGACCGTGAGGTCGGAGGTTCAAATCCTCTCGCCCCGACCATTCCTTCCCGCCGGTTGTATCCTTCTCTTCCAGTCCAGGGTCTCTCTTCCGGAGGATCTCGATGATCAGAAGGATCGGGCCATCTCCCACCCACTCCCCCGCCGGGAGAGGGGGAACCTCCTCCCTTTCAAGTCCTCAAACAGGTCGAGAATCCGTAGGGGGAGTGAGCGCCCCCTGGGAATAGGTCGCCTATTCCTCGCAATTCGCGACTCCCACCGAAAGTTACGCGCCCCATTCTCGACCCGCGGCGTCAAAAACCGAGGAACAGGTCGAACATAGAGCTCTCCAGCTCGCTTCGACTCACAAATGAGTCGAGAATACCGGCCAACAGGTCGAGAATACTGAGGAATTGGTCGAGAATCGGCGGACCGAGGTCACGCTTTGCGGAAGTTGCAGGGTGTCGCAAGAGGAACAGGTCACAGATTGTTCGTTATTCGCGACCGGGAGAGGCGTTTGGGTGAGGGAATTCGCGGTACGCGCCGCGCAGGGACCGAGGGAGGGCGCCCCCAGATGCGGCCGGAGGCCTGGCTCTCGGACCAGGATGGGCAAAGTTAGCGCCTATGCCCCCTGACCCCCTCTCCCATCGCACACCCTTCCACCCGGGAGAGGGGGAATTGGACCTGCGTCAGTGCGTCGTGTCTGGGTCGACGCCGAGGGTGAGCCAGTCGACGGCGGCTTTCTCCCAGTCGGTCGGTCGGCTCGAGGCATCGATGTAGCGCGCCCAGCGGTCGATGCCGGTCTCCTTGGCGATGCGGCGGGCCTGGAGCGTCGCGATCGCGGTGGACAGGATCACGGCGTTGCGCTCCATCCCGGATTCCTTGCAGAAGAGGAGGCACTGCTTGAGGATCTCCCGCGCATCCGACGGGAAGGCGTTGGACTTGCGCATGTCGAGCAGCAGCGGGAACGTCTGCCCCTTCTCGCGCGGCTTGATCTTGGCCTTCATCGCCTCCAGCAGCTGACCGACCTCGTCGCGCTGCAGGAAGCCTTCCAGGACCAGCTTGTAGCCGTACTTCGTCTCTTCGATTCTGTGCATCGGGGTCCCCTCCATGATCAGCTCAAAGGAATCGCGGCATCTTCATTCGTGCATGCCGCTTTGACCTAAAAGGTGCTCCAATTCCCCGAGAGGGGGACAGGAAAGAGAGAGAAGGGGCTCAGAGCGCGGTGGGTGGCTTCTGGAGCAGGAGGTCGTCGACCGGAAGCATCGCGTCCGGACGTGCGAGCGGGGCGATCCGCTCACCGCGGCGAAGGACCTGCCGCGTCCTGTAGGTGCCGTCCACCGGCTCACGATAGACCTCCAGCACGCCGCGAACGAGGTTCGCGATCCAGAAGTCCTCGATGCCGGCCAGGGCATACATCCCCGCCTTGTCCCGGTCGTGGCGGAGAGAGGAGTCCGCGATCTCGACGACGAGGAGCGCGGAGGTGGGATGTCCCTGGACGTATTCCAGCGGATCGCGGCGCACGATGGCGAGATCGGGCTCGGGCTCGGAATCCAGGCCCAGGTTCAGGGGCATCTGGACGTCGACCTCATACCCTTCCGGGCAGATCGCCTCCAGCACCCGGCGGGCGCGGCGCAGGCCGGCGGCGTGCAGGCTGTCCTGCGGTGACATTTCGTGGACGATTCCCCGGACGAGCTCGACGCTGCGGCCGACGAACGCACCCTCTTTCACCATCCGCTCGTAGGCTTCGCGCGTGGTGCGACGATCGGTCCTGGTCTCCGGAAGCGCCATGCCGTGACTCCTCGCTCCGTTCAATCCGTAATCCTAGCGCAAATTTCTGTCTTTGGGGTGGTGGCGCCCCCTCTCCCGGTCGGGGTGTGCGATGGGAGAGGGGGCCCGGGGGTGAGGGATCACATGTCGAACGAGAACGTGGCCACGAACGAGTCCATCTCCATCTCGGTCGTGATGCGTGACCCGGGGATCGGACCGGTGACCGGCGAGAAGATCGGGCCGCTCACCCGGTTCTTCATCACGTGGTAGTAGCCCAGGTTGGCCACCAGGGACGGGGTGACCCGCATGCCGAAGCCGGCCGTGATGTGGTCCTCGAAGACCGCCGGGACCGGAACCGTGAAGAACACCCGGTCGCTCTCGATGGCGCTTTGGTTGTGGTTGCCGCCGAGCCGCACGGTGAAGTTGGGGTTGACCTGGTACTGGAGGCCCAGGGCGTAGACCGTGATGTCGCGGAAGCCGAGGAAGTCCTTGAAGCCCTCGGTGTCCTCATAGAAGATCTGCTTGACGTCGAAGGCGGCGGCCAGCTTGCTGCTGGGCCGCCAGCCGATGCCGGCGGCGAGCTGGGCGGGCGCGTTGAGCTGGAACTTGACGGTGCGGTCCGTGCCGTAGGTCGGCAGGGACGGATTGGCCACCGTGGTGTGCCACTCGAAGTCCTCGAAATCCTGCTCGGAGGCGTAGGAGAGACCGAAGTTGAACGTGGGAGTGGCCTTCCAGAGCAGGCCGACGGTGGCGCCGAAACCCCAGGCGCTGTCCGCGTTGACGCTCGGGAAGACGCAGTTCGTCGCGCTCGCGCAGTCGGGGGTGGCGAAGCCCGCCGGGTTGGCCGTCAACGTGGAGCGGCCGGCGTTGAGCGAGGCGCCGATCGACAGGTTGGGCGACACCTGGTAGGCGAAGGCGAGCGGCACCTTCATGTAGGCGTAGTTCGAGAAGATCCGGCCGAAGCCGTTGGGCTGCGGCGCGGTGATCGGGTTGCCGGCGGTCTGCGGATAGTCGACGCCGAAGCCGGCGAGGCCGAGGAAGCCCACGCCGAAGGCGCTGCCGGTGCCCGGCCTGTGGGCCGTGAAGCCGAATGCCGGGATCAAGGCCGGATCGCCCGCCTCCTCAGTACGGCCGGAAAACGGTCCGATCTCGCTCTCAACCGCGTTCTTCGCCGTGTTGTACTCGGCGCTGAACTCGAACTTGCTGCCGTCGATCTGCGTCAGCAGGGCCGGGTTGAGAGACAGGGCGCCGAGGGCGTCGTTGGGCAGCGCCACGCCGGCGCCTCCCATCGAGCTGTTGACCGCTCCGACGCCATGGAGCAGGTGCCCATTGACGGCCCAGGCCGGCGCAGTCGCGGCAAGCAGGACCGCGCCGAAGAGAGCGAAACCACGAAACGTGTGCTGCATGTGTCCTCCCTGGATCAGTTTCCCTGATCGTGAAAGACCCTCCCGAGCGCACTCGGTGCGGGGCGGCTCGAACAGACGCCTTGACAAGCACTTGAGGCAAGATGCAAGAAACTCGTTGGGGTCAACATAGCATAGTGTCGCGAGCGGGGCAAAGCGGGACGCTCAGTTTGTGAGCAGGGGAGGGGGAGGCCTTGGCGGTGGTGTGGTGACGGGAGTTGCGTTGCCAGATTCCATGGTAGAGTCCCGGCCGAAAAATCATGGGACAGCACGACCTCAGTTACCGCGACTTCTTCTCCCAACCGCTGATGATCCGGGGTCTCCTGCGCGAGATCGTGGGCGAGCATTGGGTGGATCGCATCGATTTCGACTCCGGTGAGCCGGACAATACGTCCTTTGCCAAGTACTTCGGGAGCCGCGAGGCGGACATCGTCTGGAAGTTCAAGCGCAAGGATGGAAGCGATGAGGTCTTTGTCTACGTCCTCATCGAGTTCCAGTCGCGGCCGGATCCCACCATGCCGGTTCGGTTCATGATCTACCGGCCGCGGTTGCGGTACCATCTGATCGACGCGGTGGCGCTTCCTCGCGAGGAGCTGGAGGCGCTGAACAGTCCGGTGGCCGCCCTTTTCCTGTTGGAAAAGAGCAACGACCCGTTGGACGTTGAGTCGGGCATTCAGCGCTTGAAGCAGAGCCTTCCGTCCACCGAGACCGCGTTGCGGGGGACGTTCGAGGGTTGGCTGCAGAATGTCATTCTGCCACGCTTCAGGTGGTCAGAAGAGGAAATTGCCGCCGCACGTACTCTGGAGGCAGTGGGAACCATGCTGGCTGAGAAAATCGACCGCTGGAGCCACGAGCTCCAAGAAAAGGGCCGCGAGGAAGGCCGCGAGGAAGGCCGCCAGGAAGGCCGCCAGGAAGGCCGCCAGGAGGGGGAGGTCCGGTTTTTACTCCGGCTGCTCCGCTTGAAGTTCGGTCCTCTGGAGCCCGCGACGGAGGACCGGGTGCGCTCCGCCGATCCGGACCGTCTCCTCGAATGGGGCGAGCGCGTTCTGACGGCAGAAAGCCTCCAGGACGTCTTCCGCGACTGAGCCACGGCCACCGTCCGGCCGCCGGACGCTCACCTCGTGCGCAGGTGAAGAGCGCCCTCGCGCACACCCTGCGCTTGCCCGCTGATCGCGAATCCCCTATCCTACGAACCACGAAGAAGCTGCACAGCTTTGGGTGAGGCTCCGGGTCAGTCCCGGTGCGCATCGCCCCGCGTGCCGTGGCCGTTGCAGGGCAGTCCCCGCCGGCAGCGAAAGGAGAGACAGGAATGGATGCAGAGTCGACGGTCCGTGCCGGGGAGCGCCAGCTGCCCGAGTGGGCCACCCGGTTCACCGACAACGCTCTCGTCGGCTGGATCGTCATTGGCGGCCTCACGGGCATCGGCTTCCTCCTGTTCATTCCGGGACCCACAGGGGCTCCGTCGTGGCCGCCGCCGTGGCCGGCCTGGCTGTTTCTCGCCATCGGGATCGCCGGCATCTTCCTGTACGGCTCCAGGGTCTTCCCCTTCTTCCGCCGCCTGGAGCGCCGCCTGCCCGAGTCGCAGGAGCAGTGGCAGCGCCTCGAAGGCAAGCTGATCTCCGCCTTCGAGGAGCTCGGCGCCGGCGACCTGGTGCGCTCCAACCAGCACGCCCGCACGCTGCCGGACCGGCTGTCGCGCGTCCTCCTCGCCGCGAGTGATGCCCTGAGCTCGCTCGCCCAGCAGATCCAGGACAGCTCGATCGAGGTCGCTTCGACGGCCGACGAGGTCAACCAGATCGCCTCGGACGTCGCCTCCGGATCGTCCGAACAGGCCGCCTCGGTGGTCGAGATCACCGCCGCGATGGAGGAGCTGGCTCGGACGGCCTTCCAGATCGCCGAGAACGCCACCCGCCAGGCGGGGCTCGCCGCCAAGGCCGAGGCGAGCGGCGACTCCGGCGCCGTGGCGGTCGACGAGGCGGTCTCCGGCGTCGAGGAGGTGCAGAAGCGGATCACCGCCATCTCGCAGCGCGCCGACGCCCTCGGCACCCGCTCGAAAGAGATTTACCGCGTCCTCGAGCTGATCAACGAGATCGCCCAGGAGACCCACATCCTGTCGCTCAACGCCGCCATCGAGGCGGTGGCGGCCGGGGCCGACGGCCGGCGCTTCTCGGTGGTCGCCGAGGAGGTCCGCCACCTCGCCCACCGTTCGCAGGAGTCGGTCGATTCGGTGCGCGGCCTGCTCGACGAGTTCTCCAGCTCGATCCGCGCCACCATCGTGGCGACCGAGGAGGGCATGAAGGAGGCGGGCCGCGTGTTCGAGCGCTCGCGCGCCGCGTCGGCCGCGATCGCCGAGCTGCGCCTCGCCTCGCGAGACACCTCGCGGGTGTCGCAGCAGATCTCCCTCGCCACCCAGCAGCAGAACGCCGCGTCGGACGAGGTGGTGATGACGCTGCGCGAGGTGAGCCTCGTGGTGCAGCGGATGACCGGCGGGCTCAAGAACCTGTCGACCACGGCGGACCGCCTGAACCAGCTCGGCCTCGACATCCAGCTCCTCGCCCAGTCGTTCCATCTCGACTCCCCCCGCTCGCTCAAGAACCTGGTCGAGGAGTGGGCGAAGAAGCTCCAGAAGGCCGGCTCGTCCGAGCTGGAGGCGCAGCTCGACGAGCTGGTGCAGGGGACGCCGTTCATCCAGATGGGCTATTTCGTCGACACCACCGGCTACACCGTGGCCCTCGCCTACAGCCGCAGCCTGACCAACGGCCACCAGATCGCGGTCAACCTGAGGGAGCTCGACATGACCAAGCGCCCCTGGTACCGGACCGTGTCGCGCGAGAAGCGCTCGGCGCTGACGCAGCCCTACGAGTCCCTGTTCAACGGCGAGAGGGTGTTCACGGTCGCTTCGCCCATCCTCGGGCGCGACGGCACGTTCATGGGCGTGGTGGGGGTCGACATCAACGTGACGGGCTGGACCCGTATCTAAAGGAATATCCGGGACGATGGCTGAGCCACTCGCGGAGAGCGGACGCCGGCGGGGCCTCTCGGCCGGCAGCCACCTGCTGGTGCAGGCCGGGGAGTACGTCTGCGCGCTGCCCTTGCGCTCGGTGCGGCGCGTGCTGCGCGCCCTGACCGTCCATCCTCTGCCGGGCGCGACGGACGAACTCAAGGGGCTCGCCGAGTTCGGGGGCGAGCCGCTGCCGGTCCTCGAGCTGGCGCGCCTGGTCGGCGCTCCGCCCGGCGCCAAGCCGGCTTATCCGGTCACCATCGTGGTCTGGGTCGGGCCGCAGGACGCCCGCGAGCTGGTCGGCCTGGCGGCGGACGCGGCGCTCGAGGTGTCCGAGGTGCAGCTCACCTCGGTGGTGGCGGGCAACGGCGGCTTCATCCTCGGCGAGGCCCTGGTCGACGGCGAGGTGGTCCGCGTGGTCAACCTCGAAGCCCTGGGAGGAGACCTGTGAGCCCGGCTCCGACTCCGGTCGACCACCGCGGATTTCTGCTGGTGCGCCGCGACGGGGTGCTCTGGGGGGTGGCGAACGGCGCGGTCGAAGGGATCACGCGCCACGGCGCCCGGTTCCGCCTCGCGGTGGGCGGCACGGAGCTCGGGATCGACGAGGTGGTCGGCGTCGTGCCGGAGCTGGCGGTGTGGCCGCTGACCGGCGCCCTGCGCCGGTTCTGGCCCGATGTGGCAGGCGGCCTCGCGGTGCACGCGGAGGCCCCCCTGGTGATCGTCGATCCGCGCCGGCTGCCGCGCGCGCTGCAGATCGCGGACGCCCCGGAAAGCAGCAAAGGAGAGGTTGCCGATGCCGAAGGACGCCACTGAATCGAAGAGCTACTCGTTCACCGGGCTGGCGATCGCGGCCGGGGTCGCGCTGGCCGGCGTGCTCCTGCTCCTGTTGAACCAGGGGTTGAACGGCGCGCCGGGGTGGCCTTACAACCTGTTCCTCCTGCTCTGCGGCCTGCTCCTCTGGGGCTATTCATTTGTCTACCGCGGCCAGCGGCTCCTCCATGAGCGCGTCGCGCAGAGCGAGGTGGTCAACGCCGCGGCCGAGAAGGCGCTGATCCTGGCGCTCGACCGCCTGCGCGCGGGCGACCTGGTGAACTGCGCCGAGCGGTCGCGCGAGCTGCCGGGCCGTCTCTCCGGGACCTTCTCCCACGCCACCAACGCGCTCGACGTGCTGGCGCAGCAGATCCAGGCGAGCTCGGTGGAGGTCGCGTCCGCGGCGAACTCGGTCAACGAGATCGCCTCCGAGCTGGCCTCCGGCTCGTCAGAGCAGGCGGCCTCGGTCGTCGAGATCACCGCGGCCATGGAGGAGCTGGCGCGCACCGCCTCGCAGATCGCCGAGAACGCCGCCACCCAGGCGGAGCTCGCGCAGCGCGCCGAGGAGAGCGGCAACCTCGGCAAGGTCGCGGTGGAGGAGGCGGTGCAGGGGATCGAGGAGGCGAGGAAGCGCATCCAGGGGATCGCCAGCCGCGCCGAGATCCTCGGCACCCGCTCGAAGGAGATCTATCGCGTCCTCGACCTGATCACCGACATCGCCCAGGAGACCCACATCCTGTCGCTCAACGCGGCCATCGAGGCGGCCGCGGCCAAGGACCACGGCCGGCGCTTCTCGGTGGTCGCCGAGGAGGTGCGCCGCCTCGCCCAGCGCTCGCAGGAGTCGGTCGATTCGGTGCGCAACCTGCTCGACGAGTTCGCCAGCTCGATCCGCGCCACGGTCGTCGCGACCGAAGAGGGGAGCAAGGAGGCGACCCGGGTGCTGGAGCGCGCCCGCGCCGCCGCCGACGCCATCGAGGAGCTGCGCGATGCCGCGGGCGACAGCGCCCGGGTTGCGCGCGAGATCTCGCTCACCACCCAGCAGCAGAACGCCGCGTCGGACGAGGTCGTGCTCACCTTGAAGGAGGTGAACCATGTGGTGCAGCGCATGGCCGACCGCCTCAAGCAGTTCTCCGACACGGCGGACCGCCTGAACCAGCTCGGCCTGATCATCCAGATGCTGGCCCAGTCGTTCCACCTCGCCTCGCCCCACTCGCTCAAGCACCTGGCCGAGAAGTGGTCCGGCGAGGTGCGCCGCCGGCTCGGCAACTGGGAGGCGATCGAGCGGCTCCTGGAGGACCTGGTGAACCAGCAGCCGTACGTGGAGTGCCTCTATTTCTACGACGGCAAGGCGGGCCAGGTGGCGCTGACGGTGAACCGGCAGATCATCGGCGACCGCGAGATCCCGCCGGCGGTCCGCGCCGGCGAGGGCTTCAACGACCGCCCCTGGTACAAGGCCGCGGTCCAGGAGAAGTACCCGATCCTCACGCCGCGGTTCGTGTCGCTGCTCTCGGAGCAGTCGATCTTCACGGCCGCGGCTCCGATCTACGAGAAGGGGGAGCTGGTGGGCGTCCTCGGTCTCGACGTAAACCTCGACAGCTGGTCGAAGATCTGACGTGGACCCGGAGTTCGCAGACCTCATCCCTCTGTTCGTGGAGGAAGCGCGCGACCGCATCGAGCGGCTCGCCACGTTCGTCCCGCAGCTCGCCTCCGACGGCCAGGCCAAGGTCGAGGTCAAACGGGAGCTCCATACGCTCAAAGGGGCCGGCCGGATGTTGCGCCTCGGCCCGCTGGCAGAGCTCTGCCACGCCGCCGAGGAGGTCCTCCACGTCTCTCCTCCGGGGATGATCGGCCTCCTGACCCGGGTGATCGACCAGCTCAGCCGCATGGTCGAGACGGTCTCGCACGGCAGCGATCCGGAGCACGATCCCGAGCTGATGGCGCGGCTGGCGGGGCCGGGGGAGGAGGTGGTGCCGGCTGCGGTGGTGGAGCCGGAGAAGGACGGCAGGGACGGCAAGGACAGGGACGAGAAGGAGGCTGAGGAGGCCCAGGAGAGCCAGGAGGCCCAGGCGCCGGCTCCCGCGACGGAGACCGCGGCTCCCCAGCCTCCCAAGCGGGGCGTCGGCGGGGACATCCGGGTCGACACCGCGGCTCTCGACTCGGTCGCCGAGCGGGCGACCCAGGTGCGGATCATGGCGCTCGCGAGCCGGCAGGTGGTCGAGCGGATCTACGAGCTCGCCCGGCTGGCCGAGGAGGGGCTCCACGAGCCGCAGCCGACGCAGGTCCTGGCCGTGCTTTCCACCATGCTGCGGCGGGTGGCGGTGGAGCTCGAAGGAGGGCAGCGGCGGCTCATCCGCGCCTCGGAGGAGCAGCTCGACCGCATGCTCTCGCTGCAGCTCCAGCCGCTGCGCGGCTCGCTTCACCTGCTCGCCCGCTATGCCCGCGAGCTCGCCCGCTCCTTGGGCCGCGAGGTCGAGGTCGAGCTCGAAGGGGAGGAGACCCGCCTCGACCGCCGCATCACCCGCGAGCTGGAAGATGCGCTTCTCCATCTGGTGCGCAACTCGGTCGATCACGGCATCGAGCCGCCGGACGTCCGCGAGAAGCGGGGCAAGCCGCGGGCCGGCCGTCTCCGCGTGCGCGCCGCCGCGGACGGGCCGCGGGTGCGGATCAGCCTCCAGGACGACGGCGGCGGCATCGACACCGTCAAGGTCCTGGAGAGCGCGGCCGCCATGGGGCTGGTCGATGCGGCGGCGGCCGCGACCATGGGGCGGGAGGAGGCCCTGCGGCTGATCTTCGCGCCGGGCTTTTCGACCCGCAAGGAGGTCTCGGAGGTCTCCGGCCGCGGCGTCGGTCTCGACGTCGTGGCCACGGCGGTGAACCGGGTGGGCGGCGAGGTCTTCCTCGACACCGAGCTCGGCAAGGGGACGACGATCACCCTGGAGGTGCCGGTGGCCCGGCGCGGCGAGGCGGTCATGCTGCTGCGCGTCGGCCAGCTGCGGCTCGCCCTCCCCAGCTCGGTGGTGCGCCGCGCCACCCGCCTCGATCCGGGCATGGTCGTCGAGCGCGACGGCCGCACCCTCGCCCGGTTTCCGGACCGGCTGGTGCCGTTCGTGCCGCTCGCCCGCCTCTATGCCCAGCCGGCGCTCGACCACCAGCTCCTCCTCGAAGGCGCGGTCTCCGGCCAGGCGCTCGCCGTCGCCGTGGACGACGTCGAAGGGGAGCAGGAGATCCTGGTGCGGCCGATGACCCGCAAGGTGGCCGCCGACCGCCTGCTGGAGGGGGTGGCGCTCCTCGCCTCGGGCGAGCCGGTGGGCGTGCTCGCGCCGGCGGTCCTCGCCCAGCGCGAGTACCTGCGCGCCCTGCCGGTGGCGCGCGAGCGCATCGTGGTCAAGAAGGTGCGGGTGCTCCTGGTGGACGATTCGCTGGTCACCCGCGAGATGGAGCGGCGCCTGCTGGAGGACGCCGGCTTCCAGGTCTCGGCCGCCGGCGACGCCGTCGAGGCGCTGGGCCTCCTCTCCGAGCGCCCGTTCGACTGCGTGGTCACCGACATCGAGATGCCCGGCATGGACGGCTTCGAGCTCACCGCGCAGCTGCGCGCCATGGAGCACTTCACGCACCTGCCGATCATTGTGGTGTCGACCCGCGACCGGCCGGAAGACCGGTTGCGCGGTCTCAAGGTGGGCGCCGACGCCTATCTCACCAAGCAGAGCCTCGACGCCGGCGAGCTGGTCGACCTGGTGCGCCGCCTGAGCGGGTCATGATCCGCGTTTTGCTGGTCGACGACTCTCCGTCCGTCCGGGCGGTGCTCAAGCGGTTCTTCTCGCGCACGGCGGACATGCAGGTCGTGGGCGAGGCCGAGGACGGTATGCAGGCGCTCCGGGCGGTGCTCGACGTCCAGCCGGACGTGGTCGTCATGGACCTGCAGATGCCGGTGATGGACGGCTACGCCGCGATCGAGCAGATCATGTCGATGCGCCCGACGCCGATCGTGGTCCTCTCCTCGCGCGCGACGCGCAACCAGATGCAGACCGCGTTCGAGGCGATCCGCCGCGGCGCCCTGGAGGTCCTGCCCAAGCCGGAGGACACCGCGAGCTGGCACCAGCTCGCCGAGAGCCTCCCGGAGACCGTGCGCGGCATCGTCGAGGCCCAGTCGCAGCCGCGCTCGCGGCGCCGGCGGCGGACGGCCGAAGAGCAGGCCGCCCTGGCGGCCGCGCCGCAGGAGCTGCACTGGGTGGCGATCGGCGCCTCGACCGGAGGTCCCGCGGCGGTCCGCGAGCTGCTGGTGAGCCTCCCGGCCGATGCGCCCGCGGGGTTCGTCATCGTCCAGCACATCGCCGCGGGGTTCGAGCTCGGCTTCTCCGACTGGCTCAACAACCAGCTGCCGTTCGACGTCCGCCTGGCCAAGGACGGTGAGGCGCTGCGCCGCGGCACCGTGCGGCTGGCTCCGGGCGGCTCCCACCTGCGCCTCGAGCCCGGAGGGGTGCTGCGCCTCGACACGGTGAGCCCGGCGCGGCGCGGCCACCGGCCGTCGGTGGACGACCTGTTCTTCTCCTGCGCCGAGAGCTGCCCGCGCGAGGTGGCCGGCATCCTGATGACCGGCATGGGCGCGGACGGGGTCGAAGGGCTGCTGGCGCTGCGCAAGGCCGGCGGCCTGACCCTGGCGCAGGACGAGGCGAGCTCCGTCGTCTTCGGGATGCCGCGGGTGGCGCTGGAGAAGGGCGCCGCGGAGATCGCGCTGCCGCCGAAGGCCCTGGCGCGCACGCTGATCCGCGCCTGGGGAGGCGTGCCGTGACCTCCCGCGTCCTGGTGGTGGACGACAGCGAGGTGACGCGGGCCATCCTCGCCCGCACCCTGCGCGGCGCCGGCTTCGAGGTGCTGGAGGCGCGCGACGGCGCCGAGGGCGCCCTGACCGCGCTCCGCGAGCGGCCGTCGCTCGTGGTGACGGACCTCGAGATGCCCACCATGGACGGCTTCCCCCTGCTGCGCATGCTCAAGGCCGATCCCCTGTGCGCGCACATCCCGGTGCTGATCCTGACCAGCCATACGGAGCCGGCGTCGCGCTTCTGGAGCCTGCGCACCGGCGCGGACGGCTATCTGACCAAAGACCACCGCCCGCACGAGCTCGTCGCCACCGTGCGGCGCCTCGTCGAGGCGGCCGCCGACCTCGCGTCGCGAGCGCCGGAGGTCTCGGCCCCCGGCCCCGTGCTCGGCCCGCTCGAGGTCCTGGCGCGGGTGGCCCGCCAGCTCGACGCGAGCCTCCTCCAGGCTACGGTGGTCAACACGCTGCTGGAAAAGGGGATGGCGGCGGCCGATTTCCACGCCGCGGGCCGCGCGGCGCTCGAGACGCTCGGCGAGATCGTGGATGCCCGATTTCTGGCGGTGGCGGTGGCCGAGCTCGAGACGGCGCTGGTCGAGATCCTCCTCCAGGACCCGCTGGCTCCGGAGGACGTCGAGGCGATCCGGGACAGCCTGCTCCGCCGTCTCCGCCTGATCCCGGGAACCGCGGTCGAGGCGCGGATCGGCGGCGAGCCGGGGAGGGAGCGGGTGGACCTGGAGCGGATGGTCTGGATCCCGCTCTCACTGCGCGGCGCCGAGGGCGGTCTCGCCCTGCTGCCGCGGGATCCCGATCAGTACCGCCTCGCCTCGGCGGAGCGGTTGAGCGGCTGCCTCCGCCCGCTGATCCTGGTCCTCGACAACGCGCGGCTGTCGCACCGCCTGCATGAGATGTCCACCGTCGACGGGCTCACCCGCCAGCTCAACCACCGCGCGATCTACGAGCGGCTGACCGAGGAGATGGAGCGCACGCGCCGCTACAAGACGCCGCTCAGCGTCGTCCTCTGCGACTTGGACGAATTCAAAGAGGTCAACGACACGCACGGTCACCTGGCCGGGGATCTGGTGCTGCGCGAGTCGGCCGCGGTGTTGCGGCACGGCCTGCGCTCCACCGACATCCTGGGGCGCTATGGCGGGGAGGAGTTCCTGGCCGTGCTGCCGCAGAGCGACCTGGACGCGGCGCTCCTGGCCGCCGAGCGGCTGCGCCGGGGGCTCGCGGAGAACACGGTGAGGGTCCCGTCCGGCGCGACGGTCCGCGTCAGCGCCTCGTTCGGCGTGGCCACCTGGGACGACTCGACTGTCAGCGCGGACCTCCTGGTCTCGCAGGCCGACCGCCGGCTCTACGACGCCAAGGCGGCGGGCCGCAACTGCGTCCGCCCGGCGGCGGAGGGGGAAGCGTGAGCCACCCCCCGTCGAGCGACCCCCTCCAGCGGCTGGTCGGGCTGATCCGCGACCGGACGGGCAACGTCATCCCGCCGAGCCGCCAGCCGTTCCTGGAGGAGGTGGCGGCCCGGCGCGCCGTGGGGAAGGGCATGGGCACGGTCGAAGATTACGTGCGGGCTCTGGAGGCGGAGCAGCTGCCGGCGGAGTGGGCCCATCTGATCCCCTTGATCACGATCAAGGAGTCCTATTTCTTTCGCGCTCCCCAGCAGTGGGAGGTGATCCGCAAGCAGGTGCTGCCGGAGCTCCTGCGCGCTCGCGGTCAGGCGCGGCAGCTGCGCATCTGGTCGGCGGCCAGCGCCCGGGGGGAAGAGCCGGCGACGCTCGCGATGATCCTGGCCGAGGAGCCGAGCCTCGACCACATCGCATGGTCGATCCTGGCGACCGACGTCGACGACGAAGCGCTCGCCGGAGCGCGGCTCGGCCTCTATGGCGACCGGGCGGTGGGGCAGGTGCCGCCGGAGCTCCTGGAGCGCTACTTCAGCCGGCGGGGCAAGCTCTACGAGCTGAGCACGGAGCTCCGCGCGCGCATCTCCTACCTGCAGCTCAACCTGGCGCACCCCCCCTACTCGGTCCCTTTTCCGGAGGTCGACCTGATCCTGCTGCGCAACGTCTTGATCTACTTCCGCCGGCCGTTGCAGCGCCGGGTGGTCCAGCAGGTGGGGACGCACCTGGCACGCGACGGGTATCTGTTCCTGGGAGCCTCCGAGACTCTCTGGCAGGTGCAGGAAGAGCTGGAGCCCGTCGATCTCGGCTCCTGCTTCTGTTATCGCCACCGCCGTGCCGCGGAGGAGGTGATCGCGCCGCCGGTGAAGCGGATGCGCACGTCCGTGGCGCACCCGCCGGCGACGCGGCGGGAGCCGGCGGCCCAGATCCGCGAAGCTCCCGTCGCCCAGCCGAAGACGCCGGTCCCACAACCGCTCAGCGTGCAGGAGCGGCTGCTCGCGGCGGCGCGCCACCTGGCCGGCAATCAGATCGAGGAGGCCGGCCGTGCCATCGAGCAGGTGCTGGCGGTGGACCCGTCGGAGCCGGCGGCGCACGCCCTGGAGGGATTCCTCCACGACGTGACCGGCCGCACGGACGACGCGGTGGCTTCCTACCGGGCCGCCCTCTATCTCGATCCCGAGCTCTACCAGGTCCGGATGCTCCTCGCCGACTGCCTCCTGCGCCTGGGCAACCGTGACCGCGCCGAGCACCAGTACCGCGAGGTCCTGGCGCATCTCGGCAACGGCCGCGAGCGGAACCTGGTCGTCCTGGGCGACCTGCCGTTCCCGGACCGCACTCGGGCGCAGCGGCGGTGCCGCCAAGTTCTGGGGGGCGGGTAGACGGGCGAAATGAATCGCGGAGCTTCATCATTCATTGGAAGATGTATGAGCCGGTGGTAAAATCGGCCCGACTGAGCCGCCAAGATCTCCCCAGGAGGGTTTACATGACAACTCGTTCGCTCGGTGTCTCAGCCTGTGCGGGGCTCATCGGGGCCTTCCTCCCAGCCCTGGTGGCAGGTCAGCCCGCGTCCCTGCTCCGCGACATCAATACGACCACCTTCGAGAACGACAACCCCTGGACGGGGGAGATCGGCGACCTGCGGGCGGCCGGCAAGCGGCTCTACTTCAAAGCGAGCAGCAGCGAGGGCAGCGGGTTGTGGGTCAGCGATGGTACGGCAACGGGCACGGGAAGCCTCTGCCCGGGGCGATGCAGCAACCAGCCTGAGCTCATCGGCGGGCTCGGGAGACTGATGCTCTGGACCGCCGAATCCTCAGACGCCCGGCCACAGCTCTGGCGGTCCGATGGAACTCCCCCGGGGACCTTCGCTCTCACGGAACCCAGCGTCGAGGTGCGGCCGTTCTTTTTCGACGCCCCTCCTGCCTTCTTCGGTGGCTCCTTCTACTTCGTCGGCTGCACCTGGTCCGGCGGGACGTCCGACTGCGACCTCTGGCGGACCGACGGAACTGTCGCCGGAACCCGGATCTTCCACGAGACGGAGGCTCCGCGTTTCATTTCGTGGCTGCTTGTGGCCGGCAATCGGCTGTACTACCTGGGCGCGGACAGCCAAGGCGCGGACCTCTGGGTGACGGACGGCACAGCGGCCGGGACCGTCCTCCTGCGCCGTTTCGACGGGTCGTTTCCTGACCACCCGCGCCTGCCGGCCTCCGCCGGCGGCTGGCTCTTCTTCCTGGCCCGGAGCGACGGCGACGAGGTTTGGACGAGCGACGGGACCGTGGCCGGGACCCGGCGCGCGACGAATTTCGCGACCGACTCCCCATTCGGGCCTGAACCCTGGCTCAAGCCGATCAACAACCGGCTCTATTTCCTCGCGGATGACGGGCTCCATGGGCGGGAGATCTGGCGCACGGACGGCACGGCCGCGGGAACCGTCCGACTGACGGGCTTCGGGGAAGAGGATCCGGCCCTGACACCCAGTCAGTCGTCACTATGGAAGGTGGGCGACACCGTTGTCTTCAAGGCTGACGGACGATTCTGGACCAACGGGGGCAAACCGGGGTCGACCGCTCAACTTCCCGTCCCTCCCCTCGATTACAGTGTCGACCCGGTCGAGTCCGCAGGCAAGATCTTTGCCGTGGGGGGGAAGGCTACTACAGCCCTCTTGAGCTTTGGTCCACCGATGGCACGGTTGCTGGGAGCCGGAAGGTTCAGGAGCTTTGTAACCCCCCGTCGAATTGCAGCGTCGGTCCGCTCGTCCCGTGGCATGGAGGGGTCCGGTTCACGCTCGATGATTACTATTCCCGAGGCAAGCAGATCTGGTTCAGCGACGGGACGCCTGCGGGGACGAAGCCATTCACCCAACTTGTCGACGCAGAGCCCCTCGACGACCCCTTGGACGTGGCGGAGATCGGCGGCGACCTCTACTTCCTCGCCGAAGGAAAGGAGGCCAAGGGCCTCTGGGTCCGGGACAGCCGAGGGAAGACCCGGCCGGTCCGAACCCTCCCGATCAATGGACCGATGTCCAAGCCCCGCCTCCTGGCCTCTTTGGGAGACCGTCTCTTCTTCACGGCCTGGGATGGGGCCTGGGACGGCAGCCCCGTCGGCCTGTGGTCGAGCGCGGGCACGCCGGAGACCACCGTCCCCGTCAACCTGCCGAACATTGCATGGGACGATGTCACGAGGCTCGCTCAGGCGGCGGGCTTGCTCTTCTTTCAGACCGACGAGCCGCACGACCTGTGGCGAACCGACGGCACCCCCCAGGGCACCTTTGTCGTGGCTCATCTGCAAGGCACGACCGCCGTGGTGCCGTTCCACGGATCGCTCTACTTCTTCGATGGCGGGGGTATCTGGAAGACCGACGGGACCGTCCAGGGGACGGTCAAAACCGGTGACCTTCCGGCAGACCTGCTCTCCGTCGACATCGCGGCGCCCGGACCGAACGGAATGTATCTCAAGACGGTGACGGCTCCCTATAAGACCGAGCTCTGGTTCACCGACGGCACCAGCGCAGGAACCCGCCAATTCACAAACTTCAACCTGCCCGGCGTGTTTGAAGGGGATCCCCAGTTCACGAGCGTCGGCTCCCACGTCTACTTCTATAGCTCCTATGATTTCCGCATCTGGAAGACAGATGGAACCGTGGCGGGTACGACCTCTCTGGAGGGTCTTCCCGAACACGAGTATCCGCTGCAGCTCGTCGCTCATCAGGGAGCGCTGTACCTCTTCACCGAGGGTCCGTATCCGAACGTCACCACCGTCCGGCTTTGGCGTGCTGATGAAACCACCGCGGGGGCGGTCGAGCTCGCCCGATTCCCCCGGGTTGGCTCCTCCCCCTGGAAACCGACGTCCTTCGCCGGAAAGCTCTTCTTCAACGTCGATGACGGTGTGCACGGTGATGAGCTCTGGTCGACCGATGGCACTTCGGCCGGCACGGCTCTGGTGCGCGACATCCTCCCCGGACCGCGCGCGTCGTCACCGATCGAGCTCACCGTGGCGGGAGGACGGCTCTTCTTCACAGCCGACGACAATTTCCACGGGCGCGAGCTGTGGCAGAGCGATGGCACCGCAGCCGGGACCCGCCTGGTCCAGGACATTGGGCCGCAGGCCGCCTCAGGCGATCCGTTTCAGCTCACGGTGGTTGGAGACAAGCTGTATTTCGCGGCGGACGACGGCGTCACAGGCCGCGAGGTCTGGGTGCTCCCCCTGGCCGGCCCTACCGTCTGCCGGCCCTCTTCGACCCGGCTCTGCCTCAGCGGCGGCCGGTACGCCGTGGAGGCCGCCTGGCAGGACTTCCAGGGCCATCGAGGTGTCGGTCACGCCGTGCCGCTGACTGCCGACACTGGATATTTCTGGTTCTTCGATGCGGCCAACGTGGAGACCGTCCTCAAGATCTTGGACGGCCGCGGCGTCAACGGCCACGTCTGGGTCTTCTATGGCGCCCTGTCGAACGTGGAGTACACGCTCACGGTGACCGATACCGAGACCGGTCTGGCGCGCCGCTACATCAACCCTTCCGGCGTGCTCGCCAGCGCCGGTGACACCTTGGCTTTCGGCCCCCTCGGTGCGAGCGCGCAGTCCGTCGCGACCTCGGTGGCCCAGCCGTCGCCCCTCGCCCTCGTGGACCGGCGGGTCGTCCCTGCCGCGGCCACGGGCTCCTGCGCCCCCAACTCCACCCGGCTCTGCCTCAGGGGCTCCCGCTTCGCCGTCGAGATCGCCTGGAAGGACTTTTCGGGGAACCAGGGCACGGGCAAGGCCGTCGAGCTGACCAATGACACCGGATGGTTCTGGTTCTTCGACCCGGCCAATGTGGAGGTCGTCCTCAAAGTCCTAGACGGCACGCCGGTCAACGGCCATCACTGGGTGTTCTACGGCGCCCTGTCGAACGTGGAATACACAGTGACCGTCACCGATACCGAGACCGGTGAGATCAAGATCTACAGAAATCCCAGAGGCCGGCTCGCCAGCGTGGCCGACACGGGAGCGTTCTGAAATGGTGCTACATTGACCCCGCATGGTTGTCCGCGTCCGACCCGCCGCCGTTGCAGGAGCGTTCTACCCCGGCTCGCCGGGCCGGCTGAGGGAGATGGTCGAGGAGCTCCTGCGGGAGGCGCCGGCCCCCTCGGTGCCCGCTCCCAAAGCGATCATCGCCCCGCACGCGGGATACGTCTATTCCGGTCCCATCGCCGCCAGCGCGTTCCAGGCGGCGGCCTCCGCCGCCGGGACGATCGAGCGGGTGGTCCTGCTGGGGCCGGCCCATTACGTGCCGATCCATGGGCTCGCCCTGCCCGAGCAGAACTATTTCGCGACTCCTCTCGGTGAGGTGGCGGTCGATCCGGAGGGGGCGCAGGAGTCGATCCGCCTGCCCCAGGTCCGCGTCCAGCCGGCGGCCCATGCGCAGGAGCACTCCCTGGAGGTCGAGATCCCGTTCCTCCAAGTGATGCTGGGTGAGGGATTCGCGATCGTCCCGCTGGTCGTGGGCGACGCGTCGGGCGAGGACGTCGCCGAGGTCCTGGAACGGCTGTGGGGCGGGCCCGAGACATTGATTGTGATCAGCTCCGATCTCTCCCACTATCTTCCCTATGAGCAGGCCCGCGCGATGGACGGCGCCACGGCGGAGCAGATCCTGGCGCTCAACGAGCCGCTCCAGGGACGGCAGGCGTGCGGCGCCCGGCCGATCAACGGCCTGCTGGTCGCCGCCCGCCGCAAGGGGCTCGTCCCCGAGCTCGTCGACTTGCGCAATTCGGGAGATACGGCGGGCGACCGCGACCGCGTGGTCGGCTACGGAGCCTTTGCATTCAGGGAGGCCGCATGAGCGCGCCGGAATGGGGACCGGTCCTCCTCGACCTCGCGAGGGAGAGCCTGCTGGAGGCTTTGAAGCTGGGAGATGCCGGCGAGCAGCGCAGATACCGCGAGCCCTGGCTGGAGGACCCCGGCGCCTGCTTCGTCACCTTGCGGCGGCTTGGCCAGCTGCGCGGCTGCGTGGGCTCGATCCGCGCCTACCGGCCTTTGCGAGAGGATGTCTGGAGCAACGCCCGCGCGGCCGCCTTCTCCGACACCCGCTTTCCGCCGCTGGCGCCCGGCGAGATGCCGGAGATCCACGTCGAGATCTCGCTCCTCTCGGCGCCCGAGCCGGTCGCCGTCACCTGCGAGGCCGATGCCTGCCGCCTCCTCTGTCCCGGCTCCGACGGAGTGATCTTCGAGTGGGGCGACTGCCGCAGCACGTTCCTGCCGCAGGTCTGGGAGCAGCTGCCCGACCCTCTCGACTTCCTGGGCCACCTCAAGCACAAAGCCGGCCTCCCGCCCCGCTTCTGGGCGCCGGACGTCAAGCTGTGGCGGTATGCGGTGACGAAGTTCGAAGAGAGCTAGTCGCAACAGGCCGCGGGAAGGATCTCTTGATAATCATCGACCGTCCCCCAGGCGGAATAGTTGCAATCACAATCCCAGCTTCGGACTCCGACCAGGTTCGTGAGCCCGGGATCGCTGTAGTAGTAGAAGTCATTCCCGCACCTCGACCGGGGATCGCAGTACTGGCTGTGTGCCGTTCGTGGAGTCGATAGCACGATGGCAGAGGTCAGGATGGCAGGCAAAGCGAGCGCGAGCCAGAACGTACGGCTGAGCTTCCTGGTCATTTTCTCTCCTTTCGCGGTATTCAGGTTCAGCAGCAGGTAATCCCAGCCAGGCAGGGCGACCCACCGCAGTCGGCGCTCGCGTTGCAGTTGGGAACGTGGCTGCAGCTGCGCCGGCAGAATTTGTGGAACGTAACCATCCATACGGGCTCTATGAAGCCGGAGCCGGGGAACTCAACTCTGCACAGCGGTGCCTCCTCACCCCCGGTGGAGAAGTCGAAATCCGCAGCGCATGTCGGGAGGCTGAGGGCATCGCTTTCGCCGGGAGCGGCGGCCGGGGCAGGCGCGGGACTCGCGAAGGCAGCGCCTGCGAAGACCAGGACGAGGACCGCGAGACAGGCCGAGAGAAGCAACGTGTTGGAGCGCATCGGATTTCCTCCTTTCGATCAGGGGTTCGATGGATCGCCCCTATCAAGAAGGTGCGCTGGGGCTCGAAACGCGCGCTCCGCTCACTCCGTGCGCAGCGCCTCGATCGGATCGAGCGAGGCCGCGCGGCGGGCAGGGAGGACTCCCGAGCAGGCCGGTGACAGACCTGCGTCTTCATTCGCCGGGTCCCGAGTCTGCGCGCTCCGTTCCACGGCGGAATACCCGGACAACCAGCCAGCCGGCCAAGGCTTTGAGCCGCCGCTCGACCGCCGGGATCTTGGCAATTCGACCGAGCGTCTTGGCCAGGAGCAACCAAGCAAGGCCGTAAATTCCGGCGAGGAGGAGCAGGAACGTGGCGAGGCCACCTTGCGTGAACCGCGCCTGGAGAAAGGGCACAAAAAAACCCGAGCCCGGGTCGGCAGGAAGGTTCCAGAAATCGGTCTGAAACTTGACCGGCCGGACCTCGTTCTCGAACCACATCTCGTCATAGCTGTAGACCGCCAGAAGTCGGTTGTCCTCGAACTCCAGGACGTCCCAAGGAACTGCCTGGCCTTTACGTCGTGTCCATTCGCGCTCCGGCTCGACTAGGAGGAAGTACTTCTTGCCGGAAGCATCCGTCCAGGAGAGGTCGTCGCCAACGGTGGCCCGGGATGTCTCGAATCGCCGCCGCCAGTCTCCGAAGGCCTCTCCCCGGGTGGAGAAGAACTCCCGGGGATCGGCGAGAATCCGTGCATCGTAGTGACCGGTCAGGAGGGCGCGGGGGAATCGCATTGGCCTCTCGCCCCATTTTTTATAGCCAGTGCTCCAGGGTGGCTCTGTCTCGAACGAGACTCGACGCTCGGGATCCCGCAGGTATTCCGCGACGCCGTCGGACGAGTACTCGAACACCAGGCCCAGCTTCTGATCGCGGAACAGGGCGGCCTTGATCCGGGTTGCATCCCGGTTGCGGAACAGGCGAAATTCGACCCCGGGGCTCTCGGGCTTCGACCGTTGCTCCGCGGCCAGCTCCTTCCACTGAGGGAGATACCATCCTTGCAACGCCACGAGCCGTTCGATCTTCTCCGGGGAAAAGCCGCGCCGTCGCAACGCCTCCTCCACCTCTCGCGGTCCGCTCCTCCTCCAAACGATGCCCAGGCGCTTCTGAAGCTCCGAGGACGCGGGATAGAGAGAACGATAGGACCTGATGTCCTGCGGATCCGTGCTCCGCGTCCGGCGCTCCTGGCGCCGTGCCCGGTAGGCTCCGGGCCTTAGATCCCCTGGGGCGTAGAGCGGACGATATTCCTCCAGGACGGCGGAGTCACCCTGTCCGCGCAGCCGGTACGCAGCCGAGAGCTTCTCCCCTACGAGAAGGACCAGAGACTCGGCTTCCCCTGTCCCGGCAGGCAGCCAGGTGGTCGCACAGTCGTTCCAGGGGCGGGCCTGATCCTCGACGCCGTGAAGGCAGAGGTCGTGCAAGAACGTCAGCGACTCCTTTCCCCACACCTCCTCGATGCGATCTGCATCCAAAGACTCGCCCCTGCACTCGAACAGAAGGTCTCCCCAGGTGCAGCCCAGCAGATCGCGGGCTTTCGCCCAGCTCAGATGGATCAGCTCCCGGCGGTTCTCCTCTGCGGCCTCTCCGGCCGCCGGTGCGCCGAGGAGAAGGACGAGGAGCACGGCCCGTCGCCGAAGCTTGCAGTTCACCTGCCCTCCTCGGGGGGCGTCGACAGATCGTAGCCCTGTTCCCCGGCCCAGAGCGCGAAGGCCCGGATGTCGGGCTGGAAGACGCCGTCCGGTCCAATGCGGCCGAAGCTTTTTCCCGTCAGCTCTCCGGCTCGCTGCAGCAGGAGAGCACGCTCCTTCCGGGTGCAGGTGGGCCATTTCATCCTCTCGACGAGCTCATCGAGATCGTCTCGCGTGAACAGAGGGGCTGCTTCGCCGCAGCTTGCTGCATCTCGCGGGCTCGGAGCGAACCGGCGGAGAAGCTTTCGGCGTTCGAGGCCCGAGAGCCTTCCGCCGAGACGAACGAGAGTGGCCCGAAGCTCCGAGGTAGGCTCATGCTCGTAGTAGGCGCTGAGTTGATTGATCGCCTGGACGATCCGCGGCTGCGACAGCCGCGGCGCCAAAAGCTCCAGACCACCCGCCAGCACCACAAAGCTCGAGTGACTCGACAGCTCCTGTGGCAATCGGCGGAGGATGCAGTCCGCCGCCGCTTCCGCGAGCTGTGCCGCCGCCTTGGGAGAAAGGTTTTTCTCGCAGAGCGAGAGGGCCTGGAGCAGGTCCCGCATCTCGGAGAACCACCTCACCCGCTCGAGGCTCCCGGCCAAGCTCCACGCGATGGCGTTGAGTTCCGGCTCGGAAAGATCTTTCCCGAGACGCGGTAGGAGCCCAGCGAGACGCAGCTTTTCTGCGGCGGGCAGGTGGTCGTCCTGAATCCATGCCACCAATGTCTTCTGGACCTCCGCCTGGTACGCCGTTGGGAGCTTGCCGCGCAGATCGAGAAGGCTGGAGGCGATCAGCCAGGGCTCCCCCTGGGCTCGGGCGAGGACAGAGTACGACCTCAGAGCCCCCTCGGCGGAGAGCTTCGCTGCGAGCGGTCGTCGCCCCTCGACCAACTCGTCGACGTGATATGCCGGAGCGGCGGGCCCACCGGAAAGAATGTGGTCGATATAGTCCCATGCCTTGTCGGCCTCTTTAGACGGGAGCCGCGCTGCCACGGCTGGCAGGAGGGCCTCCGCCCCGGAGATGCTTTTTCGATCCTCGCGGAGGATAGAGACCAACTCGTTCCAGATCGCCACCGTCTTCTGTTCCGGAATTCTCGCCACCAAGCCTTCCAGGTCACGCCTCAAGTAGAGCGAGCCCCTCGGCCGGTGCAGAACTTCCAGGAACGGACCGGCTGCGGCCTCTCCGACCCAAGGTGGGAGCCAAGGACCCAGATGAGCCAGCGCCTCGCAGGTGTCGAGCACCTGATCAGGCCTCTTCTTTTCCCCCAAGGCCATCGCGACAACTCCGGCAGCTTCGCCGATCTCCTCTCGGGTGAGCTCCTTGGAAAGTTGGGCTACACGCTCCGCATCGAACTTGCTGGGATCGGGCTCCCTGAGCTCCTGGAGAAAGAGCCGCGCCGCTTCCCGCCGATGCTCGGGCAGGAGGGGATGCGTGGGCTCCCTCAGATAGCCCATCCACGGTTCCTTGCCTCCCGAGAGTCTGGATGCGTCCTGGATGATCTCCGCATCCATAGGGTCGGGAGCCAGAGCCTTGTAGATCTCCAAGCAGGCGGCCCGCATTCCTGTGATATCAAGGGCCTCTCGGGCGCAATGGCCTCGGAACCCCTCCTCCAGCAGGCGGGTACTGCGTGCCGGGTCCAGGCCGCCAATGGCGAACAGGAGGCCTTCGGAACGCTCCTTGAAGAGCTTTGCTGAAAACTCGTTGTCGAAGATCTGATCGAGCACCGCGCGGCGCACTCTTTCAGGGGAGCGGCTGATCGCCCAGAGATCTTCCGAGGCGAAGAGGTCTCGCGCCTCTTCCCGCAGAGCGTAGGAGAACCAGGCAAAGAGTCCCAGAGCAGCCGTGACCACCCAGGCGTTGGCGACCAGCCGCAGCAGGCTCAGGGCCGCGAATCCGCGGTTCCTGCCGTAGGTGAGCTTCCCCCGCAAACGCTCAGAAAGAAGCCTGACCTGGAGCGTGAGCGTCAGCAGGGCCCGCCAACGGGCCAGTAGGCCCTCCGCTCCACCAAAGGTGCGCGAGCCTTCTTCCAGGACGAGCTGCCAGCGGCGTGCGCGACGGTCGAGTGCGAGGACGCCCCGGCAGAGGTAGTCATGATCCAGTTGCCAGACCTCGTGGCCTTCTTCCGTCCGCTGGAAGCGCAGCAATCTGTTGGCCTTCAGGTTTCTCAAAGTCTTGTCCAGCTTCTCCCTGTCCCGCTTCTCCGGAGGGAGCTCGGCGGCCAGCTCGTCGCCGCTGCGAAACACCGTCTTCTCCTCCACCGGATCGACCATGGAAACCAGCAGCGGACGGATCTCGGCGGCCTGCCGTGGGTCGCCCTCCACCGCCAGTGCGACCTGGCGCTCGATAAAGAGCGCCTCGAGACCGGGGAGACCTCCGGCACGGAGGTACTCTGCGAGGACCGGCGGGCGCAAGTGTTTTAGAGCGGTAAACGCGATCTTCATCTGAACCGGCAGGACCACGCCGTCGGGAGCAAGATCCTGGAGCAGCCGGGTGCGGAGCCGCGTGAACCCGAGGCCCGGGTCGAGCAGGCCGGCCTTCTCGACCACCGCGTCCAGGAGAGCTGCGGCGAATTCCTCCTCCAGCCTTGGGACGTCACGCTCCTTGGGGTCCGCGAAGCGGAAACACTCGAGCCAGGAGCGGGCATCGCTCCGCGCCGCGAACAGGCAATGGATCTTGCCGACCCTGGTCCGCTTTGCCACCTCTCTCCAGAACGGATTTTGTGCCTCCAACTCCTGGAATTCGATTTTTCCCAGTCCGCGTCGAAGGTGATTCTGGTGACGGATGATATAATCATCGAACTGATCGAAAAGAAGAACTGGAAGTAGACCGAGCTCTTCGTGCAGCCGGTCCAGATAATCGAATATCTCCGCTGCGGGGACTCGCCGGGGGATCTCGAGCTGCTGCAGCGTCTCCTCATCGAGTGACTCTTTCAGCTTGTTTAGCGACTCTCTCAGTTTACTAGCCAGAAGCTCGTACGGCCCTTCGATCCAATCCCTGTCATTACCCCATTCAAAAATCAGGAGAGGGAAGATCCAGGGATCCTCTTCGAGCGCTGGCAGCACGCCGTGTGCGAGGAGCTGCGACTTGCCGGTGCCCGACCTGCCGCCGAGAAAAACCAGTCGATGGTTGCGGAGAACAGAGAGCAGATCCCTCAAGTAACCGTCCCTGCCCAGGAGTTGGCCGGTGCCGATCTCCAGCTCTTGCGGTCTCTTAAAACGCGATCGGGGGCCGATCCGCCGCCGCAGGAGGCTCCACGCGCTCACCAAGAGCACACTGACGATCCCGAACAGATACTGATCCCGGCCGCCGGGATCTTGGAGCTTCGCGAGGATTCCTTGCACCGCAGCACCCACCGCGCCAAGGCCGGTGAGGTAGCCCAGGATCCGCGAAGACGATCCCTCCAATGTCTTGGAGGACGCTTGCTCTGCATCCGGCGCGTGGGGCATGGAATCCCTCCTCGAGTCGGACAATCCGATCCGAGATTTCTGCGTCTGGGACGGCTGTCGAAACTTTACTACAAATCTACCGGAGGACCGCCCCCCTACTCCGTCCGCAGTGCCTCAATGGGGTCCAACCCCGCCGCCCGCCGCGCCGGCAGCACCCCCGAAACCAGCCCCGTGACCGTGCTCATCGCCACCGCCAGGCCCACGAACAACAGCGGCGTGTGGACCGGCAACCCCGGGACCGCCACGCGGAGCAGGACGGCGAGCCCCATCCCGGCCAGGACGCCGCAGGCGCCCCCCAGGGTCGCCAGGGCCGCGGCCTCGGTCAGGAAGAGGAGCTGGACCTGCCGGCGCGTCGCGCCGATCGCCCGCACCAGACCGATCTCCTGGGTGCGCTCGCCCACGGCGATCCACATCATGGTCAGGATGCCGATCGAGCCGACCAGCAGCGAGATGCCGGCGATCGCCCCGACGGCCAGGGTGATCATGTTCATCACGTTGCCGAAGACGGCCAGCATGGCCTCCTGGGTGGTGACCGTGAAGTCCTCCTTGCCGTCGTGCCGCTCCGCGAGCACGCGGCGGACTTCGCGCTCCACCCGGTCCGCCATTCCGGCGCTCGCGTAGACCACGTTGATCTCGTTGAGCTCCGAGAGGTTGAACATCCGCATGGAGCTCGCCACCGGAATGTAGGCCGCGTCGTCGATGTCGATGCCGATGAACTGGCCCTTGGATTCCATGATCCCGATCACCCGGAAGCGGCTGCCTCCGATGCGCACGAAGCGGCCGAGGGCGTTCTCCTCCCCGAACAGCTCGCGCCTGAGGGTGGGACCGAGGACCGCCACCTGCGCTCCGCGGCGCGGGTCCCCGGCCGGCCAGAACGAGCCCTGCCGCACCGCGAACTTCCAGGCGGTCGGAATATTGGGCGTCACTCCGTAGACCAGCACGCTCCGTCCGCGGCCGTTGGCCTCGACGCGCGCGGTGCCGAAGGCGTCGGCCACCACCTCCTCGACCCCCGAGATCCGTTCGAGCGTCAGCGCATCGTCGATCGTCAGCTTGTGCGTGGTGCCGCCCAGCACGCCGGGGATCCCCAGCGTCTCCGCCTTGCCCGGATTGACCGACAGGATATTGGTGCCGAACTGGGTGAACTGGCTGACCATGTAGAGGCGGGTCCCCTCGCCGATCGAGGTCAGCAGGATCACCGACGCGATGCCGATGGCGATGCCCAGCATCGACAGCGCCGAGCGGAGCCTGTGTCCGGCGACGGCGTTCGCGGCGAGGCGGATCAGGTCGCGCATGGGGTCACCTCGGCCGTCATCTCGAAGCCAGCGCCAGCACCGGGTCGAGCCGCGCCGCACGCCGGGCCGGCAGCCAGCCGAAGAGGAGCCCGACGCCGAACGAGAGGGCGAGGGCGGCGCCGACCGCCCAGGGCGGCGGGCTCGCGGGCAGGGCCGGGAAGATCTGCACCAGGATTTCCACCGCCGTCCAGCCCACCGCCAGACCGAAGAGGCCGCCGGCTGCCGAGAGGAGAGCCGCTTCGGTGAGGAAGACGGCGAGCACCTGCCGGCGTCCGACCCCGACCGCGCGCAGGAGACCGATCTCCCGCGTCCGTTCGGAGACCGCCACCAGCATGACGTTCATGATGCCGATCCCGGCCACGGTCAGCGAGATCGCCGCGATCGCCCCCACCGCCAGGGTCAGGGCTCCGAGGATCTGCGAGAAGGTGGAGACGACCGCGTCCTGGGTGAGGACCGTGACGTCCTCCTCGCCGTCGTGCCGCTCGACGAACAGGCGGATCACCCTCCGCTTGGCCCGCTCCAGGTCGGCCGCGCCCCGCACCTGGACGAAGATACGGAAGAGCGAGCGGCGGTCGAACATCTTCATGGCCGTGCCCACCGGGACGAGGACGACGTCGTCCACGTTCATGCCGAGCTGGACGCCGCGGGGCGCCATCACACCGATCACCCGCATGCGCCAGCTGCCGATGCGTACGATCCTGCCGACCGGCTCCTCGCCGCGGAAGAGCTCCTGCGCCACCTGCTTGCCGAGAACCACCACCGACCGGCCGCGCTGCATCTCCGCGGCCGGGAGGAACTCGCCGCGCGCCACCGAGACCTTGCGGACCGCCATGAACTCCCGCGTCGAGCCGACCACCGCCACCTGCCGCCGGCGGGCGCCGTAGGACACGTCCTCCGTGCCCACCACGATCGGCGCCACCTTGTCGACTTCGCGGATCTGCCGGCCGACCGCTTCGGCGTCCTCGAGCGTGATGTCGTTCGGCGTGGCGGTGGCCATCCCGGGAATGCCCGTGGTCTCCGACTTGCCGGGCACCACGATCAGCAGGTTGGTGCCGATGCTCGCGAACTGGTCGATCACGTACCGCCGTGCCCCCTCGCCCAGCGCAGTCAAGGCCACCACCGCGGCCACGCCGATCGCCATGCCGAGCAGAGACAGGGCGGTCCGCAGCCGGTGGCCCCGCAGCGAGCCGGCGGCGAAACGGAAGAGGTCGGTGAAGGTCATCCCGGCTCCGGGGGCGCAAAGAGATTCGCCGTTCCCACCACGTCGCGGCCGGGCAGCCGGCGGACGATTTGACCGTCCACCAGGACGATCACCCGGTCGGCCCGCTGCGCCACGTTCGGATCGTGCGTGACGACCACCAGCGTGACCCCCGTGTCGTTCATGTGGTCGAGGAGGTCGAGGATCTGGCGGCCCGAGGCCGTGTCGAGATTGCCTGTGGGCTCGTCGGCCAGGAGCAGGCGCGGCTGCATGACCGTGGCGCGGGCGAGAGCCACCCGCTGGCGCTCGCCGCCGGAGAGCTGGTCCGGCCGGTGATCACTGCGGTCCGCGAGGGACACCGCCGCCAGGGCGCCTGCGACCCGCTCCCGCCGCTCGCCGCGTGGCAGACCGGCGAAGATCATGGGCAGCTCGACGTTCTCGGCGGCGGTCAGGCGCGGCACGAGGTGGAACGACTGGAAGACGAAGCCGATCAGATGGCGCCTTATCTGCGTCAGCTCCTCGTCGCTCAGGCGGGCCACCTCGCGGCCGTCGAGCCAGTAGGAGCCGCTGTCGGGGCGGTCCAGGCAGCCGAGTGTATAGAGGAGGGTCGACTTGCCGGAGCCCGACGGCCCCATGATGGCGATGTGCTCGCCGGGCGCGACGTGCTCGTCGATGTCGACGAGCGCGTGGACCGGCTGGCCGCCGAGCTGATAGGTGCGGCAGATCTTCTCCAGGCGGATCACGGAGCCGCGTCTTCCTCGCCCGCTGCGCTCCGGGCGACGCGGACCTGGGCGCCCGCCTTGACCTCCGGCCGGTCGAGGGAGGTGACCACCAGAGCCCCCGGTGCGAGACCCGTGCGGACCTCCGTCCAGTCCCAGTTCTTGAGCCCGATCGCGAGCTTCTTCTCGACCAGCAGCCCGTTCTCCACCACCAGGACGCGGTTGCCTTCGAGCAGCGCCGGCGTAGACACGCGCAGCACGTTCTCGCGCGTCTCCAGGATCACCTCGACGTCCGCCGAGGTGCCGGGGAGCAGGCGCACCCCGGCGGGGATCTCGGCGAAGCCGGCTTCGATCTCGATCGTGCGATTCTGCTCCTCGCGGTCGAGCACGTAGGGGGCGATGCGCAGCACACGGCCGGGGAACGAGCGGCCGGGGTAGGAGTCGACCGAGATGCGCACCGGCTGGCCCGGCCGGATGCGCGCCGAATCGACCTCGTCCATGGGCGCGCTGACATAGACCGACTCCGGATCGATCAGGTCGATGACCGGCGGGATGGGCATGCCGGGAGGCGACGGGGTGGTGAACTCGCCCACCTCGATGGAAACGTCGGCGACGATGCCGGAGAAGGGAGCGCGGATGATCGTCTGGCCGATCTGCCGGCCCTGGAGATCGATTCCGGCCTGCGCCTGCGCCACGCCGGCCCGGGCGGCCTCGCAGGCGGCCCGGGTGGTCGCGGCGGCGGTCTGCGTCTGGTCCAGGACATCGGTGGAGATGATGCCCTCTTTGGCCAGGTTGGTGAGCCGGGCGAGCTCGCGGCGGGAGCGCTCGGCGTTGGCACAGGCCTGGTCGCGCTCTGCCTGGGCTGCCTGGAGCTCGCGGCGTGAGAGAGTCTGCCGTGCGTCGAGAACCGCGGGATCGAGGCGCAGCAGGACGTCTCCTTTCCCGACGTGCTCCCCTTCGCGATGGGGGATCTCGACGGCCCGGCCGCCGACCTCGGGGGAGATCTGGGCGCGGCGCAGCGCCTTGACCGTCCCGGCGCGCGAGTTGGTCACCGTCTCCTCGACCTGCCCGCGGGCGGCCTCGACCACCTGGACCTCGATCGGCTTCGGCTTGAAGACGGTCTGGCGCAGCGCGACGACGATCGCCACCAGGGCGAGCAGCACGCCGATCCGCAAAAGCCATCGCCGCATAGCGGCGTCACTCTACCACCGCCTCCCGAGGTGTCCCCGCCACCCCGCGGGGTGGTTGACACTCTCCCGGCCGGCCGGGATGATGGAACCGGGAGGGCCTGCCATGTTCCGCAAGATCCTGGTACCCGTCGATTTCACCGAAAAGAACGAGGCGGCGATCCAGGCCGCCCAGGAGGTCCTCAGCGGCCACGAAGAAGCCGAGATCTATCTCCTGCACGTCATCGAGATGATCGAGCACGTCGAGTTCGACGAGATGAAGGACTTCTATCACGGCCTGGAGGTCCGGGCGGAAGCCAAGTTGGTCCGCCTCGAAGAGCGCTGCCGGGAGGCCGGGCCGGCGTGCGTCTACCACGACATCCAGTACGGCAAGCGGGCGGAGGCGGTCGTGCGCTTTGCCGAGGATCACCAGATGGACCTGATCATCCTCTCCTCGCACCAGGTCGACCGCGACCACCCCGCGCTCGGCTGGGGCACCATCAGCTACCGCATCGCGATCGTGGCCCGGTGTCCGGTGCTGCTGGTGAAGTAGGGTGGAAGCATGAAGACGACGATCGATATTCCGGACGAGGAGTTGGAGGAAGTCATCCGCCATACCCATGCCCGGACCAAGCGTGACGCGATCGTGACGGCGATCAGCGATTTCAATCGGCGCAAGCGCCTCGAGAAGCTCGCCGAGCAGCTTGGGACGTTCGACAATGTCATGTCTGCGGAGGAGCTGTTGCGGCTCCGCGAGATCGGCTGAGTGATGGCTCGGCCACTGTTGATCGACACGTCTGCGCGGGTGGAGGCCATGCGCCAGCGCGGCGATGAGGCCACGCGCAACGAGGTCCGCGCCGCGCTGCGGACCGGGAGGGCCCGCTTCTGCGATTTCGTGCGGCTCGAGCTGTGGAACGGGATCGGTGGCGATGCGGAGCGGAAGTGGCTCCTGGAGTTGGAAAAGAGCGTCGAGACCGTCCCGACTGACGACAGCGCGTGGGCGGAGGCGAGAAGGCTTGCTCAAGAGTCGCGCCGCCAAGGCCTCACCCAGCCCGGGACCGATCTGCTCATCGCGGCCTGCTCACGCGTGCATGGCCTCCAGATCCTGCACCGGGACGGCCACTTCGATCGCCTGGCGTCGGTCATCCCGGCCGCGGAATAGTGCGAAGGTAAAGCCTGAAGTACCCCGTAGCCCGGTTTCAAACCCCGGCGAGGCCGAGATGAAGGACTTCTACCGCGGGCTCGAAAACCGGGCGGTGGCCAGGAGCGTTATCGGGAGGCCGCGCCGGTGAAGGTCCATCACTACCTGCAATACGGCAAGCGGGCGGAGGCGATCGTGCGCTATGCCGAGAACCGGGACATGGACCTGATCGTCCTCTCCTCGCACAAAGTCGACCGCGACCACCCCGCGCTGGGCTGGGGCACCATCAGCTACCGCATCGCCATCGTGGCCCGGTGCCCGGTGCTGCTGGTGAAGTAGGGGAGAAGACCGGGTTCGAAGCCTTCTATTCGTCGTTGTGCTCGCCGGGGCTTTCGTCCTTGCGGAGGAGCACACTCGCTAGGAGGAAACCCATCACCACCGGAGCCACCAGGGGAAACAACTGAAGAGCGATGGCGACCTTGCCCAGGGTGCGGCGTTGTCGTTTCGCAACCTCGAGATGGGCCTGCTCCTCCTCAGTCTGGTTGATCGGATCGGGCTCCGCGGAGAGGAGATCCTGGGCATCTTCCCACTGATCGGCCGGAACTTCGAGCCGGACCCCCCCGATGGCGGGAATGTAGTACCAATTCAGGCCCGCGAGGTACTCGTCTCGGACCTGTGCCTCCAAGCCGGCAGCCTGCAACATGGACCGCGCGAGATCGGCCTCGGCGAGGCTCAGGTAGCGGTCGAGAGGTACGTACTGGCTCTGGATGCTCGGAAGAGCGGGATCCATTTCTTCCAGGATACGCCGTTCCGCCCGGGGGGACAAGCGTCACTCCGTCGGCACCGCCGGCACGATCACCCGCAGCGCGCGCGCCCGGTTGCGGTAGTGGAGGGGCGGCTGGAGGATGAGCACCTCGCCGTCGAAATAGACCTGGATGGTCCTCTTCCGTGTCTCGATCACGAGCTCCGGCAGGCGGTACCGGTCGAAGTGTTCCGTCCACTTGAGATCGCGGACCAGCGAGAGCAGAGCGAGACCGACCAGGCCGAGACGGGTCCGGCTCTTCGCAATGTAAAGATAGAGGTTGCCGGACTCGAAGCGGCTCTGCGCCGAATAGGTGAAGGCGCCCATCTGGTACTCGTTGTTGCCGATGAAGACGAAGTGGCTCTTGTGCTCGGTCGTCAGCCCGTCCGCCGTCACCCGGATGTGGAGACGTTCCTGCCGGGGAAGGACCTTGAACAGGGCCGAGACCGTGGCCAGCCATTTGTTGCGGTCCTTCTCGCGCCGCTCCTGGTCGCGCACCTCGACGACCGGCGGATAGAAGCCGAGCATCGAATTGTTGATGAAGATCTCGCCGTTCACCTCGCCGACGTCGAGCGCGCGGGGCACTCCTTCCGCGATCAGGCGCACCGCCGCGGGGAGCTCGACCGGGATGCCCAAGTCCCGCGCGAAATGGTTGAGCGTCCCCACCGGCAGCACGCCGAGCGGCACGTCGCCGCCCACCAGTACGCTCGCGACCGACCGGATCGTCCCGTCGCCCCCGCCGGCCACCAGCGCCTCGGCTCCCGCGGCCAGCGCCGCTCGCGCGGTCTCGATGATCTGGTCGCCGGGGACGAAGTGAGCCTCGGCCGCGATCCCGGACTCCTCGCAGAGCTGGTGCAGGACCTCGGCGCTCAGATCGGCCGCGACGACCGAGCCGGCTCCGGAGTTGACGATGAAGGCGACGCGCTCCATCTCATCGCACCCTCCGGCGCCGGTTGCGGATGTAGTCCGCGAGGATGAACTCGCCCAGGTTGTAGGGGCTCGCGAAATAGGCGCGACCGCGGTTGATCTGCGTCAGCTTCTCGACGAACTGGGTGAGCATGGGATCGGTCGCCAGCATGAACGTGGTGATCACCACCTTCTGCCGGCGGCAGAGGTCCGCTTCCTCCAGCGTCAGATTGACGATCCGCATGTCGAGCCCGAAGGGGTTCTTGTAGATGCGGCCGCCCTCGGTGATCGCCGAAGGCTTGCCGTCCGTGATCAGGAAGATCTGCTTGTTCGGCTGCTTCTGCCGCGCGAGCAGGCTCCGCGCGAGCTGGAGGCCGTCCCGCGTGTTGGTGTGGAACGGTCCGGCCTGGATGTAGGGGATCTCGGTCAGCGGCACCGGCTGGGCGCTGTCGCCGAACAGGATCACGCTCAGATGATCCTTCGGATACTTCGTGGTGATCAGCTCGGTCAGGGCGAGCGCCACGGTTTTGGCCGGCGTGATGCGGTCCTCGCCGTAGAGGATCATCGAGTGGCTGATGTCGATCGCCACCACCGTGGCGCAGGTGGTCAGGTGCTCGGTCTCGAAGACCTCCAGGTCGTCCTCGGCCAGCTCCAGGTCGCCGTGGGTCCGTCGCATGGCGTTCTGGAGCGAGCGCGCCGAGTCGAGGAGGTGGATGTCGTCGCCGAACTTGTACTGGCGGGTCTCGGGGAGGCGCTCGATCCCCTCGCCCGCGGCGCGGATCGGGTGATAGCCGGTGCCGGCGCGGTCGAGCCCCTGGAAGATCTCCTCGAAGGCGCTGCGGCGGACGCGGCGCTCGCCTCCCGCGGTGAGCTGCAGCCCGCCCTCGCCGTTGCGCTGGACGAGCTGCTGGTCCTCCAGGGTGGCGAAGAACGCCTCCAGATCGATGTCCTCCGGGATGTGCCCCTGCTGTTGCAGATAGCGCATCCAGTCCATCGCTTCGTCGACGTCCCCGGCGCTCGCCAGGACGAGCTGGTTGAACAGGCGCAATAGGTCGAGCCCGGCGAGGATCGCGCGGATCAGCTCGGGATCGAGATAGAGGTACTGGTGGCGCATCGCCGATCCCCTAGTTGATGTCGCCCCGGCCGCTGCGGCTGCCGGCGCCGCGGTGCGGCTTCAGGAGCTGGAACTTGACCATCTCCTTGTAGCTGACCTGGCTGTCCAGGTCGGCGCGGGCGAGCTTCAGGTGCTGGTGGAGCCCCTCGAGCACCATCTCGGCGGCGAGCGCTCTCTCCTCGCCGCCCTTGCCGTAGCGCGCCGCCAGAGCCTTGAGGCCGGGCACCTTGTAGAGCTCCGTCTCGTAGTCGGAGAACGGCTGCTCGTCCGAGATCGTGACGGCGTTCCCCGCGGCGAACCAGCGGACGATCGGCGCGTACGGGCCGGTGTCGTCCGCGCCGCCGCTCCCCAGCTCCTTGCCGATCTCGGGGAAGCGGTTGTCGAAGACCTTCTTGAGCGCCTGGCCGAGGAGACGCCGGGCCACCACCTCGGCCCCCTGCTGCTCCCCTTCATAGACCATCTCCACCTTGCCGGTGATCGCCGGCAGGAGCATCTGCAGGTCGCAGAGACGTGGGAAGACCGGGGAGTCGGCCGTGGCCAGGGACCGCCGCTCCAGGTTCGAGACCAGCAGCTCCATGGCGCTGATCGCCACGCGGGCGCTGACTCCCGACGACTGGTCCACCAGGTCGCTCTCGCGGGCCGCGAAGCTGATCTCCTCGATCAGCAGGCGGATGTCATCGGGGATCACCACGTTGGGCGTGTCGCGCTCCGTCCACGCCTCCTGGCGGGTGATGTCGGCCGCGATCTGCACCTCCGGCGGATAGTGGGTGAGGATCTGCGACGAGATGCGGTCCTTGAGCGGCGTGATGATGCTGCCGCGGTTCGTGTAGTCCTCCGGGTTGGCGGAGAAGCACATCAGGATGTCGAGCGGGATGCGCACGGGGAAGCCGCGGATCTGCAGGTCGCGCTCCTCCAGGATGTTGAACAGGCCCACCTGGATGCGCGGCGCGAGGTCGGGGAGCTCGTTGATCGCGAAGATCCCCCGGTTCGTCCGCGGGATGATGCCGAAGTGGATGACCTCCGGGTCGGCGAAGGTGAGCTTGCGCGTCGCCGCCTTGATCGGGTCGATGTCGCCCAGGAGGTCGGCGATCGACACGTCGGGCGTCGCGAGCTTCTCGTTGTAGCGCTGCTCGGCGGTCAGCCACTCGACCGGGGCGTCGTCGCCGGCCTCGGCGACCAGGCGCTGGCCGGGCACCGAGATGGGCGCCAGCGGATCGTCGTTGAGCTCCGAGCCGGCGAGCACCGGGACCTCCGGATCGAGGAGCGTCGTCAGGGCGCGCAGGATGCGCGTCTTGGCTTGGCCGCGCAGGCCGAGCAGGATGAAATCGTGGCCGGCGAGGAGGGCGTTGACGACAGCCGGGATGACCGTGCGGTCGTAGCCCAGGACGCCCGGGAAGAGCGGGCCGCCGCTCTTCAGGCGCTGGCGGAGGTTGTCGCGGATCTCGATCTTGACCGAGCGCGGCCGGTAGCCGCTCGCCCGGAGCGCGCCGAGCGTCTTGATCTGCTGGGACTTGGACATCAGTCGTGAAGCTCCTGGAGCCACCGTTCGGCGTCGATGGCCGCACGGCAGCCGGTGCCGGCGGCGGTGACCGCCTGCCGGTAAATGGGGTCCGCGGCGTCCCCGCAGGCGAAGACTCCCGGAACGTTCGTCTTCGTGCTGGGATCGTGGACGCGGATGTATCCGACGTCGTTCATCTCGACCTGGTCTTTGAACAGGGCGGTGTTCGGCTCGTGGCCGATGGCGAAGAAGACCCCCTGGGTGGGGTACTCGGAGTCGAGGCTGGTGCGCTTGTTGTGCAGCTTGACGGCGGTGACGCTGCCCTCGCGGGTGCCGACGATCTCGCCGATCACCGTGTCCCAGATCCAGGCGATCCTGGCGTTGGCGAAGGCACGGTCCTGCATGATCCGGGAGGCGCGCAGCTCGTGGCGGCGGTGGATGACCGTGACCTTGCTGGCGAACTTGGTCAGGTACATGGCCTCTTCCATCGCCGAGTCGCCGCCGCCGATGACCACGATCTCCTTGTCGCGGAAGAAGAAGCCGTCGCAGGTGGCGCAGGCCGAGACGCCGTAGCCCAGAAGCTCCTGCTCGCCGGGGATGCCGCCGAGCTTGGCGGTGGCGCCGGTGGCGATGATCAGGGCGTCGCAGCGGTAGGTGTCCTCGTCGGTGCGGATGGTGAAGGGCCGGTGCGCGAGGTCGACTTGGGTGGCGGCCTCGAACTTGACCTTGGCGCCGAAGCGCTTGACCTGCTCGCGCAAGCGGTCCATCAGCTCGGGACCGAGGATCCCCTCCGGGAAGCCGGGGAAGTTCTCGACGTCGGTCGTGATGGTGAGCTGGCCGCCGGGCTGGTTGCCTTCGAGGACCAGGGGAGCGAGATCGGCGCGGGCGGCATAGAGCGCGGCCGTCAGGCCCGCCGGGCCCGAGCCGAGGATGATCACGCGATGGTAGTTCGACGGCGCCGAATCTGGCTGCGGCTGCGTAGAGAGCGTCTCCTGCTCGGAGATGGACATTCGAGAGATCTCCCCTCAACGGATGCGAGCCCGGCGGTCCGTTGCGAGCCGCCGGAAGAGGCCAGTATATCTCTGCGGGGGTTGTCCCGAAGAACAGGGCCTGTCTATCAAACGCGGGCGGGAGGGGTCTTGTTCCTGGGGGCTCGCCGGAGCCGTGATAGTCTCTTTCCATGACTTCCGCGAGCGATTCCGCGCCTTTCCCCAATCCCGAAGCCATCGTGGATCTGGTGGTCGAGGGGCGGATCGGGGAGGAGATCGTCCGCCCGCTGCTGGAGGCGGCCGGCTATCCGGCACATCGCGTTCGCATCCTGGTCGCCGCGGGGAAATACGGGGCTGCCCGATTGGCGCACGAGATGGATGCCTCCTGGCGGGGGGCGGTGTTGGTCGATCTGGACGAGAGCACGGTCCCGGATGCCCGGACCCGGGCACGGGAGCAGCTCGGCAATCCCCCTGTCGAGGTCTTCTGCGCGGTCCCCGAGATCGAGGCGTGGCTCTTCGCGGATGATGAGACGGCTCGCGAGCACGCGCAGCGTGACGAGGAGGTCCAGCGTCTCGTCCGCCGTCTTCCTCTGCCAGAGGAGATTCCCAGCCCGAAGGAATTGGCCATGTATGTCTTTGGACCCTCATCGCGATGGGGGTTTCTGCGGCAGATCGACGTGGGCCGCGCGGCGGCCCGCTCACCGTCGCTCCGCGTTTTTTTGGAAGGAATGGGAAAGCTTCTGGACGTCCCGACCGCCTGGCTTCTGGAAGGGGGAGGGCGGAGCCTCGGCCGGGATACGCTGGCGGGCCTGATCCGCGAGGTCAGCCCCGGGGATACGGTCGTCTGGCGCTCGGTGGATGGAGATGTCTATACAGCGAACGAGCTCGCCCGCCACATCGAAGAAGGGGATGAGGTGGGGCGGCAGTACTCGTCCGACCTGCTGCGGATTTCCCGCGACTTTCTGCGACGTACGGCCCACCGCCCAGTCCCCCATTGATCTTCTTCGTACCACGTTATGACGCCGCGACGGAGGCGAACTTTTCCGTTGCGCTGAGCCTCCTGTCCGAGGGAGCGCATGCCCTTCTCGTGGAGGCGGCCACCAGGGCCCAACTCATCGCAGCCCTGACAGCCTGGGAGGAGCCCCTCTTCGCCATGACGCACGGGCGTCAGGACCGGTTGCTGGCCCAAGACGGAGAGTACGGGCTCGGACGGGATGACCATGCTCTGTTGAAGGGGCGCGAGGTTTTCGCCTACGCTTGTCATTCGGCGGGGGAGTTGGGCCAGGTGGTTTCTTCCATTGGCGGCGTATGGTGGGGCTACACGGGCTCCATCGCTGCTCCGGAGGCCACTCCTTCTTGTCTTCCTCTCTTTGCCGCGATCTTCTCCTATATTCGCGATGCCTTTCCCGCCGCCTGTCTCTCGCGGGAACGGATGGATGTCATCGGCCGGATTGCGGATCTTTGCCACGAGGCCGAGCTCCGGGTCGACCAGCTTGGTGAGGCTGATCCTGATCTCGACATAGGCTCCGCCCTCTTCAGCCTTCTTCATCTCTGGCAACGGCTTCGCGTCTGGGAGCCAGGTGCCTCGACCCCACTCAAGCACCCTGCGGCTCCTCCTCCGCTCTTGCTGTGATCTGTCGCTCTTCTAGGATGATCTGGAATCCAGGCGGACTCCATAACACGCTGACTGTGGAAGACCTCTATGCGGAGCCCGAGCTGCGCATCAAAGGTAGCGGTATGATCCCCCCGGAGATCCGCTCGATGAACACCACCCGCATCTGCCGCCTGGCCGCCGCGCTCGCCTGCGTGGCCGCCGCCGCTTCGGCCACCGACCTCCAGATCCAATGCCCCGAGGGCGCGGGCATCCGCCTCGACGGCGCCGACGCGGGAGTCTGCCGCGAGGCCGAAGAGGGGCGCTACCTGTCCGACCTCCCTCCGGGAGAGCACGTGGTCGAGGTGGTGCTTCCCGGCGGTGAGGTCCAGCGCCACGAGGTCGTGCTCGACGACGCCGTCCCCAGCCGTCTCGACGCCCGCGACAAGCAGGAGAAACCCGCGGGCAGGCTCTACCTCCAGTGCATCCCCCAGGAGTGCACCGTGCGGGTGGCCGGGACGGACCTGGAGATCGATCAGGACGACCTGCGCCTCACGGAGGTCCCGGCGGGCCGCTACGTCCTGCAGTTCCGGCGCGGCAAGAAGACTCTCGAAACCGTAGCGTTCGTCAAGGACGGGAAACCCACCGGAGTGCGGGCCGACTTCCTCGCCGGACGGGCCGGCATCGTCTCCGCCGGCGAGATCCCGCGCCCCGACGACACGGGCTGGGATTTCGCCCAGTCCCTGGAGTCGACGGTCCTCCAGAAGAACCTGCGGGACCAGCTCGACAGCGAGATCCGGCGGATGGAAGCCCTGCGCAAGGGGAAGCCCGCCGAGAAGCCCGAGGACGTTCCACCCCCGCAATGACCGGAGGAGACTTCATGATCCCACGCCGCGGTCCGCGCCTGTCCGTCCTTGTCGTCCTCTTGGTCCTTTCGGTCCTTTCTCTGAGCCTCGCAGCCTGCCGCCCCGAGGCTGCCGAACCCGCCAAGCCCGCGCCGGCGGAGCGCGCAGCCGAATCCCTGCCCCTGCCGACCGGCGTCCGCCTCGATCCGGCCGGACCCGCGTTCGACGTGGGCAACATGCCGCTCGCCGTGGCCCTCGCTCCGGGGAAACCGGAACGCCTGGTCCTCCTCCTCTCCGGTTATCGCGAGCAGGGCCTCCAGGTGGCCGATGCGGCGGCCGGCCGCGTGCTCCAGACCCTGCCGCAGCCGGGGGCCTTCCTCGGCCTCGCCTTCTCGCCCGACGGAGGGACCCTCTACGCCTCGGGAGGCGACGACGACTCGGTCTTCCGCTATGACTGGCGCGACGGCGCGGCGACCCTGCGCGACCGCATCGAGCTGGAGCCGAAAAAACCCGAGGCCCGCGGCCGCCGTTTTCCAGCCGGGCTCGCCCTGTCGCCCGACGGCGCGCGTCTCTATGTGGCCGAGAACCTGTCCGGCACCCTGGCCGTGATCGACGCGGCGAGCGGCCACGTGCTCCAGCGCCTGCCGGCCGGCACCCTGCCGTATGGCGTGGCGGTCGTGCCGGACGGCACCGTCTGGGTCTCCTCCTGGGGAGGGGATTCGGTCGCCGCTTTTGCTCCAGGCAGCTCGGGAGGTCTGATCCCAGCCGGCAGCGTTGCGACCGGCCGCCACCCCTCGGCCCTGTTCCTCGGCGCCGGCGGCCGGCGCCTCTTCGTGGCTTCGGCGAGCACGGACCGTATCGCGGTGGTGGATACGACGGCGCGCCGCGTCATCGCAACCCTGAAGGATCCGCCGCCCTCTGGACCGGGCGAGGGGAGCACGCCCAACGCCCTCGCCCTCTCGGCCGACGGCACGCGCCTCTTCGCGGCCGAGGGGGACAACAACGCCGTGGCCGTGTTCGACCTGTCAGCCCAGACCTCCGGGGTGGCCGCGGCCCGCGGCAAGGACCGGCTGGCCGGCCGGGTCCCCAGCCGGTGGTATCCGGCCGGTCTGGCCCGCGACGGCGAGACCCTCTACGTCGTCGACGGCAAGGGGCGCGGCACGCGGCCCAATCCGAAGGGAGCGCAGCCCGGCTCTCCGCTCGATCCCCTCCAGTACACGCTGGGACAGCTCAACGGCACGGTCACCACCCTCGCGACCGGATGGAGCGCCGCCGAGCTCGCGGATCTCACCCGCCGCGTCGAGGGCGCCAACGGCTGGGACCGCCTGGCCGGCAGCCGCCGCTATCCGCCCTTCCGGCGCGTCATCTACATCCTCAAGGAGAACCGCACCTACGACCAGGTCTTCGGCGACCAGCCGGGAGGCGACGGCGACCCCTCCCTCCTCTTCTTCCAGCGCGAGGTCGCCCCGAACCACCGCGCCCTCGCCGAACGCTTCGGCCTCTTCGACCGCTTCTTCGTCAACGCCGAGGTGAGCTCCCAGGGCCACATCTGGTCCACCGCCGCCTATGTCACCGACTATGGGGAGAAGACCGTTCCCGCGAACTATGCGGGCAAGCGCGAGGATCCGGCGGAGAAGGAGAACCACGAGGCCGAGGAGCCGGCGGGCGGCTTCCTCTGGCAACTGGCGCGTGAGAAGGGGATCTCCTTCCGCAACTTCGGCGAGGCCACCGAGCCGGAGAAGGGCCCGGATGGCGCCGTCCGCTACCGCACGGTCCGGACCGGTCTCGCGGCCTACACCGATCCGGACTATCCGGGCTGGGACCTCGACGTCTCCGATCAGCGGCGGGCTGACGTCTGGCTCGAACGGCACCGCGAGTGGGAGCGCAGCGGCGACATGCCGGTCCTGCAGCTCCTCTGGCTGCCCAACGACCACACGGCGGGAGCGCGGCCGGGCGCGCCCACTCCGCGCGCCTACATGTCCGACAACGACCGTGCTCTCGGCCGCGTCATCGAGGCTCTGTCGAACAGCCGGTTCTGGAAGGAGACGGTCGTCTTCGTCCTGGAGGACGACTCCCAGGCCGGTCCTGATCATGTCGATTCGCACCGGTCCGTGATGCTGGTGATCTCACCCTACAACCGGCCGGGCACCGTTCACCGCTTCGTGAACACGACCGACGTGCTGGCCACCATCGAGGCGATCCTGGGACTGCACTCGCTCTCTCATTTCGACCATTTCGGACGGCCGCTCGCCAACCTGTTCGCGAGCGAGCCGGACCTCCGTCCTTACAAGGCGTTGCAGCCGTCCGTGCCGTGGACCGAGGTCAATCCGCCGGCCGGTGCGGGGGCGATGGCCTCGGCAAAGCTCGACCTCGACGAGGCCGACAGCGGGCAGGACGACCTGTTCAATCACGTGCTCTGGCAGGCGATGAAAGGCGGCGCGCCGTATCCGGGCGCCAGAAATGCCACTCTGCTCGACCTCGAGCGGGGGAAGTGAGCCTCCACCACCCTGCCATTTGCTCGTCGGGCGGTACCATTCCCGCCCTGCCCTCCTCGCGGCACTATAAGGATGGATGTGCTTTGAATGACGCCCCGCCAAGGAGGATTTCATGGAAAACGCGATTCATCGCTTCCGCAATAACAGCAAGGCCATTGCCCTGGGGAATCCGTCCTGGGACGAGGCGCAAGCGCGTCACCTGATCGATCTGCGGGTCCGGATGGTGGGCAACGACCGCCTTCGGGACGAGGACACGGATTTCGAATTCGTTAATCTTTCGTCCTGCGGCTACCTGGGACTGAACAACCATCCGGCCATCCTGGAAGGGGCCGTCAAGGCAGTGCGCGAGGCGCAGGTGCTGTGGATCCCGATGTCGCGCGTCCGCATGCGTCTCCCGATCATGGAGGAGGTCGAGGTGGGGCTGTCGGAGCTCTTCCGGGCGCACTGCATCGCCACGGTCACCGCCAGCTCGGCGACCGCCGGCGTGCTGCCTCTCATCGCGTCGGGTCATCTCTCGGACGGCACGCCGCCGGTCATGGTCTTCGACAAGTCCTGCCACTTTTCGATGAGCCTGATCAAGCCGATCTGCGCCGACGAGACGACGGTCCTGACCTCGCCGCACAACGACCTCAACTTCGTCGAGGACGTCTGCAAGAAGCATCCGCGGGTGGCCTACGTCGCCGACGGCGCCTACTCTCTGGGAGGGGCGGCCCCGGTAGAGGGGCTTCTCGAGCTGCAGGACCGTTACGGGCTGTTCCTGTTCTTCGACGACTCCCATTCGCTGTCGGTCTGTGGCGAGCGCGGCGAGGGGTGTGTGCGCTCGCAGATGGGGGCGGAGCTCAACCCGCTGACGGTCATCGTGTCCTCCCTCGGCAAGGCGTTCGGGGCGAGCGGCGGCATGATCATGCTGGGCGCGGCGAAGCACCATGACCTCACCGTCCGCTTCGGGGGGCCGCTCGCCTGGTCGCAGGTGCCCAACAGTGCCGGGCTCGGCGCGGCCTTGGCGTCGATCGGGCTCCACAAGTCGCCCCTGTTGAAGGAGCGGCAAGACAAATTGCGGCAGAACCTCGCCTTGTTCGACGGCCGGACCCCCACGCAGGCGGGAGGTGACAACCGCTCCTCGATCCGGTTTGTCGTGATCGGAGACGACGTCCAGACCTCGGAGATCTCGAGCGAGATTTTCCGCCGCGGCTTCTACACCTCCTCGGTGTTTTTCCCCATCGTGGAGCGGGGCAGGGCGGGGCTGCGTGTGATGCTCCGGGCCGACAACAATCCCGAAGACGTGGTGCGGTTCTGCGCTACCGTGGAGGAGCTGGTCGAGCAATACCGGGCAGCGGCTGTCGTATGAGAGGTTTTACCCCACCGCCCGAGCCGCTCCTCTGCCGGAGCATGCTGATGACGTGCGCCCTGTACGTCGAGCGGTACGGGAGGGCGGGGGAGGTCGGCGCCGACATCGGGACGGTCGATCTCGAGGACTCCGTGCCGGCCCCCGCGCGGGAGGAGGCGCGGCGCCTGGCGCTTCCCTTCTTCATGGAGGCGCGCGGCGCGGGTGGCGCCGATGGTTGGCTGCGCACGCTGCGCATCAACAATCTGAGGAGCGCCGACGGTCTGCGCGACATCCTGGCGCTCGTCGAGAGCGGCGCGCGTCCGCCCGCGCTCCTCGTGCCGAAGGTCGACTCGGCCCAGGATCTGCTCATCCTGGAGGAGCTGTTGCAGGAGCGGCTCCCCTCCACGATCTTTCTGGTGGTGATCGAGACCGCCGCGGGGCTCGCGGCCGTGGACGAGATCGCCGCCGCCACACCGCGGGTGCGGGCGCTGGTCTTCGGCGGCGCCGACTTTTCGGCCGACCTGGGGACGACGATGGAGTGGGAGCACCTGCTCTATGCGCGCTCCCGCATCCTGGTGGCCGCCGCGCGGGCCGGCATCCCGGCCATGGATTCTCCGTGTTTCGAGATCAGGAACGCGGAGGCGTTGCGCAGCGAGATCCTCAGGTCGCAGAGGCTCGGCTTCGCGGGCAAGGCCGCGGTCCATCCCCGGCAGGTAGCGCTCATCAACGAAGGGTTCACCCCGGCGCCGGAGGCGGTGCGGCGCGCCCGCCGCATCCTCGCATCGATCGAGGAGCGCGGCGGCCAGATCGTCGTGCTGGATGGCGAGATGATCGGCCCTCCGGCGGTGATCGCCGCCCGCCGGATGCTCGCCCTGGCGGAGCGGATCGAGGCGGTGGAAAAGACGGTCCGGGTCTAGCTGAAGGACACGTATGGATCACATTCCTGCCTATAAAAAAGTCGGGGAGAACCGCTTCCGGGAGGCCCGCGGCCTGTTCTACGAGGATGTCCAGATCGGCGCCGTCATCGAGCACCGGCCGGGCCGCACCATCACCGAGGCCGACAACCTCTGGCAATCGCTCCTCTCCCTGAACCTCAATCCGCTGCACATCGATGCGGCCTATTGCGAGAAGACCGAGTGGAAGCGGCCGCTGGTCTCCTCGCTGGTCACGCTGTCGATCGTCGCGGGGATGAGCGTCCACAGCACCAGCGCGAAGACGCTCGCCAACCTGGGCTGGGACAACATCCGTCTCCTCGCCCCGGTCTTCGCCGGCGACACCATCTACGCCGAGAGCGAGTTCGTGGAGAAGCGGCTCTCGAAGTCGCGCCCGCACCAGGGGGTGGTGACCTGCGACACCCGGGGAATCAAGGCGGACGGCACCGTCTTCATGACCTTCCGGCGCTCCTTCCTCCTCCCCACACGAGAGCATGGGTTGGAGGACGATGCCAATTACTAAAATGCGGGCGGTGGTGTGCGCCGGCTTCGGCGGCCCCGAGGTCTTGCAGATCGCCGAGGTGCCGCAGCCCGTGCCGGGGCCGGGCCAGCTCCTGGTGCGGGTGCGGGCCTCGGCGCTCAATCGGGCCGACCTGCTGCAGCGTGCCGGCGAGTACGCGCCGCCAGAGGGTGAGTCCGCCATTCTCGGCGTCGAGATCGCCGGCGAGGTCGAGGGCTGGGGAGACGGCGTCGAGGGGTTCGCGCGCGGGCAGGGGGTCTTCGGAATCGTCGGGAGCGGCGGCTACGCCGAGCACTGCCTGCTCGACGCCGGCATGGCGGTGCCCGTCCCCGCCGGCTGGTCGTGGGCCGAGGCCGCGGCGGTCCCGGAGGTCTTCTATACCGCCGACACGACGTTGTTCGAGCTGGGGGAGCTCTCCGCCGGACAGTCGGTCCTGATCCATGCCGCGGCGAGCGGCGTGGGCACGGCCTGCATCCAGCTCGCCCGCGAGGTGGGGGTCCGCCGGATCTTCTGCACCGCCGGCTCGGACGAGAAGCTCGCCCGCTGCCGCGAGCTCGGCGCCCCGGCCGAGGTCATCGGGATCAACCGCAAGACCCAGGGCTTCGTGGCCGAGATACGGCGCCATACCGGCGGCGCCGGCGTCGACGTGGTCGAGGACTTCATCGGGATCGAGTACCTGGCGCGCAACCTCGCCGTTCTCGCGGACGGGGGGCGGCTCGTCGTCGCCGGTCTCCTGAGCGGCTGGCAGGGGGAGATCGATCTCCTGCCCGTGGTGCTGCGCCGGCTGCAGATCAAAGGCTCGGCCATGCGCCCGCGGTCGCTCGCCGAGAAGCGGGCGATCACCCGCAAGTTCCAGGAGCGCTGGCTGCCGCTCCTGGTGGCCGGACGGCTGCGGCCGGTCATCGATGCGGTCTTTCCGTTCGAGCGGGTGGCCGCCGCGCACGAGCGCATGGAATCGAACGCGAGCTTCGGGAAGATCCTCCTCAGGCTGGAGTGAGCAGCTTTCGCAACCGGTCGAGAGGGATGTCGGGGTCGGCGGTGACCTGGGCGAGCAGGGCTTTGAAGTCGCTCGCGATCCTGCGCACGCGCTCGGGCGTAAAGAGATCGGCCGCGGCCGCCAGCTCGAAGTTGATGGAGTCCCTGGTCTCGGAGCAGGCGACGACCAGGTCGTGCTTCGCCCCCCCCACGTCGGCGACGATCGGTTGCAGGGTGAGGTCGCCCGGGAGAGCCGCGCCGGCCGCCGGCGCCTCCCCGGCCCCGGCGAAGCTCAGCATATTGAAGCAGACCCCGGAGAGCATGGTGCGGGTGAGCTTGCGGCCCGGGAACAGCTCCGTGAGCAGCCGGGGGAACGGGATGTCCTGGTGGGAGTAGGCCTCGACCGTGGCATCGCGCACCCGCTCCACGAGCTGGCGGAACGATGGGTTGCCGGAGAGGTCGACCCGCAGCGGCACGGTGTTCATGTAGAGACCGATCTGCCCGGAGAGCTCCAGCCGGTTGCGCGCCGCGAAGATCAGAGAGAGGATGAGGTCCTCCTCCCCGCTGTAGGCATGGAGGAGAGCGTCGATCGCAGCGAGGAGGACCATCGGCAGCGAGCTCCGCGTCGTCTGGACGAGCGTCCGGAGGGTCCGCGTCGGCCCGGGCGCGATCCCGCCGGTGAGCTCGATCGCGCGCAGGCCCAGGACCTCGGGCCGCGGCCGATCGATCGGCAACGCGGGCGGCGGCGGCAGGTTCGCCAGGGTCTTCCGCCACCAGGCGATCTGAGCTTCGAGAGCCTCGCCGGCGAAGACCCGGCGCTGCCAGTGGGCGAAATCCGCGAGCTGGATCGGCAGCGGCGGGAGCGGAGAGGGCCGGCCCTCCACGAACGCCGTGTAGAGGGTGATCAGCTCGCGCTGGAGCACCTGGAGCGACCAGCCGTCCGAGATGATGTGATGGGTGTTCAGGAGGAGCGCATGATCCCGCTCGCCGACGCGCACGAGCTGGGCGATGAAGAGCGGCCCCCGGGCCATGTCGAACTCATGGTCCGCATGCTCGGCGACCAGCCGGTCCAGGATCTCCGTCCTCCGCGCCGCGGGGAGCGCCGCCAGATCGACGACCGGCAACGGCACCTCGCCCGGCGGAGCGATCACCAGATAGGCCTCGCCGCCCTCCCAGCGGAAGCTCGTGCGCAGCGACTCGTGGCGGCGCACGAGCTCGGCGAGGCTGCGGCGCAACGCGATGAGATCGAGCCGTCCCGTGCCCCGGAGGGCCCGCGGAATACTGTTTTTCTCGGCCCGATCGAGCTGCAGCGCCCATTCCTGGTAAAACGTCGCGGGCAGCGGCTGGTCGCGCGGCACCGGCACGATGTCGTGCTTGCCAGGGGCCTTCCTGCCCGCGGGGAGCGCCTTCCCGCCGAGAGTCTCGATCTCGCGGCGGTAGACCCGCTGGACGATCTTGTCGAGCCGGTGGAGGTCGGTTTCACCGGCGGGGAGCTCGCCGGGTCCGGCCGCGATCTCGGACAGGCGCTTCCTGGGATCGGCGGCGAAGCTCTCCAGGACGGAGCGCAGCTCCTCCAACAGGGCGAGGATCTCCGCCTCCTCGAAACGGGCCCGCGCATAGACCATCTTCAGGGCCACCTCGGCCCCGGGCCGCACGAACACCGCGAGCGGCTCGCTGGACGCCTCGATCCACTGGATGCCCCCTCCGATCGACACCGGGAAGCTCTCGACGACCAGCCGGCTGTAGAGCAGCGGGGTGCCGCCCGGGAGCCCGCTCCACTCCTCGATGCGGGAGAGCGGGACGTGCTCGTACGGCCGGAGGGCGCTCCGGCGGACCTCCAGGGCGCGCAGCCAGGGGAGGAGCGGTGACCGCGGCGCCACCGTGACGCGGAGCGGCAGAGTATTGGCGAACCGTCCGACCATCGCTTCCACGCCGGGGAGAGCGGCAGGCCGTGCCGGCGCCGTGATGCCGAAGAGCACGTCCTCCCGGCCGGTGCGCCGGCTGAGCACGAGCGCCCAGGCTCCCTGCGCCAGGGTCTCGAAGGAGAGCGTCCGCTCGCTGCTCAGCGCCTGGAGCGCCGCCGCGGCGGAGGCCGCGAGGCACACGGCGAGCTCCCCGCGGCCCGCGCTTCCGGCGAGCGGCTCGGGAGAGCACAGCGGGGGCGGAGCGCTCAGCCCGGCCAGCTCGCGCCGCCAGAAGCGCTCGACCTCGGCGGCATCCTGCCGGTGCAGCCAGTCGACGTAGTCGCGATAGTTGCGCGGTGGGCGCGAGCCCGCGGGCGCGGTCCCCTCCGCATAGCCGGTGAGGACCTCGCCGGCGAGCAGCATCGCCGACCAGCCGTCGAGGACCAGGCGGTGATGCGTCCACACCAGCAGGTGCTCCTCGGGAGCGATGCGCAGGACCGAGAGCCGGATCAGCGGCCCCTGGGCTGGATCGAACCCGCGCGCCCGGTCCTCCTCCAGGAAGGAGGCGATCTCCGCGCTGCTTTTCGGCTCGTGGACCGCGAACGGCGGCTTCACCCGGCGCTCGACCAGCTGGGCCGGCACCTTCCAGGGACGGAACGACGTGCGGAGGGCGGAATGCCCGGCGGCCGTCTGCTTCCAGGCGGCTTCGAGAGCGGAGAGGCGCAAGGGGCCGGAGAGGGAGACGCAGAGCTGGACGACGTCGAGGTCATCCCCGGGATGGCGGAGGGCATGGGCCAGCAGCTCCTGCTGGAGGGGCGAGAGAGCGAAGACGTCCTCGATGTCTGCGACCTGCATGAGACATCACCTGCCGGCGGCTTCGTTGACCTCGCGGGCGGCGCGGTTGCCGGATTCGAGGGCGCCTTCCAGGGTGCGCGCCAGGATCGAGGTGTGCTCGCCGGCGAAGTGGAGCCGCCCGTCCGCCCTGGCGAGCTCGGGCATCCAGCCGGTGAGCTGCGCCGGCTTCCACCAGGCATAGCCGCCCCCGATCCACGGGTCCGCGTGCCAGCTGACCGAGGTTCCGCCCTCCACGTACTTCCCGATCCCCGGATGGAGCTTTTCCAGGTTCTCGACCGCCAGGGCGATCTGCGCCTCCAGATCCAGGGCGCCGATGCGGGCGGCCTCGGCTCCTCGGATGTGGCATTCGAGAATGCCCCGGGTCTGATCCTGGGCGCGGACGGCCGGATGCTCGTTGACGAATTCGATAGGCAGATCGGTGCCGGAGAGCCCCGCGTAGCCGTTCTCGGCCCAGAACCGGCGCCGTGTCTGCAGGAAGATCCGCGTCACCGGCCGGTACTCGAGCTGCTCGAAGATCTGGCGTCTGGCGGCCGGCAGGGCGGGGCTGAATTCGATCCGCCGCAGGGCGGGAACCGGCGCGGCGCAGATCACCCGGTCCGCCGCGAGCGTCTCCTCCCCGCTCCGGGGCTCGAAGACGACGCGCACCTTCTCTGCCTCGCGCAGGATCCGCGTCACCGGCGCGCCGTACCGGATGCGCTGGCGCAACGCCTTGGCAAAGGCGAGCGGCAGCTGGTCCGAGCCCCCCTGGAGGTAGCGCGGACCGCTCTGGAACAGCGCGATGTCCGACACCAGGCGGTGCAGGGCCGAGACCTCGGACCAGCCGTGGCCGAAGAACGTGTTGGCGGCCAGCAGCCGGATCGCCCCGGCGGACAGCCCGCGGCTCTCGAGCAGCTCCTCCATCGTCACCTGGTCGTAGTGCCGGAAGGGATCGAGCCGCCAGGCCGGATCGGCCGGATCGCCGATCTCGGGACCGAAGGGCAGCAGGTATTTCTGGAAGAGGCCGGGCAGTCCCGCGCTCTTCTCCTCGGGCGTGAGCTCGATCGGCCATTCGATCGGCTGGCCGGGGCGGATCTCGACCCGCTGGCCGTTCAGGTACTCCACGATGCGGAGCGGCTTAGGGGGAGGCGTGGGCGTGGCGAGCGGCAGGCCGAAGACCTGGACGTAGCGGTTGTAGTGATGCAGGGAGTCGCTGTGATCGACCGCTCCGGCCTCGGCATAGAGGCCGTCGGCGAACGGCTCGCGCAGGGTCCAGACGCGGCCGCCCGGGCGATTGCTGGCTTCGAGCACCGTGACGTCGTGCCCCGACTGGACGAGCTCGTACGCGGCGGCGAGACCCGCCAACCCCGCTCCCACCACGACCACTGTCTGCGGCGGCACGCCCGGCTTCGCCGCCGCGGGCTCCTCGCCGGCCGCCAGGCGGGGGAGGGCGGCGAGAGCGGGCACCGTCCACGCGGCATGGTGCAGGAAGGAGCGGCGGGTCAGTCCCGGGCGGCGCGTCATCGCGGCGGTCCTCCGAGGGTCGAGAAGAAGGCTTCCGGCACGCCGGTCCGGCCGTCGGTCCAGAGGACGAACGTGCGGTCCGGCCCGGCGGTGAGCCCCAGGTAGTCGCCGTAATTGGCGAAGAGCGGGCCCACGCTGTCGAAGGTGGTGGCGCACCAGTCGCTGGTCTCGGAGGTGACGCGGACCGGCCGGGCGAGCGTGGGGCCGCCATCGCTGGAGCGCACCCACCAGAGATCGACCAGCGAGCGGGCGAGCCCCCGGCGGTGCCGGCCGGAGCCCAGAGGCAGAGGGCACTCCACGTCGGAGGGATCGGCGGTGCGCTGCGTCTCGCGGCTTTCGAAGTAGACGATGTCCACGCCGCCGTCCGCCAGGACCGTGACGGTGGGGAAGAAGCGCTTGACGCCGGTGCGAGGCACCGGAGACCCGAGCGGGAAGGGACCTTCCCAGGTCTGTCCCCGGTTGTCCGACCACAGCAGGTAGACCTGCGAGGAGAGTGGGCTGTAGGACTTGGCGTAGAAGACGTAGTCCTGGCAGCTCACCTCCTCGACCGCGTTGGCATAGACGAAATAGAGGCGCCCGCGGTGCGGGCCGCGCATCGCCGCCGCCAGGCGCGGCGTGTCGTTCATGGCATCCTTGCTGAAGCCGGCGGGCGCGTTCTCGGCCAGGGAGTTGACGAAGGTGACGTAGCGCGGCGGGCTGAAGGTGCGGCCGCCGTCGAGCGAGCGGGAGAAGCCGAAGCCCAGGGCGGGCGGGCTGACCTGGTTCACCGCCTGGTAGTCGATCTGGTACTCGGGGCCGAGCTGCCAGATCACGTAGATCTCACCGTTGGGTCCCAGGGTGATGGAAGGGGTGAACTGGAAATAGCCGTGACTGCCGCAGCGGGGGTCCTTGGGATCGGTGGTCTCCAGGCTCGTCTCGGGGGCCACGACGACCGGATCGGACCAGGTAGCGCCGCCGTCCTCGCTGCGCAGGAGCTCGATGGTGCCGCCCGAGCTGCTGGGCCGGTTGCAGATGTTCCGCAGATTGGTCACGGCGATGTAGACCCTGCCGCTGCCGTCCTTGGCGGCGGCCACGTTGGGACCGCGCCAGAAGTCCCCCGGCTTCGCCGGACCGAGGTAGCGGACGTCCTTCCAGACGAACCGGCCGTCCGCGAAGCGGCCGCGATGGAGCAGCACGCCCACCTGGCCCAGGAAGGGGTTGGGGTCGTCGGCCTTGCGCGCCCGGCTGACCACGTAGAACGTCTCGTCGGCCGCACCGCCGCGGTCAATCCAGGTGTGGCCGCCGGACAGGGCGGTCTCCGTCGGCGGCGGCGCTCCCAGATCGGTCCAGGTCCGCCCGCCGTCCGTGGAGACCCCGATGCCGGAGAGGCCCGGCGGGTCCTGCGGCGGACACGGCCGGTTGAACGGCGGGCCGCAGATGCCCTGGGCGTCGTCCCACGCGGCCACCAGGCGCTTCCCGTCCGCGCTCGCCGCCAGGGCGTTGCCGACCCGGCCGTACTGCCCCTCCTGCGGCGCGTTGACGCGAACGTTGGGACCCACCGGCGGCGCGGCGGCGAAGAGAGGGACGGCCGCCAGGAGGACGCAGGCGAGGAGGACGGTCTTGGATCTGGACGTCTTCATGGCAGGTGTGTCAGTCACCGGTCAGGGCGCGGATGTTACCATCGATCTCCGACTCGACCCGCCAGAAGAGACAGGCCGCCGCTACCGCTGCCGTAGAGCGGCTAACGCCCGCCGCATAGCCGCTAACGCCGCTGCGTAGTGGCTAACTCCGCCGTATAGCGGCTAACTCCGCCGTCGAGTCGTTAACTCGGACTGGTTAACGGCTAACGGCCGCGGTTAACGGCTAACGGCCGCGGTTAACGGCTAACCGGCCCGGTTAAGCCTTAACTCGGCCGAGATAAGCCTTAACTCGCGCGGATAAGACTTAACTCGGCCGGATAGCGGTTAACTCGGCCGGATAGCGGCTAACCGCCACCAGTTAGCGGCTAACTCGGCCGGTTTGCTCTCAACCGCGACGGTTGGTGCGCTAGCCTCCTGCCTTGAAGGCGGTGCCGAATCGATGTAGCCTGTTTGGCCCGGGGGGAACCGAGAGCATGGCTAAGTTGCCTGGAGGGGGGCTACCGGCCTCATTGTCGTGGGACACGATGAGAAACGTCAACGGACTGCGAGTCTCGTCGCAGTGCTCCGGCACTGGGCCCAGGCGGATCCCGGCCGGCGGGCCTATACCTTCCTGGCGGATGGTGAGGGAGACGAGCGGCTTCTAACCTACGGGGAGCTCGACCTCCGCGCGCGCGCCGTGGGGGCTCGCCTGCAGGCGCTCGGCCTCGCCGGCGAGCGGGTGCTGCTGCTCTTTCCTCCCGGTCTGGAATACCCGGCCGCTTTTCTCGGCTGTCTCGATGCCGGGGCCGTGGCCGTGCCGGCCTATCCGCCCACCGGCAGCCGCGGCGTGCCGCGCCTGCAGGCGATCCTCGCCGACTGCGCACCTCGGACCATCCTCACCACGGCCGCTCTGCGCCCTGTCGCGGAGCGGCTGGGTCTGCCCTGCCTCGACATCGAGGCCGTGGCGGACGCCGAGGCCGCGGAGTGGCGCGATCCCGGCCTGACCGCCGACCGTCTGGCCTTCCTCCAGTACACGTCCGGCTCGACGAGCACGCCGAAGGGTGTGATGGTCTCCCACGGCAACCTGGTCGCCAACGAGGCGATGATCCAGGAGGCCTTCGGAACCCGGGAAGAGGACGTGGTGGCGAGCTGGCTGCCGCTCTACCACGACATGGGTCTGATCGGCGGTCTGCTGCATCCGCTCTGGCTGGGCACCCGGTGCGTCCTGCTCTCGCCACTCCATTTCCTGCAGCGGCCGCTGCGCTGGCTCCGCGCGATCGCGCTCTCCGGGGCCACGGTGAGCGGCGGTCCGAATTTCGCCTATGAGCTGTGCGCCAGGAAGATCGCCCCCGACGAGGCGGCGGACCTCGACCTGAGCCGCTGGCGGGTGGCGTTCAACGGCGCCGAGCCGGTGCGGGCCGAGGTGCTGGAGCGTTTCGCCCGCGCCTTCGCTCCGGCCGGCTTCCGCAGCTCCGCTTTCTTTCCCTGCTATGGCCTCGCCGAGGCGACGCTGCTGGTCTCCGGGGGACGGACCCGCGAGGAGGTGGCGGTCGTCGCCGGCAACCCCGACACGGACGGGGACGCGGGCAACGTCCGCCAGCTGGTGAGCTGCGGCGGGATTCCGGCCGGGCTCGACGTGCGAGTGGTTCATCCAGAGACGTCCAGCGAGTGCCCGGCGGGCGCGGTCGGGGAGATCTGGGTGGCGGGACCGACGGTGGCCCAGGGATACTGGCACCGTCCCGAAGCGACCGCCGAGACCTTTGCCGCGCGCGGAATGTACCTGCGCACCGGCGATCTCGGGTTCCTGCGGGACGGCGAGCTGTTCGTCGCCGGCCGCATCAAGGACCTGATCCTGATCCGCGGGCGCAATCTCTATCCGCAGGACGTGGAGTGGACCGTGGAGCGCAGCCATCCGGCGGTGCGCCCCGGCTGCGGCGCGGCGTTCGCCGTCGAGGCGGGCGGAGAAGAGCGCTTGGTCGTCGTTCAGGAGGTGGCGTTCCGCACCGTCGCCGATCTCGGCGAGGTGGCGGCGGCGATCCGCCAGGCGGTGGCCGAGGAGCACGAGGTCCAGGTCGCGTCCCTGGTCCTGGTGAAGCCGGGCGGCGTGCCCAAGACGACCAGCGGCAAGATTCAGCGCCGGGCCTGCCGCGAGCTCTTCCTGACCGGCGGGCTCGTCCCGTTGGGCGAGTGGCGGGAGGGGGAGGACGCCGGGGGACGCGAGCGGGTGGCGCCGCGCACGCCCGCCGAGGAGCGCCTGGCGAAGATCTGGGAGGAGGTCCTCGGCCTCGCTCCGGGGACCGTGGGGGCGGACGACAACTTCTTCGCGCTGGGCGGCGACTCGCTGCGCGGCACGCAGCTCCTCGCCCGCCTCGAGGAGGCGTGGGGCGCCGAGGTTTCTCTGGAGGACCTGTTCGCGGCGCCCACGCTGGCCGGGCTGGCGGCGCAACCCCGGGTTGAAACCCGGGGCGACCCACCGGGCCGTCCCTCCAGGACGGAGGCGCCGCCGCCCCTGATCTCGCCGCAGCGGCGCTTGTGGTTCCTGGATCAGCTCGAGCCGGGCAATCCGGCCTACAACCTGGCGATCGCGGTGCGGCTGTCGGGCGCTCTCGATGCGGAGGCTCTCGGCCGGGCTCTCTCGGAGGTCGTGCGCCGCCATGAGGCGCTGCGCACGGTGTTCCGGGTGATGGACGGCGCGCCGGTGCAGGTCGTGCTGCCCGCGGATCCGGCGGGCGTGCCCCTGCCCCGGGCGGACGTCTCGGCCAATGCGGACCCGGTCGCGGCTGCCGCCGAGCTGGAGCGGGAGCTGGCCCGCGAGCCGTTCGAGCTGGATCGCGGTCCCCTGCTGCGCGCCCGCCTGGTGCGCATCGCTCCGCACGAGCACGAGCTGCACGTCTCGGTCCACCACATCGTGTCGGACGGCTGGTCGTTCGGCGTGCTGCTGCGCGAGATCGCGGTCCTCTACGCGGCGTTCTCGCAAGGGCGGCCGTCGCCGCTGCCCGAGCTGCCGGTACAGTACGGCGACTACGCCCGCCGGCTCGAGGACCGGCTCGCCGGGGACGCCCTGGCGCCGCAGCTCGCGGTGTGGAAGCGGCGGCTCGCGGGCAGCCTGCCGGTCCTGGAGCTCCCCGCCGACCGGCCGCGCCCGCCGGTGCCGAGCTACCGCGGCGCCCACGCCACCCACGTCCTGCCCGTGGCCGTGACGGGCCGGCTGCGGGCGCACGCCGGGCAGCGCGGCGCCAGCCTGTTCATGGCCCTGGCGGCCGGCTTTCAGGCGCTCCTGTCCCGGTTGACCGCGCAGGACGACGTGATCGTGGGCACGGCGGTGGCCAACCGCGACCGGGTGGAGCTGGAAGGGCTCATCGGGTTCTTCGTCAACACGCTGGCGCTGCGCACCGACCTGTCCGGCGACCCCTCGTTCGCGGAGCTGCTGGAGCGGGTGCGCGGGACGGTGCTGGAAGCCCTGGCCGGCCGCGAGATGCCGTTCGAGCGCCTGGTCGACGCGCTGGAGATCCGGCGCGACCTCGCGGTGCCGCCGATCGTCCAGGTCATGCTGGTGTTGCAGAACGAGCCGCTGGAGGTGCCGCCGGTGCCGGGTCTCACGCTCTCCGGCCGCGAGACCGACAACGGCACGGCCCGGTTCGACCTGGCGCTGTCGCTGCTCGACACGGACGAGGGGCTGGCCGCGGTCTTCAAGTACAGCCGCGACCTGTTCGACGCGCCGACGATCGAGCGGATGGCCGGTCATTTCGAAACCCTGCTGGCCGGGGCCGCGGCCGATCCCGGGAGGCGGCTGAGCGAGTTGCCTCTCCTCACCGCGCCGGAGCGCCAGCAGATCGTGGTGGACTGGAACGCCACGGACGCGCCGGAGCTGGCCGGGGCAGGATGCCTCCACGCGCTGATCGAGGCGCAGGTGGAGCGCACGCCGGACGCGGTGGCGGTGACCTGCGAGGGCGAGTCGCTCACCTATCGCGAGCTCGACCGCCGGGCCCACCGGCTCGCGCGGCATCTGCGGCGGCTCGGCGTGGCGCCTGAGGTCCTGGTGGGCGTGGCCGTCGAACGCTCCCCCGAGCTGATGGTGGGCCTCCTCGGCGTGCTCAAGGCCGGCGGCGCCTATGTCCCGCTCGATCCGTCGTACCCGGCGGAGCGGCTGGCCTTCATGGTCGAGGACGCCGCGGTGCCGGTGCTGCTGACCCAGGAACGCCTGCTCGGCAGCGTGCCGGCGGGTCGGGCGGTGGTGGTGCGCCTGGAGGCAAAGGACGAAAAGGACGTAAAGGACAACAAGGACGGCGGGGTTTCGCCCGACCACCCGGCCTACTGCATTTACACCTCGGGCTCGACGGGCCGGCCCAAGGGGGCGGTCAACACCCACCGCGGCATCGTCAACCGGCTGCTGTGGATGCAGGCGGAGTATGGCCTCACGCCGGGCGAGGGGGTGCTGCAGAAGACGCCGGTCTCCTTCGACGTTTCGGTGTGGGAGCTGTTCTGGCCGCTCCTGGTCGGCGCGCGGGTGGTCTTCGCCCGCCCTGGCGGGCACCAGGACAGCGCCTATCTGGCCGGCCTCATCCAGCGGGAGGAGATCACCACCCTCCACTTCGTCCCCTCGATGCTCCAGGTCTTCCTGGAGGAGCCGCGGTTGCGGGAGTGCGCCAGCTTGCGGCGGGTGATCACCAGCGGCGAGGCGCTGCCGCGCGAGCTGGAGGAGCGCTTCGGTGCCTTGCTGAGCGCCGAGCTGCACAACCTGTACGGTCCCACCGAGGCGGCGGTGGACGTGACGTTCTGGCCTTGCCTGCGGGAGCCCGAGGCGCGGACCGTGCCGATCGGCCGGCCGATCGCGAACCTCCGCATCCACCTGCTCGATCGGGCCGGCAAGCCGGTGCCGGTGGGCGTGCCGGGGCACCTGCACATCGGCGGCGCGGGGATCGCCCGCGGCTACTGGCGGCGCCCGGACCTGACGGCCGAGCGGTTCGTCCCCGACCCCTTCGCAGCGCCGGGCGGCCGCCTGTATGCCACCGGCGATCTGGCGCGCCGGCGGCCCGATGGGGTGATCAAGTTCCTGGGGCGCATCGACCATCAGGCGAAGATCCGCGGGCTGCGCATCGAGCTGGGAGAGATCGAGGCCGCTCTGAACGCCCATCCCGGCGTGCGTGAGTCCGTGGTGCTCGCCCGTGCGGAGGGGAGCGGCCCGCGCCTGGTGGCCTATCTGGTCGGGCGCGGCGGCGAGGCGCCGGAGGTGGAGGAGCTGCGCGCGTTCCTGGCCGGGCGACTGCCGGATTCCATGGTGCCCGCGGCGTTCGTCGTCCTCCCCGCGTTGCCGCTCAACCCGAGCGGCAAGGTGGACCGCAAGGCGCTCCCCGCGCCCGAGGAGCAGCGTCCCGAGGCGACGCCGTGGATCGCGCCGCGCACGCCGGTGGAGGAGCGGCTGGCCGCGATCTGGCGCGAGGTGCTGGGCGTCGAGCGGGTGGGGGTGCTCGACGATTTCTTCGCCCTGGGCGGCGACTCCATCCAGGGAGCCCTGCTGGTCAACCGGCTGCAGCGCGAGCTCGACGCCATCATCTACGTGATGGCCCTGTTCGACGCGCCCACGGTGGCGCAGCTCGCCGCCTATCTGGAGACGAGCTACCGGGACGCCCTGGTCTCTACTGGATGGATTGCCGCCGGCGGGAGCGCGGCGGACCGCGGCGAGGGCGAGGCCACGGGGCCGGTGGACGCGGCGACCGCGGCCGCGGAGACCGCGGCGCTCGCGCAGCACCTCGCCGCCCGCTTCTCGCCTCCCGAGATCCGCCGGGGCGCGGCCGAGCCCTTGAACCGCCCGGCGGTCTTCCTCCTCTCGCCGTTCCGTTCGGGCTCGACCCTGCTGCGCGTAATGCTGGCCGGCCACCCGCGCCTGTTCGCTCCGCCGGAGCTGGAGCTGCTCGGCTTCGAGACCCTGGGCGAGCGGCGGCGGGTCTTCTCGGGGCGCGACAGCTTCTCGCGCGAGGGCCTGCTGCGCGCCGTCATGGAGCTCCTGGCCTGCGACGCCGAGGCGGCCGCCGCCGTGCTGGAGGAGGCGGCGGAGCGGGACGAGCCGGCGCCCGCGTTCTACCGCCGGCTCCAGGAGTGGGCCGGCGGCCGCATCCTGGTGGACAAGACGCCGCGCTACGCCCTCGACCTGCCGACCTTGCGGCGCGCCGAGGACTGGTTCGCGGCGCCGCTCTACGTCCATCTGGTGCGGCATCCCGTGGCCACCATGCAGTCGTACCTGGAAGCGCGGATGCAGGAGGTCTACCATTTCCCGCTGGCGCCGCGGCGCCAGGCGGAGCTGGTCTGGCGCGTGAGCCACGCGCAGATCCTGGAGCATCTCGCCGCGGTGCCCGCGGCGCGGCGGCACCGGCTGCTCTTCGAGGAGCTGGTGCGCGATCCGCGGCAGGCCATGGAGGATCTCTGCGCCTTCCTGGGGATCGACTTCGACCCGGCCATGCTCTCCCCCTACGAGGGAGAGCGGATGACCGACGGCCTGCACGGCAGCGGCCGCATGATGGGGGACCCCAAGTTCCACCGGCACCGGCAGATCGACGCCGCCGTGGCGGACCGCGGGAAGGACGCGCCGGAAGCCAGATGGCTCGGCGAGGCCACGTGGGCGCTCGCCGCGCGGCTCGGCTACGAGCGGCCGGGCGCGGTGGGGCCGCGGCCGGTCGAGAGGCCGCATCTGGGCGACGTCGGCCTGCCGCTCTCCTTCGCCCAGCAGCGCCTCTGGTTCCTCGATCGCCTGGAGCCGGAGAGCAGCGCCTACAACATGCCGGCGGCCGTGCGCCTCGCGGGCCGGCTCGACGCGGTTGCCCTGGCGCGCGCCGCTGCCGGGATCGAGCGCCGCCACGAGGTGCTGCGCACGGTCTTCCTGTCGGTCGAGGGGCGCCCGCGGCAGGTGGTGCGGGAGCCCCGGGCACCCTGGGACATGCCGCTGCCGGTGGTCGATCTGGAAGCGCTGCCGGCGCCGCTCCGCCGGGACGAGGCTGCGCGGCTCGCCACGGCGGAGGCCCTGCGGCCCTTCGACCTGGCGGCCGGCCCGCTCTGGCGGGTCCGTCTGGTCCGGCTCGCGGCCGCAGAGCACGTCCTCCTCATCAATCTGCACCACATCGTCTGCGACGGCTGGTCGGTCGGGCTGCTGACGCGCGAGCTGGCGGCCTGCTACGAGGCCTTCCGCGCGGGTGCGCCGGCGCCGCTGCCGGAGCTGCCTCTGCAGTACGCCGACTTCGCGGTCTGGCAGCGGCAGCGGCTCACCGGTGCGGTTCTCGACGAGCTCCTGGCCTATTGGAAGGAGCGGCTCGCCGGACCCCTGCCGGTCCTCGAGTTGCCGCTCGACCGGCCGCGGCGCGAGCTCCAGACGTATCGCGGAGCCCGCCTCCCGCTGGCGCTGGCTCCGGACGTGGTGGTGGGGCTCCGCGCGGTCGGCCGCGGTGGTCATGAGGGAGGGGCGACCCTGTTCATGGTCCTGGTGGCCGCCTTCCAGACCCTCCTCCATCGTTATAGCGGGCAGGACGACGTGCTGATCGGCACGCCCGTGGCATCGCGCAACCGCGCCGAGATCGAGAGCCTGATCGGCCTGTTCGTGAACACCCTGGTCCTGCGCTCCGATCTCGCGGGAGACCCGCCCTTCCGGGCGCTGCTCCGCCGGGTGCGGCAGGTCTGTCTGGGCGCGGCCCGCCACGAGGAGCTCCCCTTCGAGAAGCTGGTGGAGGAGCTGGGGGTCGAGCGCACGCTCGGCCGCTCGCCGCTCTTTTCGGTGATGCTCGCCCTCCAGAACGCGCCGCCGGGGAGGCTGTCGCTCCCCGACCTGGCCATCGAGCGGCTGGACATCGACACCCGCACGGCGAAATTCGAGCTGACCCTCGATCTCACCGAGCTGCCGGACGGCGGGCTCGCCGGCGCCCTGGAGTACAACACCGACCTCTTCGAGGCCGTCACCGCGGCCCGTCTTGCCCGGCATTTCGCGAATCTGGCCGCCGGGGTGGTCGCCGCGGCCGGAACGCGGCTCTCGGACCTGCCTCTCCTGACTCCGGCCGAGCGGCACGAGCTGGTGGTCGGTTGGAACGACACGGCTGTCGCCGTCCCGGCGGCGGCCACGATCCACGAGCTGATCCTGGCCACGGCACGGCGCACCCCGGAGGCCGTGGCGGTCTCGTGCGAGGGGGAGAGCCTGCGCTACGGCGAGCTCGCGGAGCGCGCCGGCCGGCTCGCCCGGCGCCTGGCGCGGCTGGGGGTGGGGTCGGATGTCCTGGTCGGCATCTGCGCCGAGCGCTCTCCCGCCCTCGTCGTCGCCCTGCTGGGGGTGCTCGAAGCCGGCGGCGCCTATGTGCCGCTCGATCCGACGAACCCGGCCGAGCGACTGGGGCACATCCTGGCCGACGCCGCGGCGCCGGTCCTGCTGACCGAGCGGGCGCTCGTGGGCGTGCTGCCGCCTTACGGCGGGCAGGTGATGTTCTTGGACGACGAGGCCGAAGGGGGGGAGAGGGGGCCAGGGGGTAAGGTCCTCCCGGACCACCTCGCCTACACCATCTACACCTCCGGCTCGACCGGCCGGCCCAAGGGCGTGGAGGTCTGCCACCGCTCGGTCGTCAACTACCTGGCCTGCATGGCGCGGCATCCGGGTCTCGCGGCCGGGGACGTGATGGTGGCGGTGACCACGCTCTCCTTCGACATCGCGGTCACCGAGCTGCTCCTCCCCCTGGTCGTCGGAGCGCGGATCGAGCTGGTGCGCCGCGAGACGGCCGGCGACGCGGCGCGGCTCGCCGCGGTCATCGAGCAGTCCGGGGCGACCTGCATGCAGGCGACACCCTCGACCTGGTCGCTGCTGCTCGATGGCGGCTGGCGGGGGAGGCCGGGCCTCGTCGCGCTCTGCGGCGGCGAGGCGCTCCCCAGGCCCCTGGCGGACCGCCTGCTGCCGCGCGTCGGAGCGCTGTGGAACGTCTACGGCCCGACCGAGACCACGGTCTGGTCGGCGCTCCACCGCGTCGTACCGGGCGAGCGGCCGGTGCCGGTCGGCCGGCCGATGGGCAACCAGACCATCCACCTGCTGGACCGTCGCGGCGAGCTGGTGCCGCCCGGCGCGCCCGGGGAGCTGTGCATCGGCGGCGCCGGGCTCGCCCGCGGCTACCGCGGCCGGCCCGACCTCACCGCCGAACGCTTCGTGCCCGAGCCTTTTGGCGGGCGCCTCTACCGCACGGGCGACCTGGCGCGCCGCCTGCCGGACGGCACAATCGAGTACCTCGGCCGCTTCGACCACCAGGTGAAGGTCCGCGGCTTCCGCATCGAGATCGGGGAGATCGAGGCGGCGCTCCGGGCGCATCCGGCGGTGCGGCAGTGCGTGGTGGTGGCGGCGGGGAGCGGGGCGGACCTGCGGCTGGTCGCCTATGTGGTGCGCGATGCATCCCAGGGGGAGCTCGCCTGGGAGCCGCTGCGCGCCTTCCTGCGCGACAAGCTGCCGCTCTACATGGTCCCCTCCGCGGTCGTCTTCCTCGAGCGGATGCCCCTCCTGCCGAGCGGCAAGGTGGACAGGAAGAGCCTCCCCGACCCGGGCCGCGACCGGCCGGACCTCGTTGCGGTTTTCGCCGCGCCGCAGACCGAGAGGGAGCGCCTCGTCGCCCAGGTCTGGCAGGAGGTCCTGGGGCTCGACCGGGTCGGCATCGACGACAACTTCTTCGATCTGGGCGGCCATTCGCTGCTCGCCGCCGAGGTGCATGGCAAGCTGCGCGAGCGCGCGGGCGCCGACTTCCCTTTGATCGAGCTGTTCCAGTACCCGACCGTGCGCGCCCTGGCCGGCCGGCTCGGAGGCCGGGAGCCGGAGATCCGGCGGCCGGCTCGCCGGGAGCGCGACGCCAGCATGGACATTGCGATCGTCGGGATGGCCGGCCGGTTCCCGGGAGCCCCGGACCTCGCGGCGTTCTGGCGCAACCTGCGCGAGGGAGTCGACGCGATCTCGCGCCTGGGCGAGGAGGAGCTGCTGGCCGCCGGGGTGGACCCCGGGCTCCTCGCCAACCCCCGCTACGTGCGGGCGCGCGGCGTGATCGCCGGCGCCGACCTCTTCGACGCGCCGTTCTTCGGCTTGAGCCCGCGCGAGGCGGCGGTGACCGATCCGCAGCAGCGCGTCTTCCTGGAGCAGGCCTGGGAGGCCCTGGAGCACGCCGGCCTCGATCCCGCGACCTTCCCCGGCCGCATCGGCGTCTATGCCGGCGCGACGCTCAGCACCTATCTGCTGGTCAACCTGCTGTCGCACGGCCCGTCCCAGGACGAGGCCTGGCCGCTGGTGCTGGCCAACGACAAGGACACGCTGGCCACCCGGGTGGCCTACAAGCTGGGCCTCGAGGGACCGGCCTTGAGCGTACAGACCGCCTGCTCCACGTCGCTGGTGGCGGTCCATCTGGCGCGCCAGGCGCTGCTCGCCGACGAGTGCGACGCGGCGCTCGCCGGCGGGGTCACCATCCGCAGCCCGCAGGCGGTGGGCTATCTCTACCAGGAGGAGGGCATCCTGTCGCCGGACGGCCGCTGCCGCGCGTTCGACGCCGAAGGGCGCGGCACGGTGTTCAGCAGCGGCTGCGGGATCGTGGTGCTGAAGCGCCTCGCCGGCGCGCGGGCGGACGGCGACACGATCCACGCGGTGCTCAAGGGCTCGGCGCTCAACAACGACGGCGAGCACAAGGTCGGCTTCACCGCGCCGAGCGCCGACGGGCAGGCGGCGGTGATCGCCCGCGCTCTGGAGCTGGCCGGGGTCGATGCCGCGGGCGTGCAGTACGTGGAGGCGCACGGCACGGCGACGCCGCTGGGCGACCCGATCGAGGTGGCCGGCCTGGTCCGCGCCTTCCGCGCCGCGGGCGCCACGGGGCGCGGCTTCTGCGCGCTCGGCTCGGTAAAGACGAACATCGGCCATACCGATAGCGCGGCCGGGGTCGCCGGTCTGCTCAAGACCGTGCTGGCCCTGGAGAACCGGGAGATCCCGCCGAGCCTCGGTTTCGAGCGGCCGAACCCGCAGATCGACTTCGCCGCGAGCCCCTTCTACGTCAACGACCGGCTGCGCCCATGGGAGAGCCGGGGCGGGCCGCGGCGGGCCGGGGTGAGCTCGTTCGGCATCGGCGGCACCAACGCCCACGTGGTGGTGGAGGAGGCGCCGGCGCCGGAGGAGACCGATCCACCGGCGCGCCCGTGGCAGCTCCTGGTGCTCTCGGCGAAGACCCGGAGCGCGCTGGAGGCGATGACCGCGCGGCTCGCCGGCCACCTCCGCGACACAGCGGAGGAGGGGGACGTCGCGAACGTCGCGAACGTCGCCGACATCGCGTTCACTTTGCAGGCCGGGCGCCGGGCGCTCCCCTGGCGCCGCGCCGTTGTCTGCCGCGGGCGCGAGGACGCGATCGAGGCCCTCGCCGGCCGCGACCGGCTCCTCGATGGCGCGCCGCGGGACGGCAGCCCCGCCGTGGCGTTCCTGTTCCCCGGCCAGGGGAGCCAGCGGGCCGGCATGAGCGGCGAGCTCTATGCGGCCGAGCCGCTCTTCCGCCGCGAGGTGGACTGCATGGCCGAGATGCTCTGCCCCCACCTGGGCGGCGAGGACCTGCGGGAGGTCCTCTTCCCGGCGGCGGCACGGCAAGAGGAGGCGGCGCGCCGCCTGGAGCAGACCTCCATCACCCAGCCGGCGCTCTTCGTCGTCGAGACGGCGCTCGCCCGGCTCTGGATGGCGTGGGGGATCCGGCCGCAGGCCCTGCTCGGCCACAGCATCGGCGAGTACGTGGCAGCCCATCTGGCAGGGGTCCTGTCGCTGGAGGATGCGCTGGCCCTGGTCGCCGCCCGCGGCCGGCTGATCGGCGAGCTGCCCGGCGGCGCCATGCTCGCCGTGCCCCTCCCCGAGGCCGAGGTGCTGCCGCTGCTGGGGGCGGAGCTCGACCTGGCCGCGGTCAACGGTCCGGCGCAGTGCGTGGTCTCCGGCACCGCGGAGGCGGTCGAGGCGCTGCGGGTCGAGCTCGCGGCGCGCGGCGTCGAGGGCCGGCGCCTGGCCACCTCGCACGCCTTCCACTCGCGGCAGATGGAGCCCTTGCTGGAGCCGTTCCTGCGGCAGGTCCACCGCGCCTCGCTGCAGCCGCCGCGGATCCCCTTCGTCTCCAATCTGACCGGCCGCTGGGTCACCGCCGCGGAGGCGACCGATCCGGCGTACTGGGCGCGCCACCTGCGCGGCACCGTGCGCTTCGCCGGCGGTCTCGCGGCCCTGCTCGCCGAGCCGGGACGCGTGCTGCTCGAGGTGGGGCCCGGCCGCACGCTGACCCGGCTGGCCCGGCGGCTCAGCGAGGCGCGCGGCGAGCGCGATCGGGTCCTCGTCCCGTCGCTCCCGCCGCCCGGCGAAGCGACCCCCGAGCATGAGCAGGCGGCGCTGCTCGGCGCGCTCGGCCGTCTCTGGACCGCGGGCGTGCCGGTAGACTGGCCGGCCTTCCACGCGGGAGAGCGGAGACGTCGCGTGCCGCTGCCTGCCTACCCCTTCGAGCGCCGCCGCTACTGGATCGAGCCGGCGCGGCGGGAGGCGGCGCAGGGGGGTGCGCTGCCGTTCTTCCTGAGCGAGGACGCGGAGCGGTCCACCGATGGCTGGGAGCTCGCCGCCGGGGAGGGAGGCGCAGACCTCGGAGACGATCCCGTCGCGCTCCGCCTCGCCGCCATCTGGCGCGAGGCTCTGGGGGTCGAGCGGATCGGGCCGCGCGACGCCTTCTTCGATCTGGGCGGCGACTCGCTCATCGCCCTGCGCGTGACGGCGCGTTTGCGCGAGGTCTTCGCGGTCGATCTGCCGGTGCGCACCCTGTTCGAGCGGCCCACCATCCCGGCGCTGCGCGACGCGGTCGTCGCGGCCCAGGAGGCTGCCCAATTCGCCGCGGGCGCGGCGCCGCTCAGCATCCCCCGCCGGGAGGGGAGCGGTCCGGCGCCGTTGACCTTCCTCCAGCAGCAGCTCTGGTTCCTCGACCAGCTGGAGCCGGGGAACCCGGCTTACACCATGGCGCACCGGGTCCGGCTCACCGGCCGCCTGAACCTCGGCCTGCTTGCCCGGGCGCTCGCCGCGGTGGTGGCACGGCACGAGGCCCTGCGCACGGTCTTCCGGGTCGAGGACGGCGCTCCCGTGCAGGTGGTCCTCCCCCCTCTGGAAATAATGGAGATCGGCCTGCCGCAGGTCGACCTCACCAGCCTGCCGCGGGAACGGCGGGAGGCCGAGGCGGTGCGGCTGGCCGGGGAGGAGGCCGAGTGGCGGTTCGACCTCGCCGCGGGCCCCCTCCTGCGCCTGGTCGTGGTCCAGCTCGGCGCGGACGAAGCCGACCTCCTCCTCGCGACGCATCACACCATCACGGACGCCTGGGCGACCGGCCTCCTGGTGCGCGAGCTGGCGACCCTCTACCTGGCGTTCCTCCGCGGCGAGGGCTCGCAGCTGCCACCGCCGCCGCTGCAGCTCGCCGATTGGGCGGTCTGGCAGCGCAGCCATCGCGACGCCATGGCGGGCGATCTGGCCTGGTGGCGCGAGCGGCTGCAGAGCCCGCCGGCGGCCCTGGAGCTCCCCACCGACCGGCCGCGCCCGGCGGTCCAGGGCTTCCGCGGCGCCGCCGTTCCCGCGGCGCTGCCGCGGCGGACGGCCGAGGCTCTGGCCGAGCTGGCGCGGCGCGAGGAGGCCACCCTCTTCATGGTGCTCCTGGCGGGCTTCTTGACCCTCCTGGCGCGCCACTCCGGGCAGGAGGACCTGATGGTCGCCACCTCGGTCGCCGGCCGCGACCGCCCGGAGCTGGAGGGGGTGCTCGGCCTGTTCATCAATACCCTGGTGCTGCGCGGCGACCTGGCGGGTGATCCGAGCTTCCGCGAGCTGCTCTCCCGGGTGCGGACCGCCTGCCTGGACGCCTTCAGCCACCAGCTCGCCCCCTTCGAGCTGATCCTGGAGGCGGTCCAGCCGGAGCGCGACCTCGGGCGCAACCCGCTCTTCCAGGTCATGTTCCTGCTCGATCCGCCGCTGCCCGAGGTGGAGCTTCCGGGGCTCTCCATCCGCCCGCAGGAGCGGGAGATCCGGGCCTCGATGTTCGACCTGTCGCTCTTCCTCCACCGGCGGGACGGCGCGGTCGGCGGCTTCCTCCAATACAGCACAGACCTCTTCAACCGCACCACGGTCCAGCGGCTGGCCGGCCGCTGGGCGCTCCTCCTGGAGGGCGCCGCGGCGGCTCCGGGTGCCTCGCTTTCGGAGCTGCCGCTCCTCCTCGCGGAAGAGCGCTGGCAGATCCTGGGGGAGCACAACGACGCGGCCCGGGACCTCCCGCTGGCGAAGGGCTTCGATGAGCTCTTCCGCCGGCAGCTGGCAATGACACCGGCGGCTCCCGCGGTCGGGTTCTGCGGCGAGGTCCTCACCTACGTCGCGCTCGACCGCCGCGTGGACCGCCTGGCCCGGATGCTCGCGGCTGATCACCCGGTGGAAAGCATGGTGGCCGTCCTGGCCGAGCGGGGGTTCGAGCTGCTGACCGCGATGATGGCCCTCTTCCGGGCCGGGCTGGTCTACCTGCCGCTCGACCCGCGCCACCCCG
>WNGB01000207.1_pt1 | contig 106131 bp, 105 predicted proteins | sample 5400681 | NCBI WGS metagenome assembly WNGB01 (sample SAMN13153367, study PRJNA577476) | soil metagenome | isolation source: 115 cm soil or saprolite under grassland replicate 2 | place: USA:California | collected 2016-06-15 | reverse complement strand
GGCATCGCCCGCACCGCCCGCGCCACCCGCACCCGCCGGCGGGCCGTGTCCTTGGCGATGCCCAGCCGGGTCGACACCCACGCGGCGGCGGTGCGGGCGCCGTCGTCACGGAAACATTGCCGCGCCGCCCACGCCCCAGTCAGGGCGGACTCGGCCGCCTCCAACCGGACCTTGAGCCGGTGGAGTGCGACCAGCGCGTCGGACAGCTCGGGGTTGGACAGCCCGTGGGGTGTGACAATTTCGGCCCGGAAACGGCCGCTCAGCCAAAACTTCTCAAGAATCTTCCGGCTATCTGGGAAATCACGCGCCCGCTAGGTGATTGCTATGCCGTGAGTCGGCGCTGCCTAGCTTCACCGGGCGGCGAGGATCGATGCTCGTTGCTCTGCGGACAACGGCTTGACCGCCTCGCGCACGGTGAGGCCTGACGCTCGGCCGGCCCTCGGTAGAAGCCACTCGTACACGAGGGTGGGCCGCTTCCTCGCCGTGTCGCGCAGCACCCAGCCGATCGCCTTGCGTATGAAGAACTCCTTCTCCTCGAGCATGGCGTCGGCATAGCGGGTGAAGCGTTCGAAGTCGCCCGCGCCCCGGCGCAGCGCGAGGAGCAGCGCGAGCAGCGCGGAGCGGCGGATCCAGAAGTCGTCGTCCACCGCCCACCGGTCGAGCAGTGCACCAAGCTCAGGGTGGCGCTCGACGATAGGACCGACCACCGAGGCCGCGAGGCCGTCGACGAGCGCCCACGTCCGGGACTCGCGCAGCAAGCGCTCGAGCAACGCGATGTCGTCCGGCCGCAGCCGGTCACCGCAGAGGTCGAGCAGTTCGACGGCCGCCGCCCGGCGGTCGTGCACGGGTGCGGCCCACAGGCCCTCCGCCAAGGCGACAAGGTCGTCGTGATCCAACTCGGGGTTGCGCCGGAGGGCCGCCTTCGTGACCGACCGGATGCCCGGGATCGTCGCGCCATAGTGCTCGAGGGCGCTCTTCAAGTACGCCTTCTCGTGTTCGGCCCGGTCCGCGGTGCCGAGGGCCCGCAGCTCGGCGTCGATGTCGGCCACGACGGCAGTGATGTCCATCACAGCTGACCATTTTCCATCGCCGGACGAAGTCGGGACTTTCGGCCGTAGCGGTGGGCGTCGGGATCGATCACGGTGATGACCGACTCAGGAACTCGGAGGGGCTATGACGACGCGTGTTGGCATCAACGGATTCGGACGGATGGGGCGGGCGGTGTTCCGCATCATGCACGAGCGCGGCCTGGACCTCGACGTGGTCGGCATCAACGAGCTCGGCCCCGTGGCCACCATGGCCAACCTGCTGGCCCGTGACTCTGTCCACGGTCGCTTCGCGGCACCGATCACGGTGGGCGAGGGCGGCCTGATGGTCGGTGACAGCTGGGTGCGCATGTCCGCCGAGCGTGACCCGGCCGCGCTGCCGTGGCGGGATCTCGGCGTCGAGGTCGTGGTGGAGTCGACCGGGCACTTCAACAGCCGGGACGCCGCGGCCGGCCACCTCGCCGCCGGCGCCGAGCGCGTCGTCGTGTCGGCGCCGTGCAAGGACGCGGACGCCACGTTCGTCATCGGCGTCAACGACACCGACTTCGATCCCGAGCGGCACCATGTGGTGTCGAACGCGTCGTGCACCACCAACTGCCTTGTCCCGATGATCAAGGTCCTCCAGGACCGGTTCGGGATCGAGCAGGGCCTCATGACGACCGTGCACGCGTACACCGGCGACCAGATGCTCGTCGATGGACCTCACAAGGACCCGCGACGGGCCCGAGCCGCGGCGCTGAACATCGTGCCGACGTCCACGGGTGCGGCCCGGGCGACGAGCGCGGTGATTGCCGAAATGGCGGGCCGCCTCGACGGCACGTCGTTGCGGGTGCCGGTGGCCGACGGCTCGATCACGGATCTGGTGGTCCTGCTTGACCGGGAGGCGACGGTGGACGAGGTCAATGCCGCTTTCGCGGCGGCCGCGTCGGACGGCTTGGCGGGCGTGCTGGAGTACAGCACGGAGCCGCTGGTGTCGAGCGACATCGTCGGATCGGCGGCGTCGTGCGTGTTCGACGCTGGCCTCACCATGGCGGCCGGCCGGTTGGTGAAGGTGTTCGGCTGGTACGACAACGAGTGGGGTTACGCCAACCGGCTCGCGGAGCTGGTGGCCCTCATGGCACGGCCGTGAGCACGGTCGCCGACATGGTCCGCGCCGACTAGCCGAGCGTCCCGGCGCGAGGTGACCTTCGACCCTGGCCGGATCAGTCCACCCCGGGGGACAGTGACGACGTGATCGACATCTCGACGATTGGCGACATGTCCGTTTCGGCGTTCCTCGGCGATGTCATCGCCCGCGTGGCGCCCGATGCCTCGCTCGAGGCCGTGGCCGACGCTCTCGTGAGCGGCGAGGTCGGCGCCCTCGTGGTCGGTGACGGCGAGCGGGCTGACGGGATCGTGTCCGAGCGCGACATCGTGCGCGCGCTCGCGGCCCGGCGGGACCCGGTCACGACCCATGCCATCGACATCGCCACGACCGTGTTGGTGTGGTGCGACGCGACGGCGACCGTCGCCGAGGTCGCGATCGAGATGATGGAGGAGTACGTCCGGCACGTCCTGGTCGAAGAGGACGGTCGTCTGGTCGGCATCGTGTCGGCCCGAGACCTGCTGGGCGCGTTCGCCGCCGCGACCCCGGAGTCCGACGAAGACTGAGCCTCGCGTCACGCGGTTCGCGGCTCGAGGAGTGCGAGCGCGAGTTGCCGGACGCGCTCTCGGTTGTCGTGGACCGAGGCGAGGATTGCCCGCCGGCCCCGGAGCACGCGCCCGCCCTTGACGAGGCCGCCGATGCGGTAGAGCCGCTCGGTGAAGCGCACCGTGACGTAGCCGGCGAGCGGACAGGCAACGAACACGACTCCGCCGGCGAGCCACCCGAACCGGCCGGCGGCGAGCGAGGCGAGAACGACGTACTCCACGAGGTACAGCAGGAAGCAGCCCACCACCTTCAGCGACGACTTCACGCCCTCGTTGCGGGGCCGGCGTGCGATCCGCTTCACGATCTCGTACGGGACGATGTGCACCGCGAAGCCGGCGGCGGCGACGGGCGCGGCGAGGACCGCCTTGACGAGTGACCACACCAACGTGGCCCGGAGTCGGGCCGGGGTCACGGCGGCGGCGACGCTGGCGTCGGCCACCCCGATCAAGGCGAGATCCCGCCGGTACAGCCGGTGGGCCGCCTTCAAATCCTCCATGTCCCCGCGATCGATGCCGGCTTGCTCCAGGCGGGCGAGGCGGCGGGCAATCGTCTCCCGATCCCCGAGATCGGCCCGCACGGGCAGAGGCTCTCCGCCAGGCAGCGCCACGACGTCGGCGATGTCGGCCAGCTCGTCGGCCTGTGCCGGCGACGTGTAGTCGGGACCCACGGTGCGCATCGCCGCGGCCATGTCATCGGTGAGCGTGCGCACTGCAATACGGGGGTCGGCGTCGAACGCGTCAGCCAGCCCGCGCAGCGGTACCGGCTCCCCAACCGTCACCAGCGCACGCGAACGGAAGCGGGCCTTGTTGTCGTACGCGAGTCCCACCGGGACGACGACCAGATCCTTCGCGCCCTCGTCGAACGCGGCGCCGAGCGCGATGCGGGCCGCGCCCGTGCGCAGCGGCTGCAACGACGTCTCGTCGTGGCTGATCCCTTCCGGGAACACGGCGACGACACCGCCGGCCGCGAGTAGCTCCCGGCACGTGCGGAACGTGGCTTCGTTGCGAGCCGTGCCGTCGCCGTCCTTCGGGCGGTGCACCGGCACGACGCCCGCGAGCGCGAGGAACGGTCGGAGCGGGACGATCTTGAACAGCGGCGCCTTCGCGAGAAATCGTGGATAGCGGCGGAGCATCGCGATCAGGAGCAGACCGTCGACGAGGCCGTTCGTGTGGTTGGCCACGACGAGCACCGGCACGTCGGTGGGCAGTCGGTCGCCGTGTTCGACCTCCACATGGCGGAAGAACACGTGCATCATCACCCGGGCGAGGAGCCGCATCACGGTGTCGCTGCGTCGCCGGCCCTCGTTCGTCACCGCACCACTCAATCGCGTTTTCGGGCGCCGCCCCGTTTGTTCCGATTTCGATTTGTGACCTTCGGCCCTGGCGGGCGATCAACCGCAGGTTGGAGACTTGGCCGCGGAGGTCTCACGATGATGCTCGACACCGACCCTTGGCGGCGTTGTCCCGCATGCGCCGCACAGAACATGACCCTGGAGCTGCCGAGAAACGACACCAGCCCGGTGCTCAGTTGCGACATGTGCTTCCGGCGCTGGACGGTCGACGTGACCGGGTGGTTGCACCTCGTCGTCGCCGAACCAATGGAGGACGCCCTCGACTCCTCGTGGGCGCTCGGCTGAAGCCTTTCCAAGAAACGCCGATTCGGTGTGCGATTCCGGCCGCGGCCGGCCTGACGAGCCGTGCCATCGCCGACCGGTTGTTCCTGTCGGCCCGCATGGTCGACACTCACCTCGCCCGGATCTACGCGAAGCTCCGCGTCAGCAGCAGGTCGCAGCTTCGTGGCGCGCTCGGCCTGACGTCATAGGCGCGCCGGCAACGCGCCCATGACGCAGGCCCGTCCACAACGAGCGCGGCGCCGATTGCCGCGTACGTGGGATGGAACCAGGACAGTGCCATCGTCCGGCTCGCTGGCGATCGCCAGTAGAGGCGAACGTCCCATCGTCAGTGCGCCCCGACGTGCTGGCGTCAGGACGACGCCACGCGTCGCATTTCTTCGCCAGAAGGAGGAGGGGGACTTAGAAGCCGGTGCTGCCGTGGGCTTGGTCGCAGAGGACCGTCTCGCCCGGCTTGACCGAGCCACCGCCGATGCCCTCGAGGGCGGAGAACGGACCGCACGGCCGGGGCACGATCCACACGTGGATCATGGGGACGGGCTGGGGCTTCACGAGGGGCGCCGGGCAGTTGCCGTTGGCGTCGGTGAGGCCGGCCACGGTGCCGCTGGCGGTGAAGCACAGGTTGTCGTGGATGTGCCACTGCATCAGCGCGCCGCCGACATTCGGCACGCTGTCGAGATTCGAGCCGGGCGGGAGCATGAACATGGCCGCCTCGAGCGTCCGGGTGCCGTTCACGTTGCGGTACACGAGCGACTCGGGCTCGTCGGGGTCGAGGATGTTCGCGTTGGCCATGAACTCGAGGTTGATGAAGTGCTCGTCGCCCGTGATGCCGTCACCGATCGACCGGAAGCCGGCGGCTTCGGCGACCGCAGGGTCGGCCCACTGCGGGAGCCGGAGCACGGTGGCGGCAAGGAGGTTCTCGGCCGCGGCCTGTTGTTCGGGTGTCACGCCCGGCACGCCGCCCAGGTCGATCGGAAGCTTCGGGTCGAAGGGCTTGGGCGGCACCACCGCCGGCGCGTCGACGACTTGGGCCTGGCCGTCGGCCCCGACGACGATCGTCTGGCCGTGGGTATGGCCCGCGTGAACGTGGCGTCCGGCCTGGACCATACCGGGGAACGCGGAGACGGCCAGGGCCATGACGACGGCGCCCGCGAGCATGGGACGAGCCCGCTGCAGCGCGCGGCCGAGGTACACGAGGACGGCGGCCGCGGTCGACAGGAGCGCGAGGCCGGCGGCGAGGCCGTCGGCGATCTGCACGGGCTCGACGTCCTCGAGACCGTCGATGAAGTTGATCCCCTTGGTCTTGGCCAGCACCCATCCCGCGAACAGGGCGGCGTTGCCCACGGCGCCGACGTACGCCATCCGCTTGCCCGGGCGCGCCAGCGCGGCGGCACCCCACGCGATCTGGAAGCCGGCCACGGCGGTGAACGCGATAGCCGCCTGCCGATGCTCGGCGTGCGAGCCGATCGCGGCGGCGTGGATGGCGCCCGCGCTGAGGGACGCCACCGCTGCGACGAGGAGCGGTCGCCGACGCGCGGCGGAGGGGGGACTCTGGGATGCGATCGTCGCGGTCATGGTCGCCTCGGCTCGGTCGAGAAAGCATAGGCGCGGCCGGGGGTCGCGCGACCGGCAGAGGCGTGGGTAGTTTTGCGGACATAGGCCGCATAACCACCACATCCCGCTCGATCACGACACCCTTGGGGCGGGCATGCTGGGGGACCCGTGTCGGCCTACCGCTTCGCATTGCGCCCCCGATGGATCCTGAGCCACGTGCTCGTCGTGCTGCTCGTCGTGCTCATGGTGAACCTCGGTTTCTGGCAACTGCGGCGGCTCGACGAGAAGCGTGACTTCAACGCGACGGCGCGGGCTCGGCAGGCGGCGGCCCCCGCTCCGCTCGACGAGGTGCTGGCCGCCACCGACTCCTTCGACGACGCCGAGGCGGTCACGTTCCGGCGGGTGACTGCGCGCGGCACTTATGACACCGACCACGAGGTGCTCGTGCGGGGACGGAGCCTCGACGAGCGCCCCGGCGCGTGGGTGCTCACACCGCTGCTCCTCGACGGCGGCGCCGCGGTCATCGTCAACCGAGGATGGATCCCGACTCAGGGCGTCCCCGACCACGTGCCCGCGGAGGTCGAGCCACCCGACGGCACGGTGTCGGTGTCCGGTCAGCTGATGGCCACCCAGACCCGCGGCCGGTTCGGGCCGAAGGATCCCGCGTCGGGCACGCTCACCGACCTCGCCCGCGCCGACGTCGGGCGCATCCAGCAACAGGTGCCATACGACCTCTACCCGGCGTTGGTCCAAGTCGCCGAGCAGCGGCCCGCACAGGACAACGGACTGCCCGAACCCCTACCGCCCGCCCACCTCGACGAAGGGCCGCACCTCAGCTATGCGGTGCAGTGGTTCTGCTTCTCGACGATCGCGGTAGTGGGCTACCCGATCATCCTTCGCCGCCGGGCTCGGTCGGGGACTCCGAACGGCGCATCACCAGCACCGGGCACGGAGCGTGGTTGACGACGTAGCTGCTGACCGACCCGAGCACGAGCCGGGCGAGCCAACCGCGGCCCCTGGATCCGACGACGACTACGCCGACGGCGAGCTCCTCGGCTTGGGCGCAGATCTCGGCCGCGGGATCGCCGACCACAACCCGGCTCTCCGCCTCGATTCCCAAGGCCGCAATCGTGTCGGCGACGAGGGTCTCAGCCTCGTCCGAGTGGCTCCCGTCCAGGGTCACGTCGATGCCCGAGTCGGGGTCGGGCAGCCCGAGCGGCGCCGGACCGATCGCTCCGACCGCGAGCGGTGCGGCCGCCGGCGTCACCACCGACAACACCACGTAGCGGCAGTCGGCGCCGAGGATCGTCACGGCGTGGCGAAGCGCGTCGGTCGCGAAGTCCGACCCATCGGTGGCGAGCAGGGCGGTCGTCGCCATGGGCCCGTCCTACCCAGCGCCGACCGATGTCACAGGCGCCGCCGTTGACGATGAGACAAAATGCCTCTTACTGTCTCGCGCCATGCCGTCGACCTCGTTGCGGGACCGCCCGGCCGGCATCGTCGAGGACCGGATCGCAGACGCGGCGCTGCGCTGCGTCGGGCGCTGGGGTCTCGCCAAGACGACCGTCGACGACATCGCCCGTGAGGCCGGGTGCAGCCGCGCCACCGTGTACCGAGCGTTCACCGGCGGCAAGGGCCAACTCATGGCCGCGACCATGCGCCGGGAACTGCAGCGGTTCTTCGCCTCCGCCACCGCCCGCTTCGACGCCGCCGCGACGCTCGAGGACCTGCTCGTGGCGGGCACGACCGAAGCGGCGCGGTTCGTCGGCGGCCACGAGGCGATCCAGTACCTGCTCGCCCACGAGCCCAACACGGTGATGCCTCAACTGGCGGTCGACCGCGCCGGTGTCATCTTTCGTGCCGCGGGCGAGTTCGCGGCGCCCCACCTTCTTCGCTTCGTCCGCGACGCCGACGTCGCCGTCGCCGCCGGCGAGTGGGTCGCGCGCGTCGTGCTGTCGTACACGTTCTGGCCGTCGCCGGGTCTCGACCTCACCGTCGACGACGACGCCCGCCGCCTCGTCCGCGCCTTTCTCCTACCGGCCCTCGACTCAGGAGCTAATCCATGACATCCACCGAAGACCTCATCGGTCGCGCTGAGGTCGACGACCTCGAGTCCATCCTCGCGATCACCAACCGTGACACCGACGAGATCGTGCACGCGGTGCAGGACAACGCCGCGGCCATCTTCACGTGGGACTACGAGAAGGGAGCGCGGCCGGCGCTCAACAAGCTCTACGAGAAGGCCAAGACCGCGCAATGGAACGGTGAGACCGACCTGCCGTGGGAGACCGAGGTCGACCAGGAGAAGGTCGTGCTCGCCAACGCGGCGGCGAACAACGGGCTCAACGACGGTATGGACCTCACCGGCACGCAGTTCGAGCACTGGACCGACGACGAGTGGCTCAAGCTCGGCATCGAGTTCCAGAACTGGCAGCTCTCGCAGTTCATGCACGGCGAACAGGGCGCGCTGTTGTGCACCGCGAAGATCGTCGAGACGGTGCCGTGGATCGACGCCAAGTACTACGCGGCCACGCAAGTGATGGACGAGGCCCGCCATGTCGAGGTGTTCGCCAAGTACCTCGAGACGAAGCTGTCGAGCCACTATCCGATCAACACCCATCTGCGCCTGCTGCTCGACGACATCGTCTCTGACAGCCGGTGGGACATGACCTACCTCGGCATGCAGATCATGGTCGAGGGGCTCGCGTTGGCGGCGTTCGGCTTCATCCACCAGCTCACGACCGAGCCGCTGCTCAAGAAGCTGCTCCGCTACGTCATGGCCGACGAGGCGCGCCACGTCGCGTTCGGCGTGCTCAGCCTGAAGGAGTACTACGACGAGCTGAGCCTCGCGGAGCTGCGCGAGCGCCAGGAGTTCGCGTTCGAGGCGGCAGTGCGCATGCGCGACCGGTTCCTCATGCAGGAGGTCTGGGACCGCCTCGGGGTGGACGTGAAGCCGGCGATCGAGATCGTGATGCGGGCGCCGCAGCGTCAGCTCTTCCAGCAGATGCTCTTCTCGAAGATCGTGCCCAACTGCAAGAAGCTCGGCCTGCTCGACGCGGGCGACGGATGGCTGCGCCAGCGGTTCGGCGAGCTCGGCGTCATCCAGTTCGAGGACTGGGCCGACACCGGCGACGAGTACGACTCGTTCGCGATCGGCTCGGAGGCCGGAGCCGCGGTCGGAACCTGACGGTCAGCTGCTCGGTGCCGGTGCCGGCGCGACGTAGAGCACGCCGGAGAGCAGGCTGTGCATGACGAACTCGACGACCTCGCGTTCGAGTTCGGCGTCGCGCTCTCGCTCGGCGGCCTCGGCGAATGCGATCATGGCATCGCGCACCGTGGCGGCTTCACAGAGCCGTTGCAGCAGTGACGCCGAGTGGGGCGTGAGCTCCCAGCTCGACAGCGCCGATCCCATCGGCACGCGCACGCCGTAGGCGGTTGGCGTCTCGCCGTCGAGCGCGATCTCCATGAGGAGCTGCGACCCTTCGGGCGCGCGGACCGTCATGTCGAACACGTCGTCGGCGCTCGTCGACGCAATGATGTCGAAGGTGTTGACGCGGTGGTCGAGCACGCGCCTCGTGTGGGGTACGTCGCGGCCCACGGTGTGGGTCTTCCAGGGCTGCCGGGTCCATTCCGCCCGGCGGCGGCGGATGAAGGCGAGGGCGGCGACGCCCTCGAGCCCGATCTCGTCGAGGTGGCGCCGGTAGCTCATGACAGCCTCATCGAACCGCGGCCCCAAGTCGGGGTCGTGAAGCCCGCCGGTGTTGATCGCCCTCGTGTCCGCATCGCCGATCGACACGGTGAACAGCGCGACCTCGCAGTCGGAACCTTCGAAGATCGCCTCGACCCGCTCGTTCACCTCGTCACCGGTGCCCGCCGCGTGGAACTCGACGAGGGCCTCGCCGGCGGGCTCCAGGAGATCGGGCATCCCGGCCATCACCCGGTAGGGCAGCTCGTCGCCCCGCTCCCCACCGTGCAGGTACAGGACGGGGGCGAGCGCCTCGGGTAGCTCGACGTATGGCGGATGCGTGGCGACGACATCGAACCGCTCGCCCGCCACCGGCTCGAAGAGATCGCCCAGTCGAATGTCGAGATGGACGGCGTTGAGCGCCGCGTTGGCGCGCATGAACGCCACGCACCGCTCGCTGAGGTCGACGGCGACGACCTTGGCGCCGCGGGCGGCGGCAACGAGCGCGACCGATCCCGGTCCCGCGCACAGGTCGAGCATCCGTCGCCCCTTGAGGTCGCTCGGCAGCAGCCGGGCGAGGCGGACGGTGCCGGGGCCGGGCGGCATCACGGTGGCCGCCTCGGCGCCGATGGGATCGGCGACGATGAAGCTGTCGGCGATCCGGGACACGAGAAGCGGCGACCGGAGTGATCCCGCGTCACCGGGCACCTCCGCGAGGAGCCCGCAGCCGAGCAAGAGGTCGATCACCTCAGGGGCGAGAGTCTTCGCCGGGAACGGCAGCTGCTCGTTGAACGTGATGATCAGCGCGGTGCGGACGTCGAGATCGTCTCGCTCCAAGCGCTGACGGAGGATCGGCTTGCGGATGCGCCGGGAGAACTGGCCGTGGAGGAGGTCTCCCAGCCCGTCGGGCGCTTCGGGCATCTGGATCGCCTGGAGCAGCACGCGCACGGCCGCGGCCGTAGACGCGTCGAACGACGGCGGGGGGGCGAGCGGGTTCGTCACCTTCGGTCGTCTGCTCCTAAGGTTCGATCACGAGGGCGCCCCGCACCACGTTCTCCCGCACGAACGCCAGCACGTTGTCCCGGAGCGCTTCGGGCTCGCCGCCGGATTCCGCCGCGAACGTCGCGATTGCGTCGCCGACGGTCGCCGAGCGGCACAGGACGTCGAGCAGCTGCGCGGCGCCAGGCTCGAGCCCCCGGTCGGCGGCGAAGCTCGCAGGCGGAAGGCTGAGCGAATAACCGGGTGTGCGCTCGCCGTCGCTCAGCGGCATTTCGACGACGAGAGTGCCGCCGGCCGGGGCGCGGACCTTCGCCCCCTCGATGGCGCCCTCCCCGCGGGCGAGTACGTCGATGCCCTCGACGTAACGAGCCAGCGACTCCCATGTCCTCGGCAACCGGGGGCTGCTGAGCAGCGTCGCCCACGGCTCCCGCGACTCATCCGACGGCCGGCGCAGGTATGCGATCGCCGCCGTCCCTTCGTGGCCGATGCGGTCGAGGTGGTCGCGGTAGCGAATCGCGGCCTCGTTGAACTCGTCGCCGAAGTCGGGATCGTGCATGAACGCAGAGCTCACGGCCCGCGAGTCCGCATCCTGGACCGGGCGGCCGACGAGGACGAGATCGCATCCGCGCGTGCGGCAGATCGTGTGCACTCGATCACCGACGTCCTCGGGCGTACCCGTGGCGTGGAACTCGACGAGCGCTTGCCCGCCCGGCGCCAGTACATCGGACATGCCTTCGAGCACGACGTACGGCAGCTCGTCGCCGCGCTCGCCGCCGTGCATGAACATCACCGCCTCGACGTCGTCGGGCTGCTCGATGTAGGGCGGATGGCTGAGGACGACGTCGAAGCGTTCGCCCTTCACCGGTTCGAACAGATCGCCGAGGCGGATGTCGAGGTCGACGCCGTTGAGCAGCGCGTTCGCCCGCATGAACGCCACGCACCGCTCGCTCAGATCGGTGGCGACGACGTCCCCCCCTCGCATCGCCGCAACCGCGGCGATCGATCCCGGGCCGGCACACAGGTCGAGGACGCGCTTGCCCTTGACATCGGGCATCAACGCCGCCAGCGCCGCGGTGCCCGGACCGGGCGCCATCACGGTGTCTTCGCTGACGCGGAACGCGTCGGCGATGACGAGCGCCCCCTCGAGGTTGGCCAACGACAAGCGCGACGATGCCCACCCGGGTTCGTCGGCGAGCGGTTCGAGCAGCCCGACCGCGCACAGCGCGGCCCCGAGCTCGTCGCCCAGCACAGCCAACGGGATCGGTAGCTGCTCGCCGAGGGCGATCACGAGCGCCGTCTTCGCGTCGAGGTCCTCGCGGCGAGCGAGCCGCATGAACAGGGGGCGACGGGCCCGGCGGGGGAGTGGCGACGAGAGGACCTCCTCGTGCTGGCTCGACACCAGCGGGAACCCGGTCGCCGCGATCATCTCCCGTAGTCGCGCCGCGCTGTCGGGATCGAGCACAGGGGGCGGCGGAAGTGTGGTCACAGTCCGACCATTCTGCCCCGCGGCGTTCCCGCGGCGTTCGGGCGCGGATTATCGACCCCCCGGTCGACGGGTCTCGCCAGAGCGAGGCTTTGGCGTTACGCCAGGCGGCGGGCGGCTTCGTCGACGTCGATCTCGCCGCGGGCGAGCGCATCGAGGGTTTCGGCGCGGGGGTCAGGGCCGGCGGGCTGCAGGCCCAGGCGCCGAAGCAGGTCGTCGAAGCGGGCCCGGGCGGTGGGATAGCTGACGCCGAGATGGCGCTCGAGCTCCTTCATGTTGCCGCGGGCCCGCAGGAACACTCGGAGCAGATCACGGTCGTCGACCGAGAGGCCGCAGAACTCGCACGGCTCGAACGCGCCCGACAGTTCGGTGTCGCACTCCGGGCAGCCGAGCCGGGTGAGTAGGAGTTCCCCGCTGCACACGGGGCACTGCCGGGGTGGCCGGCGGGTGGTGCCAGGGCGGGCCATCAGACGTCGTCGGCGCTGACGGTCACCGACGAGAGGTTGGACTCGATGTTCAGTTCCGCAAGGCCCGTTCCGACGACGAACGCCTCGTCCTCGTGCTCGCACCCGGGCAGATCGACGCTGACCTTGCCGAGGTTGTTGCGCACGCGCACGCGGACGTCGGCGCCGGACTCGAGCCGCACGGTCGCCGAACCCATGTCGCAATTGATCCGCGACGCGCCATGGCGCAGCGGGCCTGAGAGGGCGAGGGAGCCGGCGGTGACCGACGCCTCGACGGGTCCGGTCATGTCGCGCAGGACGGCCGATCCGGCGCTCACCGAACAGCGCACCCCCTTCGTCGAACCGCTCACGACGGCGTGGCCCGCGGTGACGTCGAGGTCCAGAGGCAGATCGGGATTGACCCGTACGACGACCACGGGCCGTCCGCCCCGGAAGCGAGGGCGGACATGGCCGGGGCCGGAGGTGATGAACCGTCCGAGCCCGTGTTCGAGCGACAGCACGTCGAGCAGCGGGCTGCACTCGACGACGACGATGTCACCCGCCCGCCGCATCGTGTGGGGACCGTCGACCGCGATGCGGGCGACGAGCGGGTCGCCGATCACGCGAACCGATCCGGCGCTCGCCACCACCCGCACCCCCCGCACGGGCTCGCTGTCGTCCTGGCGGCCGCCCGAGATGTCGCCACTTTTGGGCGCCGCCTCGGGCTCCCGCTCCTCAGGGTCGGAACGGTCGTCGTCGGGGAGCTCGGTCGTCGCGGTCGGGTCGTCGTGGGTGGCGGCCAGGTCGTCGAGGAGGCGGGTGGCGGCCTGCGGGTCGAGCTCGCCGCTCGCGACCCGCTCGAGGATCGCACGTTGCGCATCGGTCATGCCAAAGTTGTCGCGAGTTCCTGTGAGTTTGTCAACCCAAACCTTCGGATTTGATAAGAGCTGTCTTCACGCGGTCGGGATTGGTACCGTCAGGCCATGTCGGCGCACGTGTCCGAGCCCCGTTTGCTGGTGCTCCACGGTCTGCGCCTCAAAGGGTTCACGGAGCCGTGTCCTCTTGCGGCCCTGATCGCGCTGGCCGAGGACGCGGTCGAGGACGAGTTGGCGGCCCTCGAATCGGCCGGGTTCGTCCTGCACCGTGAAGGCCGGCTCACGGGGTGGGCGCTCACGAGGGACGGTCGATCCGAGCACGAGCGCGTGCTCGCGGCCGAGGTCGACGCGGTGGGTTGCCGGGCCGAGGTCGACAAGGGTTACCGGCGGTTTCTGGATCTCAACCGCGCGCTGCTCGAGGTGTGCACCGACTGGCAGATGCGCGACGAGACCACTCTCAACGACCACCACGACGCGGCCTACGACGCCGGGGTGATCGATCGTCTCGCCGACATCCACGCCCGGGTCACTCCGATCGCCGACGACCTCGCCGCCCACCTCGCGCGCTACGCCGGCTACGCGCCGCGGCTCACCGCGGCGCTGGAGCGCTTGCGCGGCGGTGAGTCCGACTACTTCACGAGGCCGATCATCGACTCGTACCACACGGTGTGGTTCGAACTGCACGAGGATCTGCTCGCCACGCTCGGCCTCGAACGCTCGAAGGAGGAAGCCCCATGAGTGGACGGTTCGGCGCGGTGCTCACCGCGATGGTCACCCCGTTCGACGACGAGGGCGCGCTCGACCTCGACGCCGCCGCGGATCTCGCGCGCTGGCTGCAGGACCACGGCAACGACGGCCTCGTCGTGGCCGGCACCACGGGCGAGTCCCCGACGCTCAGCGACGCCGAGAAGCTCGACCTGTGGCGCGCCGTGAGCGAAGCGGTCACCATCCCGGTGATCGCCGGCACGGGGTCGAACGACACCGCGCACAGCGTCTCGATGACGAGCCAGGCCGCGCCTGTCGGCGCCGCCGGAGTCCTCGTGGTCGGGCCCTACTACAACCGGCCGCCGCAGTCCGGCATCGAAGCCCACTTCCGGGCGGTCGCCGCCGCCACCGACCTTCCGGTCATCGTCTACGACGTGCCCGGCCGCACCGGCCGCCGCATCGCCCACGACGTGCTCGTGCGGCTGGCCACCGAGGTGCGCAACATCGTCGCCATGAAGGACGCCACCGGCGATCCGCCGGCGGCCGCGCGCCTGCTGCGCGATGCGCCCGCCTTCGACATCTACAGCGGCGACGACGGGATGACCCTGCCGCTGCTCGCCGTCGGCGCGGTCGGTGTCGTCGGGACGTCCACGCATTGGACCGGGGCCGAGTTCGGCGAGATGATCGCCGCCTTCGAGAAGGGCGATGTCGTACGGGCCCGCGAGATCAACGCCAAGCTCGTCGACTCGTTCCTGTTCCAGAACAGCGACGCCTGTGTCTTCTCCCAGTCGGTCAAAGCGATGATGCGCACGCTGGGGCTGCGGGTCGGGGAGTGCCGTCTGCCGTTGGGGCCGGCGCCCGCGGGCACCGAAGACCGAGCCAGAGAGGTGTACGCCGCGCTGCATGCCTGATCCAGTAACCGTCACGTTCCTCGGTGGACTCGGCGAGATCGGGCGCAACTGCGCGTGCATCGAAGTCGACGGCCGCATCCTGTTGCTGGATTGCGGGCTCATGTTCCCGAACATCGAGATGCTCGGGATCGACCTCGTGCTCCCCGACTTCACGTACCTGCGCGACAACGTCGGTCGCATCGACGGGTGCGTCGCGACGCACGGTCACGAGGACCACGTCGGTGGCCTGTCGTTCCTGCTGCGCGAGCTGTCGTTCCCGGTCTACGGCTCGGCCCTCACGCTCGGCCTGGCCCGCCATCGCATCGAGGAGGCCGGGCTGCTCGAGCGCACCGAGCTCATCCCGGTGGCCGACGGCGAGCGTCGACGCATCGGCGCGTTCGACGTCGAGTTCATCCCCGTCACCCACTCGGTGCCCCACGGGTTCGCCACCGCGTTCCACACACCGCAAGGGACGATCCTGCACTCCGGGGACTTCAAGCTCGACCTCACGCCGGTCGACGGCCGGCTCACCGACCTCGGCCGCATCGGCGCGATCGCCAGCACCACCGGGATCCGCGTGCTGCTGTCCGACTCCACCAACGCGGATGAGCCCGGCCACTCCGATTCCGAGCGGACCGTGGGCCAGGTCCTCTACGACCTGTTCCACGCGCACGAAGGCCGGCGCATCGTCATCGCCTGCTTCGCCAGCCACATCCATCGCATCCAGCAGATCGCCGACGCCGCCGTCGCGTTCGGCCGCACGGTCGCCACGCTCGGGATGTCGATGCGGAAGAACGTGCGGCTGGCGCGGAGCATGGGGCTGCTGCAGATCCCGGACCCCGCGCTGCGCGACATCGAGGAGGTCGGCGACCTCGACCCGGCACGGGTGTGCGTGATCTCTACTGGCTCACAAGGCGAGCCCTTGTCCGCGCTGTCCCTCATGGCCGCGAGTGAAAATCGCTGGCTCAAGATCGGGCCCGACGACACCGTCATCCTCAGCTCGCACCCGATCCCCGGCAACGAGGCGAACGTCGCCCGGGTCATCGACGGGCTGGTACGGCTCGGCGCGCAGGTCGTCCACTCCGGCATCTCCGAGGTGCACGCCACCGGCCACGCTAAGCAGGAGGAGCTGAAGACGCTCCTGTCGATCGCCCGCCCCGAGTACTTCACGCCCGTCCACGGCGAGTTCCGCCACATGACGAGCCACGCCCGGCTCGCGGTGCAGATGGGCGTGGCCGAGGAGAAGGTCCTCGTCTGCGAGGACGGCGACCAGTTGGTGCTGAGCGACGCCGGTGTGACGCGCGGCGAGAAGGTGCCGGCGGGCTACCTCTACGTCGACGGCATCGTCGGCGACGTCGGCCAGGGCGTCCTGCGCGACCGCCGAGTCCTGGCGGAAGAGGGCGTCGTCGTGGTGATCGTCGCCGTCGACGTCACCACCGGAGCGATCATCACTGGACCCGAGATCATCACCCGGGGCTGGGTGTACGCCCCGGAGGCGGAGACGCTGCTCGACGAATGCGCCGACGAGGTCCGCCGCTCGATCCGCGAGGCGTACGAGAACGACGCCGTGGACATCGAGACACTGCAACGCCACGTCCGCAAGGCCGCCGGCCGCTTCGTCGCCGATCGCACCCGCCGCCGTCCCATGATCGTCCCCGTCGTCATGGAGGCGTGAGCCCGAGCACTCCTAGCGGATCGTGAAGGACATGCTCGCGGTCTGGCCGGTCTCCTGATCCGTGTAGGTCACCGAGTACTTGCCGCTCAGCGGCACGGGGACGACGAACGTCATCTGCGAGCCGGAGCGCGTCTGTTTCGCCTGCACGACCTCCATGACGATGTCGTCGCTGGCGACGGCCGCGCCGGTCACGACGGTGCCGTCGGGAAGCGTGATGGCGAAGTCGCTGGCGTCGACCAGCTTGCCGAGCGCGCTGGTGCCGTTGAATGCCACGTCGAACGCGAGCCGGAGCAGTCCGGAGCCGCGCTCGTTCGGGCGGTAGCTGCCGGACAGCGTCCCGCCGGTGAGCGTGAGCGCGACGTCGGACGTGCGGGCCCTTGCGTGGGCCGCGACTGGCACCGGCGCGAACGTCAGCGTCGACGCCGGCGCGCCGAGGGGCACGACGCTCTGGTTGGTGTCGGGACTGCCGAAGACCAGTTGGATGCGCGCCGGATCGAAGCCGTGCGGGAGCCAGAAGCCGAGGGTTCCGCCCTGGGTGGCACCGCCCGTGACCTCGGGCAACCTCCCGAGGCCAGGAGGGTAGCGGTCGGCGCCGGCGACGATGGCGACGTCGGCGGCATCGAGCTTGGCCCGGTCGGCCGAGTGGTTGGTGAAGGACGTGGCGATCGTCAGCGTGCCGCTCGAACCGAAGCCGCTCGGCGCGAACGTGGCCTCGCCGAACCGAAGCTCGAAGCGCCCCCACCACACGGTCGTGTCGAGGTCGATCGTGCGGGTCCGCGCCCTCGAGCCGTGGGACGTCGCCGCCGTGGTGGTCGGGGTGGTCGACGCCGCGACGGCGCGGCCGGGTGCCGGCCCGGTCGCCACCGCTGACGTACCCGCGCCGCATCCCACCAACGCGATGGCTGATGCCACCACGACCGCCACACGCATCACCACCAGCGTCGCGCAGAAAACGCCCGTCCGTCACGCGTTCGCCGCCATCTGGTCCGTTCGGGCACCCGTGCATTGGCTCCGTTGTTGGTGTGGCCACTGTTAGCGTTGTGGCCACTGTGGCGACGCGACCATCGACCCGCCAGCCCTCGACACGGCCTCCGGCGAAGAAGGCGACGGCGGCGAAGAAGGCGACGAAAGCCGCTCCGCCGCCCGCGACGCGGCGGGCGGCGGCGGCCGCGCTCCATGGCCACGGCCTCGACGTCTGGGGCGTCGCTCTCATCGCGGCGGGCCTCGTCGGCGGTCTGGGCATCTACGCCGACAAGGCCGGACCGGCGGGTCGAGCCCTCGGCACTGGGGTCGGTGCCGCCGTTGGCCTCGGCAAGGTGTTGGTGCCGGCGGCGCTCGTGGCGGCGGGCGCCGCCCTTCTCCGCCGCGACGCCCCCGACTCGCCCGCGCCGAGCGAGAGCCGGGCCCCGAGGCTCGCCGTCGGCAGCGCGTTCCTCGCGGTGGCCGTGACCGGGCTGTTGCACCTGGTGCGCGGCGCGCCCGACTGGGACGAACCGCTCGAGAGGTTCACCCGCGCCGGCGGCTACCTCGGTGCCGGGTCGGGATCGCCGCTCCGCTCGCTCCTCGGGTCATGGGGTGCGGCGCCGGTGCTCATCGGCCTCGTCCTCGTCGGCCTCGTCGTACTCACGAGCACGCCGGTGCGCGTGGCGGCGGACCGCACGAAAGCCGGCGTCCGCCCGGTGCACTCGGCGCTGCGCCGCTACTGGTCCTCGCTGTTTCGCATCGGCGATGACCCGACCGAACGGGCGGCCGGGGACGGCCCCGCTGTGCAGGTCTTCGACCAGGACCAGGACGGCGCCGGACGGCCGGCGAAGCGGTCGCGAGGGACGGCCGCCGCAAAGGTTTTCCCCAGGCTCGACCTATCCCCGTCGGACGACTCCGCGGTCGACGGCGAGCAGCTCGAGATCGATCTGGGCCCCGGGGCGAAGGGTTCGGCGTGGAAGCTCCCGCCGCTCGCGCTGCTCGACCGGTCCGGCGCCATGGAGGTCGACAAGCGGGCGCTCGAGGACACGGGCCGCACGCTGGAGCGGGCGTTGGCCGAGCACGGCGTCGAGACGAAGCTCGTCGGCATGGTCGCGGGACCGACCGTCACCCGATTCGAGCTCGAGCTGGCCCCGGGCATCAAGGTGGCTCGGCTCACGAGCCTGCACAAGGACATCGCCTACGCGATGGCGTCGCCCGACGTCCGCATCCTCGCCCCCATCCCCGGACGGCAGGCGATCGGCGTCGAGGTGCCCAACACCGACCGCTATCTCGTCGCGCTGGGTGACATCCTCGGCTCGGCCGAAGCCCGCCGCGCCAGCCATCCGTTGGAGGTGGCGATCGGGCGTGACATCTCGGGCCGTCCGGTGCTGACCAACCTGGCCACCATGCCCCACCTCCTCATCGCCGGGGCCACTGGCGCGGGCAAGTCGTCGTGCATCAACTCGCTCGTGACGTCGGTGCTCATGCGCTCGACGCCCGATCAGGTCCGCCTCATCCTCGTCGATCCGAAGCGGGTCGAGCTGGGGCAGTACAACCGGCTGCCCCACCTGCTCACGTCGGTGGTGATCAACCCGAAGCGGGCGGCCAACGCGCTGTCGTGGGCGGTGAAGGAGATGGAGCGCCGCTACGACCTGTTGAGCGAGGTCGGCGTGCGCGACATCACCGGGTACAACGCGGCCTTCGACCGCGGCGAGCTGAAGCCCGAGCCCGGTTCGGACGTGGAGTACCCGCGCTTGCCGTTCATCCTCATCGTCGTCGACGAGTTGAACGACTTGATGATGGTGGCGGCCCGGGACGTCGAGGACTCGATCTGCCGCATCGCGCAGATGGCCCGCGCCGTCGGCATCCATCTCGTGATCGCGACGCAGCGGCCGTCGGTGAACGTGATCACCGGCGTCATCAAGGCGAACATCCCCGCCCGGCTCGCGTTCGCGGTGTCGAGCCTGGCCGACAGCCGGGTGATCCTCGACCAGCAGGGGGCCGAGCGGCTCGTCGGTCGGGGCGACATGCTCCTGCTCGGGCCGGCATCGAGCGTGCCGCGCCGCATCCAGGGGGCGTGGGTCACCGAGGACGAGGTGCGCAAGATCGTCGCCCATTGGCGCCGGCAGGCGCCGGAGGTCGCGTACGTGGCGGGCGTCGAGGGTGACGACAGCGGCACGGGCGCGGGCCACCCTGGAGGTGACGGCACCGGTGACGACGACGACCTGCTCGTCCAAGCCATGGACCTGATCGTGCGGTCCGGCCTGGGTTCAACGTCGATGCTCCAGCGGCGGCTGCGGGTCGGGTTCGCCCGCGCCGGCCGGCTGATGGATCTCCTCGAGCAGCGAGGTGTCGTCGGTCCGTCGGAGGGATCCAAGGCAAGGGCGGTGCTCATGACCGTCGAGGAGCTCGACGCGCTCCAGGCAACTGGCTCTTGAATTATCTCGTGTAATTTCATTACACTTCACCTGTGCCTGGTACGAGCTCGGCCGAGCCCGAGCAGCTGAGCCGTTTCGCCGACGGCGCGACCGAACTGGACCTGCGGCTCATCGGCGAGGCCCGCGACCTGGGCGAGGCGCTGCACGCGCTGCGAGCCTCAGGCTCGTGGCAGCTCCCGCCGCTCCCGGCCGTCGAGCAGCGCCTCGACATCCACGCCCGCGGCGCGTTCCACGACGACGCGTGGGTCGGGCGGGTCGGCGAAGGGTTCCGGCAGGCCGATCTGCTCGGTGGGTTCGGCCGCCTCCTCGGGTTGCCCGCGATCGCCGACGACCTGGCCCTCGCCCGCGCGGTCAACGGGCTTCACTCGGGGCTGACCCCCGACCAGTGGCGGCAGCGCGCCTACGAGCTGGCGGGCATCGATCCGGCTTCGTGGGACCCTTCAAGCGGCCTCGGCGCCAACGACGCCACCGTCCAGGAGGTCTACGCCCTCTACGGCCAGCTGATGCTCGACCATCCCGAGCTGCAGTGGGCGGGCATGGCCCACATCGCCGGCGGCCTGTTCTACGCGGGCTGGCAGGACCTGTACGTCGCCGGACAGTTGGCCGACCCAGCGAAGGCGATCCGCGATCTCTTGCACGTCCCCGACGTGCCCGGACCGATCGATGACTGGGTGATCGACCGCGTCTTCGGGAACCTCGCCGGCGCCTTCGTTTCGTACGAGATCGACTGGTTCCTCGAGAAGTTCCTCACGATGCAGAAGAAGATCTTCGACGATCTCGCTTGGCAGCACGTCGCCTACGCCGAGGGCGGCATCGCCGAGATGCGCCGGCTCAACGCCTCCGGTCAGCTCTCTGACGAACTGGTCCAGGTGTGGGAGGACATCGCCAGCGGCGACCCCGCGCGCGTGCAGGCCGGCAACACGGCGTTGCTCCAACGCGAGCAGCAACGGATCATCCAGCCCGACTATCAGGAGATGCGCGACCACCACGGTCCCGTCGGGGAGATCTTCACCCTCGTGCTGACGTGGACGGCACAGTCGCCGATCCCTGGGGGCAGGCCGTACGGCGATGTCGTCCACACCACCTACGACATCCCCAAATGGGCGTGTGCGCTCCTCGGGGGGCCGGCCGGGCTGTTCCTCTGCCCGTCGATCACGGTTCCAGACGGCAACATCGCGAGCTACGACGACCGTTGGCAGTGGATCAGCAATGACATGCTCCCCGCTTACCAACGCCTCGTCGCCGACGACCCGGCCCGCCTCCACGACCTGCTCGAGACGCCCGTGAGCGAGCTGGCCGACGGTCATCGGCGGATCCCGCTCCCGTACGATCCGCACTGATGCGCCGGATCGCTGCGGTGACCCTCGCCGTCGCCGTCGCCGTCGGTTGTTCGGCCACCGAGGAGGCGAAGGCCATCGACTGGGATCTCTCGGACAGCCATGCCACCGATCGCGTCGACTTCCCGGGCGGCACCACCGCCTTTCAGCGGGAGGACACCGACGTCACGATCCGCCTCCCAGGAGGCAAGACCTTCGACGGCCACGGCACGGTGTTCGTCTCGCGCGAGGGCGATCGCATCCGCGACATCCGCGTGCAATTTCCCAAGGAGGGCACCGACCAGGCCTACGAGCGCGCCGTCGAGCTGGCTCACGTATGGGACGTCGATCCCGCGAACCTCGACCAGTGGCACGACCGTCGGCTCGCCCAGCGCAAGGCGGGCGATGAGGATCTCACCGACACGTTCGGCGCCGAGACCGGGGGACCCACCGACCCTGTGGGCGGGCCCGGAGGTCCTCTCGTGTCGGTCGAGGTGCTCTACAGCTTCGACGACAGCGCGCCCGCGATCGCCGCCATCGCCTTCTTCTGGCCGCGCGAATCGTCGAGCTGAGCTCGCCGGCAGGCGCGGCCGGTCGTGCCGCGCTAGACCACGCGGCCATGACCGACATCGAGGTCGTCGAGCGGGTCGGGATCGTCGGGTGCGGGCTGATGGGTTCGGGCATCGCCGAGGTGTGCGCCCGAGCCGGCCTCGATGTGGTCGTGATCGAGCAGGACGATGCCAGCCTCGCCGGCGGCCAGGCTCGGGTGGAGCGGTCGCTCGGCCGAGGACTCGCGGCGGGCAAGCTCACCGAGGAGGATCGGACGGTCGCGTGGGACCACCTGCACTGGTCGACAGCGCTCGGGGATCTGGCCGACCGGCAACTCGTCGTCGAAGCTGTCGTGGAGTCGGAGCCGCTGAAGCTCGACGTGTTCACCCGCCTGGACGAAGCGGTCGACGACGAGGGCGCGGTGCTCGCGAGCAACACGTCATCGATCCCGATCATGAAGCTCGGCATGGCCACGAGGCGCCCGGAGTTCGTCGTCGGGATCCACTTCTTCAATCCCGTGCCGGTGCTGAGGCTGGTCGAACTGGTGACCTCGCTCCTCACGAGTGAGGAGACCGCCGGCCGAGCCGAGGACTTCGCCTTATCGCTCGGCAAGTCGGTGATCCGCTCGCAGGACCGCGCCGGCTTCGTGGTCAACGCGCTGCTCATCCCGTACATCCTCTCCGCGGTGCGCATGTTCGAGTCCGGCTTCGCGACGCGGGAGCACATCGACGAGGGGATGGTGCTCGGCTGCAACCACCCGATGGGCCCGCTCGCGCTGGCCGATCTCATCGGCCTCGACACGACGATGGCGGTGGCGGAGTCGCTCTACGAGGAGTTCAAGGAGCCGCTGTACGCGCCGCCGCCGATGCTGGCCCGCATGGTCGAGGCCGGTCTGCTCGGCCGCAAGACCGGCCGGGGGTTCTACGACTACCGCTCTTGACCCATCATAATGCGTGTGACATATATATGTCATGCGTATAGAGGACAACGCCGTTTTCATCGATCGGGCGGCAACCGCGGTGGGCGATCGAGCGGTGGCGGTGGCGGTGGTCGACCTGGATGCGTTCGCCGCCGTCAACGAGGAGTTCGGGTCGGAGGCTGGTGATCGCGTCCTGGCCGCGTGGGAGCGGACCTTCGCCGGCAGCCTCCCGGAGGACGCCACTGTCGGGCGCATCGGCGGCGACGAGTACGCCGTTGCCTTGCCCGGGCTGTCGGCGGAGAGCGCGCTGATCATGCTCGAGGAGGTGCGTTCCCACTTCGCCTCGCATCCCGTCGATGGTGTCGGTCTCCCGCTCAATGCGTCGATCGGGATCGCCGCCCGTCCGCCGCACGCCCAGGAGATAGCCGATCTCGTGCGCGCCGCCAACGAGGCACTGATGCGCGCCAAGCGCGAGGGCGCGGGCCGGGTCGCGATCTACGCCGAGGAGAAGATGACCCTGAAGAGCAACTACTACTCCCGCGCCACCCTCGACAAGCTCAACAAGCTCTCCAACGCCACCAGCCGCACCGAAGCCAGCCTCCTACGCGAAGCGCTCGAAGACCTGCTCCAGAAGCACCGCTCGCTGCTATAGGCGGACGACTCGCGCCCGAGTTGTTGATGGTCGGGCTCTCGTCGACGACCTGGTTCCGTGTCCGTCCCTCATGCCGCCGGGACCGGGTGCACCGGCGCAGCCTGCATCACGCGGCCGTCGAGGAAGCAAGCGCCCGTCGCGTCCGCGCTCGACACCTGCTTCGCGCCGCGTCGGTACTGTTGCCGCGATGGCCGGTCGCTTCTTCATCGAGACGCTCGGCTGTCCGAAGAACCAGGTCGACTCCGACAAGCTCGTCGGCACGTTCCTCGCTGACGGGTTGCGGCCCACCGAGCATCCGGGTGACGCCGACCTCGTCGTCGTCAACACGTGTGCGTTCATCGAGGAGGCGCGGCGGGAGTCGATCGACACGATCCTCGCCCTCGCGGCGGCCCGCCGTCCGGGCGCCCGGCTCGTCGTCACCGGCTGCCTGGCCGAGCGTTACGGCGCCGAGCTGGCCGAGGCCATGCCGGAGGTCGACCGGGTCGCGGGTTTCGGCGTGCCCATCGCCCTCGGGCGCAAAGCCGCGGGGTCGGAGGTGCCGAGGCTCGACCTGTTGAACCTGCCCCGCCCGCCGGCCGCCGCGCCGTGGGCCTACGTCAAGGTGGCCGAGGGATGCGACCGCGCCTGCGGCTTCTGCGCGATCCCGTCGTTCAGGGGCAAGCAGCGGTCGCGGTCGATGGAGGCGACCCTCGCCGAGGTCGACGCGCTCGATGCTCAGGAGATCGTCCTCGTCGCCCAGGATCTGGCCAGCTACGGGCGTGACCAAGGCGTCGGCGAACGGGCCATCGTCCCGTTGGTCACCGCGGTCGCAGCCAAGGTGCCGCGGGTCCGGCTCCTCTACCTCTATCCGTCCGACCTTACGGACGCGCTCGTCGACACGATCTGCTCCACCCGCGTGCCGTACTTCGACCTGTCCCTCCAACACGTGTCCGCGCCGCTGCTGCGCCGCATGCGGCGGTGGGGCGACGGCGACCGCTTCCGCCGACGCATCGACGCCATCCGCGAGCGCGAGCCGGATGCCATCTTCCGGTCGAACTTCATCGTCGGCTACCCGGGCGAGACCGAGGCCGACCACGACGAACTGCTGAGGTTCGTCGACGAGGTTCGCCTCGACTGGTGCGGTCTCTTCGCCTTCTCCGAGGAGGCCGGCACGTATGCCGCCACCCTCGAGGGCCGCGTCCCCGACGCGCTCGTGGCCGAGCGGATGGCGGAGCTGCGCGAAGCCCAAGACGCGATCACCGCCTCGGCCCGTGACCAACTGGTGGGCCGGCGAGTCGAAGTCCTCGTGGACGAGGCCGGGAGCGGGCGGACCTACCGCGAGGCGCCCGAGATCGACGGCGTCGTCACGGTGCCCCCGACCCTTGCGGTCGGGTCGTTCGCGACCTTGACGGTGACCGGCGCGCTCGGTCCCGACTTGGAAGCGGCATGAGCACCCAGCCCGCGTCGTTCGGACCGTCCGCCCTCGTCACGCCGGCGAACGCGGTCACGGTGGCGCGCCTGCTCGTGTCCCCGTTGCTGCTCGCGATGATCGTCGCCAGCGGCGACTCGTGGCCGGCGGTTGTCCTCTGGATCGGCCTCTGCGTCACGGACGGCCTCGACGGCTACCTCGCCCGCCGCCAGGGAACGACGCGCTCCGGTGCCTTCCTCGACCCGCTCGCCGACAAGGTCCTCGTGCTCGGGGCGATGATCGCCCTCGTGACCGCCAACCGGCTGTGGTGGCTGCCCGTCGTCCTCATCACCGGGCGCGAGGTGGCCATCAGCATCTTCCGCAGCTATTGGGGGCGGCGCGGGCTGGCGGTGCCGGCGACGGGGCTCGCCAAGGTGAAGACCGTGACCCAGGAGGTCGCGGTCGGCTGGGTGCTGCTCCCGCTCACGGCGGACAGCCGCTGGCTCATCAACGGCTCCCTCTGGGCGGCGGTGGTGCTCACCCTGTGGACCGGCGTGCAGTACATCCACGACGGCAGCCGGTCCACCCGCAGCATGACCCGCTAGGCATGCTCCTAGGCCCCACTCGAATTCGCCGGCCTCGCCTCCCTTAGAGTCCGACGGTGCGTTGTGAGGTCGTGGCCGTCGGGACCGAGTTGCTGCTCGGGCAAGTCGTCGACACGAACTCGGCCTGGATCGGCGAGCAGCTTGCCTTCTCGGGCATCGACTCGTACTTCCAAACCAAGGTCGGTGACAACCTCGACCGCATCGTGTCAGCACTGCGGCTCGCCCTCGATCGGAGCGACGCAGTGGTCGTGTGCGGGGGTCTCGGACCGACGCAGGACGACATCACCCGCGACGCCATCGCGGCCGTGATGGGGGTGACGCTCGTGCGGGACGATGCGGTCGCCGAGCGGATCCGCGCGATGTTCGCCAGCCGCAACCGGCCGATGCCCGACAACAACCTCCAGCAGGCCGACGTGCCCGTCGGGGCGATCGCGATCGACCACCAGCCGGGCACGGCGCCGGGGCTCATCTGTCCGGTGGGGGACAAGGTGCTGTACGCGGTGCCGGGGGTGCCCTACGAGATGCGGGAGATCATGACCGCGGCCGTGCTGCCTGACCTCCGGCGGCGCTCGGGCACGTCGGCCGTGATCATGAGCCGGACGTTGCGCACGTGGGGCGAGAGCGAGTCGGGGCTGGCGGAACGCCTCGCCGATCGCATCGAGCACCTCGACGAAGCGGGGACGTGCACGCTCGCCTTCCTTGCCAGCGGGGTCGAAGGGCTGAAGGTGCGCATCACCGTGAAGGCCCCGGACGAGCCGACGGCGCGGGAGGTGCTCGCCGCTGAGGAGGCCGAACTGCGAGCGGTGCTCGGGGACCTCGTGTTCGGCGTCGACGACGAGACGATGGAGCACGCGGTCGCGCTGGCGCTCGACGCGCTCGGGCTGACGCTCGGGCTGGCCGAGTCACTCACCGGTGGGATGATGGGCGCCCGCATGACGAACGTCGCCGGCGCCAGCGGATTCTTCAAGGGCTCGATCGTCTCGTACGACTCGTCGGTGAAATTCGATGTGCTCGGTGTGCCGGAGGGCCCGGTGGTGAGCGCTTCCGCCGCGGAGGCGATGGCCGTCGGTGCCCGTCGAGTGCTCGACGCCGACATCGGCTTGGCCGTCACCGGGGTCGCGGGTCCCGCGGAGCAGGACGGCCAGCCGGTGGGGACCGTTTTCGTCGGGCTGGCGCGCGGCGAGTCGGTCGAGTCGGTCGCGCTGCGCTTGCCGGGCGATCGCCAGCGCATTCGCGAGTTCTCGACGATCTCAGCGCTCAACTTCTTGCGGCTGCGTTTGCGCGACCGCCCGTAATGCCCCGGCTGTTCGTCGCGGTGTGGCCGTCGCCCGACGTGGTCGAGATGCTGCGTGCCATCCCGCACGGTCGCGGCGACGTGCGATGGACCACCGAGGAGCAGTGGCATGTGACGTTGCGCTTCCTTGGGCGGGTCGACGAGGCCGATGTGACCGCGCTCGATGACGCGCTCGTGGGCGCGGCCCTCCAGTGCTCCAGCGCGGCCGTGACCCTCGGCGCGCCGTTGCGCCGGCTCGGCTCGGCGCTGGCGTTGACCGTCACGGGGCTCGACGAGATCGCGGCCGCGGTGATCGACGCGACTTCGGGCTTCGGTCAGCCCCCCGAACCCCGCCGGTTCCAGGGCCATCTCACGATCGCTCGATCGAAGCAGCGGCGCGGTCCGCGGTCGGTCCCCAGTCCGGTGCGCGAGGCCTCGTGGACGGCCGACGAGATCACGGTTGTGCAGAGCCATCTGGGCCAGGGGCTGGACCGCACGTCGCGCTACGAGATCATCCGGAGGTATCAGTTGGGCTGAACTGGGGCATGCCTGACGACCATGGACGCCATCACGCTGTTGAAGAACGACCACAAGACCGTCGCCAAGCTGTTCCGCGACTTCGAACGGTTGGGACCACGGGCGTTCAAGTCGAAACGCGAGATCGTCAGCCAGATCGTGAAGGAGCTGTCGGTCCATGCGGCCATCGAGGAGCAGCTCTTCTATCCGGTGATGCGGGAGATCGCGCCCGACGTCGAGGAGCACGTCCTCGAGAGCCTCGAGGAGCACCACGTCGTGAAGTGGACGCTGTCCGAACTGGAAGACATGAGCCCCGAGCACGAACGGTTCGACGCGAAGGTCAAGGTGCTCATGGAGAGCGTTCGGCACCACGTCGAGGAAGAGGAGAAGGAGTGGTTCCCGATGGTGCGTGAGCGGGTCCGGCGCAAGGTCCTCGGCGAGCTGGGCGACGCCATGGAGCAAGCCAAGAAGCGGGCCCCGACCCGGCCGCACCCGCGGTCGCCAGACGAGCCGCCGGGCAACGTGGTCGCCGGTGTGGTGGCGAGCGTTGTCGACCACGTGCGAGAGGCGGGCAAGACCGCGCTCTCGGGGCGCCGCTAGCCAGACTCGACCGCGAGTCCTTCGACCACCTCCACGTTCGCGAGCGCGCTGAGTAGCGCCGGCGGGCCGACCACCTTGCAGCTGCGGCTGCCGCCGCCCAGGATGATCCGCTCGCGTTCCATGACCCGGCTGTCGACCCAGATCGGGAGCTCGGGCGGCAGCCCGATCGCGGTGACGCCGCCGATCTGCATGCCGGTGATCGCCTGCGTCCGCTCGGCGTCGGCGAACGATGCCTTTCGCACGCCGAGCCTCGTGCGGACGGTGCGGTTCACGTCGAGGCGCGTGGACGCCAGCACCACGCACGCCACGTGGCGGGGCGGGTCGGCCTTGCCCACGACGACGATGGTGTTGGCCGACTCGTCCGGCGAGTACCCGTAGGCCTCGCAGAACGCCGCGGTGTCCGCCAGCGCGGGGTCGCACGGCACGATCGCGTACGGCACGCCCAACCGCTCGACGTGGGCGCGTACCGCTTGCTCCGCGGGATCCATGACCCGCCGACCCTACCGGCGCCCGGGCTGCGTCCTGGCCTGAACGCGATTGCGTTTTGCCGGCGCGATCGCGTTTTTCCGCCCCTCGGCCGGCGAAGCGCGATCAGGCCGGTGAAGCGCGATCGCGTTGTGCGGAGCGTGGGCGCGCCACTCGCGGTCGAGCGCGTCGCGGAAGGCGGTCTCGCCGGGCAGGAGATCGGCCTTCTCAGGGTGCAGCAACGCCCACCCCGCGATCGTGACGGTGTGGTGCCTGAGCTCGTCGTGCGCCCAGGCACGCGGGTTGTGCCAGCGGAGGCTGTCGTAGTCGAGACCTATCTGCCGGTCGGGCCACCCTAAGTCGGCATACGCGATAACGGCGCCCGTCTCGTCGCGGATCGCGACTTGGCGTTCGGGGCGCGGATATCCCCACTCCTCGACCTTGCGCAGGAGCCGGATCTCCGCAGGACTGTCGGGCGAGATCGGCCCGGCCCACGCTGCGAGGACGCTTCGAAGGAGCCAGCCGCCTGGGCGTCCGTTGCGACCGGTCGCGCGCTGCAGCGCCGTCTCCACGGCGGCCACCGAGGTGCGCCCATTGCACAACGCTGTGTCAGCCAAGTCCTCGAGGGTGCTTCGGTCGAGGACGGAGGCGCAGTCGAGGAGCGTCCGCGCCGCGCTCGTGCACGGGATGCCGTCGATGACCAACCGATCGCGGGGATCGAGGATGGCGTGGTGAGCGAGGGCCGCTCGGGTGCGCCCCGATCGACCTTTCGGCACCGTCACATGCGGCAGCGCCGGCGGCCCGCAGAGCCCCAACAGGGCTCCGGCGGTCATGTACGACGCGCTCGTCCCCGGTGGTCCGGCAAGCACCGCGACCATGACGGCCTGTTGCCAGGTGCGCTTGGAGCCTGCGAGCACGAAGACGGCCCGCGCCGCGGGCTTGATCCATCCGGTCTCGACCAGGTGATCGATCTGGTCGTCGCTGAACCCGCAGTGCCTCAGTTGGGCTCGCGTGATCGCGGCGTGCTGGCGGCCGGCGAGCTGGAGCGCCTGCGAGAGAGTGTTGTTCTGGCTCACGCGTCCATGCTGCGCAGGGGGTGTGACAACGAAGGCGCCCGGCGGCTCGCTACGCGATCGCGCTTTGCCGGCGCGATCGCGTTTTTCCGCCCCTCGGCCGGCGAAGCGCGATCAGGCCGGTGAAGCGCGATCGCGTTTTGGGCCAGCTGGGCACCGGAATCAGGCGGGTGTGCGGGCTGAGCAGCGAATGCTTGCACCGAACGAGCGTTCGAATTACGCTGCTGTCATTCTCAGCTCACAGGTCACTCCCATCCTTCGTTGTCACACCCCCTGCGTATGTTCGAGCGGTGAAGGGAATCGCTGCGTGCCCCGAGTCACTGCAGCCTCACGATGAGAGCTGACGCCCGTCCGATCGGGTCGGTTGGCATCCAGAAAGGACCAACGGTGGAACGAGACAAGGCACTCGAGATGGCACTCGCCCAGATCGAGAAGCAGCACGGCAAAGGCTCGGTCATGCGCATGGGCGACAAGGCCGAGATGACCATCGAGGCAGTGTCCACCGGGGCGCTTGCACTCGACCTCGCACTCGGGATCGGCGGCCTGCCTCGTGGCCGCGTCACCGAGATCTACGGACCGGAGTCCTCGGGCAAGTCCACGCTCGCCATGCATGTGGTGGCCGAGGCTCAGCGCAACGGCGGCATCTGCGCATACATCGACGCCGAGCACGCCATGGACCCCATCTACGCCAACGCCATCGGGGTCGACATCGACGAGCTGCTCATCTCCCAGCCCGACACGGGCGAGCAGGCACTCGAGATCGCCGACACGCTGATCCGCTCCGGCGCGATCGACGTCATCGTCATCGACTCGGTGGCCGCGCTCACTCCCCGGGCCGAGATCGAAGGCGAGATGGGCGACACCCACGTCGGCTTGCAAGCCCGCCTCATGTCCCAGGCGCTGCGCAAGCTCACCGCCAACCTGAACCGCTCGAACACGGTGTGCATCTTCATCAATCAGCTGCGAGAAAAAATCGGTGTGATGTTCGGATCACCTGAGACGACCCCGGGTGGGCGGGCGCTGAAGTTCTACAGCTCGATCCGGCTCGACATCCGGCGCATCGAGTCCATCAAGGACGGCGTCGAGGTGGTCGGCAACCGCACCCGGGTGAAGGTCGTGAAGAACAAGTGCAGCCCGCCCTTCCGCCAAGCGGAGTTCGACATCACCTACGGCAAGGGGATCAGCCGGGAAGGGTCGCTGCTCGATGTGGGCGTCGACCTCGGGATCATCAAGAAGTCGGGGGCGTGGTTCACCTACGAGGGTGAGCAGCTGGGTCAGGGGCGCGAGAACGCCAAAGCGTTCCTCGCCGCCAACCCCGAGATCATGATGGAGATCTCCGAGCGGATCCTCGTCCAGGTCGGCGTGCACAAGCCCGAGACCGATGAGGCCACCACCGCCACCGATCCGCTCGACCTCCCCATCAGCCTCGACGACTGACCCGCCCAGCGCGTTCTGGCGAGAGAGTCGTCCCACCCGGTTGCGTTTTCTCGTCAGAACAAGAGGGCGCGGCGCGGTAATTTCGGCAGAACGGCACACTCGGGAGGAAGGAGGGGAGCCTGGTCACGTCGAACCTCCATACGGCGACATGCCCGTATGGGGGCTGATATGGAAACGCTCAAGGTCTCGACCCGCTCGAATCCCAATTCCGTCGCCGGCGCCATGGCGGGTGTGATCCGCCAGTCCGGCGTCGTCGAGGTGCAGGTGGTCGGGGCCGGTGCCCTCAACCAGGCGATCAAGGCCGTGGCGATCGCCCGCGGCTATGTGGCGGCCGGTGGCGTCGACCTCGTGTGCGTCCCGACCTTCGCCGACATCGTGATCGACGGTGAGGGCCGCACGGCCATCCGGCTGAGCGTCGAAGACCGTTCCCGCGGCCGGCGCAGTGAGCTCCCTCTGCCTGCGCCGGTCGACGCGGAGCGCGCTCCGAGCGATGAGGACACCGCAACCGACGCCGACGAGGAGCCCGCCTCCGCGCTGGCGCCTGTCCTCTCGGGCAACGGCCACGCTCGCGGGACCACCCCTCCCTCCAGCTGACCCGCCGACCCGCCGCCGTCGGCACCGACCGGCGATCACTACCCTGGGGCGCCGTGGCGCGGACCTACCTGGTGCGCACCTTCGGGTGCCAGATGAACGAACACGACTCCGAACGCATCGCGGGCCTGCTCGAAGCCGACGGGCTCCGGCCGGCGGGGGGGATCGACGATGCGGACGTGATCGTCCTCAACACCTGCTGCATCCGCGAGAACGCGGACAACAAGCTCTACGGCAATCTCGGGCACCTCAAGTCCCTGAAGGCGAAGCGCCCCGACGTCCAGATCGTGGTGAGCGGTTGCCTCGCCCAGAAGGACCGCGGCCTCATCGCGGCGAGGGCTCCCCATGTCGACGTCGTGTTCGGCACCCACAACGTCCATCGCGCCGCCGACCTGCTGCACGAATCGGCGGCCGCGGGCCGGACGGTCACCGAGATCTGGGAGGCGACCGACCCCGACGAGGTCTTCCCGTCCGTGCTGCCGGTGCGGCGGGAGCTCCAGCATTCTGCGTGGGTGACGATCCAGATCGGCTGCGACAACTCGTGTGCCTTCTGCATCGTGCCCGCGGTGCGGGGACCGGAGATCAGCCGCCCGTTCGAAGCCATCGTCGCCGAGGTCGAGCGCCTCACCGCCGCCGGTGTCGTCGAGGTCACGCTGCTGGGTCAGAACGTCAACTCGTACGGTCGTGACCTGACGCTCGCCGCTCGGCGGGCCGGCGCCGCCACCAAGGTTCGACCCCTCTTCGCCGATCTGCTCCGAGCGGTCGGCGCGGTCGACGGCATCCGCCGGGTCCGGTACACGAGCCCCCATCCCAAAGATCTCCGCCCCGAGACGATCGAGGCGATGGCGGCGACGCCGGCGGTGTGCGAGCACCTCCACCTGCCGCTCCAAGCCGGGAGCGACCACACGCTGGCCGCGATGCACCGTGGCTACACCGCCGAGCGTTATCTCGAGCGCCTGGCCGCGGCGCGACAGATGATTCCCGAGCTCGCGGTCACGACCGACCTCATCGTCGGCTTCCCGGGCGAGACCGACGCCGACTTCGAGCGCACGCTCGAAGTCGTTGCCGAGGCCGAGTACGACAGCGCGTACACCTTCGTATTCTCGCCCCGACCGGGCACCGCCGCGGCCGCCCGGATGGACGAGTTCATCCCGCCCGGGGTCACGGCCGAGCGGTTCGACCGTCTGCGCGTGGTCGTCGAGCGCAGCGCGCTGGCCCGCCATCGGGCCCGCATCGGGAGGATCGAGGAAGTGCTCGTCGAGGGGCCGAGCAAGAAGGATCCCGCGGTCACCACCGGGCGCAGCCGCCAGAACAAGCTCGTCCACTTCGCGGCCGAGGCGCCGCTGCGGCCCGGGACCTTTGCTACCGTCGAGATACGGGAGGCGGCGCCCCACCACCTCGTCGGTGACCTGGTCGCAGTCACCGCCGCCGCCCGGCACCGGATCCGCATCCCGGTCGTCGCCGGCTGACTCGAGGACGCGTCACACCCGGCCCGTACCACGGGTGCGAGGCTGGATCAGGAGGAAACGATGGCGACGTGGGCCGCGTTCGAAGCTGCGCAACCGGAGTTGGCCGCGGCGGGCCGCCAACTGCTCTACCAGTACGGCCCGGGCCTCGGCTTCCTTGGCACCGTGCGCCGTGACGGCGGCCCGCGGCTGCACCCCTTCTGTCCCGTGATCGCCGACGGGGACCTGTGGGCGTTCATCCTCACGGCGTCGCCCAAGTGCACCGACCTCCGCCGCGACGGCCGGTATGCGTTGCACGCGTTCACGCCCGAAGCGGTGGACGACGAGTTCTACGTCACGGGTCGCGCCGTCGCGGTCGACGCCGACGACGCCCTCCGCGAGCGCGTCAAGGCGGCCACGGTGGCCACCGTCGGCGCCGAGACCGAGGCCCTGTTCGCGTTCGACATCGAGCGGGCCATGCTCGCGACCTACACGCACCGGGGCCAGTGGCCGCCGGCGTACACGAAGTGGGCCGACCCTGGCCGACGGTGACTCCGACGCCGAGACCTGGTTGAAGCGTGCTCGCCCGGGCGACATCCCGCCTCTCGCCGACGAGGCCGACCGGCTGCGCTGGCTGGCGGAGGCCGCGCCCGACCTGGCCGTCCCTCGCGTTCTCGACCGCGGCCGCGACGACGACGGCGACTGGCTACGCCTGACGCGGTTGCCAGGCACCGCCGCCACCGACCGAATCCACTTGTACGACGTGGACGCCACGGCCGCGGCGATGGCCCGCGGGCTCCGCCAGATCCACGCGGTTTCCGTCGCCGATTGTCCGTTCGACGCCCGGGCCGAGACGCTCGTCGTCGCCGCCCGGCGGCGCGTGGAGGAGGGCGCGGTCGACGCGACGGGCTTCGACCCGGTGCACCGCCGCTATTCCGCGGCCGAGCTGTTCGACCGCTTGCTCGCCGTGCCCGTACCCGAACCTGACGACCTCGTCCTGTGCCACGGCGACTACTGCCTCCCCAACGTGTTGCTCGTCGACGGCGACGTCAGCGGCATCGTCGATTGGGGACGGGCCGGCGTCGGCGACCGTTACCTCGACCTGGCACTGGCGGCGCGCAGCATCATCCACAACACCGGCAGTCCCGAGCTCGCGGTGCGCTTTTTCGATGCCTACGGCATCGCCGCGCCCGACGGCCGTAAGGTCGACTTCTTCGTCCTCCTCGACGAGTTCTTCTGATGCCCAGCTACGTCCTCGTACACAGCCCGCTCGTCGGCCCAGCCACGTGGGATCCGGTAGCGGCCGAGCTGCGCCGGCACGGGCACCCGGTCGTCGTCCCCGGACTCACGCCGGCCGCCTACCTTCGCCCGCCCTACCTCCGGGCCGCGACGATGGAAGCGGTGGGCGCGGTCCGCGGCTCAGGCCACGCTGGCGAGGACGCGGTGGTCCTCGCGGGCCACAGCGGGGCAGGACCCCGGCTGCCCACGATCGCCCTGGCGCTCACCAACGCCGGCTTCCCCGTGGTCGCCACGATCTTCGTCGACGCGGGCCTTCCCCTCGATGGGCGCACGCCCCGCGAGGCCGCGCCCCCCGCATTCACCGACCTGCTCCGCGACCTGGCCGGCGCCGACGGGCGCCTGCCGCCGTGGTCGCAATGGTGGGGGCCGGACGCGCTGGCCGAGCTGATCTCCGACGACGGTGTCCGCGCCCGGATCGAGGCCGAGCTGACGACCGTGCCGGCCGCCCTCTTCGACGAACCGGTGCCCACCCCGCCGGGGTGGCGGGGCGAGGCCTGTGCGTACGTCTGCTTCACCTACGAGGACGAGGCGGCCGCCGCCGAGCAGCGGGGCTGGCCGACGAGACGGCTCGGCGGCCACCACCTTCATCTCGTCACGCATCCCGCAGAGGTCGCCACCGCGCTGGTCGACCTCACGAGCGCGGTGAGGTGATCCGGCACCTCGCCCTCGTCGGTACCACCGCGTCGGGCAAGTCGGCCGTCGCCCTGGAAATCGCGCGGCGATTGCCCGGCGTCGAGTTGGTGTCGGTCGACGCCATGCAGGTCTACCGGGGCATGGACATCGGCACCGCCAAGCCCACGCCCGCCGAGCGAGCGGCGGTTCGGCACCATCTCATCGACGTCGCCGACCCGGCCGACGACTTCACCGTGGCTCGTTTCCAGCAGCTGTGCCGGGCCGCGCTGGCGGACATCGAAGCCCGCAGCCGTCGGGCCCTGCTCGTCGGCGGGACCGGCCTGTATCTTCGGGCCGTCGTCGACGACCTCGCGATTCCGGGCCGGTACCCAGCGGTTCGGGCCGACCTCGAGGCCGAGGCGGACACGGCCTCGTTGCATCGCCGCCTGGCTGAGCTCGATCCGGTCGCCGCGAGCCGCATGGAGCCGGCCAACCGTCGGCGCGTGGTGCGGGCCCTCGAGGTCACGCTCGGCGCCGGCGTGCCGTTCTCGAGCTTCGGGCCGGGACTCGAGGCCTATCCCCCGACGCGCCATCTCGTCGTCGGTCTCCGGATGCCCGCGGCGGTGGTGGCGGCGCGGATCGAGCAGCGTTACCAGGCTCAGCTGGCCGCCGGTTTCGTGGACGAGGTCCGGGCCCTCGCCGAACGGCCCGAGGGCTTGTCCCGCACCGCGCGGCAGGCCCTCGGCTACAAGGAGATCCTCGCTCACCTCGCCGGCGAACTGAGCCTCGACGAGGCCGTCGACCTCGCCGTCCGCCGCACCCGACGGTTCGCTCGCCGCCAGCGCGTGTGGTTCCGACGTGACCCCCGCATCCACTGGGTCGACGTCGGCGACGAACCTGTCGCCGCCGTTCCCGACCTCCTGCGACACTGGTCGGAATGCAGCTGACGAAGCACCACGGGCTCGGCAACGACTTCCTCGTCATGCTCGATCCCGGTGGGCTGCGGCCCGTCTCGGCGTTGGCGGTCCGCCACGCGTGCGATCGGCACCGAGGCATCGGCGCCGACGGGTTCATCCGGGTCACCGCGGGGGAAGGCGACGCCCACCTCACGATGAACCTGTTCAACGCCGACGGCGGGCGGGCCGAGATGAGCGGCAACGGCATCGGTTGCATGGTGCAAGCGGCCGTGCTGGCCGGTCTGGTCGCACCGCCCACGGTGGCGGTGCGCACGGATGCCGGCCGGAGGCTGGTCCAGATCGCTCCGAACGGAGAGCGCAGCCATCGCGTCACCACGGACATGGGCCCGGCCAAGGTTGGTGAGGAGGAGCCCGAGTGGGTCGACGACGACATCATCCGGGCGGTACGGGTTGACGTCGGCAACCCGCACGTCGTCCTCCACGCCCTCGACCCGGATCTCGCCGCCGACGTCACCGAGCTCGGCCGCGTCATCAATGACAGCACCCCGGGCGGCATCAACGTGGAGCTCATCGCGCCCGGACCGGGCGCCGGCGAGCTGACGATGCGGGTGTACGAGCGGGGCGTGGGGCGCACCGAGGCGTGTGGCACGGGTGCGTGCGCGGCCGCGGCGGCGGCGGTGGCATGGGAACTGACCGGTCCCGAGGTGATCGTCCACCAGCCGGGGGGCGACGCCCGCGTCACGGTGGGCGACACCGCCATCCTCGAGGTCGAAGTGCACCACGTCGCGACCGTCGATCTTCCGTGGCCGTGAACTCGGTGGTGCGGCGCGACCGCAGCGGGAAGGATGCAGCGCCATGGCGCTGATCGAGCGCACCCTCCGGGAGAAGATCGTCCTCGTCGGCGTCACCATCCCGCCGAACACCCTGGACCACACGGAGGCCTCGCTCGACGAGCTGTCGCAGCTCGTCGACACCGCGGGCGCCGACGAAGTGGCCCGGGTGCTCCAGAGCCGCGCTCGACCCGACCCGGCCACGTTCGTGGGCAAGGGCAAGGCGCAGGAGCTGCGCGAGCTGTCGCTGGAGGTCGACTCCGACACGGTCGTGTTCGACAACGACCTCACGCCCGCCCAGCAGTTCAACCTCGAGAAGATCCTCGGCCGCACCGCGATCGACCGCACTGCGGTGATCCTCGACATCTTCGCCCAGAACGCCCACAGCCAAGAGGGCAAGGCGCAGGTCGAGCTGGCTCAGCTCCGCTACCGCTTGCCCCGACTGCGGGGTCGGGGCAAGGCGCTGAGCCAGCAGGCGGGCGGCATGTCCGCCGGCGGGGCGCGCATCGGCACCAGAGGCCCCGGCGAGACCCAGCTCGAGGTCGATCGCCGGCGGCTCGAGCGGCGCATCCACAAGCTCGAAGCCGAGCTGCGCGACATCAGCCGGCACCGCGACACGCAGCGGAAGTCGCGGCGCCGCTCCCGCGTCCACCAGGTCGCGATCGTCGGCTACACCAACGCGGGCAAGTCGACGTTGCTCAACCTGCTCACCGACGCCGGGGTGCTCGTCGAGGACCGGCTGTTTGCGACGCTCGACGCCACCACCCGCCGGCTCGAGCTGCCGGGTGGCGAGCCCGTGCTCCTCACCGACACGGTCGGGTTCGTGCGGAAGTTGCCGCACCAATTGGTGGAAGCGTTCCGGTCGACGCTCGAAGTCGTCACCGACGCCGACTTGCTGGTCCATCTCGTCGACGCGTCGGCGCCCGACCCGGATGGGCAGATCGACGCGGTACGCCGCGTCCTTCACGAGATCGGCGCCTCGGGCTTGCCCGAGCTGTTGGTGTTCAACAAGGCCGACCGCCGCGAGGAAGTCAAGCGGCTCGTCGACACCCACCCTGGTTCGGTGGCGCTCTCCGCCCTCACCGGCGACGGGGTCGACGTCCTCCTTCGCACGATCGGCGAGCGCGTGCGGGCGCTCACCGCCGTCGTCGAACTGGCCGTCCCTTACGAGCGGGGCGACGTCCTCGCCGCGGTCCATCGCGAGGGCGAGGTCGTGGCCGAACTCGCGGGCGACGAAGTGTTGCGGATTCGGGCCCGGCTCGATCCTGCGGCGCGATCGCGGTTCGCCGAGTTCGTCGTGTGATGCCGCCGCAGCCGTTCGTCCCGCCGCCGTACCCCTACGACCGGCTCGACGATCTCGCGCGGGTCGCCGCCGCCTTTCCTGGCGGGTGCGTCGACCTGTCGATCGGCACACCGTGCGACGCACCCCCGCCGGCCGTGGTCGCCGCGCTCGCTGCATCGGGGGCGGAACGCGGGTACCCCTCCTCAGTCGGCACGCCCGCGCTGCGCGACGCCGCGGCGGAGTGGCTGGGCCGACGCTTCGGTGTCGAGGTGCCGTCCGGCGACGTGGCCGCCTGTGTCGGCACCAAGGAGTTCGTGGCCGGGCTGCCGCAGTGGCTGCACCTGCGCTCACCTGAGCGCGACACGGTCCTGTACCCGGCGATCAGCTACCCCACCTACGAGATGGGGGCGACGCTCGCAGGCTGCCGGGCGGTTCCGTACCGCGACCTGGCCACCGTGTCCGACGAGGACGCCGAGCGCGCGCTGTGCCTGTGGGTGAACTCACCCGCGAACCCGTCCGGAGAGCTGACCGACCTCGGGGCCGCCGCCCGCTGGGGACGGGCCCGCCGGGTGCCGGTGTTCAGCGACGAGTGCTACATCGAGTTCACGTGGGCGGAGCCCGGGCGGACCATCCTCGAACACGGTCTCGACGGCGTCATCGCACTGCACTCGCTGTCGAAGCGATCCAACCTCGCCGGCGTCCGCGCCGGGTTTTACGTGGGGGATCCCGATCTCGTCCGCTACCTCGCCGAGGTGCGGAAGCACGCGGGCTTCATGCCGCCCGGTCCCGTGCAGGCCGCCGCGGTCGTCGCTCTCGGCGACGATGAGCACGTCGACGAGCAGCGGGCCCGGTATCGGACGCGGCTTTCGCGACTGCGCGACATCTTGACGATGGTCGGTGTCGACGCGCCGCTGCCTGCAGGGGGCTTCTACCTGTGGGCTCCCGCGCCCGGTGGTGACGCGTGGGCGCTGGCGAAGCGGCTCGCGGCGGAGGGCGGGGCGCTCGTGAGCCCCGGCGAGTTCTACGGCCGCGGCGGCGAGGGCCACGTGCGCATCGCGGCCGTCCAACCCGACGAGCGCATCGAGCTCGTTGCCACTCGTCTGGTTGGTTAGGAGCCAGGCTCCACGCTCCGGGGCGGCGCGCCGTGGCGGCGCTGATCGCGGCCGCTCGATCGCCGCGAATCCAAGGTCGAGGCCGCGCTGTCCCGCAACCGGGCCGTCGCCCGCCCCCATATGGCGAATCGTCGCGAGTCGGCGTACGTTACCGGCGCTTCACCCGGGCCCCCGCCGGCCGCGCCGCGGGGTCCCGGTAGCCTCCGACACCAGTGGCTGACCTCGAGAGTTCGATCCGCGAGCTGTGGGACCGCCGGCAGACCCTGTCGCCCGGCGACGGCACCGCGAGCGCAACAGTCCATGAAGCTGTGGAACTGCTCGACTCGGGCGAAGCACGCGTCGCCGAAGTCGACGCGACCGGAAGCGTCATCGTCCACGAGTGGCTCAAGCAGGCGATCCTGTTGTTGTTCCGGCTGTCGGCCATCGAGACGATCGAGCTGCGCCCGTTCGAGTACGCCGACAAGATCCCGTTGAAGAGCGGCTTCGAAGGACAAGGCGTGCGGGTCGTCCCCGGCGCGTCCGCCCGGTTCGGCTCGTATCTGGCGCCCGGCGTCATTCTCATGCCGAGCTACGTGAACATCGGCGCCCGGGTCGGCGCGAACACGATGGTGGACACATGGGCGACGGTGGGGTCGTGCGCGCAGATCGGCGCCAATGTCCACCTGTCGGGCGGGGTGGGTATCGGCGGTGTCCTCGAGCCGCCGCAGGCCGCGCCGGTGATCATCGGCGACAACGCCATGGTGGGCAGCCGCTCGATGGTCACTCAAGGCGCCCGCGTCGGAGAGGGCGCGGTGCTCGGTGAGGGCGTCATCCTGAACCCGGGCATCCCGGTGATCGAGAGCGAGACGGGTGAGCAAGTGAGTCGCGGCGTCGTGCCGCCGTACGCCATCTGCGTGCAAGCCGGACGGCGCCGCGAGTTCTCCGGCGGCGAGTTCGTGCTCCCCTGTGTCCTCATCCTCCGCCGGTACGAGGCCGGCGAGCGGACGCACCTCAACGAGATCCTGCGTGATTCGGGGGTCAACGTCGGGTGACCGACTTGCTCGCGCTCACCGCCGCCCTCGTGGATCTCCCGTCGGTGAGTCATCACGAGGCGGCCATCGCCGACTGGTTCGAATCCGAGGCGCGGGCCGTGGCTTGGCTTGCCGTCGACAGGGTGGGCGATAACGTCGTCGCCCGCACCTTGCTCGGTCGGCCGGCGCGGCTCGTCCTGGCCGGCCACACCGACACCGTGCCCGTGAACGGCAACGACCGGTCTCGGGTCGACGGCGACACCCTCTTCGGCCTCGGGTCCGCCGACATGAAGAGCGGCCTGGCGGTCATGCTCGAACTCGCCCGCACCGTGTCGGAGCCGGCGGTCGACGTGACCTATGTGTTCTACGTGTGCGAGGAAGTCGAGGCCGAACACAACGGCCTTCGTCACCTCTTTCGCGACCGCCCCGAGCTGGTGGCGGGCGACGCGGCGTTGCTGGGCGAGCCCACTGACGGCGCGCTCGAGGCCGGGTGCCAGGGCAGCCTGCGGGTCCGTCTGACGATGGCCGGCACGCGCGCCCACACGGCGCGGCCGTGGATGGGACGCAACGCGATCCATCGGCTCGGTCCGGTGCTCGCCCGCCTCGACGCGTACGAGCCGCGTCGACCCGTGTTGGACGGCTGCGAATACCAAGAGGCGGTGCAGGCCGTCGCGGTCGACGGGGGAGTGGCCGGCAACGTGGTGCCCGACCGAGCCGCGGTCGTCGTGAACCACCGCTACGCCCCCGATCGCACCGGCGATGACGCGGTGGCGTGGCTGCGCCATTTCATCGGCCCGCTCGAGGCGGGCGATGCCTTCGAGGTCATCGACGTGGTGGACGGCGCCCCGCCCGGGCTCACGCACCCCCTGCTCGCCTCGCTCGTCGGGCGCAACCACCTCGACGTCCGAGCGAAGCTCGGCTGGACCGACGTCGCCCGCTTCACCGCCCACGGCATCCCTGCGGCGAACTTCGGGCCCGGCGACCCGTTGCTCGCGCACACTGCCGACGAGCGGGTTGGACGGGCGGCGATCGAGCGGACGTTCGCGGCGCTGCAGGACCTGATTACGCGCGGTCCGTTGTAGGCCGCGTTCAGGCCTCGCGGCGTCGCGCGGTCACGGTCCCGGCGTGCGTCGTGCCCAGCTCGCGTGCCGGAACGTCCACCACGTGTTGCCGCCCGCCGCCAGCACGACGAGCAGGACAGCCACCGCCACCGGCGCGGACGGCAGGTCGTCGCGGTTTTCGCCCGTGTTCGTCGTCAGTCCGATCTCCGCGGCAGTGGCCACGCCGGCCGGCGGCTCCGGCACCGTGCCGGGAGCGGCGGGGGGCGCGGCCGTGGGCGGGGCCTGTGTCGTCGGCGGCGCGGTCGTGGGCGTGACCGTCGACGACGGCGCGGACGTCGACATCGCCACCGTCGTCGTGGTGGAGTCCTCGCCCCCGCCGAGTCCCTCGACGGCGTGCGCGAGATCGACTCGGCCCGCGCCGAACGTGCTGTCCGGGCCGGCCGAACCGAGGTCCTTCGCGGTCTCGAGCAGCCGGTCGACGGTCTGCTCCTGGGTGAGACCAGCACTGCGCAGCACCGCCGCCGCGCCCGACACGTGCGGCGCCGCCATCGACGTGCCCGCGAGGCAGGCATACACGTTCGGGCCCCAATCCGGCTGCCAGTAGGTCGACAGGATCGTGTGGGGCTCGCCCCCGGTTCTGCAGTCCGTTGCGGTGTCGTCGCCATCGCCGCCCGGCGCGGCGATGCCCCACTTGGCCTGGCCGACGCCGTTCGAGTAGCCGGCCTTGGCGTCGTCGCGGCCGACGGCGGATACGACCAGGGCCGGTTCGTCCGAGAACCCGGAACCGAGGACGAACTGGTTGCCGGCCGACACCACGGGGATCGCCCCCTCGTCCCAGGCGTAGGACACCGCGTCGGCGAACTCCGGGCCGAGCACGGCCTGGGTAGAGCCGCCGAGGGAGAGATTGATCACGTCGGCGCCGTGGTCCGCGGCCCACCGGACACCCGCGACGACGGCGCTCGCCGTGCCCGAGGCCGTGCAGTTGCCCAGAACGTCGCACGTATGTTGCAGGACGCGCACGGCCATGAGAGACGCGCCCGGCGCGACGCCTGCGACACCGCGCCCGTTGCCGGTGACCGCGGCCGCGATGCCTGCGACATGGGTGCCGTGCCCGTCGTCGTCGCCTCCACCTCCGTCGATGCACTTGGTCGGGTCGCCGCCCGAGCCGATGCAGTCCACACTGGCCACGATCTTGTTGCTCAAGTCCTCGTGCGCGAGATCGACGCCGGAGTCGACGATCGCGATCGTCGTCCCGGTGCCGTCCGCCGCGGCCCACGCGACCGGAGCGCCGATGTCGGCGAGGCCCCACTGCAGCGCGAGACCCGGGTCATCGGGAGGGCTTGATGCGGCGCGAGCTCGTCCCGCGGCGGAGGCCAGCGGTGCGCCGGACAGCGTGACGGCGACGACGGAGATGGCGGCGGCCGCGATCGCGCGCCGGCCGCCGACGCGCGTGATCACCGCACCGACTCCATGCAGCGCACCACGCGGACATTCTCCGTCACCGGCGGCGTGACCTGCCTATCACGTCACCCAATTACGGCAGCGAACGCCGCCGGCGGCGGGCGAGGCGCCCTGCCGCCAGGAATACGTGGCCTAAAGCTTGCGCAAGATCGTGACCACCCGGCCGAAGATCGTCACCTCCGCCGGGTCGAACTCCATCGGGAGCAGTCGAGGGTTCGAAGGCTGAAGGATCACCTTGCCGCCCTTCCGGCTGTAGGTCTTCACGGTGGCCTCTTCGCCGGGGATGCCCGCGACGACGATGTCGCCCTTGTTGGCCGTGGCCTGGACCTGCACCACGACGTAGTCGCCTTCGAGGATGCCGGCGTCGATCATCGAATCGCCGCGGACCCGGAGCATGAACAGCTCGCCCTCGCCTGCGAAGTCCGCTGGGATCGGAAGGAGCTCTTCGACGTTTTCCTGGGCGAGCACGTCGGTGCCGGCCGCGACGTCACCAACCAACGGCACGTGGCGGACCGGGCGCCGCTCGAAGGGCGCGCCGGAGTTCGGGTCGTAGCGGACCTCGATGGCCCGCGGCTTGGTGGGATCGCGGCGGAGGTACCCGAGCCGCTCGAGGGTGCCGAGATGGGTGTGCACGGTGGACGGCGACGTCAGGCCGACGGCTTCGCCGATCTCCCGCACCGAGGGCGGGTATCCGTGCGCCCGCATGTGGCGCTCGATGACGTCGAGGATCTCCCGCTGGCGTTGGGTGAGGACGATTTCGGTCATGGTGGTCTCCTATGTCGTGGAGGGTGGAGGCCCCCTGGCCGGTCGGTTCGGGGACGATCCCGACGGACGGGCCCGGACGGTGGTGCCGGCCGGTCCGGTCCGGTGGTTTCGTACGGATATGGCTACATCAGGCGGGCGAACGCCTGTTTGCCGAACGGTACCATCGCCCGTCGCCCATGGCAAACACCCGTTCGGAATTTCCGCTTGACAGCGAACACCGGTTCTGGTTAGGTGGATGGCGAACGAGCGTTCGTTTGAGGGATCCAGTCTTGGTCGATTGGGCCGTGGCCGCGTCATGAGGTCAGCTCGCACGGCCGATGCAGGGCGGAGCGAACGGACGTCGGTACTTCCCCTCCTTCACTGTCACACCCCCTGGGGAGAATCGCGTCATGGCAGCCATCTGCTACTCGAACAGCCCGATCGCCAGTGCCGCCGACGACATCGATCCGGCGCGCTGGCCCGATCTCGCCGGATTGCCCGTCCGTCCCGACCTCCGAGTCGTGGCGGGCGGCCGCGTCCGGCGGGCGGCCCATCCCATGGCCGTGGTGTATCGGCGCAGACGCCTCGCTGCGCTGGTCGTCGCGGTCGTGCTGTTGGCGGCGCCCGTCGTCGCCGCCCGGATGGTCGCCGGTGGCCCTAGGGGCGGACCCCAACCTGCCCCTGGGGCCGTATCCGCGCCCGCGCTCGCGCCGACGGGCCGGGCGTACGTGGTGCAACCTGGCGACACGTTGTGGACGATCGCGCGGCGCCTCAAACCCGACGGCGACATACGGGCGATGGTCGACCGCCTCGTCGCCCGCAACGGCTCGGCGGTGCTCCGTCCGGGCCAGACCGTACGGCTCGACTGATCCACAGGCGCGAGCTGTCGCACGGGGCCGACCAAACGGGTCATCGCTCGCGCCGCGAGCGGTCCGCCGGGCGGCATCGGGTTCGTCATGGCGAAGTAGCTAGTGTCGCGGGCCGAATGCGGTGCCCGTCCTGCTCACGCCTCGACGACAAGGTCGTCGACTCGCGCACGGCGGAGGAAGGAGCCGCGATTCGCCGGCGCCGCGAATGTCTTGCGTGCGGATACCGGTACACGACCTACGAGCGCCTCGAGGAGCTGCCCCTCGTGGTCATCAAGCGGTCGGGCGACCGGGTGGCCTTCGAGCGGGCGAAGATCGCGGCCGGCATCCGGGCCGCGGCCAAGAACCGGCCGATCAGCGAGGCCCAGATGGCCGCGATCGCCCTTGAGGTGGAAGAGACCCTGCAGGTCGCGGGAGGCGGCGACGTCTCCAGCCAGGACATCGGGCTGGCGGTGCTCGAGCGGTTGCGGCAGTCCGATTCGGTCGCCTACATGCGCTTCGCGAGCGTGTACAAGGGCTTCGACGACCTCGCCGACTTCGAGCGGGAGGTCACGATGCTCAGCAAGGACACCGAGCCCAAGCGCCACTGATTCCGCGCGGGTCCGCCGTCGGGCGCCGACGGTGGTCCGCGCGAGCTAGCCGTAGCAAGATGGCTGCATGGCCGTGATCGACGACGTCTCCGGGAACCATGTGCGCGTCGGGTACCGGGGCTGCCCGCTGTGCGAGGCGGGCTGCGGATTGGAGGTGACCCTTCAGGGCGACACCGTCCGCCGTATCCGTGGCGACCGCGACGATGTCTTCAGCCACGGGTTCATCTGCCCGAAGGGCTCGACGCTGAAGCAGCTGCACGAGGACCCCGACCGCATCCGGCATCCGATGGTGAAGCGCGACGGGGAGTGGCACGAGGTGTCCTGGGACGAGGCCTTCGCGGAGATCGAGCGGCGGTTGCTCCCGATCATCGAGCGCGACGGGCGCGATGCGGTCGCTCTGTACATCGGCAATCCGAATGCCCACAACCTCGGCTTCTTGGTGTTCGGCCGAGCGGTCATCAAGGCGCTCGGGTCCTCGAACCTGTACTCCGCGAGCACCGTCGACCAACGACCGAAGGAGATCGCGTCGGGCCTGATGTTCGGGAACGTGCTCACGTTGCCCGTGCCCGACCTCGACCGCACCGACTACCTGCTGATGCTCGGGGCCAACCCGTACGCGTCGAATGGCAGCCTGGCCACCGCGCCGGACTGGCCGGGGCGGCTCGAGGCCCTTCGGGCCCGGGGCGGCCGGCTCGTGGTCGTCGACCCGCGGCGCAGCCGCACCGCCGAGGCCGCCGACGAGCACATCCCGATCCGACCGGGCACCGACGCGCTGTTCCTCATGGCCATCGTGCACGTCCTCGTCGCCGACGGCCTGGTCACGCTCGGTTCCGTCGCCGAGATCGTCAACGGTGTGGACGAGGTCGCCCGGCTTGCCGCGCCGTTCTCACCGGAGGCGGTCGCGCCGGTCTGCGGCGTGGATGCGGCGACGACGCAGCGCATCGCCCACGAGCTGGCCGGGGCCCGGACGGCGTGCGTGTACGGGCGGATCGGCACCACGACCCAGGAGTTCGGCACGCTGGTGAGCTGGCTGGTCGATGTCGTGAACGCGTTGACCGGCAATCTCGACCGCCCCGGCGGCGCGATGTTCACCAGGGCTGCGGCCGGCGCATCCAACACCCGCGGCACACCTCGCTATGGGCGCGGGATCCGCCTCGGACGGCGCCGGACCCGGGTCCGCAACCTGCCCGAGAGCTTCGGCGAGTTCCCGGCGGTGTGCCTGGCCGAGGAGATCGACACGCCCGGCACCGGTCAGGTGCGCGCCGTCGTCACCATCGCCGGCAACCCGGTCCTGTCGACGCCGAACGGCGGCCGGCTCGATGCCGCGATGGAGGACCTCGAGTTCATGGTCAGCGTCGACATCTACCTGAACGAGACCACCCGCCACGCCGACGTCGTCCTCCCCGTGCCGTCTGCGCTCCAGAAGGGTCACTACGACCTCGCCCTTCTGCAGCTCGCGATCCGCAACGTCGCCAATTACTCGCCGCCGCTGCTGCCCCTCGCGGCCGACGAGCTCGACGAGTGGGAGGTCCTGGCGAAGCTGGCGCTCGTCCTGCAAGGGCTGGGCGCGGCGGCGAGCCCGGCGATCGTCGACGAGGCCATGATCGGCGGACTCGTGGAGTCGGCAGTCGGCGACGAAACCTCGCCGATCCACGGCCGCGAGCCGAGCGAGATCCTGGCTGCGCTCGCGCCACGCACTGGGCCGGAGCGGGTCCTCGACCTCATGCTGCGCACCGGGCCGTACGGCGACGGGTTCGGCGCGCCCGAGCGGGCGAACGGTCCGGGTCTCAGCCTCGACGTGCTGCTCGCGCACCCGCACGGCATCGACTTCGGCCCCCTCGAGCCCCGTTTGCCCGAGGCGCTTCGCACACCGAGCGGCATGATCGAGCTCGCGCCCGAGCCGCTCGTGGCCGACGTCGCCCGCCTCGAGGCCGCGTTGGCGCGACGCCCGGACGACGGGACGTTCGTGCTCATCGGCCGGCGCCAGCTCCGTTCGAACAACTCGTGGATGCACAACATCGGCGTGCTCGTGAAGGGCAAGCCCCGCTGCACGTTGCAGATCCACCCGTCCGACGCGGCGCGCCTCGGGCTGGCCGAGACCGGCACCGCCCGCGTCCGCTCCCGCACGGCCACAGTCGACGTGCCCGTGGAGGTCACCGACGGCATCATGCCGGGCGTCGTGAGCATCCCTCACGGGTGGGGTCACGACCGGCCAGGCATCGCGATGGCAGTGGCGGAGGCCCACGCCGGAGTGAACTCGAACCTGCTCGCCGACGAGGAGCTGTTCGACCCGTTGTCCGGTAACGCCGTCCTCAACGGGATACCAGTGGCGGTCGAAGCCATCTGAGGGCGCGTTTCGCGCCGCCGTCACATGATTCCGGTCGCGTTGCGATCACCTCGGGATCCACCACCTTCGCGTGGCGTTTGCCGATAGTGGGGAGCGGACGCCGGCTCGCGGCCGGCGTCAAGGGGGACCGTTGCTCGACGGCGTGGTCGTTCCGGTGAAGGCGGCGCTCAAGGCGGCGGCGCGGCCGTCGAGCTATCCCGGACACTTGCGCGAAGCCGCCTCCACAGTGGTGACGGCCGGTCTCTGGCCGCTGGGCGTGGTCGACCGCGGTCTGGCGGAACTCCGCCGGATGACGGTGGGCGCCGGGTCGCACGTGGATACCCCGGTGCTGCTCCTCCACGGCTACGGCGCCAACAAGTCCAACTGGCTGTTCGTCCAGCGGTACCTCCGCGATGCCGGCTTCGGACGCGTCCACGCGCTCAACTACAACCCGTTCATCGCCGACGTCCCGACTTCGGCGGCCCGTTGTGTCGACCGGGCCCGGAGGCTCATGGACCACGTCGGCGTCGACCGGGTTCACCTCGTTGGCCACTCGTTGGGCGGCGTCGTCGCCCGATACGCGGTCCAACTGGGAGGGTTGACCGAAGCCGGCGTGTGCATCACGGTCGCGTCGCCGCACAAGGGGGCGCCCCTCGCAAGGCTCGGCGCCGGCGCGACGGCCCGGCAGCTCCGCTCGGGCTCGGCCGTGTTGCGGCGTCTGTCGGCGAGCTCGCGGCGGCTGCCCACTCGGTTCGTCGCCTACTACTCCAACCTGGATGTCATCGTTCCGGCCCGCGTTGCGATGATCACCGAGCCCGCACTCCGAGCCGTGAACATCTGCGTGAAGGACGAGGGCCACCTGTCGATATTGCTGTCTCGGCGGCTGGCCAGCTCGGTGGTCGACCAGCTGGCCGCCGCCGAAGGTCTGCCCGGCTTCGGCGCGCCGGTGGGCGCCTTCGTGCCGGCGGTAGCAGGCCACGAAGCGGCCGCCGACGACGAGGCGATGGCCGCCGCGGAGTAGCCCGGTCGGGCCAGCCTGTGCACAGGCCAGGTGGTCCGACGTCGGTCGTCCACCGGCAATTCACAGGCTGTTCCCCTATCGTTCCACAGGCCAGGCTTCGTAGGGTCTCAGGGTGCGTCAACGGCGGTCGCAGCGGGGGCCAGCGGATGGTGGCAGCGTCTGCGTTCGTGGTGGGTGGGCGACTCCTTGGGGGATGTTCCGAGTCAGGCAGTAAGGCGCAAACCTTCGCGAACACCCTCTGACCTGCGAGTCTTCGCTGCGATCACCGTTGACAACGCGAGAACCACGGTGCTGTAATTACCGGCACGTCATTTGGCACATCTTGTGGTTCACCGCCGCGGGATCCCCTGATCTGCGGCCAATCGGCGGGCTCGAGCACAACATGTTGTGATTGCGAGAGCCAGACTGGCCGGGGACACCAACCGGCGCTTCGTCCAAACCGCACACCCAGCACCGAGGGAGTCGCCCCCATGGCACTCGCGCCTGAGCAGGCCGGCATCGGCATCCGCCGCCACTTCACGACCTCCGGGGTGCACCCGTACGACGACGTCGCGTGGGAACGCCGCGACGCTCGCATCACCAACTACCGCGACGGGTCGGTCGCCTTCGAGCAGCTCGACGTGGAGGTTCCGGTCGGCTGGTCGTTGAACGCCACGAACATCCTCGCCCAGAAGTACTTCCGCGGCACCGGCGGCACCGCCGAGCGCGAGACCTCGCTGCGGCAGGTTGCCGACCGCGTCGTCGACACCATCACCGACTGGGGGATCGCCGGCGGTTACTTCGTCGACGACCGCGAGGCGGATGCGTTCCGGGCCGAGCTCAAGCACCTCGTCGTCACCCAGAAGGCGGCGTTCAACTCGCCGGTGTGGTTCAACATCGGCGTGTCGGGCGTGCCGCAGCAGGCCGCGGCGTGCTTCATCCTCCACGTCGACGACACGATGGACTCGATCCTCAACTGGTACGTGGAAGAGGGGACGATCTTCAAGGGCGGCTCGGGCTCCGGTATCAACCTGTCGACCATCCGGTCGTCACAGGAGCTGCTCAAAGGGGGCGGTACCGCCAGCGGGCCGGTGAGCTTCATGCGCGGCGCCGACGCCTCGGCCGGCACGATCAAGTCCGGGGGGAAGACCCGGAGAGCCGCCAAGATGGTCGTCCTCAACGCCGACCATCCCGACATCGACGAGTTCATCTGGTGCAAGGCCATCGAGGAACGCAAGGCCCGAGTGCTGCGCGACGCGGGCTTCGACATGGACCTCGACGGCAAGGACAGCCACTCGACGCAGTACCAGAACGCGAACAACTCGGTGCGCGTCACCGACGAGTTCATGCAGGCGGTCGTTGACGACGCCGACTGGCATCTGCGGACGGTCACCACCGGCGAGATCCTCCGCACTGTCAAGGCCCGCGACCTCATGCGCCAGATCTCCGAGGCATCGTGGGAGTGCGCCGATCCCGGCATCCAGTTCGACACCACGATCAACCGGTGGCATACGGCCGCCAACACGGGCCGCATCACCGCATCCAACCCTTGCAGCGAGTACGTCCATCTCGACAACTCGTCGTGCAACCTCGCGTCGATCAACCTGCTCAAGTTCCTCGGTCCCGACGACCACTTCGACGTCGAGGGCTTCGAGCACGCGGTCGAAGTCGTGTTCACCGCGCAGGAGATCCTTGTCGGCAACGCCGACTATCCCACCGAGAAGATCGCCGACACCACCCGCCGGTTCCGCCAGCTCGGTCTCGGCTACGCGAACCTCGGCGCACTGCTGATGGCACTCGGCTTGCCGTACGACTCCGACGCCGGGCGGGCATGGGCGGCCTCGATCACCGCGCTCATGACCGGTCACGCGTATGCGACGTCGGCCAAGACCGCGGCGCGCATGGGTCCGTTCGCTGGATACGCCGAGAACCGTGAACACATGCTGCGGGTGCTGAACATGCACCGCGAGGAGGCCGCGCGGGTTGACGAGGAGTTGGTGCCCGCCGACCTGCTGAGCGCGGCGCAGTCGGCGTGGGACGAGGCCTGCGACGTCGCCGAGGTGTACGGCGTCCGCAACTCCCAGGCCAGCGTGTTGGCGCCGACCGGAACGATAGGGCTCCTCATGGATTGTGACACCACGGGGGTCGAGCCCGACCTGGGGCTCGTGAAGATGAAGAAGCTCGTGGGTGGCGGCACCATGTCGATCGTCAACCAGACCGTGCCGCGGGCGCTGCGCCGGCTCGGGTACGACGCCGAGCAGATCGCCGAGATCATCGCCCACATCGACGAGCACAAGTCGATCCTCGGTGCTCCCCACCTGCTGGCCGAGCACGTGCCGGTGTTCGCATGCTCGATGGGCGACAACACGATCCATTACTCGGGCCATGTGCGGATGATGGGCGCGGTCCAGCCCTTCCTGTCCGGCGCGATCTCCAAATGTGTTGCCCGCGAGACGCTCGTCGCGACAGGCGACGGGCTGGTGCGGATCGGTTCACTCCATGCCGGTGAGGCGCCCGACACGTTCCGGCACGAGGTCCTCGAAGTCGCGTCGATCGAAGGCACACAAAAGACCGACGCGTTCTATTACGGCGGAGTGCGCCCCACGCTCGAGGCGACCCTTCGGTCCGGTCATCGCGTCGTTGGCACTCCGAACCATCGGCTCCTCGTCGGGGTCCCGGGCGGGTTCGAATGGAAGCGGCTCGACGAACTCGAGCCAGGGGATGCCGTCGCGACGCAGTACGGCTCCGAGCTCTGGTCATCGGGTCCGGCCCACTTCGACGACTTCGCTCCGACGCCGCCGTACGGCTGCCAGAAGCGGGTCCGCGTCCCGCGCGAGATGAGCGAAGAGCTGGCGTGGCTGCTGGGGGCGTATGCGGCCGAAGGCCATACGTCGCGCTCGAACTACACCGTATGCATCACGAACTCGGTTCCCGCCGTCCGCGATCGGGTTGTCGCGGCGTGGCGGTCGGTCTTCGACGTCGAGGCCCGTGTGGTCGACGACGGCGGGCGTTGTCCGATGGTGGTCGTCGCGTCGAAGACCATTGTCGAGTTCCTCGACCACATCGACGCGGGGAGCAACGCGTCGGCGAAGCGCATCCCCGACACCGTGCTGCGGTCGCCACGCAGCATGGTGCTCGCGTATCTCCAAGGACTGGCACTGGACGCCTACGTGTCGGTCACGAGCATGCCGAAGTGGGCGATCTGCCTCGACTCACCCGGCCTGCTCGACGACCTGCAGGCCGTGCTGACGAATCTGGGTGTCGTCCACGGACGCATCCAGAAGTTCAACAAGGAGCACAAGAAGTCCTACGGCGAGGTCTATGCGACCGGCGAGTATGCGCAGCGACTCGTGCGGCTGGTTCCGTTTGCGGAACCCGGCAAGGCGGCGCGCGCCGCGGTCCTCGAGCGCAAGGTCTTCGGCAACCACAACACTGCCGATGTGGTGCCGAACATCACGCCACTCGACCTGTACGACCTCGTGCCGTACCGCCGGCGCAACACGGCGGGCCGTCTGCACCGTACGGAGTTCAACTTCCTTCACGGTCGCCGGACAGACGCGATCACGCGACGTTCGCTCGAGCGGGTGGCCGCGATCCCGGGCGTCGAGCTTCCGGCCCATCTGCAGCGGGTGCTCGACGACAACCTCCACTTCTCGCCGGTCGTCGCCGTGACCGAGGGTGGCAGCCGTGAGGTGTTCGACCTCTCGGTCCCGGCGACTCATGCGTTCGTCGCCAACGGCATCGTGAACCACAACACCGTCAACATGCCCGAGGACGTCACCGTCGAGGACGTCGAGCAGTTGCACATCGATGCGTGGCGTCTCGGCATCAAGGCCGTCGCCATCTACCGCGACAACTGCAAGGTGGCCCAGCCGCTGTCCACGACGAAGAAGGAGCCGGCGGCGGTGGCGACGACCGCGACGCCTCAGGAGGTGGTCGAGCGCATCGTCGAGAAGGTCATCACCGTCAAGGAGCCCGTCCGCGAGAAGCTGCCCCGCAACCGCACGTCGCGCACATTCGAGTTCCGGGTGGCGGACTGCAAGGGTTTCGTCACCGTCGGCGAGTACTCCGACCGGCGCCCGGGTGAGATCTTCATGCGGGTCTCGAAGCAGGGTTCCACCCTCGCCGGGATCATGGACGCGTTCGCGATCTCAGTGAGCTACGGCCTCCAGTACGGCGTGCCGCTGCGGGCGTACGTCGAGACGTTCACCAACATGCGCTTCGAGCCCGCCGGCATGACCGACGATCCCGAGCTGCGGTTCGCGTCGAGTCTGATCGACTACATCTTCCGCCGGCTCGCCGTCGACTACCTCACGTATGCCGAGCGGGCCGAGCTCAACATCCTCACGATCGACGAGCGCACCCAACCCACGCTCCCGGGTGTCGAGGAGACGGCGATCGAGACCCGTCAAGGTCACGAGATCCCGCCCGATCCGCCGTCGGTGGAGTCGGCGATGACCCTGCTCGACGAGCTCGACCTGCGCCCGCCGAAGGAAGCGGCCGCGTCGCATCCTTCGTCACGCCCGCACGCCGACGCGCCGATCTGCATGCAGTGCGGCGTCCAGATGCAACGGGCCGGTTCGTGCCACGCCTGCCCGAGCTGCGGCAACACCAGCGGCTGCAGCTGACGAGAGATCGCGGCGGCTACGCGACGACGTCGACGGGCGGCTTCTCGTCGGCGGCGCGTGGGCGCATCGTCGCGGCCGCGTCTTCGTCGCGGATGAGCAAGCCCGACATCGCCGCCAGGGCGACGAGGCCCGCACCGACCAGGAAGGCCAACCGGTAGCCGCCGAGCGCGCCGCGGGCGATGGCGGCGGGATCCGTGAGGCCTGCGGTGTTGGCGTTGATCCGGCTCACGAGCACGGTTCCCAGGGTCGCGACACCGAGGGCGGCCGCCACCTGCCGCTGCGTCGAGTAGATCGCTGACGCCCGGCCGGTGTCGACCGGTCGGATGTTGGCGTAGGTGGCGGCCTGCAACGGCACGAAGGCGAAGGCCATGCTGACGCCGCGAGCGAACATGATCGTGCGGATCGTCCAGAGACCGGTGTCGAGCCCGACGAAGGCCAGTGGGAGGGTCACCGCCGCCATCAGGAGCATGCCAACGACGATGAGCCGTCGCGGCCCGACGCGGTGGTAGAGCCGACCCACGATCTGGCTCGACACGATCACCCCGAGGGCCTGAGGGAACGTGGTGAGACCCGACTGCAGCGCCGTGAACCCTCGGAGGCTCTGCAGGTACAGCGGCATGAGGAAGATCACCCCGATGAAGCTGCCGTAGGTGAGGGTCAGCACCACGTTGGCGTTGCGGAACATGCGCTCCCGGAACAGGCGCAGTGCCAGCATCGGATCAGGCGTCCGCGTCTCGACGATCACGAGGAGCACGAACAGCGCGACGCCCAACGCGCCGGTCAGCACGACCTCGGCCGACCCCCAGCCCTTCTCGGGTCCTTGGGTGAGGGCGAACAGCACGAGGGCCAGACCGGCACCGGACAGGATGAAGCCGGGCACGTCGAACCGCCCGGCCCTGCCCTCGCGGTCCTCCCGCAGGAACAGGAGACCGATGGTGAAGGCCGCCACCCCGACGGGCAGGTTGGCGTAGAAGATCCACCGCCACGAGACGTCGGTGACGAGCCACCCGCCGAGGACGGGACCGAGCGCGGGCGCCAGTACCGTGGGCACGATCAGGACGGTGGACGCCTGGGCGCGCTCGATGGGCGGGAAGGCGCGGAAGAGCATCGCGGTGCCGACGGGGACGAGCATCCCGCCCCCGACACCCTGAAGGATGCGGAAGGCGACGAGCTCGTGGAGGCTCTGCGCCTGGCCGCACAGCGCCGACGCCAGAGTGAACATGGCGAGAGCGAACAGGAAGACCCGCCGCGTGCCGAGCCGATCGCCGATCCAACCCGAGGCGGGGATCCACACCGACAACGACAGCAGGTAGCCGAGGACGATCCATTCGATCGACGCCGTGCTGGCGTCGAACTCCCGCCCGAGATGGGGGAGCGCCACGTTGACGATCGTCGTGTCGAGGATGTCCATGAACATCCCGCAGACGAACACGGTGGCGACGATCCACTTGTAGGGGACGTGGCCCAACGTGCGGCGGGCCGTGTCCGCGGTGGTCATGGCGACGAATCTTGCACAGCGGACACCGGCAGCGCCTCGAGGCGCACCGACCCGGTTACCGTTCCGCCGTGACGGACGGATCGTTGGACTACGTCAAGGTGAACGCCGACGCGTGGGACGCCCGCCACGACGATGAGTTGGTCCTCGCTCGAAGGCAGTGGTCGGCGGCTGAACCGTCGTGGGGCATCTTCGGCGTTCCGGAAGCGGCCGCCCGGCTCCTGCCGGCGCGACTCGACGGCCTCTGCACAGTGGAGCTGGGGTGTGGGACGGGCTACGTGTCGGCGTGGTTGGCCCGCCGGGGCGCGCGGCCGGTGGGCGTCGATCCCAGCCCAAGCCAGCTGGCGATCGCCCGGGAGTTCCAACAGGAATTCGGGCTGCCGTTCCCCCTCGTGCGTGCCGCGGGCGAGCAGGTTCCCCTGCGCGACAGATCCTTCGATCTGGCGATCAGCGAGTACGGCGCCGCCATCTGGGCCGACCCGTATCGCTGGATCCCCGAAGCCGCCCGGCTGCTGCGTCCCGGCGGCGAGCTGATCTTTCTCGGCAACAGCACGCTGCTCGTGCTGTGCGTCCCCGACGAGGACGGCGTCGCGGCGACCGATCGCCTCCTCCGACCGCAGTTCGGCATGCACCGCTTCGAATGGCCGGACGACCCGACGGTGGAGTTCCACCTCGGGCACGGCGACTGGATCCGGCTCCTCCGCACCAACGGCTTCGACATCGAGGACCTCGTCGAGCTCCGTCCGGCTGCGGACGACGAGACGTCCTATCCCTTCGTCACCAACGAGTGGGCCCGGCGCTGGCCGTGCGAAGAGGTGTGGCGGGCGCGGCGCGTAGGCGTCGACTGACTCACTGCTCGGCCATGATCGCCTCGAACTCGGCCCGGGGATCGCGATGGGCCACCCCGTCGACGCTCACCACCACCCGCCGCAGCCGGCCGGTGAACGGGAACGGGGCGGTGTAGTCATCGCCCACGGCCGGTCCCTGTTCCCAGCCGCAAGTGATCCCGCCGCCGGTGATCGAGTACCGCACCGGTGTCACGCGCGGGATCTCGCCTTCGCCGACCACCACCCCGTCGATCAGCAGCTGCCCGACACCGCGGAAGTCGCCGGCCGTCGCGAACGAGAACGCCAACGTGTGGGGCCCGGCGGCCACGTGCGAATCAGAGGTGATGAGGAAGCGCTCGGCCCCCAGGTAGTTGCTCACGTAGCGCAACCGCCCGTCGAACATGTGCAGCGACCAGCCGCCGAGCGTGGTGCCCATCGCGAGGATCACGCCCGCCGGCGGTTCGCCGAAGACCTCGACGTCAGCCGTGATCGTGTGGCTCCGGTTGCGCACGTTGACCGTCACCGTCTCCGGGACGATGGCGCGGCCGGGCCAGAAGACGTACTCACGCCGATCGGCGACCGGGTGACGGGGCGCCAGCAGCGCGGCGACGGGCCGGTTGTCGAGCGGTAGCACCTGGAACTTGCGTGCCTCCTCCCACCACAGCGCGACGAGCGCGGCGAGGCGCTCGGGCTCGCGGTCCGCCAGGTCCTCGGTCTCGGACAGGTCGGTCGCCACGTGGTACAGCTCCCACACGTCGTCGTCGAACGGCGCGTCGGGGTCGATGCCATCGTCGTACATCGGTCCGATGGGCTTGAACGTCACCGCTTTCCAGCCGTCGTGGTAGATGCCGCGGCTGCCGAGCATCTCGAAGTACTGGGTCGTGTGCCGTTCGGGCGCGCCCGGGTCGTCGAGGAGGTAGACGGCGCTCGTCCCCTCGATGGGACTTTGAGCGACGCCGCCGAGCTCGGCGGGTGGCGTGACGCCGATGAGCTCGAGGATGGTCGGCACCACGTCGATGGCGTGGGCGAACTGCGTGCGGATCCCCCCGCCGTCGTTGATCTGACGCGGCCAGTGGAGGATGCACGGGTCGGCGATGCCGCCTTCATGGACTTCCCGCTTCCACCGGCGGAACGGCGTGTTCCCCGCCATCGTCCAGCCCCAGGGGTAGTTGTTGTGGGCGGCGGCCGTGCCCAGTTCGTCGATGCGGGCGCGCAGTTCGCGGCGACCGGCCGGCGCGCCGTTCCACAAGCGCGCGTCGTTGATGGATCCACGCACGCCGCCTTCGGCGCTGGCGCCGTTGTCAGAGAGGACGATCACGATCGTGTCGTCCCACTCGCCCAGGTCCTCGACGAAGCGGAGCACGCGCCCGATCTGCTCGTCGGCATGGGCCAGGAACCCTGCGAAGCACTCCATGAACCGCGCCGCAACCCGTTGGTCCTCGCGACCGAGCGAGTCCCACGCGGGCACCCACGGCGGCCGGGCCGAGAGGCGGGTGCCGGGCGGCAGCAGACCCATGGTTTGCTGCCGGGCGAACGTCGCGTCCCGCCAGGCGTCCCAACCGCCGTCGAACCGGCCGGCGTAGCGGTCGATCCACTCCGCCGGCGCCTGGTGCGGCGAGTGGCACGCCCCGGTCGCGAAGTAGAGGAGGAACGGCGCGTCCGGAGCCACCGAGCGCACCTCGCCGAGGTACTGGATCGCACGGTCGGCGAGATCCTCGGTGAGGTGGTAGCCGTCCGCCGGCGCCCGGGGCGGGGCCACCGCGTGGTTGTCCTGGAACAGCGCGGGCACGAACTGATGGGTTTCGCCGCCGTGGAAGCCGTACCACCGCTGGAAGCCCCGCCCACAGGGCCAGCTACTCCGCGGCGCGGCCATGTGCGTCTCGTCCTCTGGGGTGAGGTGCCACTTGCCGACGGCGATCGGCACGTACCCGTTGGCCGCGAGGATCTCGGACAGGAAGCCGTTGGCGCGAGGGATCTGGCCCGAGTATCCGGGGAACCCGACGGCGAGATCCGCAACGCGAGCCATCCCGTTCGAGTGGTGGTTGCGGCCCGTGAGCACACACGCTCGGGTGGGCGAGCACAGCGCGGTCGTGTGGAAGTTCGCGAGGCGGACGCCGCCGGCCGCCAGCCGGTCGAGGTTCGGTGTGTCGATGTCGGAGCCGTAGCAGCCGAGCTGTGCGTAGCCCACGTCGTCGAGCACGACGAGCACCACGTTCGGCGCGCCGGGCGGCGGCGCCGGCTCCGGTGGCCACCACGGCACGGACTCCCGCCACGTCGGTCCGATGACCCCACCGAAGTCCTCGCTCATGGGCGGAGTATGGAGCACCACAACCTGGCTCGCTTACTGTCCCTTCGGTGGCAACGAGTGGGCTCCCACCGACCGCGGATCTTCTGCGCGTGGACGCCGCGGAGCGCCGGTTCCTGGCCGCGATCGAGGGCATCGACGACGAGGTGGCCCGCAGAGCGACGCCGCTGCCCGGCTGGACGGCGGGTCATCTGCTCACGCATGTCGCCCGGAACGCGGACAGCCATGTCCGCCGCGCTCACGCAGCCGCCCTGGGGGACGTCGTCGAGCAGTATCCAGGTGGGCCAGCAGGGCGGGCGGCCGAGATCGAGAACGGCGCAGTTCGGCCGGCCGTCGATCTCGTCGATGACGTCCGCCGCAGCGCGCAAGGACTGCACGCCGCCTGGGAGCGCGTGCCTCCGAGCGCGTGGGATGCCATCACGCGCGACGTCGGTGGCCGGGAGCGGCCCCTGCGCGACCTGCCGAGCCGGCGTTGGCAGGAGCTCGAGGTACACGTGGTCGACCTGGGGCTCGGCGTGACCCACCGGGACTGGAGCGACGACTTCGTCGAAGCGTGGCTGCCGCGGCTGCGCGCATCGCTCGCCGACCGTCTCCCACCGGGTGCACGCGCTCCGAACGCCGGTGCCCTCGACGAACGGGACGAGCTGGCGTGGCTGTACGGCCGGCTCACGCGGCCGGATCTGCCCACACTCGACAGCTGGGGATAAGACTGACCTCGTGCCGGTGATCGACTCGGACCAACACCTCTACGAGACGCGGACGATGTGGGCCGATCACATCGATCCCCACGAGCGCGACGACGCGCTTGAACTGGTCGACGACCACCTCGGGTACACGTGGCTCGCGTGGCGGGGCCAGCGGATCGAGCTGGCCGACGTCCACCGTCCTGGTGACGTCGACTCCTGCGGTACGCACCGCGAGCGCTACCGGAGGGGCGAACCCGCCGGGTACGACTACGACGAGACGCTCCCGGCCGAATACTGGGACCCTGGGGCGCGGGTCCGTTGGCTCGACACGGTCGGCCTCGACGCGGCGGTGTGCTTCCCGAACTTCGGGCTCCTGTGGGAGCGGCGCCTGTCGGCGGCACCCGCCGCCCTCATGGCCAACATGGGTGCGTGGAATCGCTGGTGCGCGGCCGTCGCCAGCGACAGCCGAGGCCGTCTCCATCCGGTGGCTCACCTGACCCTGCGCGACCCCGTGTGGCTCGAGGCGCAGCTGGCCGATCTGGCGGCCGCCGGCGTCCGCCTGGCGATGATCGCGCCCGCGCCGGTCGAGGGCCGGCCCTTGTCCCACCCGGATCACGAGTGGGTGTGGGCAGCGTTCGTCGACCACGGGATCACGCCCGTGTTCCACGTCGCCGACCAGCCCCGGGTGCTCGACGACTGCTGGTACACCGACACCGAGGCGTTCGTCCCCGTGATCGAGTCGGTGTTCCTGTGGGTCCCGCCCGCGCTGGCGTTGACCGACCTCATCCTCAACGGCGTGTTCGATCGTCACCCCGATCTCCGGGTCGGCGTCGTCGAGCTGAGCTCCATCTGGGTGCCGCAGTTCCTGTTGATGCTCGACGGCGCCTACGACTTCACCGCCCGGCTCAACGGTCGCCCGCTCGAGAAACTGGCGCGGCGGCCCAGCGAGTACATGGCGCAGCACGTGCGGGTGTCGTCGTTCTCCTACGAGGATCCGACGCGGCTGACGGCGAAGAGCGGCGATCTGTTCATGTGTTGCAGCGACTATCCGCACTCCGAGGGCACAGCCACGCCGCGCCTCGACTACGAACGGATGGGGTGTGACGTCGACGCCCAGGCCGGGCTCTTCCACGCCAACGTCGAGTTCATCCTCCGCGAGAGGGTGTGAAGCGCACGGGCATGCGCTCGTACCCGGAGATGAAGTTGGCCGGGCGATAAGCCGGCTCCGCGGGGTCGACGAGCTCGAGGTCAGGTAGCCGGCGCATTACGTGCTCCACCATGCACACCAGCTCGAGGCGGGCGAGGCTGTTGCCGAGGCAGAAGTGGGTGCCGACGCCGAACGCGACGTGCTCGTTGGGCTGGCGCTCGACGTCGAACCGGAAAGGGTCCGGAAAAACGTCCTCGTCCCGGTTGGCCGAGGGGTAGAGCAGCAGGAGCTTGTCGCCTGCTTTGAGCGACTGGCCCGCGAACTCCACATCCCGCACCACCGTGCGGTTCATGTTCTTGATGGGGGACACCCATCGCAGCATCTCTTCGACTGCGGTGGGGATCCGGCCTGGGTCGTCGACGAGCTTCTGCTTCTCGTCGGGGTGGGACAGCAGTTGGTACATGCCGCCGCTGATCACGTGGCGGGTGGTCTCGTCGCCGCCGATGAGGATGAGGAGCGACTCGGCGATGAGCGACTCGTCGTCGAGCCGATCGCCGTCCACCTCGGCGTGCACCAGGATGCCCAACAAGTCGTCGCGGGCCCGCGCCCGCCGCGCCGCGATGGCCTCGATCGCGAAATCTCGGTACGCCATGTACGCGTCGCTGGCGCGCTCCATCGCCGCACCGTCCGTGCCCACCAAGCCCCTGAGCATGTCGTCGGACCAACGCAACAAGCAGGCTCGGTCGCCGGGGGCCACGCCGAGCGCGTCGCCGATCATGATCATCGGCAGCCACGCCGCGATGTCGGTGACGAAGTCGCACTCGCCTTGTTCGCACACCGCGTCGATGATCTCGTCGCACGCGGCGCGGACCGCAGCTTCGCTCTCCCGGACCCGTCGCGGCGTGAACCCCCGGTTCACGAGCTTGCGCCGGTCCCGGTGGGCCGGGTCGTCCATGTCGATCATCATCGGGAGCGGGAAGGAGTCGGGCCGGATCCCCGCCGCGTTCGAGAAGAGCTCGGGTTGGCGGGCGATCTCCTTGAGGTCGTGGTGCTTGCTGACGCCCCACACGCGTCCGTCCCAGTACAGGGGCGCGTTCTGACGCATCCAGGTGAAGGCGTCGTGGGGATTGCGCCCCCAGAACTCGCCGCTCAACAAGTCGATGTCGGGCCTCATGCGGTGGCCGTCGACCCTACCCGCCGTTACGGTGCGCCCGCCGCCGACGAAGGTGGAGCAAGGTGCCCGACCTGGCCGAGGTCTACGAGCAGCACGTCGCGTCCGTGTGGCGGTACGTGCGCGCCCGGGTACCGGCGGACAGCGACGCGGAGGACGTCACGAGCGAGGTCTTTGCGCAAGCGGTGAAGGACTGGCGCCGGTTCGACCCGGCGCGAGGGTCGCCCGGCGCGTGGCTGCAGGGCATCGCCCGCCACGTGGTCGCCGACTGGTGGCGACGTACGCGGCCCACGCCGACGGCCGATCTCGGCGCCGCGACGCCGATCGGAGGCGGCGCCGTGATCGAACCCGACGCGACCGTGCTCGACCGGGTGGCGGGCGAGGAATTGCGCCGCTTCCTTCACCTGCTCACGGACAAGGAGCGCCGAGCCGTCGCCCTGCGGTTCGGCGACGGGCTCCGCGCCGCGGAGGTGGGCGCCGCCCTCGGTGTGTCCGAGGTCGCGGCGCGCATGCTCGTCTACCGAGCCGTCATGAAACTCCGGGAGGTGCTCCCCCGTGACTGACGCCTTCGAACCGGCCGAGTTGGCCGCGGCCGACGGCCTCGACCGGCTCATCGACGACGTCCTCGCCGACCGACCGTCACCGGGCGCCGACCTCGCGAACGCAGTGGTCGTGGCGCAACTCGTTGCCGAGTTCCGCGACGCGGTGCCGAGCGCCGTCGTCGACCGGGTCGCGGGGGTGGTGCGTCGCGCCGAGCATCAGGCCGCGTTGCCGGTGCGGTTGGCCGCGCTCGTGCTCGGCCTTGTCTTCGCCATGGAAGGCCTCGGCAACCTGTTCAACGGTCACTGGCTCGCCGACAACCTCGACGTCCAGTACGACGCGCACGGGTTGTTCGAGGGTGGCGTGGTGTTCCTTGCCCTCGCGGCGGTCGTCCTCATGGCGACGGTGCGGACGCGTTGGCTCGACCTAGCCGCGCTCGCGGGTGTGCCGGCCGGGCTGGTGCTCGCCATCCACGGCACGCCGGAGTTCGGTGAGTTCCCTGAGGGCGGGATCCTCCATGCCACCCAAGGCGCGGCGGCGATCGCGTTCGGCGTGCTGTGGTGGATCTGGCACCGCCGTTACGCGCGGCGGGCCCCGACCGAAGGAGAGCTATGAGCGCAACCCGGTTCGTTCGTGCCGTGTCCGTCCTGCTGATCGCTTTCGCGGCCGGCACGGGGTTGTGGGCGTTCCTCGCGCCCCGCTCGTTCTACGACCAGCTCGCCACCTTCCCGCCGTACAACCGCCACCTCATCCACGACATCGGTGCGTTCTCGATCGGGCTGGGCGCGGCCGTCGTGGTCGCCCTCATGCGCTGGAGCGGGATCCGCGTCGCCCTGTGGGCGGCGGCCGTGGCCAACGTCGTCCACGCCATCTCGCACATCATCGACCGCGACCTCGGCGGCAAGAGCAGCGACCCGTGGACCCTCAGCGGGTTCGCGGTGCTCACGGTCGTCGCCGCTGTGCTCGCCGCGAAGCTCGAATCCGGCTCCGAGGAGGGACCGACCGATGCGACTGCTCCGTCGCCTGCGGGCGTACGCCCGGCTGCGCCCACGCCACAACACCACTGATCTGATTCGCTACCTGGTCCGCCGCCCCGCACTTCTCGCCGCGGTCGGCGGCTACGAGGCCGCTACGCTCGTGAGCAATCGTGTCGACCCGCGACTGAAGTACCTCGCGACGGTCAAGACGTCGAGCCTCATCGGATGTCCCTTCTGACTGGACATCGGCTCTGCCGTGGGCAGGGCGATGGGGATCGACGACGACACGCTGGCCGCGTTGGCCCGGTACCCCGACAGCGATCTGTTCACGCCGCTCGAGAGGGCCGCGCTCGAGCTGGCGGTGGCGATGACCACGACACCGGCCGAGATCGCCGACGACCTCCGGGCCCGGCTTCTGGCCGGGTTGACCCCCGGCCAACTGACGGAGCTGGTCGCCGCCATCGCATGGGAGAACCACCGGGCGCGCCTCAACCGCGCCCTCGACGTGCACGCGATGGGCTTCACCGACGGCGCCTACTGTGTGCTGCCGTCGCGCTGACATCGTCCTTCTGGCGTAGCAGGACGGCGCCGCGCGCCGGATTTCTACGCCAGCACGGGGCCGGGGCCCTGACGGCCGTTGAAGAACACGAGCGTGCCGTCGCGGTCGAACACGAGCAGCGGGGCAGCGATGTTGGCCGCCAGCTCCCGCGCCAGGATGAGCACCACGTTCTTCTGCCCGCCCTCCATCGGGCCGAGCGTAGGGGTACGACGGTCAGGGTTCGACGGTCGCGACGGGGGAGAGGAATCCGCTGTCGACGACGGCGCGGCTGAGCGGGCGGACCAACGCCCGTAACCGCGCACAGCCCTCCTCGCCCAGCGGCTCGTAGGCCCGCACGGCCAGCGCGTCGGTGCGGTCCTCGACCCATTGGCGATGGGTCTGGCCGGCCTCGGTGAGCCGCAACGGCTCGTCGGGCTCGACGAAGCCCCGGGCCCGCATCCGATCGATCGCCGTCGCCCACGTCCCATCAGGCCACCCGCGGGTCTGCTGCAACACCTCGGCAGGGATCTCGCCGGTGGCGGCGTGGATGACGAGGGCATCGATGCCCTCGAGCTCTTCGATGCACAGCGCGGCGACGTGCCCGTCACCTCGGAACTCGCGGAGCAGTGTCTGCGCGTGCCACAGCACGAGGTGGGATGGCTCGGGCCACGGGAGGCTGGCATGCCCCGCGAACAGCGGTCGGCCCTGGGGATGTTCGCACGCGGCCTCCGCGGCGCGGCGAGCCAGCGTCGCGGCCTCATCGACCTCGGCCGACTCGACCGCCTTGCCCAGCGCTCGGCGCATGACCGCGTCGGCCGCGGCCAGCCGAGCGTGCGTCACCGCGGCCGGGCTCGCGAGCGTCCATGCCCGCGGGATGACGCGCCGGACGACGTCCGGATTGAAGTTGAAGAACGTGGCGATGACCACGTCGGCCGCCACCGCGCCCATCGGCGCCGATCTCGACGCGAAGTACCCCATCCGGCCGGCGTCGAGCCCGACCTTGGCGAAGGCGGCGTCCCCTTCCGGTGCGAAGTAGACGATCCCGTGGAGGGGTTCGACCGTTCGCCACGTCTTGCGGGCGATGACGGGGTCCACGGTTCTCAGTCGGTCTGGAGCGTGGAGGCGACGCGCTCCGCAGCCTCGATGTACTCCTCGACGATCTCGTACACCACCTGCTTCACCGGCTTGACGGTGTTCAGCGAACCCACGACTTGGCCCACGAAGTAGTTGACGAGCTTCTCGGCGCCCGAACCGGGTGTTGTCGCGGAGCGCTGGATCCGAAGTTGAGCCTCGGAGATGAGGACGCCGTGCAACGGCATCGGCAACGGATCGGGATGCTCCGGGTCCTCCCACTCGTCGGTCCACGCCGTCCGCAATTGGCGGGCGGGCTTGCCCGTCGAGGCCCGCGACCGAACGGTGTCGCTCGACGTGGCGTGGAGGAACTTCTCCTTCACCACCGGGTGGGTCTCCGCCTCCTCGGTGGTGAGCCACACCGACCCGCACCACACGCCTTGGGCGCCGAGGGCGAGCGCGGCCGCAATCTGGCGTCCGGACGCGATGCCGCCCGCCGCGAGCACGGGGGTCGGCGCGACGGCGTCGACCACCTCGGGGACGAGGACCATCGTGGCGATCTCGCCGGTGTGGCCGCCGGCCTCGTACCCCTGGGCGACGATCAGGTCGACGCCCGCCGCCTTCTGCCGTTCGGCGTGCACGCGCGTGCCTACGAGCCCGCCAACGAGCACGTCCTGCGCATGGGCATGCTCGACCATCTCGGCGGGGGCCGGGCCGAGGGCGTTGGCGATGAAACGGATGTCGTGCGCGAACGCCACGTCCATGAGTGGCAGCGCGCCCTTGTGCGACCACGACAGCAGGCCCGTGCCCCGGGCCCGTTCGAGATCCGCCGGCAACGGCGGCACGTCGTAGCGGCGCAGGATGTCGTCGACGAACGCCTGGTGCTGCGGGGGGATCAGCTCGCGGATGTGGTCGGCGGTGAACCCGCCTTCCTCGACGCCGACGTACTTCGCCGGGACCAGCACATCGACGCCGTAGGGTCGGCCGCCCACCTCCTTCTCGATCCAGTCGAGCTCGACGTCGAGTTGTTCAGGCGTGAAGGCGACGGCACCGAGCACGCCCAGCCCGCCCGCTTTGCTGACGGCGGCGACGACGTCGCGGCAATGGCTGAAGGCGAAGATCGGGAACTCGATCCCGAAGAGATCGCACACCGGGGTCCGCATAGGCGCCAGAGTACGGTCCGGACGCGTGCCCGTGCCCCGGCTGGTCGCCGATCCCACGACCGACGAGCTCGTCGCCGGGTTCGGGCGGGTGCGGGCCGAGTTCGGTGTGGCCGACGCGTTCCCGGCCGAGGTCGTGGCGGAGGCGGTCGCCGCACGCGTCCTCGTCGACGCTCGGCGGGACCGTACCGATCTGGCCCTCGTCACGATCGATCCCCTCGGCAGCCGCGATCTGGACCAGGCCTTCACTGCCGAACGCCAGGGCAGTGGCTATCGCGTCTGGTACGCGGTGGCCGACGTCGCGGTGTTCGTCGCGCCCGGCGGCGCCGTGGACGAAGAGGCGCACGCCCGCGGCGTCACCGTCTACAGCCCCGACCGGCGCTCGCCGCTGTATCCCGAAGTGCTGGGTGAGGGTGCGGCCAGCCTCCTCCCCGGAGACAGCCACCCCGTGGTCCTGTGGCGGATCGACCTCGATGCCGAAGGCCGGACGGCGGCCGTCGACGTCACCCGGGCGACCGTGCGGAGCCGCGCCGCGCTGTCGTACGACGAGGTGCAGGCCGCGCTCGACGGCGGTACGGCCGACGATCCGCTCCGGCTCCTGAGGGACATCGGCCGGCGCCGGCAGGCGATCGAGGAGGAGCGGGGCGGGATCAGCCTCACCCTCCCCGACCAGCAGATCGTCGGCGGGCCGGGCGGCTACCAACTTGCGTATCGCACACCGCTCCCGGTGGAGGACTGGAACGCGCAGATCTCGCTCCTCACCGGGATGGAGGCGGCCCGGATCATGCTGGCGGGCGGTATCGGGATCTTGCGAACCTTGCCTCCGCTGCGCCACGACACCCGGACGGCGATCCGGCGGAGCGCCCGCACGCTCGGCTTCGAGTGGCCCAAGCGGCTGGGCTACGCCGCCTTCATGCGACAGGTCGACCGCGCGTCACCGGCGGGTGCGGCCCTCGTCCACCAGGCGGCCCGCGCCTTCCGGGGCGCCGGATATCTCGCGCTCCACGGCACCTCGCCGAAGGCGCATGATGTCGAGCACGCCACTGTCGCCGCGCCGTACGCGCATGTCACCGCGCCGCTGCGCCGGCTGGCTGATCGCGTCGCCAACGAGATCGTCCTCGCGCTCGCCGCTGGAGCCGAGCCTCCGGAGTGGGCGGTCGCTGCGCTCTCCGAACTGCCACGAGTGATGGGCCAGTCCCAGCAGCGGCAGCATTCGGTGGCCGCGGCGCAGGTCGACTTCATGGAGGCGATGGTCCTGCGATCTCGGGTCGGGGACGTGTTCACGGCCGTGGTCACCGATGTCGACGACCGGGGCGGGGTGATCCAGCTGCGGGAGCCCGCGGTGTTGGCCCGGATCGCCCCCGACGGCTGGTCCCTGGGCGACGAGATCGAGGTTCGTCTCAGCCGGGCCGACCCCGATGCCCGCCAGGTGGTGTTCGAAAGGGCGGCCGGTAGCGTCGCGCCCGATGGCTGACGAACGACCGGTGGAGCGCATCCTCGTCGTGACGGCCCATCCCGACGACGTCGACTTCGGCGCCGCGGGGAGTGTCTCGACCTGGACGGACGACGGCGTCGAGGTGGCGTACTGCGTCGTCACCGACGGCGACGCGGGCGGCTTCGACCTCGCGGTTCCGCGCTCGGAGATCCCCGCGATCCGCCGGGCCGAGCAAACGGCGGCTGCCGCGGTCGTTGGCGTCACCGATCTCCATTTCCTCGGCTACCCGGACGGTCGCCTCGAGGCGACCCTGGATCTCCGGCGCGACATCAGCCGCGTGATCCGCCAAGTCCGCCCGCAGCGGGTCGTCACCCAGTCGCCGGTACGGAACTTCCAGCGCGTCTTCGCGAGCCATCCCGACCATCTCGCCGTGGGCGAGGCCGCCCTCGACGCCGTCTATCCCGACTCTCGCAACCCGTTCGCGTTCCCCGAGCTCGTCGCCGAGGGCCACGAGCCGTGGACCGTCGACGAGGTGTGGCTCATGGCCAGCCAGGACGCCGACGTGTTCGTCGACATCACCGAAGTGATCGACCGCAAGATCAAGGCGCTGCTGTCCCACGTGAGCCAGATGCCCGACCCCGACGGGCTCGAGCCCCGCATCCGCGGCTGGGGATCGATGGTCGCGGCGGCGGCAGGGTTGGGCGAGAACCGCTTCGCCGAGGGCTTCCAGCGCGTCAAGACGTCGTTCTGAGTTTGCGGGCCGCTGGGTGCGGCCACGGACACCGACGTCACCCCGGCGTGACACACTCCGCGGCGGTCGTCGAGAGGATGTCGTGATGCCCGGTGAGCCGCTCATGGACGCGTACGTCAGCGAGGGCGGCGAGACCGTCACGTTCGGGATCGACAACACCACGGGCGATGACTGGCCGGCGGGCGTCTTCGCGTATGAGTTCGCGGTGCACCGCGACGGCATGCTCGTCCAGGGTGAGAACGACGCGCTACCTGCCACCGGGCCAGGCGTGCTGTTCCTTCAGACCCGCCCTTTCCTCGGGGTCGAGATCCCCGGCTCCTACAGAGCTGTCGCTCACCCTCATCGACCGAGCGACGTCCGCCACGGTGGCGACGTGGAGTGGCCAGGTGGAACACCATGAGGTATGGCGCCCGGGAAAGACCTGAGACCGCGAGCTACGCGCGGCCCAGGCGTTCCAACAGTGAGGTCGGGATGGAGTCGTCGCCGCGGGCGAGCATGGCGGCCCGCTCGACGTTGACGACGTCGTGTTCCCGGTTGGCCCAGTCGTCCCATGGGCCGCCCGGGATGCCGGCCGGGTCGCCGGCGGCGTCAACGCACGCGCGGAGGTAGGCCTGGAGGTCGCGGGCCTCTTCCTCGCCGCCGATCGGCCCGTGCCCGGGCACGATGATCGGTGCCAGTCCGACGAGCTGGTCGAGCGCATCGGCCCACGCCCCCGGGTCGCCCTGGAAGCACAGCGGTGTGACCCCGAACGAGCACATGGCACCGGCGAAGAGCAGGTCGGCGCCGGGTGCGAGCACCACGAGGTTCTCGGCCATCTGGCCGCTGGCCGGCAGCACCGCGAGGGCGGGGGTGAGCTGCACCGGGGCGTCCACGACGTGGCTCACCGGTCGGGTCGCGAGCTCGTCGTCGAACTCGCCCGCGAACTCGGGGATGAGGCGGCGCAGGTTCTCGGGGTCCGCGGGTTGGTCGAGATGGGTGCTCGCTTGGGCCGAGCCGTACACCGCGGCGAGCCTGATCCGCGCGGTGCCGCCGACGAACTCGATGTGACTGCTCGTGAGCACGGCGCGCGGGATCGGGAGGCCGAGCGCTTCGACTGCGTCGGCGAACGGCTCGTACTGCGACGGCACCATCAGCGTGTCGATGACCGTGATCCCGTCCTCGTCCACCACGGCCGCCGCGTTCGGCCGGCCGAGCCGGCTCGGCAGCTCGAGCCACACGTGCACGCCGGGCAGCAACTGCTCGAGGGCCACGGCGTTCACCGTACGCGACCAACCCCGAGCGTTCTGGAGGTAACAGCACGGCTGGGGGCCGGCTCTTGGCGCCCACAAGCGTGGAGTGGGGCGGTCAGCGGGCCGAAATCGCAGACCGGAAGCGGGTGTTGGCGTCGGCGGCGCGCCAGCCGAACGTGCGAGCCAGATCCGTCGCGGTCGACCCCGGGACGGCGTCGAGGAACCGCCGCGTTGCGGCGACCGGGTCGTGGCGGCCGCCGACATCGAACTGACGGCTCGTGAGCTCGATGACCGCGGCGGGCCACCGGGTGTCGCCCTCGTACACGCCGCAGTGCGTGACGAGCAGGTGCCGCTCGAGTTCGAGCATCGCCTTGTCGAACCGCGCCTTGCCCGGCTTGCCTTCGAGCCCGGTTGCGAACCGCAGCGCGGTCACCGGGAGCGCGCCGCTCGCCGCCAGGGTGGCCGCCACCCGGTGCGCGTCGGGGGACAGCTCGGCGCGGGTGTAGTCGTCGGAGTCGCCCGCCCCTTCGTAGAGGTCGGCGAGCAGCGCGGGGGACAGGAGCGACGCCCGGGCTCGCACGCGCTTGCCGTACCAGGCCAAGCCCCGGAGTGGGAGCTCGTCCTTCCAGGCCCACACCTTCGCCTCGTTCGTACCGAAGCCCGTCCCGAACGGCTCGGCCTCGTCGCCGGCGACGGCCTCCCACAGCGACGGGAGCGCGATGCCCTCCTTCGGGAAGAGGAGCGCCAGGTGGACGTCCGCGATGAACGCACCGGCGCGCTCGACCGACCCGACCCGCCGGCCGGTGATCCACCACCGGCGCGCCCGCGCCCTCGCGAGATCGACGTCAGCCACGGCGCATCGGTGTGTGGGCGATGTCGTCCTCGACGAACTCGGGACCGGCGACTTCGAAGCCGAGCGACTGGTACCACTCGACGAGCTGCGACTGCGCGTCGAGCACTACCGGACCGCCCGCGATCGTGACCGCCTCGACGGTGAGCGCGCCGGCCAGCCCCCGTCCCCTCGCCGCCGGTGCCGTGGCTACCCGGCCGATGCGATGGCGACCGTCGGCCTCCGTCAACAACCGCAACGTGGCCACGACCGCGCCGTCCTCCTCGATCCACAGATGCAGGGCGCCCGGCTCCGCGTCGCGACCGTCGGGGTCGAGGTACGGGCATTGCTGCTCCACGACGAAGACCTCGGCTCGAAGCTTGAGGAGTGAGTACAGGGTGCGGGGGTCGAGCTCGTCGAAGGGGGCCGAGCGGATCACGCTGCCTACTCTTGTCGAAATGTCGACGATCTCCACGTCCACATTGCCGGCCTCGTGGTACCACGAACCGGGCGTCTTCCAGCGCGAGCGCCATGGGATCTTCGCCCGCGAATGGCTCTACGTCGGGCGGTCGACACAGCTTGGTCGGCGCGGCGACTACCTCGCGGCCGCGGTCTGCGGCTGGCCGGTGGTCGTGGTCGCGACGGACGATGCCGGCTCGCTCGCGGCGTTCCACAACGTGTGCCGCCACCGAGCCGGACCGCTGGTGTGGGACGGCGAGGGCAACTGCGGGAGCAGCCTGGTCTGCCGTTACCACGGCTGGGCGTACGACCTCGACGGCCGCCTCCGGTCGGCGCGCGACTTCGGCGCGGACGTCGACTGCTCCACGTCGCAGCTGCCCGCGATCCGAGTCGAGACGTGGCGCGGTCTCGTGTTCGTCAACCTCGACGCCGACGCGGGCCCGTTGCTCGCTGATCTCGGCCGCTTCGCCGAGCTGTGCGAGCCGTTCCCCATGGAGTCCTTCACGATCTGCCGCAACGTCTCGGAGACGATGGCGGCGAACTGGAAGACATATGCCGACAACTACCTCGAGGGCTATCACCTGCCGCTCGTCCATCCCGGCCTGCTGCGGCAGGTCGACGCCAAGCGCTACCGGGTCGAGGTCGGCGACCGCTTCTGTCTCCACACCGCACCCGCCCGCGATGGCGCCGCGACGACCGGGCGGTGGCTGTGGCGGTTCCCCAATCTGGCTCTCAACGTGTACCCGGACGGCATGAACGTCGAGCGGTTCTGGCCCCTCGGGCCGAGCCGCACCGAGGTGGCCTACACGTACCTGTTCGCGGACGGCGCCGACGCCGCCCACCAAGAGGCGTCGATCAACTTGTCGCTCGAGCTGCTCGACGAGGACCGCCGCATCTGCGAAGCGGTCCAGCGCAACCTCGAGTCGGGGGTGTACGACTCCGGCACGCTGAGCCCGCGCCACGAGGACGGCGTCGGCTACTTCCAGTCCCTCGTCCGCGCGGCGGTCTTAGGAGCACACTCCTAGGCTCGGCAGTGGTGAGCCACTACGCCCGGCGACCCCGCCGGCGCGATGTGGCGGCTGTGGTTAGATTCGCCGGTTCATGCCTTTTCCCCGGCAGTCGGCCCGGCGAGGTCGCCGTTGACGAGCACCGGGAACTGGCGTTGTGGCTCGTCACAGGGCTCCGACCGCTCAGGCCGGCCGGTGGTGGGGTCGCCGCGCATGGCCCGCGCGCCGTCGGGCGCGTACTGCAGGATGTACGCCTTGCGGACCGCGGTGGTCACGTTCGGACCGGTGAGGTGGGGCGTGAGGGATGAGAACACGACCACGCTGCCCGCGGGTGCTTCGACCGCGACCTCGCCGGGCGGGTCGGAGAGGCACTCGTAGCCGAGGGGATCGACGTACTCGTGGTGGAGGGTGCCGAGGCGGTGCAGGCCGGGGACGACATGGGGGCACCCGTTGTCGATGGTGGCGTCGGTGAGCGGCACCCAGCACGTGAGGTACTGCTGGGGCTCGACGAACGTGTAGCCGTTGTCCTGGTGCCACGGGAACCGCCGCGGCTTCTCGGGCTTCTTGTACACGGCTTGGTCCCAGTAGAGCCGCACGTCCGGGCCGACGAGGTCGTGGCCGAGCTCGGCAAATACCGTGTCGGCCGCGAACGCCCGCAGGACGCCTGATCGGGCGACGAGATGTGTCGAGAAGGTGATCGCCCCTGCCTCGGCGATCATCACGCGTCCATCGGCCTGGCCGCGCAGATACGCCTCGGTGCGCTCGTCGTACCGGTCGCACTCGGCCCGCACCGCGGCGAGCGTGGCCTCGTCGATCGCGTCGGTGACGAGGACATAGCCTTCGTCGTCGAACTGGCGGGCCTGAGCGGAGGTGAGGCGCCGGAAGGGCCCGGCGTGCTCCGTCCACGTGAAGCCCTCGTTCCACGGGTGGAGCTTCAGCCCGGTGGTCGACCCGCCGATCACGGCAGCCAACGGTAGGTCGTCCACCCGTCGACGGGCTTGGCCCCGAGAGAGCGGTAGAAGCCGATGGCGGACTCGTTCCAGTCGAGGACGTTCCACTCGATCCGACCGTCCGTGAGCGCCCGGAGCCGGTTGAGGAGCGCGAGCCCGAACCCGCGGTTGCGGAACGGCGGACGAATGAAGAGATCTTCCAGCCAGATGCCCGGCCGGCCCAGGAACGTGCTGAACGACGTGAACCAGAGCGCGAAGCCCGCGACCTCGCCAGTGTCGGTCTCGGCCACGAGGACGTGGGCCGCGGGCTCCGGGCCGAACAGGTGGCCCCCCACCGTGTCGCGATCGAGGACGACGTCGTCGCGCAGGTCTTCGTAGTCGGCCAGCTCGGTGATGAGAGCGACGATCTCGTCGAGGTCACGTTCGGTCGCGTCGCGCACCGGCATGGTCAGAACGTAACCGCCGGTACTGTGCGCGCCCATGGCGCGCGAATCGAAGCGGTGGCTGGTGCTGCCCGGTCACGAGATCCATCTCGACGCCGTCGATCCCCGCTCGACCGACGGCGCGCCGGGCGGAAAGAAGCAGACGATCGCGTCCTTCGAGGAGCTCAACCTGCGGCTGGCCGATCTGCAAGCGCGGCTGTGGGCCGAGTCGGACCGTTCCCTCCTCGTCGTGTTGCAGGCGATGGATGCCGGGGGCAAGGACGGCGTGATCAAGCATGTGTTCGGCGGCGTGAACCCGCAAGGCACGAAGGTGACGGGGTTCAAGGTGCCGACCGAGGAGGAGCAGGGCCACGACTTCCTGTGGCGGGTCCACAAGGCCGTGCCCGGGCGCGGCGAGATCGGCATCTTCAACCGGTCGCACTATGAGGACGTGCTCGTGGTACGGGTCCACGAGCTCGTGCCCGAGACCGTGTGGCGGAAGCGGTACGAGCACATCAACCACTTCGAGTCGAACCTCGTCGACCGCGGTACCGCGGTCGTGAAGCTCTACCTCCACATCTCGAAGGCCGAGCAGGCCGAGCGATTCGGCGAGCGGCTGGAGGATCCGTCGAAGCGGTGGAAGTTCCGCGCCGGCGATCTCGACGACCGGGCCAAGTGGGCGGAGTTCATGGCCGCCTACGAGGAGGCGGTCAATCGCACGACAACCGAGGCCGCGCCCTGGTACGTGATCCCCGCCGACCGCAACTGGTACCGGGACTGGGCGGTGACCCACGTTCTCATCGACGCGCTCGAGGCCATGGACCCGAAGTTCCCGGAACCCGAGGAGGACCTCAGCGGGATCGTCATCGAGTAGTAGTGGTGCGCGCGTCGAGGCAACCGTATGGGTGGCCAGTACTCTGCTCGACGGAGGTGGATGAAGGTGGTTTGGCTCTGGTTGGTCCTGGCGGTGGGATTGGTGTTCGTCGAGCTACACCACCTTGCCTTCTACGCCATGTTCGTGGCGGCCGGCGCGGCCGCGGCGGCCGTGGTCGCGGCCGCCGCCCCGTCCGCAGTAGCGGTCCAGGGGCTCGTCTTCGTCGCCGTGACCGTCGGCGGCATGGTGGCGGTGCGCCCGTACATCAGCCGCGCCTACGAGAACCGCCACCGCGGGAATGCGACGGTCAAGGGCGTGCACGGCGGGTTCGTAGGGCAGCAGGCCATCACCCTCGACGAAGTCGGCGATGCGCACCATGTCGGCCACGTTCGGCTGGCCGGCGAGCGGTGGCTGGCAGTGCGGGGCGGCGGGGCGCTTATCCCGCCGCACACGCCGGTGCTCGTCACGGCCGTGCAGGGCACGACCCTCGTCGTGTGGCCGATCGACGAGATCGACGAAGGCCGCGCACCGAGATTGCCGGCGGCCGACGGCGATGATCAGGGCGACGCACCCGAGGGTGCCGACGGGAGGACGTCATGAACGTAGGGCTCCAGATCGGCCTCGTCGTCCTCGGCGTCGTCGTGCTCGTCATGCTGGTGGCGCTGCGGCAGATGGTGAACATCGTCCAGCAGGGCCAGGTCGGCGTCGTGAAGCGCCTCGGGGAGTACCGCAAGACTCACGAGCCCGGATTGCTCATCATCGCCCCCTTCGTCGACGCGCTGCAGCGGGTGGACATGCGGGAGATCCCCCGGCCCGGCGACCGCCAGGAGGTCATCACCAAGGACAACGTGGTGGTCACCGTGAACGCCACGATCTTCACGCAGGTGGTCGACGCCAAAGCGGCGCTGTTCAGCGTGGCCAACTTCGACATCGGCATCGACGCGCTGGCCCGCACCGCGCTCCGGTCGGTCATCGGCACGATGACCCTCGACCAGGCCCTGTCGGAGCGAGAGCGCATCAACACCGACGTCCAGCAGCAGATGGAGGTCGTCACCGACAAGTGGGGCATCCGCATCAGCCGCATCGAGATCGTCGAGATCTCGCCGCCGCCGAACATCCTCCAAGCGCTCGCGCTCGAGAAGCAGGCCGATCAGGAGAAGCGGGCGAGCATCCTCCAGTCGCAAGGCCGGCAGCAGTCGGCGATCAACGTGGCCGAAGGCGAAGCCCAAGCCGCAGTGCGGTCGGCGGAGGGCGAGAAGCAGGCGGCGATCCTGCGCGCCGAAGGCAACCGCCAAGCCGCGATCCTCGAGGCCGAAGGCCGCTCACAGGCCATCAGCACGGTCTACGGGGCGATCATGGCCGCCAACCCTGACCCCCGCGTCGTGGCCATCCTCCAGCTCGAAACGTTGAGCAAGTTCGCGGACAGCGACAACGCCAAGATCGTCGTGCCCTACGAGAGCGCGGCGCTGCTCGGCGCGGCGCAAACGTTGCGCTCCATCCTCGGCGCTGCCCCGACGGACTGACCGCCCCGCGGTCCCCTCCGCCGCGGCCGTCGAGGCTGTGGCGATCTTGGGTCCCACGTGCCCCTGGCCGCCACAACCCCGTCGAGCACCACAGCCTCTCGCTACGCTCCGGCGGTGTTGGACGACGACCGGTTGGCCATCGACGGAGGCCGGCCCGTGCGCGCCGAGCCCCTCGAGTTCGCCAAGGGCGCTGCGCTCCTTGGCGATGAGGAGATCGACGCGCTGGCCGCGGTGATCCGCAGTCGATCGCTGTTCCGCTACCGCGGCGACCATGCGGTCGGTACCGTTGCCGACTTCGAGCGCGGCGTGTGCGAGGCCCTCGGCTGTGAGTACGCGGTCGCCGTCGCCAACGGCACCGCCGCTTTGCGGTGTGCGCTCGCGGCGTTGGGTGTCGGGCGCGGCGACGAGGTCGTCGTGCCGGCTTTCACGTTCATCGCGACCGTCAACGCCGTCCTGGTCGCGGGGGCGGTGCCGGTGTTCTGTGAGGTCGACGACACCCTCGGCGTCGATCCCGACGACCTCGCCGCGAAGATCACCGAACGCACCGCGGCCGCCATCGTCGTCCACATCGAGAACGTCGCCGCCGACCTCGATCGGGTCCTCGCGGTCGCCACGCCCCGCAACGTGCCGGTGATCGAAGATGCCGCTCAGGCGTTCGGGGCGACGTACCACGGTCACGCCGTCGGCACGATCGGTGCGTTGGGCGCCTTCTCCCTCCAGCAGGAGAAGAACATCACCTCCGGCGAGGGCGGGGTCGTGACGACCGACGACGAGTGGCTCTACCTGCGAGCGGCGCGCTACCAGGACCAGGGCGGGCAGTTCGTCACGAGCTACATGGGCGGGCGGGGCGACGAGCTGACCGAGCCGTTCGTGGGGGAGAACCTGCGCATGGGGGAGTTGGCCGGCGCCGTCGCCGGCGTGCAGCTCGGCCGGATGCCCGGCCTCCTCGCAAGCCTTCGCCGCAACAAGGCGCGGATCGTCAAGGCGGTGGGTGACATACCGGGTCTCGTACGGCGGCGGCGGCCCGACCCCGAGGGCGACGGCAGTTCGAGCATCACGTGGTTCCTCCCCGACGCGCCGGCCGCGAAACGCGTCGCGGCGGCGGTGCGGGCCGAGGGCGTTCCCGCGGCGCAGATGTACCGCGGCCGACCGGTCTACCTGAGCCCGTCCTTCCGGGCCAGCTACCCGGCCGGGCTCTGCCCGCGCACCGAAGCGCTGGTGGCGCGGTCGGTGATCGTCCCCGTCGGGGTCGGCTACAGCGACGACGACTGTGACGACGTCGCCCGTGCGGTACGCAAGGTCGCGTGCCGCGTCCTGACATGAGATTCGCGGTGATCGGGTGCGGCGCGGCCGCCACGCGCATCCATATCCCGGCGCTGCGCACCGCGGGCGTCGACGTGACCGTTTTCGCCAGCCGGTCGCGATCGTCGGCCGAAGCGGCGCGCGACCTGTGGGGCGGGGGCGAGGTGATCGGCGACTGGGCCGCCGCGGTGACCCGCGACGACGTCGACGCCGTCGTGATCGCCACACCGAACGGCACGCACCGGCAGATCGCGGTGGCCGCGCTGAACGCGGGCAAGCACGTGTTGGTCGACAAGCCGATGGCGTGCACCAGCGCCGACGCCGACGCGATGATCGCGGCGGCCGACGCGGCCGATGTCGTGCTCGTCCCGTTTCAGAACTCGCGTTTCGCGCCGCCGTTCGTGGCGGCTCACGATGCGGTTGAGCGAGGCGCGATCGGCGGCGTCACCGGCGTCCGAGCGGCGTTCGGCCACGGCGGCCCGCAGGCGTGGTCGCCCACCGCGACCTGGTTTCTCGACCGCGTCGAGGCGGGCGGCGGCTGCCTCATCGACCTCGGTGTCCATATCGTGGACATCGTCCAGCACGTCTCCGGGCACCCCATCACGCGGGTGGCCGCGCTCACGAACGGCACCGACGACACGGTCGAGACCGACGCCCAACTGGCGGTCGCCTTGGATGGCGGTGCAATCGGGAGCATCCACGCCAGCTGGTCATCGCGTGCGGGTCCCGACCATCAGCTCACCGTGATCGGCACGGACGGGACGCTGCATCTCGACACGCGCACACCGCTCACCCGGGTCGACCCGTCCGGCGAGCGGGCGCGCATCGAGCTTCCCGACACGACCAGCAACCCGCTGGCCGAGCTGATCGCCGCCGTCGCCGGCGAGCGCGCGCCGAGCGTCACCGCGGCCGACGGCCGGGCCGCGGTCGCGGTGGTCGAAGCCGCCTACCACTCGGCGGCGACCGGCCGCGCCGTCGAGGTCCACCGGTGAGCATCGAGGCGGGGATCGGGACGGCGGTGATCACCCCGCCCACGCCCGTACAGCTGGCGGGATTCGCGGAGGACCAACCCGCGACCGAGGTCCACGACGACCTCGAGGTCCGCGTGCTCTACCTCGGCGCCGAACACGGCGCGGTCGCCCTCGTGGTGTGCGACCTCCTCGGGCTGTCGAGGCGATTCGCGCAGCCGGTGCGCGACGCGGTGGCCACGGAGCTCGGGGTCGCGCCGACCGCAGTGCTCACGTCGTGTGTGCACACTCATGCGGGTCCCAGCACCATCGAGGGCAGCGAGCGCATCGGATGGCCGACGCCCGAGGGCTACGGAGCGCTTCTCCTCGAACGGTGCCTCGCCGCGGCCCGGGCGGCGCGTGCCGACGCGGCTCCGGTCGAGATGCGGGTGGGCCGGTGGCCGTTGCCGGCCGAACTCTCCGTCAACCGACGGGATCTGCCCTACGAGCCGACGTTCGCGGTGCTCGACCTGCTCGGCCGCGACGGCCGCCGGCGCGGCACTCTGGCCAACATCGCCGTGCACCCGGTCGCGCTCGGACCCGAGTGTCTCGCCGTGTCCAGCGACTGGGTGGGCTCGTTCCGTTCGAACCTCGAGGCACGGGCCGGCGGCCGGACGGTGTTGCTCTCCGGCGCGCTCGGCGACGTCAACCCGCACCACGTCCACCGTCAGCACAACGACTGCCGCGGCGATGGCTTCGCCGAGGCTGCGCAGTTGGGCCGCGACCTGGCCGACGCCGTCGAGGACAAGTTGGCCGGTGCGGCACCCGTGGACGCCGCCGCGCCGGTCGTCGACCGCCATCGCTTCGTCGACGTCGAGCTCGGCGCCACGCTGCTCGCGGCGGGCCGGGGCGGACGAACGTGGACCATCGAGCTGATCGAGTGGTCTCTCGGTCCGGTGCGGCTCGTCTCGATCCCCGGCGAGGCCTTCCACGCGCTGGGCCGCGCCGTCGAGGACCGAGTCGAGCGCGAAGGGTCATTCGTCGTCGTCGCTGGCCTGGCCCCCGAATGGCACGGCTATCTCCCGATGCCGTACCGCGACGGCTACGAGGAGTCGATGAGCTACGGCCCCGCCGCCGTGGCCACCGTCGCCGCCGCCCTGACCGAGCCCCTTCCTCGTTCTGGCGAGCGTGGCTAGTCCCCACGACTAGCGAATCTCGCCAGAACGCCCCCGGGCTCGGGCCTGCCATCATCGCGGGATGGTCGACGAACAACCGCGGGGTCCGAGGCTCGAGGGGCGGACGGTGCTCGTCGTGGGGGCGGGCACGCAGCGCTCCGACGACGCCGAGGCGCCGGTCGGGAACGGCCGGGCGATCGCCGTGCTGGCCGCCCGGGAGGGCGCTCACGTCGTGTGCGCCGACCGGGAACGCACGGCGGCGGAGGAGACGGCGGGCTGGATCACCGGGGAGCGGGGCCGCGCCGACGTGGTGGTGGCCGACGTCGCCACTGAGGAGGGCTGCGTCGCCACCGTTGCTGCCGCGTTGGAGGCGACCGGCGGCACGCTCGACGGCATCGTCCTCAACGTCGGCACCGGGCGCGGCGGCGGCCTGGCCGGGACGACGGCCGACGACTGGGACCTCACGTTCGCGGTCAACCTCCGCAGCCACTTCCTCATCGCGCGCGAGGCGATCACGCACCTGAGCGAAGGCGCCGCCATCGTGTTCATCAGCTCGGTGGCCGGCCTCCAGCCCGGTAGCCGTCTCCCGGCGTACGACAGCTCGAAGGCAGGGCTCATCGGGCTGTGCCGCCATGTCGCGCTCGAGGGGGCGCGGCGCGGCGTCCGCGCCAACGTCGTCGCGCCGGGCCTGATCGACACGCCGATGGGCCGATGGGCGTCACGGGGCCGGCCCTCGCGCGAACGCACACCGGTGCCGTTGGGTCGGCAGGGGACGGCATGGGAGGTCGCGGCGGCCACCGTGTTCCTACTGTCGACCGACGCCAGCTACATCACCGGCCAGACCCTCGCCGTCGACGGCGGCCTCACACTCATCTAAGAGGCGGCCTAACCCCGGTTAGACCGATCGGCCTCGGGCCGCGCGGTAGCGGCGGATCAGCGCGTTGGTGGAGCTGTCGTGGGGTAACGCCGCCTTGAGCGTCCCGGTCAGCTCCGGCGTGATCCGGTTGGCGAGCGCCTTGCCGAGCTCGACGCCCCACTGGTCGAACGAGTTGATGTTCCACACCGCGCCTTGCGTGAACACCTTGTGCTCGTAGAGGGCGACGAGCTGTCCGAGGACGTTGGGCGTGAGCTTCGGCGCGAGGATCGTGTTCGTCGGGTGGTTCCCCGCGAACGTGCGGTGCGGTACCTGGTGCGCGGGGACGCCTTCGGCCTCGACCTCCTCGGTCGTCTTGCCGAACGCGAGCGCCTCGGTCTGGGCCAGGAAGTTGGCCATCAACAGGTCGTGGTGCTCGCCGACGTCATGGTCGGGCTCGACGAATCCGATGAAGTCGCACGGGACGAGACGGGTGCCCTGATGGATCAGTTGGTAGTACGCGTGCTGACCGTTGGTGCCCGGCGTGCCCCACACGATCGGTCCCGTCGTCGACGTGACCGACGCGCCGTCGCGCTGCACCGCCTTGCCGTTCGACTCCATGTCGAGCTGCTGGAGGTAGGCGGGAAGCCGTTGCAAATACTGGCTGTACGGGAGTACGGCCTGGGTCTCGGCGCCGAAGAAGTTGCCGTACCAGATGCCGATGAGCCCGAGGAGCACAGGGACGTTGTGTTCGAGCGGAGCGGTGCGGAAGTGCTCGTCGATGGTGTGGAAGCCGGCCAGCATGTCCCGGAACTGGTCCGGGCCGATGGCGATCGCGAGGGACAGCCCGATCGCCGAGTCGAACGAGTAACGGCCGCCCACCCAGTCCCAGAACTCGAACATGTTCTCGGTGTCGATGCCGAACGCGGCGACCTCCGCGGCGTTGGTCGACACCGCGACGAAGTGATGGCGTACGGAGTCCTCGCCGAGCGCGGCGACGAGCCACTGCCGGGCCGTGCGCGCGTTGGTCAGCGTCTCGATCGTGGTGAAGGTCTTCGACGACACGATGAACAACGTCTCGGCGGGGTCGAGATCGTGGGTCGCCTCCCACACGTCGGTGCCGTCGACGTTGGAGACGAACCGGAACTGCCGGGTCCGGTCACTGAACGCCCGCAGCGCGTCGTACGCCATCGCCGGGCCGAGATCCGAGCCGCCGATGCCGATGTTGACGACCGAGCGGATGGGGCGGCCCGTGGCTCCCGTCCACTCGTCGGACCGTACGCGGGTAGCGAACGCGGCGACACGGTCGATCACCGCGTGGACCTTCGGCACGACGTCCTCGCCGTCGACCACGATCGCCACGCCCCGAGGGGAGCGGAGGGCGACATGGAGGACGGCCCGGTCCTCGGTGACGTTGATGTGGTCGCCGCGGAACATCGCGTCGCGTAACTCTTCGACACCCGCGCGCCGAGCGAGGCCGGTCAGTAGACGGCATGTCTCGGCGGTGATCCGGTTCTTGGAGTAGTCGAGATAGAGGTCGCCAGCCAATTCCGTCATGGATCCGCCGCGATCCGGGTCGGCCGCGAAGAGGTCACGCAAGTGAACGTCCTGCACGCGCTGGTGATGGTCGGCGAGGGCACGCCACTCCGGCGTGGCCGTGATGTCGGTCAATCCGGGCCGACCAGCGCGGCGCCGATGATCCCGGCGTCGTTGAGGAGCGCCGCCCGCACCAGCTCGGTGCGGATCTCGATCAGCGGGAGGAACTTGTCGGCCTTCTTCGACACGCCGCCGCCGACGATGATGAGGTCGGGCCACAAGAGGTCTTCGAGGGTGCGCAGGTACGTCTCCACCCGCTTGGCGAACTTCTTCCAGCTCAGGTCGTCCTCCTCTCGAACCCGGTCCGAGGCGCGCGACTCGGCGTCGGACCCCTTCACCTCGAGGTGGCCGAGCTCGCTGTTCGGGGTGAGGACGCCGTCGTGGAAGAGCGCGCTGCCGATGCCGGTGCCGAGGGTCACCATGACCACCTCACCCCGGCGACCCTTGCCGGCACCGAAGCGCATCTCGGCCAGGCCGGCCAGGTCGGCGTCGTTCATCACGTTCACGGGCTGGCCGAGGCGCTTCGAGAGGAGCGCGGCGACGTCGGTGCCGATCCACGATTCGTCGATGTTCGCAGCCGTGCACACGACACCGTGCTTCACCACCGCGGGGAACGTGCATCCCACCGGACCGACCCACCCGAAGTGGTTGACGACCTCCGCGACGGCGTCGGCCACGGCGTCGGGCTCGGAGGGTTGTGGCGTCTCGATGCGGAGGCGCTCGGCCGTGAGGTTGCCGGTGGTCGTGTCGACCGGTGCCCCCTTGATCCCGCTGCCGCCGATGTCGACGCCGAAACGCGTTTCAGCCATGGGGGCGAGGCTACCGACGGGATTGCGGTTGCTCTAGCGTCCGCGCCATGGGTGACACCACGGTCCTCGTCGATGGCCTCGCCTTCCCCGAGGGTCCGCGCTGGCACGAGAGCCGTCTCTGGTTCTCCGACATGCACGCCCTCTGGGTCAAGGCCGTGGACGAGGACGGCAAGGTCGAGCAGATCGTCGAGGTCGCGGGCCGTCCTTCGGGGCTCGGGTGGGACGTTGACGGCCGACTGTTGGTCGTCTCGATGGCGGACCGGCGGCTGCTGCGGTTCGACGGGAGCGACCTCACCCAGGTGGCCGACATGACCGACCGCGTGGCCCGCGACTGCAACGACATGGTGGTCGACCGGCAGGGGCGCGCCTACATCGGCAACTTCGGATTCGACCTCCACGCGGGCGACACCCCCACCACCACCGTGCTGCTCATGGTCGACGCCGATGCGGCGGTGCACGAGGTGGCCGATGGCCTCCGCTTCCCCAACGGCATGGTGATCACGCCCGACGGCTCGACGCTGATCGTCGGGGAGAGCTACGGCGCGTGCCTGACCGCGTTCGCGATCGCGGCCGACGGCACGTTGTCGGACCGGCGCGAGTTCGCGGCCACTGCGCCCGCGGTCCCCGACGGAATCTGCCTCGACGAGGACGGCGCGGTGTGGGTGGCGTCACCACTCACCAACGAGGTCATCCGGGTGCGTGAGGGCGGTGAGATAACGGACCGGATCTCGACCGGCGACCGCGGCGCGTACGCGTGCATGCTCGGCGGCGCCGACCGGCGGACCCTGTTCGTCTGCACCAGCGGGACGATGATCCCCGCGGAGACGGTGGTGCAACGCACCGGACGAATCGAGACCGTCAGCGTGGACGTGCCCGGGGCCGGGCTTCCCTGAGGAGGCGTGGACATGGCCGAGTACGCGGCACCGATGCGGGACATCCGCTTCGTCCTCGAGAACATCGTCGACTTGGCCGCGCTCGCGAAGCTGCCCGCGTTCACCCACGCCGATCCGGACACGACGTTCGGCGTCCTCGAGGAGTACAGCCGGTTCATGACCGACCGGATCGCTCCCCTCGACCGTGTCGGTGACACGACCGGTCTTCGGCACGACCCGTCCACCGGGGAGGTCACCACGCCGCCCGGGTTCGCCGACGCGTACAAGCAGTACGTCGACGGCGGCTGGTGCGGCGTGTCGTTCGACCCGGATCAGGGCGGCGGCGGGTTCCCACGAGTCGTCGGCCTCGCCCTCCAGGAGATGCTCACCGCGGCCAACCTCAGCTTCTCGTTGGCTCCGCTCTTGACGCAGGGCGCGATCGACCTCCTCGATCACCACGGGAGTGAGGCGCAGAAGGAGCGCTACCTCCGGCGGCTGGTGTCCGGGGAGTGGACCGGCACCATGAACCTCACGGAACCCGAGGCCGGTTCCGACGTGGGCGCGCTGCGCACGAAAGCAGTCCCGGCCGACGACGGCACCGGCACGTGGCGCATCACCGGGCAGAAGATCTTCATCACGTACGGCGAGCACGACTGGACCGACAACATCGTCCATCTCGTCCTGGCCCGCGTGCCGGACGCCCCACCCGGCTCGAAGGGCATCTCTTGCTTCGTCGTGCCGAAGTACATCGTCGGCGATGACGGTTCGCTGGGCGCCCGCAACCGCGTCACGTGCGTGTCGATCGAGCACAAGCTGGGCATCCACGCCTCGCCGACGTGCGTCCTCTCCTACGAGGATGCGGAGGCCGAGCTGATCGGCGAGGCGAACGCGGGCATGCGCTACATGTTCACGATGATGAACAACGCCCGCCTGTCGGTCGGGCTCCAAGGCTTGGCCGTCGGCGAGCGGGCGTACCAGAAGGCGTTGGCGTTCGCGCAGGAGCGCCACCAGGGACGCGCCCCGGGCGCGCCGCCGGGAGAGTCGAGCGCGATCGTCGAGCACCCGGATGTGCGCCGCATGCTCCTCACGATGAAGGCGTATCTCGACGCGATGCGCGCGCTGATGTACACGAACGCAGAGGCGATCGACCTCGCCCGGCACCACCCCGACGACACCGTACGGGCGCGCAGCGAGGAGCTGATCGAGCTGCTGACGCCGGTGTCGAAGGCATGGTCGACCGATCTCGGCAACGAGATCACGTCGCTCGCCATCCAGGTGTACGGCGGGATGGGGTTCATCGAAGAGACGGGCGTCGCGCAGCACTACCGCGACATCCGGATCGCCGCCATCTACGAAGGCACCAACGGGATCCAGGCGATGGACCTCGTCGGCCGCAAGCTCCCACTGCGCGGCGGGGCGGCGGTGTCCGAGCTCCTCGACCGGATCTCGGCCGTCGACGCCGAGCTGGAAAGCGCCGGGGCCGACCTCGCGAGCGTCCGTACCGCGATGGCCGACGCGGTCGCCGCCTTGCGGGACGCGACCACGTGGCTCATGGAGCACGGCGCCGGCGACCCGGTGGACGCGCTGGCCGGCGCGACGCCGTACCTGCGGATGTTCGGTCTCGTGCTCGGCGGGTGGCTGCACGCCCGCGCCGCGGTGGCGGCCACCCAGCGGCTCGCGACGGGCGACAGCGGCGCGGTCGACGAGGCCTATCTCCGGGGCCGGCTCGTCACTGCGCGGTTCTACGCCGAGCAGCTCCTGCCCCAGGCCCGCGGCCTGCTGGGCGCCGTGACCGCAGGCAAACGCGACCTCTTCGCCATCGACCCCGACCAACTCAGCGCCGTCGGACCACACCCGCCTCGTTCTGGCGATCGGGGCTAGTCGTGGTGACTATTGGATCTCGCCAGAACGTGCCGTTGGTTCGGGCCGGCCTCCGCCGGCGAGGAGGGCGAGGCGTTCGAGGTGGCTGCGGCCGTTGAGGGTGCGGGAGAGGCGATGGTAGGCGTGGTTCGGCGGCAAGTCGGCGACCGGCCGGATCGGCGGATGTTCGACGAGATCGCGGACGTCGTACGCGACCGCGTACAGCTTGAGGCGCGCGACGAGACGGCGATGCGCGAACAACGCCGGATAGTCCTCAGCCAGCCAGTCGGGTACCGCCGCGTAGTCCTCGGCGTGCGCGCGGTGGGCGTAATCGTCGGCGACGTGCAAGTGCGGCAGCGCGCAGAACCGGAGCAGCACGTCGAGGTCGAGGTCCGGCGGGCCGCCCCGCGCCCATTCGAAGTCGAGCATGGCGGTCAGGTCGATGCCGTCGCACAGCAGGTTCTCGAAGGTGAGATCACCGTGGATCAGCGTCGTCGCAGGGAATGGGTCGAGTGTGTCGGCCGTACGCCGCACGAAGTCGATCGCGTCGTCGATGAGCCCCCGGTCGACGTGCGGTCGCGCCAGCAACCTATCGAGCGCGGTGAGTAACGGCGCCGCCGGTGGGCGCCGGTCGGCGTCGAGCAGCTGGGGTGCGCCGCTCGGCGCTTGGAGGTCGGACGGGCAGACCACGCGATGAAGGATGCGCAGCCGCGCCGCGAGTTGGCTGATAGCCCGTCGGCGCTGGGGCTTGGTGAGCTCTGGCCAGATGCGGGCGAGCACGGTCCCCGGCCGCCGGGCGAGGATGAGCCAGTTGCTGCCGAACGTCGTCCCGTGGGCGATGACCTTGGGGTAGCCGATCTCCGGAGGCAGCGAGCGGGCCAGTTCCGCTTCGCGGGACAGCCGCTCGTGCGGCTTGCGACTCATCCGCACGGCGTAGTCCCGCGACAGCCAGACGTCGTTCGTCACGCTGCTCGCCCGGAGCAGCGGTGTCGACGTGTCGAGTCCGGCCGACTCGAGTGCTACCCGAGCCCGCGCGATGGCGAGTCCACCCACATCGGGTCAGATCGGCACGGATCCCCGTGACTTGATCGCATCGACGACTTCGTCGGACAGCGAGGGCCACGCCTCGACGGCCCATGGACCGAAGTCGCGGTTGGTCAGCACGATGCAGGCCACCCGCACCGAGGGGTCGACCCAGAGGAAGGTCCCAGTCCCGCCGAAGTGCCCGAACGTCGCCGACGAGTTGCCAGTACCCGTCCAGTGGGGCGACTTGTGGTCGCGCAGCTCGAAGCCGAGGCCCCAGTCGTTGGGGTCCTGAGGACCGATGCCCGGCAGCCGGCCGGCGAGCCCCGGGAAGGCGACCTCCACCGCGGACGCCAACGTCGTGTCGCTGACGAGCGTCGGGCGCAGCAGCTCGGCGGCGAAGCGCGTCATGTCCTCGATCGTCGACGTCAGGCTCGTCGCCGGCGAGCCGTCCAGCGTCGAGTCGCCCATGGCCAGCGGGTCGAGCACGGCCTCCTGCAGGTACGTCGCGAACGCGAGACCAGTCCGTTGCTCCACCAAGGCCGCGGCCTGCTCGATGCCGACGTTCGAGTAGATCCTCCGCGTCGCGGGCCGCGCGATCACGACGGCTTGGTCGAAGGCCAAGCCCGACGCATGCGCCAGGAGGTGGCGCAACGTCGCGCCGGGCGGTCCAGCAGGACCGTCCAGATCGACGGAGCCTTCTTCGACGGCGACGAGGATCGCCATCGTCGTGACCAGCTTGGTCACCGAGGCCAATCCGAAACGCTCACGCCCCGGCCCAACTGTGCCGAGCACCGAGCCGGGTTCCCCGACGACGGCCGCGGCCGCGCGGTCCACATCCCAGCTGGTGATGACGTCGAGGACGCCCATCGGGGGGACCGTAGTGTGATCGGGTTCACCCTCGCGGGCCCCGGATCGTCTACGTTCACCCGGATGCACGAGCGGCCTTGGGGCGTCGTCGCGCTCCTCGTCGTCCTCTTGGCGGTCGTCGCCGGCGGCGCGCCGGTCGCGGCGCAGAACGCGCCACCCGACCCCGCTGGCCCGGCGCCGGCCGCGGTCACCGCCCCCGGGCCGTCCCAACCACCGAAGGCGTGGTTGCTCGTCGACGCCGACACCGGTGCGGTCCTCAACGGAGCCAACCAGCACGACCTGCGGTCGCCCGCGAGCACTATCAAGCTCCTCACCGCGCTCATCGCCGCCCAACGCCTCCCGGCCAACGACCCGGTGCCGATCAGCGCGCTGGCCGAGAGCAAGCCCGCCCGCAAGATCAACGTGAAGGCGGGGCAGGTGTGGGACTTGGAGGATCTGCTCCACTCGATGCTCCTGGTGTCGGCGAACGACGCCGCGTACGCGGTCGCGGAGCGCGTCGGCCGAGGATCGCTCGACGAGTGGGTCGCGGTCGCGCAGGCCACCGCGACGCGCCTCGGCGCGGTCGACCATCCCGCGCTGAACGATCCCGCCGGCCTCGACGACACCACGTTCTCGAACAAGGGCGGCGACCGCATCAGCGCGTACGACATGGCGATCGTCGCTCGGGCGGTTCTCGACGATCCCGCTCTCATGGGGATCATCCAGACCCCGCACTACGAGTTCGTCGGCGGCGACCTCGTCGCCCACACTCTCAACAATCACGACACGTTCCTCAGGCTCTACGACGGCGCCACCGGCATGAAGACGGGCACGACCGATCTCGCCGGTCGCTGATGCTCGTCGTCGAGTACGACGCTCCTAACATCTACGTCTCGGCGGGGGAGCTGCTCGACCAGGGCTTCGCGACACCCGTCGCGGCCGAGCAGGGGCTGGCGCACCTGCCCGACCTCGTGCCGGACGCCGCGATCGACCTACCCGCCGTGGCGGTCGCTCCGCCCGCGTCCGCTGAGACGGGCGTGCAGGAGACGACCGGCGCCGGCGGCGGCGTCGACCTCAATTCGGCGCCCATCGCTGCCGTCGTGTTCGCGGTCGGGTGCGCTCCGCTTCTGGTCTTGCTCCGGCGGCGCTCGGTCCTTCGCGCCGGCGCCGCCGCCCGCCCGGTGCCCGTCGACGACGTTGCCTACGACGACCGCCGCGAGGTCGGCGTCGGCTAGCCGGCAGACGTGAGGTGGCGTTCTGTCCGCACCGTTCTGTCGGCAGTTGGCGCCTCATAGAGGCAGTAACTGCCGACAGAAGGGGTGGGAGACGTCAGGCCCCGTCCCAGATCATGCGGTTGGGGATGGCGTCGCCCAGCAGGACGTCGGCCGGATTGCGCTTGTCGATGTGGCCGATGAGGCCCGTGTAGACGCTGTAGCCCACGAGCTCGCGCAGGCGGGGCGCGAACCCCCGGGCGATGTCGACCGGGATGCCGAGCTGCTGGTTCTCCTGCTGGCGGATGTAGCCGGCGCAATAGTTCATGGCGATGCCGACGCGGCGTTCCTGCGTGGCGTTGGCCCCGCCGCCGTGCCAGAGGCTGCCGTGCCAGATCAGCACGCTGCCCTTCGACATCTCCGCGGGCACGCTGTCGTAGTGCTGGCCGTAGTTCGGACTGTGGTCGCGCGTGTGCGACCCGGGGATCAGTCGGGTGGCGCCGTTGGCTTCGGTGAAGTCGGTGAGCGCCCACATGCTGTTGCACACCGTCGGCGGGTGCGGCTTGGGGATGGGGATGAGCTGATCGTCGGCATGGATCGGCTGCGCACTCTCGCCCCCGCAGATCGCGATCGACGACAGCGACGACACAAGGCAGCCCGAGTCGAGGACCCCTTCGACGATCGGCAGCACGCTCGGGTGCACGGGCACGCGCTCGTAGAGCGGCCCGTGGACGAGGAGGTTGTAGATGCGGACCGTGCGCTCGCCCTCGAAGCTGTTCGTCGCAGGGACGATGCCGAGCTCGCGCTCGAGCCGTAGGAGATCCTCGTTGAGCGCGTCGATGAGGTCGGGCTCGATTGCGTCGGGGACGATCGTGTAGCCCTGCTCCTCGATGCGGGCGAGGTGCTCGCGGACGTCGATGGTCGTGATCGGCATGAGGTTGCATGTTAGGAGTGAGGTGTGGGCGCGACCGAGTTCACCGCCTTCGAGGCGGCCGTGGCGGCCGTCCTGCGTCGCCTGAGGTCCGGCGACGTGGTGACCTACGGCGACGTCGCCGCCGAGGCCGGGTACCCCGGGCGGGCTCGGGCCGTCGGGTCGTTCCTCGCCAACCACGGCGACGGCTACCCCTGGTGGCGGGTCGTCACATCGACGGGCCGTCTCGTCCCGGGCCACGAAGCCGAGCACGCCCGCCGTCTGCGGGCGGAGGGTGTCGAGGTGGCCGAAAAGGGCGTCGCCCCGCAATACTGACCACCACGTCGACCAAGGGGGCCTTGTGACGCTTTACGACATCCCGATCCACCGCCTCGACGGCAGCGAGTCGAGTCTCGGCGAGTTCAAGGGCAAGGCCGCGCTCATCGTGAACGTCGCGTCCAAGTGCGGCCTCACACCCCAGTACGAGGGGCTCGAGAAGATCCACGAGCGGTACGCCGACCGCGGTTTCACGGTGCTCGGGTTCCCCTGCAACCAGTTCCTGGGCCAGGAGCCGGGCTCGCCGGACGACATCGCCACCTTCTGCAGCACCACCTACGGCGTCACGTTCCCGCTGTTCGAGAAGATCGAGGTCAACGGCGACGACAAGCATCCGATCTACGAAGAGCTCGAGAAGGTCGCCGACGCCGGCGGCCACACGGGAGACATCCGGTGGAACTTCGAGAAGTTCGTGCTGTCGCCCGACGGCGAGATCGTCGCTCGCTTCAACCCGACGGTCGAGCCTGAGGCACCGGAGCTGATCGAGACCATCGAGAAGGTGCTCCCCTCGTAAGCGGTATCCCACGCCGGTTCCTGCTCGACGTCCGGCCGCTCCGGGAGTCCCGCGAGTACCGGCTGCTCTACAGCGGACAGCTGGTCTCGTTCTTCGGGCGCCAGCTGACGGTCGTCGCCTCTGCGTTCCAGGTCTTCCTGCTGACGCGGTCGTCGTTGCTCGTCGGGCTCCTCAGCCTCGCTCAGCTCGGACCGCTCATCGGGTTCTCGTTCGTCGGCGGCGCGCTGGCCGACGCGGTCGACCGTCGCAAGCTGCTTCTCGGGACGCAACTCCTGCTGGCCGCCACGAGCGTGGGCTTGGCCGTGAACGCGGCGCGCTCGCATCCGTCCGTGTGGCCGATCTTCGTCCTCACGGCGGCCTCGGCGGGCTTCTCCGCGATCGACGCGCCCACCCGTAGTGCCGCGGTGCCGACGCTGGTTCGCCGGGATCAGGTGCCGGCTGCGGCCGCCCTGGCCCAGACCCAGATCCAGATCGGCGTCGTACTGGGTCCTGCTGTGGCCGGCCTCGTCATCGGACGGGTCAGCCTGAGCGCCGCCTACTGGATCGATGTCGTGACCTTCGCCGCCGCGGTCGTGACGCTCCTCGCCATGGCGCCGATGGTGCCCGAGGGCGGCGGCACGCGCGCCGGCCTGACCTCGGTGCGCGAAGGGCTCCGAGAGCTTCGGGCCCAGCCCGCAGTGCAAGGCATCTTCCTCGTGGACATCAATGCGATGTTCTTCGGGATGCCGCGGGCGCTGTTCCCGCAACTCGGCACCGAACTGTTCAACGGGGGCGCCGGGACGGTCGGTCTGCTGTATGCCGCGCCCGGGTTCGGCGCTCTGGTCGGGGCGCTCACCACCGGGTGGGTCTCCGGCGTGCGCCGCCCCGGGCGGGCCGTTCTCGTGGCCGTCGTGGTTTGGGGACTGGCCATCACGGGTTTCGGAGCTGTGACCTGGCTGCCGGTCGGGCTCGCGCTCTTGGCCGTCGCCGGCTGGGCCGACGTGTTGTCGGCTGTCTTCCGCGGGACGATCCTGCAACTCCAGATACCCGACCGGCTCCGCGGCCGCCTGTCGGCGATCAACATCGCCGTCGTCACCGGCGGCCCCCGGCTCGGTGACGCCGAGGCCGGCACCGTCGCCGCCGCCACCACCCCGCGCATCTCGGTCATCTCCGGCGGCCTGGCGTGCGTGGCGGGGGTGGCCGTGCTCGCCCGCCTCATTCCGGAACTGGCGAAATGGCGCCCCCCGCCGATTCGCCCGGTGCCCGACCCGGCCCGGTAACCTGGGGGAACTGTGACGATGCCCGGCGGGCGTCGTCCCTGAGCGATCCTCGATCGCTCGCCCTTTTGCAATGACCACCACGTTCGCCGCGCTCGGCCTTTCCCAGGCTCTCGTCGACGCCCTCGACGCCGAGGGTGTCACCAAGCCGTTCCCGATCCAGGCCCTCACGATCCCCGATGCCCTCGCCGGGCGCGACGTTTGCGGCAAGGCGAAGACCGGATCGGGCAAGACCCTGGCCTTCGGCCTGCCGCTGCTCGCGCACACGGGCGTTGCCGCGGCCGGCCGACCCCTGGCCCTCGTGCTCGTCCCCACCCGCGAGCTCGCCCTCCAGGTGCACGACGTGCTCGAACCGCTGGGCAAGGTCAAAGGCGTGCGCGTCGTGGCGGTGTACGGCGGCGCACCCCTGGAACGCCAGGTCACCCTGCTGCGCGAGGGTGCCGAGATCGTCGTCGCCACACCCGGACGCCTCATCGACCTGCTCGAGCGGGCGTCGGTGTCCCTCGATGCCGTCGAGCGGGTCGTGGTCGACGAGGCCGACCGCATGGCCGACATGGGGTTCCTGCCCCAGGTCGAGTGGCTGCTGCGGCGCACACCGGGACGCCAGCAGACCCTGCTGTTCTCGGCCACGCTCGACGGCGCGGTCGACACGTTGATCAAGCGGTATCAGAAGGACCCCGTGCATCACGAGGTGGTGTCCGAGACCATGATGGTCGACGAGATGGAGCACCGGTTCCTGCTCGTCCACCAGATGGACAAGGTCAAGGTGGCCGCCGCCATCGGCCGCAACGCCACCCGGACGCTCATCTTCGTGCGCACCAAGCGGGGCGCCGACCGCCTCGCGACGGACCTGCGGGACGAGGATGTCCGGGCCAAGGCGATCCACGGCGACCTCCGCCAGCGCGAGCGTGAGCGTGCGCTGGCCGACTTCATGGCCGGGCGGCTGCCGGTCCTCGTGGCCACCGACGTCGCCGCCCGCGGCATCCATGTCGACGAGATCGACGTGGTCGTCCACTTCGACCCGCCGGAGGACCACAAGGGCTATCTCCACCGGTCGGGCCGGACGGCTCGAGCCGGCGAGTCCGGGGTCGTCGTGACGCTCGTGCTGTGGAACCAGGAGCTCGAGATCAAGCGGATCAAGACCCGGCTCGGTTTGACCCAGCCCTTGGTCGAGGTGTTCTCGAACGACCCCCGCCTCGCCGACCTCGCGGCCTGGGACCCCCAAGCATCCTTCTCGACGCAATAGCCCGTCGCTTCGCCGGGCTATTGCGTCCACTTGGTCGGTCCGGGCAGGCTGTCAGGCCCTTCGCCGAATCCTCAACACGGCCCTTTGCGTGAGAAGCGGCGCGGTAAGGTCGGCCGCCGTGGGTGGGACGACGATGACAGCCCGGCCCGCCGCCGCGCGGGCGGTCTGGATCCACCGCCCCGCGGTCGACATCGCGGTCGCGCTGTGTTGGGTCCCGTTCGCGGTCGTCGGCCACTACTTGGAAGCGTCACCTCAGCGCCTCGGGGACTTCGTCGGAGCCGTCTTCCTGTTGTCGTTCGCCCACCAGCCCCTCACGCTGCCGCTCGTGTACGGCGACCCCGGCCAGTTCGCGTTGCGCCGCCGGCTGTTCACGTGGAGCCCGATCGTCTTCGGGGTGGCGATCCTGGCCGGGATGAGCGTCAGCCTTGCGGTCGTCGCGGTGGTGGCCGGACTGTGGAACGCCGAGCACACGCTCATGCAGCGCTATGGCATCACCCGCATCTACGGTCGCAAGGTTGGCGACGACGACGGCCGCCTCGAGAAGGCGATGCTGCTCTCGTGGCTCGTGCTCGCGCTGGTGTGGGCCGCCGCCGATGCCGCCACTCCTGACCGTGTGCGCCGCGTACCGCTCGGTCGGGTCAACAGCAGCGGGCTGAACCTCCTCGCGGACCTGCGGCCCGTGGCCGCGGTCCTCGTCGTCCCCGCGGTGGTTGTCGCGGTCGGGTTGGCGGTCGCGTGGTTCTGCGGCGAGCGGCTGCGGGCCGGAGCCGCGAACCGGGCCAAGCACCTCTACGTCCTGTCGACCGCGGTGCTCTTCGTCGCCATCCTCGTCGATCCGGTCGCCGGTTTCCTCGGCTACGTCGGCGCCCACGCCGTCGAGTACTTCGTGATCGTCAACCGGGCCCTCGGGTCGCGGTACGCCGACGGCAGCGGCGGGCCGCTCGGCGCGGTCGTGCGCTCTCCGGGGGGCCGCCGCCGATTCATGGCCGCGTACGCGGCAGCCGTGGGACTGCTCGCGTTCGCGCTGCTGCGGTTCGGCAGCAACGAGCTCTACGGCTTCACCGTGCTGTTCCTCGGCGGCCTGCACGTCTTCTACGACGGGTTCATCTGGAAGCTGCGCCGGCCGGCGGTCGCCCGCGGCTTCGCGTTGGCGCCGGCGGCCACCTGACCGCGCGCTGGCTGCGAGCGGTCCAGCACGCGTCCGCCGGCGCGGCGCCGGCGACCGTCGCCGCCGCGGTGGCCACACAGGTCGCCGGCGGCGAGCTCCCACCGGGGCTGCGCCTCGCGACCCACCGGGCGGCCTTCGACCTCCCGCCCCTGCCCGACGGCAGCGGCCCGGAACTGATCGGGCAGGTGTACGAAGCTGCGCTGGACGCCGGGGCCCGGCGAACCAGCGGCGTCCACTACACCCCGCCGAGCGTCGCCCGCCGCCTCGTGTCCATCGCCCTCGCCGATCGTCCCGGGGTGGCGACGGTGTGCGATCCCACGGTCGGGGGCGGGGCCTTCCTCCTCGCCGCGGCCGAGCAGCTCGCCGATCGCGTCGGCGATCGGCGCGCCGTGGCCGAGTGCCTGCTCTGGGGCGCGGACGTCGATCCCGGTGCGGTCGCGGTCGCCGAGGCGACGATCGCGCTCTGGGCGGGCGGCGACGCCGACCTTGCCGCGCTTCGCGACCACATCGTCGCCGCCGACGTGCTCGTAGGGGGCGTCGACGGTTGGCCCGGCGGGTTCGATGCGGTCGTCGGCAACCCGCCGTTCCTCGGCCAGCTGGCGCGGGCGACGGCGCGCGATCATGTCGCGGCCGCGCGGGCGCGCGCCCGGTTCGGTGACGCGGCCCACGGCTACACGGACACCGCGGGCCTCTTCCTCCTGGCCGCGCTCGACCTTGCGGCCGACGGCGGGACCGTGTGTCTGATCCAACCAGCGTCGCTGCTCGCCACTCGCGACAGCGCGACGCTCCGACGGGCGGTGGAGGCCCGGGCCGCCGTGACCGGCTTGTGGTTAGCCGGGGAGCGAGTCTTTGCCGCGCAGGTCCGCGTGTGTGCGCCCGTCCTCGTCCGCGGCCGCGCCGCGCGGCGCGAGGTGCGGCGGTGGGCCGGCGCCGCGGTCGCCGAACGCGAGCCGATCGCTGTCGCAACGAGCGATACCTGGGCGCCGATGGCCTACGGCTTGACGAGCGCGGCCCCCTCGACCGCCGGGCCCGTCGCCGGTGACGGCGCCCGCCTTGGCGATCTCTGCGATGCCACCGCTGGCTTCCGCGACGAGTACTACGGGCTCGTGCCCCATGTCGCCGACGGGGGCGACGGCGCGCCCCTCGTCACCGCGGGCCTGGTCGATCCGGGCGTGTGCCACTGGGGCCGGCGGCCGTCTCGCTTCGCGGGCCGGGCGTTCGCTCGGCCGACCGTCGACGTCGGCGGGCTCCCGCCCGACGGCCGGGCGGCCCGTTGGGTCGCCGCGAACGGCGCGCCGAAGATCGTGGTGGCCACCCAGACCCGGGTGATCGAAGCGGCCGTCGACCGGCACGGTCGCTGGGTCGCGTCGGTACCGACCATCGCTGTCGGCGCCGACGAGGCTGAGCTGTGGCGGATCCTCGCCGTGTTGCTCGCACCACCCGTGAGCGCGTGGGCCATGGAGCATTTCGCCGGGACCGCGCTCAGCAGTGACGCCGTGAAGCTGTCGGCCCGCCAGGTGCTCGAGATCCCCCTCCCGACCGACCGCACCGCATGGGACACGGCCGCCGACGTTCTCGAGCACGCGGTGACGCCGGCCGGTGAGGTCGGTGACGAGGCGGCTTGGCGTTCCGCGCTCGTCGAGTTCGGCGGGGTGATGACCCGCGCCTACGTAGACGGCGATCCCGACCAGTACGTGAGTTGGTGGGCAGCGAGACTCCCGTCGTGGCAACGTTCACGCCGGCGAACGGCCTGACCCACCGCTTGAGACCGAGAGGAGCGACCGGATGATGGATCGGGAGACCGCAGAGCGCATCGCGCAGCAGTGGCTCGACGCGTGGAACAGCCACGACGTCGACGCGGTTGTGGCCCACTTCGCCGACGACGTCGTGGTCACCTCGCCGGTGGCCGCCGCCCTCGGCGTGGCGCCTGAAGGCAAGGTCCGCGGGCGTGAAGCGGTGCGTGACTACTACAAGCAGGGTCTCGCCGCGAACCCCGCGCTGCACTTCGAGCTGGAAACGGTGCTGGCCGGTGTCGACGGTCTCACGGTCCTGTACCACAACACGCGGGGCCAGCAGGTGGGCGAGATCATGGTGATCGACGGCGAGACGATCCACCGGGTGATGGTCCACTATGGCCCGGCCGACCGCCGCCGCCGCACCGCGGGATGACCCCGTCGATGAACTGGACCTTCGCCGATGTGTACGAGGCCGTGGCCGGGGCGCTGCCGGATGCGCCAGCCCAGATCCAGGGCGACCGCATCATCACGTGGCGTGACTTCGATCGCCGGGCCAACGCCCTCGCCGCCGACCTGCTCGATGCCGTGTCCGGCGAGCAGGCCAAGGTCGCGGCGTACACCTACAACTGTCCTGAGTACCTCGAGACCTACCTTGCGGCGTTCAAGGCCGGGCTCGTCCCCGTGAACACCAACTACCGCTATGGCCCCGACGAGCTGACGTACCTGTTCGACAACGCCGACGCGGAAGCGGTCATCTTCCACGCCTCGTTCACGCCCGTCATCGAGAAGATCCGTGACCGCCTGCCCGGGGTCCGGCGGTGGTACGTCGTCGCCGACGGCAGCGACGAGCCGGACTGGGCCGTACCGTACGAGTCGGTGGTCGCCGACGGCGCCGATCGCACGATCGCACCATGGGGCCGTTCGAGTGACCACATCCTGATGCTGTACACGGGCGGGACGACCGGCATGCCGAAGGGCGTGATGTGGCCGCAGTCCGACCTGTGGGATGTGCTCGGATCGGGCGGGAACGCGGTGCTTGGCATCCCGGCGCCCAAGGACCTCGACGACCTCGCAGCCACCGTCAGACCCGGGGTCGTGACGATGCCGTGCTGCCCGCTCATGCACGGCACCGGCCAGCTCATGGCGCTCGTCACGATGGCGGTCGGCGGCACCGTGTGCATGCTGGTGAACCGCCACTTCGATGCCGACGAGCTGTGGCGCACCGCGCAGGACCGCAAGGTCTCGGTGGCGGTGATCGTCGGGGACGCGTTTGCGCGGCCCATGCTCGTCGCCCTCGACGCGGCCGAGGCCGCCGGCGTCACCTACGACCTTTCGGATCTCAAGGTCATCATCTCGTCGGGCGTGATGTGGAGCCATGACGTGAAGCAGGGTCTGTCCCGTCACGTGCCCGGCGCGTTGCTCGTCGATTCGTACGGGTCGTCCGAGGCCGTCGGTCTGGGCGCATCCGTCTCGACCGCCGGCTCCGCCGCCGAGACGGCGAAGTTCCAACTGGGCGAGCGTGTCCATGTCTTCACGGAGGACGGGCGCCGGGTCGAACCCGGGTCGGACGACACCGGCTTCGTCGCCATCAGCGGTCCCCTGCCGGTCGGCTATTACAAGGACGAGGAGAAGACGGCGCGCACCTTCCGCACGATCGAGGGCGTCCGCTACTCCGTGCCCGGGGACTACGCCACGGTGGATGCCGACGGCACCCTCCACCTTCTGGGCCGCGGGTCGGTGTGCATCAACACGGGCGGCGAGAAGGTCTTCCCCGAAGAGGTCGAGGAGGTCCTCAAGCAGCACCCGGCCGTGCTCGACGCCGTGTGCGTCGGCGTCCCCGACGATCGCTTCGGCGAGGCCATCTCCGCCGTCGTCGAGGCCCGTGACCCGGGCGAGGGGGTCGACGCGACCGACGTCATCGCGTTCGTGAAGGAGCACTTGGCGTCGTACAAGGCACCCCGGACGGTCGTCGTCGTGGACACCATCGGCCGCAGCCCCGCCGGCAAGGTCGACTACGCCGGCGTCCGCCAAGTCGCCCGGGACCGCCTGGGCGTTTGACTGCCGACAACTCGGCGTTCTGTGGGCAGTTTGCGGTCCAGACGGCTTGAGATTGCCCACAGAACGGGAATGGCGGCGGGCGGTTGGCCGGCGCCCCGTACGCTTTCATCCCACATGGACGGTGGACCCACCCGCAGGGCGCATCCCTCGACGCTGCCGGTCACCGGCGCGTGGCGGACGGGCGATCCCATCGGCGACCGAGCGTTCCTTCGTTTCCCGCGCCCGTTCGCGCTCGAAGGCGGAGGCTTCCTCCCGCCCATCACGCTGGCCTACGAGACGTGGGGCGAGCTGGACGCGGCCGGAACGAACGCGGTCCTCGTGTGCCACGCACTCACGGGCGACAGCCACGCAGCGGGGCCCATCGGCCCCGGTCACCCGACGGCGGGATGGTGGGATCCGGTGATCGGGCCGGGCCGGGCGCTCGACACGGATCGCCTCTTCGTCGTGTGCGCCAACGTCGTCGGCGGCTGCCAGGGCACCACCGGCCCGGCCTCGCCCCATCCGTCGGACGGGGAACCGTACGGATCGCGGTTTCCGGTCGTGTCCGTCCGCGACATGGTCCGATCCCAAGCGGTGCTCGCCGATCATCTCGGGGTGACCGCGTGGCTCTCCGTAATCGGCGGGTCGATGGGCGGCATGCAGGTCCTCGAGTGGGGTGTGATGTTCCCCGACCGGGTCCGCTCGCTGATCCCGATCGCCACGACCGGCGCGGCGTCCGCCCAGCAGATCGCGTACGGCACGGTGGGGCGCAAGGCCATCGCCCTCGACCCGAAGTGGCGGGGCGGCGACTACTACGGCGCGGCCGCGGGTGACGGGCCGCACGAGGGTCTCGCCATCGCCCGCGCCCTCGCGCAGATCACGTACCGGAGCGACGACGTGTTCACCGACCGTTTCGGCCGGGAGCCGGTCGAGAGCCTGGACGGCTTCTCGATGTGGCAGCGGTTCGAGGTCGAGCGATACCTCGAGTACCACGGCGACAAGCTGGTGCGCCGGTTCGACGCCAACACGTACCTGCTGCTCTCGAAGGCCATGGACCTGCACGACATCGGTCGGGGGCGGGGCGGCGTCGACACGGCATTGCGCCGGGTCGACGCGCCGACGCTGGTGATGGGGATCAACTCCGACACCCTCTACTGGCCGCCGCAGCAACTGCGCCTCGTCGAGGCCCTGCGGGCCTACGGCGTCCGCGCCGACTACGCCGTGATCGACAGCCCCCACGGGCACGACGCCTTCCTGCTCGAGTTCGGGCAGGTGGGTGACGCCGTGGCCGAGTTCCTCACCACCGTGGAGAAGCAGGATGCCTGAACGCGAGCCCGACTCCCCCGACGCCCTCCACCAGGAGACGCTCGCCATCCGGGCCGGCCGTCGCCACAACGAGACGTCGCTCGCTCCCGTGCTGTGGCCGTCCACCACGTACGTCACGCCGTCCGTCGACGAGGCGCTGAGGATGGCGACGCAAGCGCGGCCTCCGAAGTTCTACAGCCGCAACGGGAGCCCGACCGTCCAGGAGTTCGAGGACGCGATGGCCGCGATCGAGGGGGGCGAGGCCGCGCTCGCCTTCGGCTCGGGCATGGGCGCGATCAGCTCGGTCGTCCTCGCCCTCTGCTCCAGCGGTGACCACATCGTCGCCCAACGGCAGACATTCTCGGTCACGTCGTCGCTGTTCACGATGGTGTGCCCCCGGCTCGGGATCGACGTCACCTTCGTGGACGGCACGGACGCGGGAGCGATCGCTGAGGCGGTGCGGCCGGGAAAGACGATGCTCGTCTACCTCGAGACGCCGGCGAACCCCGGTCTCGACCTGGTCGACCTCGACGCCGCCGGCGCGATAACGGGACCGTTTACCGTCGTCGACTCGACCTTCGCGACGCCCATCGTCCAGCAGCCGCTCGAGCACGGCATCGACCTCGTGATCCACGCCGCGACCAAGGGCATCGCCGGCCACAACGACGCGATGATCGGCGCGGTCGTCGGCGCCCGTGACCTGATCGACACGGTCTGGGGTTACCACCTCATCCACGGCGCCGTGGCCTCCCCCTTCGACGCATGGAACGCGCTGCGCGGCATCCGCACGCTCTCGGTGCGAGTCCGTCAGCAGAGCGCCACCGCGCAACGACTGGCCGAGTTCCTCGAGGACCACCCGGCCGTCGCCCGCGTCGTCTACCCGGGGCTCGACTCGCACCCGCAGCGCGATGTCGCCAAACGCCAGATGCGCAGCGGCGGCTCGGTCCTCACGTTCGAGTTGGCGGGCGGGCTCGACGCGGGACGGCGCTTCGTGGAGGCCTGCCGCATCGCCCAACCGGCGCCGTCCCTCGGCGGGCCCGAGACGTTGGTGACCCACCCGCCGACCATGACCGCCGCGACGCTCACCGCTGAGGAGCGGGCGTCGATGGGGATCACCGACGGCATGATCCGGGTGTCGGTCGGTCTCGAGCACCCCGACGACGTGGTCGCCGACTTCGGTCACGCGCTCGGATGACGCGCCACATCGCGTTCACCTATGTCGACGTCTTCACCGCTCGGCCGCTCGCAGGGAACCAGCTCGCGGTGTGCACCGACGCAGCCGCCGTTCCCGACGCCATGCTCCAGGCGCTGGCCCGCGAGATCGGGTTCTCCGAGACGGTCTTCGTGTACGAGGGCGCCGACGGGACCGACGCCCGAGTGCGGATCTTCACACCGGTACAGGAGCTCCGTTTCGCCGGCCACCCGGTGCTGGGCACGGCCTACGTGCTGGCCCAGCGGCACGGCGTCGACCGCATCGTGCTCGGCACCAAGGCCGGTGCGATACTCGTCGAGTTCGACGCCGCCCGGCGAGGGCGGATGACGCAGCCGATCCCGTCGGTCGCCGCGTTGCCCGCAGATGACGTAGCCGCCATGTGCACGGCGCTCGGGATCGAACGCAGCGAACAGCCGGTCGAGGTCTACGACAACGGCTTGGAGCACGCGTACTTCGTGCTGCCGGACCAAGGAGCCGTCGCTGCCTTGCGGCCCGACCTCACCGCCCTCGCGGCCATCGCCGGCCTTATGGGGACGAACTGCGCCGCCGGCGCCGGCACGAATTGGAAGACCCGCATGTTCATCCCCGATGCTGGCGTCGGCGAGGACCCGGCGACGGGGTCGGCTGCCGGCCCGCTCGCCGTCCACCTGGCCCGCCACGATCTCGTGCCATGGGGCGAGGAGATCACGATCAGCCAGGGCGCCGAGCTGAACCGCCCGTCGACCCTTTACGCCGTGGCCCACGGGCGCGGCGGCCAGGTCGAGCGAGTCGAAGTGGCAGGCGACGCGGTGATCGTCGCCGAGACCACGTTCACCCTCCCGTGAACGGTCCGGGGGCGCCGTTTCCGCTCAACGCGCCGGCGCGACGAGCCGATCGATAGATGAACCTGGCGTCGTGGCGAGCCGCGTTGTGGGCGGTGCTCGGCCTGTCGTTCCTCTACACGGCGTCGGCGGGATGGGATGCCGCGCTGCTGGCGCTGACTCCGTTTCTCCTGTTCGCCGCGATCACCGTCGCTCACGAACTCGGGCACTTCACGGCGGCCCACCTCGTCGGCCACACAGTCTTCGAGGTCGCCGTCGGCATGGGTCCGGTCGTCGTCGACCGGACTTCGGGCCCCACCCACTACGTCCTGCGGCTCCTGCCGATCGGCGGCGCCGTCGCCAGCTCGTCCACCGACACCTCCGGATATCGGGCCAAGCGGTTCACGATCGTGGCCGCTGGTCCCCTCGTGAACGCGCTGATCTTCGGTAGCGGGATCGTGCTGCACACGCGGTCCGGCGGCGTCTGGCACGAGTTGGCGTTCCTCAACGGCCTGGTGTTGCTCGAAAACCTGGTGCCGTACCGGGTCCGCACACCGTACGGCAAGCAGGCGACCGACGGGCTCGCCCTCCTGCGTCTCCTCCGCAGCAACTCCGACGCGGGCGCCGACGAGGCGGCGGCGCTCGCGTGGATGATGCAAGCCGAGCGGGCCCGGGCCGCAGGGGATCCGGACGGTGCCCGCCACCTGATCGACCAAGGGCTGGCCCGCTACCCGCACAGCCGCCCGGTCCGGAGCTGGCTCGGGACCGACCTCATCATGCGGGGCGACTACGCCGAGGCGCGGGCCTGCTATCTCGCGCTCCTCGACGAAGCGGATCTCGAACCTGCCCAGGACGCCGTCTATCGCAACAACCTCGCGTGGGCCGACCTCATGGTCGGCGATCCCGGACTCCTCCCTGAGGCCGTCCAACAGTCCGGTTTGGCGCTGGACGCCCTTCCGAAGGTCGACTCGATCCGGGGGACCCGCGGCTACGCGCTGATCGAGTCGGGTGCGGTCGCCGACGGTCTGGCCTTGAGCCGGTGGGCGACGGCGCGCCACCGCGATCCCCGGGCCAAAGCGCTCACCGCCTGCGTCTGTGCGATCGGCCACGCCCGCCAGTGGCAGCACGACGAGGCCCGTCGGTACCTGGGGATGGCCGCCGAGCTCGACCCCACGTGCCGGCTGCTCGACCGGGCCCGGGCCGAGGTCGCCCAGCGTGACGCCACCCGGGTGCCGGGAGCCCCGCGCGCCGATACGTGATCGGCGCTTGCGCAGCCGCGCCGTCGGCCAGTCCCGCGCGGGCGGCCGCCGCGTCGTTGTCGCCGAACGTGTATCGACCGGCCACGGCGTGCGACTATGACAGTCGCGTCGGCCGACGAAGGGGGATTCGGCATGGACTTGGTGTTGCGGGGAGGCAAACTCGTCGACGGCACGGGGGCGCCGGCACGCGCGGCGGACGTCGGCGTGGCCGGCGGCCGGATCGCAGTGGTCGGGGAGGTGGCGGCGGACGGCGCGGAGGAGATCGACCTCGACGGCTTGGTGCTGGCCCCCGGGTTCGTCGACATCCACACCCACTACGACGCCCAGATCACGTGGGACCCCGACCTGACCCCATCGTGCTGGCACGGGGTCACTACGGTCGTCATGGGCAACTGCGGCTTCGGCATCGCGCCCACCCGGCCCGAGCATCGCGCCGTGATCGCGCGGACGCTGGAGAACGTCGAGGGCATGTCGGTCGACGCGCTCGAGGCCGGTATCGACTGGACCTTCGAGACGTTCCCCGAGTACCTCGACGCCGTCGACGCCATCGAGAAGCGCCTCAACGTCGGCGCGCTCATCGGTCACACGCCCCTGCGCCTCTACGTGCTCGGCGACGAAGCCACCGAACGGGCCGCCACCGATGCCGAAATCGAGCGGATGAAGGTGATCGTCCGCGAGGCCATCGATGCCGGCGCGATGGGCTTCGCGACGTCGAAGTCGCCGACCCACTCCGGCGACGGCGGCAAGCCGGTGCCGAGCCGTCTGGCCGAGGTCGACGAGATCGGGCGCATCGCGGCCGCCCTCGCCGAAGCCGGCCGCGGCGTGGTGCAGGCCACGCCCGGATCCGGGTTCTTCACCGACCAGTTCTCCGAGTTGGCGCAGCGACTCGGCCGTCCCGTGACGTGGACGGCGTTGCTCACCGGCATGTTCGGGATGGGCAAGGGCGTCGCCCTGAACCTACTCGAGAAGCAGATGGCGTCGGGCGGCGAGGTGTGGCCGCAGATCGCGTGCCGGCCGTTGGTGATGCAGGTCAACCTGGCTGACCCGTTCCCGTTCGCCATGCTGCCGGCGTTCAAGGAGATCCTCGCCGTTGCCCGCCCCGACCGGGCCGACCTCTACGCCGACCCCGCCTGGCGGGAGCGCGCCCGCGTCGACGTCGCGAAGCGGTGGGAGCACCTGTGGCCGAAGACGACCGTGCAGGAGACGGTCAAGCACGCCGAGCTGCGGGACGGGCCGAGCTTGGCGGAGCTGGCCGCGCAGCGGGGCACGGATCCGCTCGACGTGCTCCTCGACCTCAGCCTCGACGAGAATCTCCAGACCCGCTTCCGTGTCGTGCTCGCCAACGACGACGCCGAGGAGTTGGCCACGCTCTTGCGCGACGACCGCGCCGTGCTCGGGCTCTCCGACGCCGGCGCTCACGCCAGCCAGTTGTGCGACGCCAACTTCTCCACCCACCTGCTCGGCCACTGGGTTCGAGAGACGGGCGTCCTGACGTTGGAGCAGGCGGTGCACCGCCTCACCGGTCACGCGGCCAACGTCTTCCGGCTGGAGGATCGCGGCGTGCTCCGCACCGGCGCGTGGGCCGACCTCGTCGCCTTCGACGCGGACACGGTGGCCGCCGGCGAGCTCGAGCGGGTGTGGGATCTGCCCGGCGGCGCCGACCGGCTGATCGCCCACGGCACCGGCATCGAGCACGTCTGGGTCAACGGCACGGCGATCCGCCTCGGTGGCGAGGACCTCGACGCCCGGCCCGGCGCGCTGATGCGGGGAGGTACAGCGTGAGGGTCATCTCCGCCGACAGCCACGTCCTCGAGCCGCACGACCTGTGGACCACGCGCCTGGCCGGCGGGCCGTTCGCGGACCGGGCGCCGCATATGGTCGAGCACGAGGAGCACGGGCACCTGTTCGTCATCGACGGATTGAGGCCGTTCCCCATCGGACTGGCCGGCGCCGCGGGCAAAGCGTCGTCGGAGCTGCGGGCGTCCGGTGACACGGCCGACTCGCTGCGGTCCGGTGGCTGGGACCCCGTGGCCCGTCTCGACGACATGGACACCGACGGCATCGCGGCCGAGGTGCTGTACCCGTCGGTGGGGATGACGCTGGCGCAGTCCCGCGACCGTGACTACCAACTGGCGTGCATCCGGGCGTACAACGACTGGCTCGTGGACTTCTGCGCGGGCGGCAAAGGCCGGCTCGTCGGCCTCGCCCTCGTCCCGACGATCGACCCCGAGGCGGCCGTCGAGGAGATCGAGCGCGCCGATCACGCGGGGTTGCGGGGCGCGATGATCCCGGGCCTGCCCGCGGAAGGACACTATGCGGAGGAGCGCTTCGACCCGATGTGGGCCGCGTTCGCCGAGCGGGGGATGCCGGTGTCGTTCCACATCCTCACCGGCGCGGCCGGTGGCGACCCCACGCTCGGCTCGGGCCTCGGGATGCTCACGGTGATGAGCATCGTGCACCAGGTGCAGCAGACCCTCGCGCTGCTGATCTTCGGGCGCGTCTTCGATCGCCATGCGGGTTTGCGGGTCGTGTCCGCCGAGCACGACGCCGGCTGGGTCGCCCACTACGCGTACCGCCTCGACCAGATGTGGGAGCGGCATCACAATTGGCTCGGCCGCCGATCGACCGGGCTGGAGCGTCTGCCGTCTGAGTACCTGCGCACGAACGCGTGGTACACGTTCCAGAAGGACCCGGTAGCGGTGGAGACGCGCGAGCGCGTCGGCGTCGACCGGCTGCTGTGGGCGAGCGACTACCCGCACTCGGACTCGACCTGGCCCCACTCCCAAAAGGTCATCGAGCGCGACTTCTCGGGCATCCCGCAGGCCGATCTCGAGGCCATCGTCGCCGGCAACGCCGAGGCGTTGTACGGACTCTGACGACACCGACGATCAGCGGCCAGGCTGTGGCACTTGCGGGTCCATAGGCCCCCTGATCACCCCATCCCCCCGAATCACCACAGCCTGACGGCCTGATGCCCGAGCTCCCCGAGATCGAGTTCTACCGGCTGCTCGCGGAAGCGGCCGCGCTCGACCGGCGCATCGTCGGCGTCTTCGCCCCGGACCCGTGGTTCTTGAAACGGGGCCTGACCGCCGAGGCCCTCGCGGCCGCGCTCACCGGAGCCCGGTTCACGGCGGCGCGGCGGATCGGCAAGCTGTTGCTGCTCGACACCATCCGGCGCAGGAGGCCGGGGCCGGTGCTCGGTCTGCGGTTCGGGATGACCGGCCGGCTGCTCGTCGACGCGGCCGCCGGCATCGAGGCGCTGGAGTACGCCAGTGCCCGCGACGAGCCGGCGTGGGACCGGGTGACGATCCGCTTCGCCGATCGCGGCGACTTGCGCGTCCGCGATGCACGGCGGCTGGGTGGTGTCGAGCTCGACCCTGACGAGAACCGTCTCGGCGTCGACGCGCTCGTGCTCACGCCGGCCGGTCTCCGGGCCGCGCTCGGCGCGAGCATCGCGCCCCTCAAGGCGCGGCTGATGGACCAGGGTCGCGTCGCGGGGATGGGCAATCTGCTCATCGACGAGACGTTGTGGCGGGCGGGCCTCGATCCCGCCCGCCCGGCGGGATCGCTCACGGAGGCGGAGCGTCGCCGGCTCCATCGGTATCTGCGCCTCACCGTCACCGAGCTGATGGCCCGCGGCGGCTCGCACACCGGCGAGCTCCATGTGGCGAGAGTGCGGGGCGGGCTCTGCCCGCGCGACGGAGCGCCGCTCGAACGCCGCACGGTCGGCGGGCGGACCACGTACTCGTGCCCGGTCCATCAGCGATGAGGGTGATTCCATCCAAGCCGGGCCGGCCGGTAGCATCTCCGTTTCGGCCGCCACCCGGGTGGCCAGGAGCCACGGTGCACGGACGATCGACGAACCGACGGAGGCTGGTCGCCGTAGTTCTCGCGTTGGTCGTGTCGTTCGTGGTCGTCGGTTGGTTGCCGGCCGGCGCCTCGAATGCCGTCGCGACCGAGGGTCCGTGCGACAGCATTCCGACCCTTCCGACCTGCGTCACCGACCCGCCGACGTCGGCCGTCGTGAGTACAAGTCTCAACCTGCTCGTGCCGGGACCGGTCGACGTGTCCGGTCAACCGATCTCGACCACCACCACGACCGCTCCCGCGGTGGCGGCGGACGACGACAACACGGGGACGGTCGTCGCGATCGTCATCGCCGCGCTCCTTGTCGTCGCACTGCTCCTCACGATGCTCACGGTGTGGTACTGGCGCAAGACCAAGCCGGTGCGGACCGAACCCGAGGCCGACTCCGACGGCCGCGCCGATCGAGTCGCACCGTTGGCTCGGCGGCCGGGCGAAGAGAGCGAGCGCACCGCGGCGGTACGGTGAGCGCATGGCCGACGGTTTCGACGTCGATGCGATGATCGCGCGGTTCAAGGACCGGGCCCATGCGGTGCGCAACCGACCGCTGCCACCGGTGGCGGGGGAGGAGCGTGCGAAGTTCCTCCGCCAAGCGCAAGTGGACTTCCAGGACTTCGCCATGGTCGGTGACGCGCAGGGCACCATCGAAGACGGCTTCCTCGTGCTCCGGGTCGACCTACGCCCACCCGAGGCCAAGGCCGAGGGTGGCTGACGACCTCTTCGAGCGGGCGGTCGCGGGGATCGACGACGCGAACGCCGACGATCCGAACACCATCGTCGCCCGGGGCGAGACCAGGCCGAAGGAGCAGGCGCACGCGGAGCTCATGACCGAGTGGGTGCGCCGCCTGGACCCTGACGCCACCGACGCGCAGCTTCTTGCCGCGCGTGCTCACCATCTCCGGCGGTGGACCGTGCCGCGGGCGACCTTCCCGGAGGGGCGGGCCGGCTATCTCCGCTGGCGCACGACGTTGAAGAAGCAGCACGGCGAGGACGTCGCTCGCATCCTCGGTGACGTGGGGTACGACGCCGACACCGTCGCGCGCGTCGTGCAGATCGTGCGGAAGGAGAACCTACGCATCGATCCGGCGGTGCAGACCCACGAGGACGCCCTGTGCCTCGTCTTCCTCGAAACCCAATTGACCGAGCTCATCGAACAGCTCGGCGACGAGAAGGCGGTGGACGTGGTGCGAAAGACCGTGGCGAAGATGAGCGACCGTGCCATCTCGATCGCGGCCGGCCTTCCGATGACCGACGGTGATCGTCGGGTCGTGGAGCGCGCCACCACGACTGCCACGTAATCTTCCCGGCCGGACCCGACCCTGCGGAGGAACCATGAGCGATCCCGACGCGCCGACCGGCCCGGACCAACCCCAGCCCCCGCCTCCTCCCGCGCCCGAACCCACGGCGCCGCCGCCCGCCGCGCCGGCCTATCCCCCTCCGGCGCCGGCTGGTTATCCGCCCGCGCCCCCTCCGCCGGGGTTCGCGCCCCCGGCCTACGCGCCTCCGCCCGCGCCTCCCGCGCCCCCGCCGATCCCCAACGACCCGCACGGTCTGGGCGCCGCGGTCGGCCGGCTCGGCAACCACGCCCGCAAGGCCGGCCAGGCGAGCTTCGCGATCCTCGGCGTACTCCTCGGCGAGGGTGAGGGGGTCGAGTGCGTCGTACAGGGACGGGTCAACGAGACGAACGGTCTCGCCGCGTTGACGAACCTGCGGATCGTGGTGCTCAACGACCGTCCCTGGAAACCCGACGTGCTGGCGGTGCCGATCGACGCGGGCACGATCGTGCAGGGCTGGCAGGACGACCGCACCGCCGCGCTCGTGTTCCAGCACGCGGAGGTCAGCGTCACGATCGACCGCATTCCCGACCGGCCGATGGCGCAGGAGCTCGTCGGCCGCCTCCGGGCGAAGACGGGCCAGCAGGCGCCGGCGCCACCGCCTCCGCCGACCCCGCC
>WNGB01000228.1_pt1 | contig 106133 bp, 95 predicted proteins | sample 5400681 | NCBI WGS metagenome assembly WNGB01 (sample SAMN13153367, study PRJNA577476) | soil metagenome | isolation source: 115 cm soil or saprolite under grassland replicate 2 | place: USA:California | collected 2016-06-15 | reverse complement strand
GTCCTGCCGGAGATCGAGGTCGTGACGGAGCGCGAGGGGCTCCCGCTGTCGTACGCGCAGCAGCGCCTGTGGTTCATCGATCGCCTGGAGGGGGGGAGCAGCCAGTACAACATCGCGGGGGCGCTGCGCCTGCGGGGCGGTCTGGACAAGGCGGCGTTCGCCGCGGCGTTCCGGACGATCGTGGCGCGCCACGAGGCGCTGCGCACCGTCTTCCGGGAGGTGCAGGGCGAGGTGGTCCAGGTTCTCCTCGACGGCGCCGGTTTCCAGCTCACCGAGAGCGATCTGGGCGCCCTGGAGGCCGGGGAGAGGGAGCGCGAGGTGCGGCGCTTGGCGCGGGACGATGCGCGGAAGCCGTTCGAGCTGAGCCGCGATCTGCCGCTGCGCGCCGGGTTGCTCACGCTGGCCGCGGACGAGCACGTGGTGCTGGCCAACATGCACCACATCGCGTCGGACGGCTGGTCGATCGGCGTGCTGATGCGGGAGCTCCGGGCGCTCTACGAGGCGTACCGGGCCGGCGAGGCGAGCCCGCTGCCGCCGCTCTCCGTCCAGTATGCGGACTATGCGTGCTGGCAGCGGCAATGGCTGTGCGGCGAGGTTCTCGAGACGCAGTTGGAGTATTGGCGGCGCCAGCTGGCCGGCCTGCCGCTGGTCCACGGCCTGCCGCTGGACAGCCCGCGGCCGGCCCGGCAGGGTTTCGCCGGCGGCGAGCACGTCCAGAGGCTGGGGAGGGATCTCGCCGGCCGCATCGAAGCCCTCTGCCGGGACCACGGGGTGACCCTGTTCATGCTCCTGCAGGCGGCGTTCGCGGTCCTTCTCGGCCGCTACAGCCGGGAGAGCGACATCGTGGTGGGCTCGCCGATCGCGGGGCGGGTCCATCGCGACCTGGAGCCGCTGATCGGCTTCTTCGTCAACACGCTCGTGCTGCGCAGCGACCTGTCCGGCAACCCGCGGTTCGTGGACCTGCTGGAAGCGAGCCGGAAGACGATCCTGGACGCGTATGCCCACCAGCATGTGCCGTTCGAGATGCTGGTGGAGGACCTCGCGCCGGAGCGCAGCCTCCGGCACAGCCCGCTGTTCCAGATCCTGATCGTCCTGCAGAACACCGGGCAGGCGGAGATGCGGCTCGGAGACTCGCGTTTCGAGCCGCTCGCCGGGACCGGCGGCATCGCGAAGTTCGATCTCGAGCTCAACGCGGAGGAGGGCGAGGAGGGGTTGCTCCTCCTCTGGTCCTTCAAGCGGGAGCTCTTCCACGCCGCGACGATCGAGCGCATGGCGTCGGGCTTCGCAACCCTGCTCGAAGGCCTCCTGGAGAGGCCGGACGAGGCGGTGCGATCGCTGCCGCTGCTGAGCGCGGCGGAGCGCGGGGAGCTGCTGTCCGCCTGGAGCGGGCGGGATGCGCGGTATCCGCGGGAGCGCTCCATTCATGAGCTCTTCGAGGCGCAGGCGGCGCGGTCTCCCGAGGCGGTGGCGGTGGTGTCCGCCGGGGGGCCGCTGACCTACAGGGAGCTCGACGAGCGGTCGAGCCGCCTGGCGCGCGCCCTGGCCGCGCTGGGGGTGCGGACGGAGGCCCTGGTGGGGCTGTGCGTCGAGCGCTCGCCGGAGATGCTGGTCGCCGTCCTGGGGATCCTCAAAGCGGGCGGAGCGTACGTTCCGCTCGATCCGGAGTATCCGCAGGCGCGCCTCGGCTACATGCTGGACGACTCGGGAGTCGAGGTGGTGCTGACCGGGAGACGCCTGGCAGGGATGGGCTGCTTCGCCGGGCGCCGGACGGTCGCGCTGGACGAGCCCGGGCTCACGGAAGCCGCGGGCGGCCCTCCGGACCTGTCCGGCCGGAGATCAGACCAGCTCGCCTACGTGATCTACACCTCCGGCTCGACGGGCCAGCCGAAGGGCGTGATGGTCGAGCACCGGAGCGTCGTCCGTCTCGTCATCAACCCCGATTTCGTTCCATTGAACGCGGACACCGTGATGCTGCAGGCGTCGTCCGTCTCGTTCGATGCCGCGACCCTGGAGATCTGGGGCGCGCTGCTCAACGGAGGACGGCTGGTGCTCTATCCGGAAAGAGTGCCGGAGATCGGACGGCTGAACGCCGAGATCGAGCGGCACGGCGTCAACACCCTCTGGCTGACCGCGGGCCTGTTCGATCCCTGGAGCCATCAGGTTCCCCCGTCGAGCCCGCTCCGGTGGGTGCTGACGGGGGGAGACGTGGTGGACCCGTCGGCCGTCGCGCGGGTGTACGAGGCGCTCGCGGATGTCGAGGTGATCAACGGCTATGGACCGACGGAAAACACCACCTTCACCAGCTGCTATGCGATTCCGCGCGGCTGGGAGCCGCGCCGCGCGCTGCCGCTGGGGCGGCCGATCCACGGCACCGGCGTGGCCGTTCTGCAGGAGGACCACGCGCCGGCTGCCCCCGGGGCCGTGGGCGAGCTCTGCGCGCTCGGCGACGGGGTCGCCCGGGGCTACCTGAACCGTCCCGCCCTGACCGCGGAGCGCTTCATCGCCAACCCCTACGTGCAGGAAGCCGGGGCGCGGTTGTACCGGACGGGGGATCTGGCGCGCTGGCGGACCGACGGAACGCTGGAGTTTCTGGGCCGGGTGGATCATCAGGTCAAGATCCGCGGGTTCCGTGTCGAGCTGGGAGAGATCGAGGCGCAGCTGCAATCCCAGGCGCCGGTGCGCGAAGCGGTCGTGCTGGCGCTCGGGGACGGCGCCGGGGGGAAGCGCCTGGTGGGCTACGTGGTCCCGGCGGCGGGAGAGGCGAGGGCTGCGCTGGCCGCCGAGCTGAAGAGCGCGCTGCAGAAGACCCTGCCGGATCACATGGTCCCCGCGGTCTTCGTGGTGCTCGAGGCGTTGCCGTTGACGGCGAACGGGAAGGTGGACCGGCGGGCGCTGCCGGCGCCGGAAGAGGGGGATCTGCAGCGGGGCGAGCACGTCGCGCCGCGCACCGAGCTGGAGCGCCGGCTGTGCGAGATCTGGGCGGAGGTCCTGGGCGTCGAGCGCGTCGGGATCGCGGACGACTTCTTCGCTCTGGGTGGCCACTCGCTGCTGGCGACCCGCGTGGTGAGCCGGGTGCGCTCGGCTCTCGGCCGCGAGCTGCCGCTGCGCGCGCTGTTCGAGAATCCGACGATCCAGGGTCTGTGCGAGAGCCTGCCGGAGCTCGGCGGGGGGCTGGTGCTGCCGCCGATCGAGGTGGTCGCGGACCGGGAAGGCCTCCCCCTGTCCTACGCGCAGCAGCGCCTCTGGTTCATCGACCGGCTGGAAGGTGGGAGCAGCCAGTACAACATTCCGGGCGCGCTGCGGGTGCGCGGCGATCTGGACAGGGCGGCGTTCGCCGCGGCTCTCAGGGCGATCGTGGCGCGCCACGAGTCGCTGCGGACGACGTTCCGCGAGGTGGACGGTGCGGCGGTCCAGGTCATCCGGGAGGATGCTCCGTTTGCCGTGGCGGAGATCGACCTGAGCGGGCTCGCGGACGCGGAGAGGGAGGGAGAGGCCGGGCGTCTGGCGCTCGCCGATGCGCGGCGGCCGTTCGACCTGGGCCGGGATCTGCCCTTCCGGGTCAGCCTGTTGCAGCTCGGGGAGAGCGAGCACGTGGTGCTGTCCAACATGCACCACATCGCCTCGGACGGCTGGTCGATGGGCGTGCTGATGCGGGAGCTCCGCACGCTCTACGCGGCCTTCCGGAATGGGGAGGACAACCCGCTCCCGCCTCTCTCCGTGCAGTATGCGGACTACGCGCACTGGCAGCGGCAATGGCTGCGCGGCGAGGTCCTGGAGGGCCAGCTCGGCTACTGGAGGCGGCAGCTGGACGGCGTTCCGCGGGTCCACGGCCTGCCGTTGGACCGGCCGCGGCCGGCGCGCCAGGGTTTCGCCGGGAGCGAGCACACGCAGCGCCTGGAAAAAGACCTGAGGGACCGGATCGAGGCCCTCGGCCGGGAGCGCGGGGTGACGCTCTTTATGTTCCTGCAGGCGGCGTTCTCGGTGCTGCTGAGCCGGTACAGCCACGAGACGGACATCGTCATGGGCTCGCCGATCGCGGGGCGCGTGCATCGGGACGTGGAGCCGCTGATCGGTTTCTTCGTCAACACGCTCGTGCTGCGCAGCGACCTGTCCGGCGCTCCCCGGTTCATCGAGCTGCTGGAGGCGGGCAAGCGGACGGTCCTGGATGCGTACGCGCATCAGCACCTGCCGTTCGAGATGCTGGTGGAGGAGCTGAAGCCGGAGCGCAGCCTGAGCCACAGCCCGTTGTTCCAGATCCTGTTGGCGCTCCAGAACACCGAGCGGGGGGACCTGCGGCTGGGCTCGTCGCTCCTCGAGACGTTCGCCGGCAACATCAGCGCCGTGAAGTTCGATCTGGAGCTCAACGTGGAGGAGCTCGACGTGGGCCTGCTGCTGACCTGGTGGCACAAGCGGGAGCTGTTCGACGGCGCGACGATCGAGCGGATGGCCGGGCACTTCCAGGTGCTGCTGGCCGCCGTCCTGGAGAGCGCCGGCGCCCTCCCCGCCGCCGACCTGCCGCTCCTCGCAGCGGCCGAGCGCGAGCAGGTGCTGGTAGCGTGGAACGACACCGGGGCTCCGGTGGGCGGGGAGCTCTGCCTGCACGAGCTGCTCGCGCCGCGCGTCGCAGAGGCTCCGCAGGCGGTGGCCCTGGTCGACGGCGGGCGGGAGATGAGCTACGGCGAGCTGGCGGCGGAGGCGCGCCGGCTGGCCCATCACCTCCGGTCGCTCGGCGTCGGCCCGGAGCGGGTCGTCGGCGTCTGCCTGGAGCGGACGGCCGGGATGGTGGTGACGCTCCTCGCGGTCCTGGAGGCGGGGGGCGCCTATCTGCCGCTCGACCCGGCGTATCCACGGGCGCGCCTGGAGCGCATCCTGGCGGACAGCAGCGCGGCCGTGTTGGTCACCCAGGAGAGCCTGGTGGACCTGGTGGATCGGATGGATTGGAGCGGTCCCGCCGTGGTCCTGGAGCGGGACCGCTCCGCCATCGCGCGCCGCCCGCTCGATCGGCCGGTGCGCGATGTGTCTCGGGAGAACCTGGCGTACGTGCTGTTCACCTCGGGCTCCACCGGGACTCCCAAGGGCGTGGCCGTGACCCATCGCAGCGCCGTGGAGCTGGTCTTGTGGGCGGGCCGCGTGTTCTCTCCCGAGGACCTCTCCGGCGTACTGGCGGCCACCTCCCTGAGCTTCGATCTGTCGGTCTTCGAGCTGTTCGTGCCCCTGGCGTGGGGCGGCACCGTGATCCTGGCGGCCAACGCGCTGGCCTTGCCGTCGCTGCCGGCGGCGGCGCGGGTGCGGCTGGTCAACACGGTGCCGTCGGCGCTGGCGGAGCTGGTGCGCACGGGCGGGCTTCCGTCCGGGGTGCGGACGGTCAACCTGGCGGGCGAGCCGCTGCCGCGCGCGCTGGCCGACCGGATCTGGGCCACCGGCACGGTCGAGGCGCTGTGGAACCTCTATGGCCCGTCGGAGGACACCACCTACTCGACGTACGCCCCTGTGGAGCGCGCGTCGGCCGCGGCGCCGCGCATCGGCCGGCCCATCGCGGCGACGCGGGCGTATGTGGTGGACGGCCGGGGCCAGCCGGTGCCGGTGGGGGTGGCCGGGGAGCTCCAGCTGGGCGGCGCGGGCCTGGCGCGCGGCTACCTGGGCCGTCCGGACCTGACGGCGGAGCGGTTCCTCCCGGATCCATTCGCAGAAAAATCCGCCGCGCCGGGAGCCCGCCTGTACCGCACCGGAGACCTGGTGCGCCGGCTGGCGGACGGCGAGCTGGACTACCTGGGACGCATCGACCACCAGGTCAAGGTGCGCGGCTTCCGCATCGAGCTGGGCGAGGTCGAGGCCGCCCTGGCGTCGCTCCCGGAGGTGCGCGAAGCGGCGGTGCTGGCGCGCGAGGACCGGGCCGGGGACAAGCGGCTGGTGGCGTACGTGGTCCCGGCGGAGGGAGAGGCGAGGACCGCGCCGGCCGGCGAGCTCAAGGGCGCACTGCAGCGGACCCTGCCGGATCACATGGTGCCGTCGATCTTCGTGGTGCTCGCGGCACTGCCGTTGACGGCGACCGGAAAGGTGGACCGGCGGGCGCTGCCGGCGCCGGAGGAGGGGGATTTCCAGCGCGGCGAGCACGTCGCGCCGCGCACCGAGCTGGAGCGCCGGCTGTGCGAGATCTGGCAGGAGGTCCTGGGCGTCGAGCGCGTCGGGATCGCGGACAGCTTCTTCGACCTGGGCGGGCACTCGCTGCTGGCGACGCGCGTGGTGAGCCGGGTGCGCTCGGCTCTCGGCCGCGAGCTGCCACTGCGCGCGCTGTTCGAGAATCCGACGATCCAGGGTCTGTGCGAGAGCCTGCCGGAGCTCGGCGGGAGCCTGGTCCTGCCGCCGATCGAGGTGGTCGCGGACCGGGAGGGCCTCCCCCCGTCCTACGCGCAACAGCGCCTCTGGTTCATCGACCGGTTGGAAGGCGGGAGCAGCCAGTACAACATCCCGGGCGCGCTGCGGGCGCGGGGCGGTCTGGACAAGGCGGCTCTCTCCGCGGCGCTCCGGACGATCGTGGCGCGTCACGAGTCGCTGCGCACGGTGTTCCGGGAGGTGAACGGAGAGCTGGTCCAGGTCATCCGCGAGGGGAGCGCATTCTCTGTCGCGGAGGGAGACCTGAGCGCGCTCGGCGAGGAGGAGAGGGAGCGGGAGGTCCGGCGCCTGGCGCTCGCGGATGCGCGGCGGCCGTTCGATCTGAGCCGCGACCTGCCGTTCCGGGTCACTCTGTTGAAGCTCGGGGAGACCGAGCACGTGGTGTTGTCCAACATGCACCACATCGCCTCGGACGGCTGGTCGATCGCCGTGCTGACGAGGGAGCTCCGCACGCTCTACGCAGCCTTCCACAGCGGCGCGGACAACCCGCTCCCGCCGCTCTCCGTGCAATATGCGGACTACGCGTGCTGGCAGCGCCAATGGTTGCGGGGCGAGATCCTGGATGGCCAGATCGGTTATTGGCGACGCCAGTTGGACGGGGTGCCGCTCGTCCACGGTCTGCCGCTGGACCGGCCGCGGCCGGCGCGGCAGGGTTTCGCGGGGGGCGAGCACACAGAGCGGCTGGCGGGTGAGATCAAGGACCGGATCGAGGCCTTCTGCCGGGCGCGCGGGGTGACGCTCTTCATGTTCCTGCAGGCCGCGTTGTCCGCTCTTCTGAGCCGCTACAGCCGGGAGAGGGACATCGTGATGGGCTCGCCGATCGCCGGGCGGATCCATCGCGACGTGGAGCCGCTGATCGGTTTCTTCATCAACACGCTGGTGCTGCGGAGCGATCTGTCCGGCAACCCCCGGTTCGCGGAGCTGCTGGAAGCGGGCAAGCGGACGATCCTGGATGCGTACGCGCACCAGCACGTGCCGTTCGAGATGCTGGTCGAGGAGCTCAAGCCGGAGCGCAGCCTGAGCCACAGCCCGTTGTTCCAGATCCTGCTGGTGCTGCAGAACATGGAGCGGGGCGACCTGGATCTCGGGGAGGCGCGCCTCGAGCCGCTGGAGGAAGGCGCTCCCATCGCGAAGCTCGATCTGGAGCTCAATGTCGCCGAGTCGGCGGATGGCCTGGCGCTGAGCTGGATCTTCAAGAAGGAGCTGTTCCACGACGCGACGATCGAGCGGATGGCGTCGGGCTTCCGGGTGTTGCTGGAGGGCATCCTGGAGCGGCCGGAGGAACGGGTGCAGTCGCTGCCGCTCCTCCAGGAGACGGAGCGGCGGCGGCTGCTCGACGAGTGGAACGGCCGGACAACGCCCTATCCCTGGGAGCGCTGCTTCCACGAGTTGCTCGAAGCCCGGGCGGAGCGGTCGCCGGAGGAGGTGGCGGTGGTATGCGAGGAGGGGCGGCTGACGTTCAGGGAGCTGAACGAGCGCTCGAACCGCCTGGCGCGGTATCTGATCGGACAGGGTGTCCGGGCGGAGACGCCGGTCGGGCTGTGCGTCGACCGCTCGCTCGCGATGCTGGTGGGGATCTTCGGCATTCTCAAGGCGGGCGGGGCCTATGTGCCGCTCGATCCGGACTCTCCGGAAGCGCGCCTCGCCTACATGCTGGAGGATTCCGCGGTGGAGGTGGTGCTGACCGAGAGCCGGCTGTCGGGGCTGAGCTGCTTCGCCGGGCGCCGCACGGTGCGGTTGGACGATCCTGGCTTCGCGGCCCGGCTGGAGGGGTTGGCGGGCGGCAATCCGGACCGGCGCGGGCTGCGGTCGAGCCACCTCGCCTACATGATCTATACCTCCGGCTCGACCGGCCGGCCGAAGGGGGTGATGGTCGAGCACCGGAGCGTCGTCAACTTGAGCTTCCGATTGCGCGAGGTCCTGTCGGGCATCGGGCTGGAGCCGGGCACCCGCTGGGCGTGGAACGTGCCGGTGGTCTTCGACGGCTCGGTCAAGGGGTTGACGCAGCTCGCGCTCGGGGCGGAGCTGCACGTCCTGCCGCAGCCGGTCCGGCAGTCGCCGCCCGCCCTGCTGGCCTATGTCCGGAGCCGGTCGATCGATCTGCTGGATTGCACGCCGTCCCTGCTGGATCTCTTGCTGGTCGAGGCGGAGCGCGAGCGGGTGGTCCTGCCGCATCTGCTGATCGGGGGCGAGGCGATCAGCGGCCCTCTCTGGTCGCGGATCTGCGCCCACCTGGAGCCGCGCGGGAGGTCGGCGGTGAACGTCTACGGGCCGACGGAGTGCACGGTGGACAGCACCGCCACGGTGCTGGAGGAAGAGGCCGGTCCGCACATCGGCCGTCCGTTGCCGAACGTGGAGGTCCATGTGCTGGACGCGGAGCTCGGGCTGATGCCGCAAGGCGGCGTCGGGGAGCTCCACATCGGAGGCGAAGGCGTCGCACGGGGCTACCGGAACCGTCCGGCCCTGACCGCGGAGCGGTTTGTGGCGAATCCGTTTTCCCGGGCCGCCGGGGCGCGGATGTACCGGACGGGGGATCTGGCCCGCTGGCGCGGCGACGGAGCGCTGGAGTATCTGGGCCGTGTCGACGACCAGGTCAAGATCCGGGGTTTCCGCATCGAGCTGGGAGAGGTCGAGGCGCAGCTCCGGTCGCAGGAGTCGGTGCGCGACGCCGTGGTCGTGGCGCGCGAGGACCGGCTCGGGGAGAAGCGTCTGGTGGCCTACGTGGTGGGGAGGGAGGGGAGCCCGCCCGAGGCGGCGAGGCTGCGCGAGCACATGGCGTCGAAGCTGCCCGAATACATGGTGCCGCCGGTGTTCGTGGCGCTGGAAGCCCTGCCGCTGACGGTGAACGGCAAGGTGGACCGCCGGGCGCTGCCGGCGCCGGATGCCGGGGATTTCCAGCGGGGCGGCTACGTCGCGCCGCGCACCGAGCTGGAGCGCCGGCTGTGCGAGATCTGGGAGGAGCTGCTGGGGGTGGGACAGGTGGGGATCGCGGACAGCTTCTTCGACCTGGGCGGGCATTCGCTGCTGGCGACGCGGGTGGTGAGCCAGGTGCGTTCGGCCCTGGGCCGGGAGCTGCCGCTGCGGGCGATCTTCGAGCATCCGACGATCGGCGAGCTCTGCGAGACGCTGCCCGAGCTGGGCGGCGGCTGGGTCCTGCCGCCGATCGAGGTGCTGGCCGAGAGGACGGGCGTCGCGCTGTCCTATGCGCAGCAGCGCCTCTGGTTCATCGATCGTCTGGAAGGCGGGAGCAGCGAGTACAACATCGCGGGAGCGACGAGAGCGCGCGGGGATCTGGACACGGCGGCCTTCGCCCGGGCGGTCCGCACCATCGTCGAGCGTCACGAGTCGCTGCGGACGGTTTTCCGCGAAGCGGACGGCGAGGTGTTCCAGGTCATCCGCGAGGACGTCGATTTCCGTCCGGCGGAGCTGGATCTGAGCCGGCTGGGAGCGGCGGAGCGGGAGAGCGAGGTCCGCCGTCTCGCGGCGGAGGATGCGCGGCGGCCGTTCGATCTGAGCCGCGACCTGCCGCTGCGCATGGCCCTGCTGAAGCTGTCGGCAGAGGACACGGTGGTGTTGTTCAACCTGCACCACATCGCGTCGGACGGGTGGTCGATGGACGTGCTGATGTCGGAGCTGCAGACGCTCTACGCGGCGTATCGGTCCGGTGCGGAGAGCCCGCTCCCGCCGCTCTTCGTGCAGTACGCGGACTATGCCCACTGGCAGCGGCAGTGGTTGCGGGGAGAGGTCCTGGAAGGCCATCTGGGCTATTGGCGGCGCCAGCTCGCCGGCCTGCCGCTGGTCCACGGCCTGCCCCTGGACCGGCCGCGGCCCGCGCGGCAGGGGTTCGCGGCCGGCCGGTCCGTGCAGCGCCTGGGGCGGGAGCTCAGGGACCGGATCACGGCCGGCGGCCGCGAGCGCGGGGTGACGCTCTTCATGTTCCTGCAGGCGGCGTTCGCGGTCCTGTTGAGCCGGTACAGCGGCGAGACGGACATCGTGACGGGCTCGCCGATCGCGGGCCGGGTGCATCGGGACGTGGAGCCGCTGATCGGATTCTTCGTCAACACGCTGGTGTTGCGCACCGATCTGTCCGGCAGCTCCCGGCTCGGGGAGCTCCTGGCGTCGAGCCGGCAGACGATCCTCGATGCGTACGCCCACCAGCACGTGCCGTTCGAGATGCTGGTGGAGGAGCTGCAGCCGGAGCGCAGCCTGAGCCATAGCCCGCTGTTCCAGGTCCTGCTGGTGCTGCAGAACACCGGGCGCGTCGACGTCGAGCTCGGAGGGGTCCGCCTCGAGCCGTTGGACGAGGGCGGCCCGAGCGCGGTGAAATTCGATCTCGAGCTCCATGCGGCGGACAGCGAAGGGGACCTGGTCGTGACCTGGTCGTACAAGACGGCGCTGTTCGACGGCGGGACGATCGAGCGGATGGCCGGTCACTTCGAGACGGTGGTGGCCGCGTTGGCGGATGGCGACGGCGCGCCGCCGGCGGATCTGCCGCTCCTCAATGCCTCCGAACGCAGGCAGCTGCTGGTGGAGTGGAACGACACAGGGGCGCCCGCAGCCGGTGCTCTGCGCCTCTACGAGCTGTTCGCGTTGCGCGCCGAAGAGACCCCCGAGGCCGTGGCCCTGGTGGATGGCGTGCGGGAGCTCCGCTACGGAGAGCTGGCGCGGGAGGCGTACCGGCTGGCGCACCACCTCCAGTCGCTGGGGGTGGGCCCGGAGCAGGTGGTCGGCGTCTGTCTGGAGCGGACCGCCGAGCTGGTGGTCGCGCTCTTGGCGGTGCTCGCCGCCGGGGGCGCCTACCTGCCGCTCGACCCGGCGCATCCGCGGGCTCGCCTGGAGCGTGTCCTGGCGGACAGCGGCGCGGCCGTGGTGGTCAGCCAGGAGAGCTTGGCCGGCCGTCTGATGGACCGGATGGATTGGAGCGGGCCCACCGTGGTCCTGGAGCGGGACCGCGCCGCCATCGATCGCCGCCCGGCCCACCGCCCGGCGAGTCTCGCGCCTGCGGAGAGCCTGGCCTACGTGCTGTTCACCTCGGGCTCGACGGGGACGCCCAAGGGGGTGGCGGTGACCCACGCGAGCGCCGTCGAGCTGGTCCTCTGGGCCGGCCGGGTGTTCTCGCCCACGGAGCTCTCCGGCGTGCTGGCGGCCACCTCGCTCAGCTTCGACCTGTCGGTCTTCGAGCTGTTCGTGCCCCTGTCGTGGGGAGGCACGGTGATCCTGGCGGCCAACGCGCTGGCCTTGCCGTCGCTGCCGGCGGCGGAGCGGGTGCGGCTGATCAATACCGTGCCGTCCGCCCTGGCGGAGCTGGTCGAGATGGCCGGGCTGCCGGCGGGAGCCCGGACGATCAACCTGGCGGGCGAGCCGCTGCTGCGCTCCCTGGCCGACCGTATCTGGGCCACCGGCACGGTCGATGCCCTGTGGAACCTCTATGGCCCCTCGGAGGACACCACCTACTCGACCTTCGCGCGGGTGGAGCGCGCCGCGGCGACGGCGCCGCGCATCGGCCGCCCGATCGCGGCGACGCGGGCCCATGTGGTGGAGCGCGGAGGAGTCGAGCCGGCGCCGGTGGGGGTGGCCGGGGAGCTCTGGCTGGGCGGCGCGGGCCTGGCGCGCGGCTACCTGGGCCGCCCGGACCTGACGGCGGAGCGGTTCGTCCCCGATCCATTCGCAGAAGAATTCGCGCTGTCGGGAGCCCGGCTGTACCGGACCGGCGATCTGGTGCGCCGGCTGCCCGGCGGCGACCTCGATCTGCTGGGCCGCATCGACCACCAGGTCAAGGTGCGCGGCTTCCGCATCGAGCTGGGGGAGATCGAGGCTGTGCTGGCGGCGCACCCGGAAGTGCGCGAAGCGGTGGTCCTGGCGCGCGAGGACCAGCCCGGCGACAAGCGGCTGGTGGCCTATGTGGCGGGCGGCGCGGAGCCGGCGGCGCTGCGCGACCATCTGCGCGAGCGCCTGCCGGAGTACATGGTCCCGGCGTTCTTCGTGGCGCTCGAGGCCCTGCCCCGCACCCACAACGGCAAGCTGGACCGCAAGGCCCTGCCAATCCCGCGGGAGGACCGGCCCGCCCGGGAGGCCGCCTATGTGGCGCCGCGCGATACGCTCGAGCTCGAGCTCGTCCGCCTCTGGGAGGAGACCCTGGGAGTCCGGCCGATCGGCGTCCAGGACTCCTTCTTCGCCCTGGGCGGTCATTCGCTTCTGGCGGTCCGCCTCGTCGCCCGGATGGGGCGCCGGCTCGGCCGGGTGATCCCTCTGCTCGAGCTGTTCCAGAATCCCACCATCGAATCCCTGGCTCGGTCGCTCCGCTCCCGGCAGGAAGCGTCGCCGGTGTCGCCGGCATCGCCGATCGTCGCGCTCCAGGCCGCGGGCCACCGCCGCCCGTTCTTCTGCGTCCACCCCGGCGGCGGCACCGTGCTCGCCTATCTCGCCCTCTCCCGGCACCTCGGGACCGACCGTCCGTTCTACGGGTTGCAGTCCCAGGATCTCGTGGACGGGAACGCGTCCGGCGGCGACACCGTCGAGGCGATGGCGGCACGCTACGTCGCCGCCGTGCGGGAGGCCCAGCCCTCCGGCCCGTATCTGCTGGGAGGCTGGTCGCTGGGCGGAGTCATCGCCTACGAGATGGCGCGCCAGTTCCGCGAGGCGGGCGAGGAGATCGAGCTCCTGGCACTGATCGACGCTCACGTGCCGAAGCCCCGGCCGGGCTTCGGCGAGCACGGCGACCTCCCCCTCTGGTCGACTTTCGCCCAGAACCTGGGGTTGTCTCCCGAGCAGCTGCCGGTGACCGCGGCGGAGGTGCTGGAGATGAGCACCGAGGAGCGGCTGGCTTTGCTGGTGGACCAGGGGCGGCGCCTCCGCGTGCTGCCTCCGGACGTGGGCACCGAAGGGCTCGGACGCCTGTTCCGCGCCTTCGCGGCGCACGTCGAGGCCATGGAGCGCTACATGCCACGCTCCTTCGACGGCCGTCTCATCCTCTATCGTGCCGTGGGAGAGACGCCGAACGGCCATGACGCGCTCGGCTGGAGCCGTCTGGCCCTGCGCGGCGTCGAGGTCCGGGAGATCCCGGGAACCCATTTCACCGTGATGCGCGAGCCCGCCGTCGCGGCGCTGGCCGCCCGTCTCGCGGAGGATCTGCCGTGAAGGCCTGCCTCTTTCCCGGTCAGGGATCGCAGACGCCCGGCATGGGCGAGGGCCTCTTCGCGCGCTACCCCGAGCTCACCGCGATGGCCGACGAGATCCTCGGGTATTCGGTGGAGGAGCTGTGCCTGAAGGAGCCGAAGAAGCTCCTCCAGACGCAGCACACCCAGCCGGCCTTGTACGTCGTCAACGCGCTGACCTACAGGAGCCGGTGCGACAGCGGTGCGCCGCCCCCGGATTTCGTCGCCGGCCACAGCCTGGGGGAGTACAACGCCCTCCTCGCCGCGGAGGTGTTCGATTTCGCGACCGGCCTCCGGCTGGTGAAGAGACGCGGAGAGCTGATGAGCGCGGTGTCCGAAGGGGACGGAGGGGGCGGAGGAGGCGGCGGAGGCATGGCGGCCGTGCTCGGCTGCGATCGGGATCAGGTGGAAGAGATCCTGCGGAAGAACGGGCTCTCCTCGATCGACGTGGCCAACTACAACAGCCTCACGCAGCTGGTCCTGTCGGGGCCCGCCGCGGACATCGTCCGCGCCGATGCCTGCTTCTCAGAAACCGGCGCGACCTACAGGATCCTGAACGTCAGCGCGGCGTTCCATTCCCGGTACATGGAGGGCTGTGTGCAGTCTCTGGGCGAGGCGCTGGAGGGGGTGAAGCTCCATCCGCCGAAGATCCCGGTCGTCGCCAACGTCTCGGCGCGGCCCTACGCCGCCGGCGAGGTGAAGGGGCATCTCCAGCGCCAGATCCGCGAGCCCGTCCGCTGGTTGGAGAGCATGCAATATCTCCTGGCGGCGGGCGTCGAGGACTTCGAGGAAGTGGGGCCGGGCAGCGTCCTGACGAAGCTGATCAAATCGATCCGCCGGGATGCGCCGCCCCCGAGGACCGAGGCGAAGGCGGCGGCTCTCGCCGTGACCGCCGAGCGTCTGGGCTCCGCGTCATTCCGGCGCGACTACAACGTCCGCCGGGCCTACGTCGCCGGCTCGATGTTCCAGGGCATCGCGTCGAAAGAGCTGGTGGTGCGGATGGGCAAGGCCGGCTACCTCGGGTTTTTCGGCGCGGGCGGCCTCGCGCCGTCCCAGCTCGAGGAGAGCCTTCGGTCGATCAAGAAATCACTCGGCCCGGGTGAGCCCTTCGGGGTGGGCCTGCTGGCCGACCCGGAGGACCCGGGCTCCGAGATGGCGGTCGTCGAGCTGTGCCTGAAGCACGGCGTCCGGTGCGTCGAGGCGGCCGGATACGTGACTCCGAGCCCGGCGTTGATCCGGTTTCGCCTCGAGGGGCGCCTCGAGGGGCCGGACGCGCACAGGGTGCTGGTGAAGGTCTCCCGGCCGGAGGTGGCGGAAGCGTTCCTCAATCCGCCGCCGGAGCACATCGTGGCGGAGCTCCTGCGGGCGGGTCTGATCTCCGCGGACGCGGCGGAGCTCGCCCGCAAGATCCCGGTGGCGGACGACCTCTGCGTGGAGGCCGACTCCGGTGACACCGGGGCCGCCACGGCCGTCCTGCTGCCGGCGATCCTCCGCTTGCGCGACGAGGTCTGCCACCGCCGCCGGTACGAGCGCGAGGTCCGCGTCGGCAGCTCGGGAGGGATCGGTACGCCGGAGGCGGCGGCCGCGGCGTTCCTGCTCGGCGCGGATTTCATCCTCACCGGCTCGATCAACCAGTGCACGGTCGAAGCGCACACCAGCGACGACGTGAAAGACCTCCTGCAGGCCGTCAACGTGCAGGATACGGAATCCGCGCCGGTGGGCGAGCTCTTCGAGCTGGGCGCCAGGAGCCGGGTGCTCAAAAAGGGCGTGTTCTTTCCCGCGCGCGCCAACCGGCTCTACGATCTCTGGCGCCGGCACGGTTCGTGGAAGGAGATCGATGCGCCGACCCGCGCGAAGATCGAGCGGGATTATTTCGGCCGCAGCTTCGAGAGCGTCTGCCAGGAGGCTCTGCGCCCGGGAGCGGACGGCGACAAGCGGCAACAGATGGCGTCGGTTTTTCGCTGGTACTTCGAGCGGGCGATGCGCCTGGCGTTGTCCGGGGCAAAGGATCAGAGAGGCAATTATCAGGTGCGTTGCGGCCCCGCCCTGGGTGCGTTCAATCAATGGGCGAAGGGAACGCCGCTGGAGCCATGGCGGCAGCGGCACGTCGACCTCGTCGCGGACCAGATCATGGAGGGGGCCGCCGCTGTGCTGAGCCGGCAGCTGCGCCGCTTCGCCTCTCCGGACGAGCCCCCCGCTTCCCGCCTCAGCCCCGCGGATTCCTGAATACCGCGTCCTCGACCGGCGGGTTGACCTCGATCTTCTTCCAGAAGATCGTCTGCGCCACTCTGCCTTCCGGCGCTTTCGACTTCTCGGTGAAGGGCCACTTCACGCCGTCCACCACACGAAAGTCGTCGTAGGTGACCTCGAGATCGACCTCGCGGTTGATCATGGGCAGGTAGATGGTGCTCAACATGCGGACCGGGAGGAAGCTCTTCGCGTCGAGATAGTAAGAATTCGTCCGCCCGTCGGGGAACGTCACTTTGAGCTTGTAGACCTGCGAGCCCCGCCATGGCAGCTTGCCGGCCACCTCGACCTTGTTCCCTTTCGCCTGCGCATCGACGAGCGGCCCCTGCGGATCGGCGAGATGGCGGAAGCGGGAAGCGTCCTCGGGGACCATCGCCTCGGGCTTGAGGATGCCGGCCAGCGGGTTGAGCTCCCAGGCCGCCGGGCCGTCGACGGCTTTGATCGAGATCAATTCCCCGCCTTCCCCCCCGATCTGCCGCAGGTAGTGGCTGGGCGTGATGATCGCGGAGGCGGCGATCCGGCTGGTGGGTCGAGCCCCGAACGTTCCGGTCATCTTCACGGATCGGATGCTCCGCAGCTTCTCCTCTCCGCCGCGCGCGGCATTGCTCTGTGCGACCAGCTGCTCGGCGGTGAGATCGGACGGTTGGACCGCGGCATCCGGTGGCAGAGGGGAGGGCCCGCAGGCGGTCAGCGCCAGGATCAGGGCCAGGGGCCAGAGCGTGCGATGCATACGTCGTTCTCTCCTTTCCTCGGAGCAGAGGGGCAGATCAGTCGATTTCACGGGCCACTTTGCTGGTCAGCGCCATGGCGATGTTGAAGACGGCGAGGACCGCTCCGGTGGCGAGGAACAATCCTCTGACATTCCATTGCGCCAGCGCTCCGGAGATGGCGTGCACGACCGGAAGCAACCCGATGGCGAACAACGTCACCACACTGTAGACGCGGCCGAGCAGGGCGCGGTCGACCCGCGCCTGCGCCCAGGAGCTGAAATACACGTTGGCCAATCCGAAGCAGGCGCCGGTCAGGGCCAGCAACGCCCCGGTCGCGACCAGCCCGGAGACCACGCCGACGGCGAGGAGCGCGAGACCGGCCAGCGCGCTCAAGGCGATCAATTGGAAACCGCGCTGGCGGGGCCGTTTGATCAACCCGCCGCCCAGGGCCCCCGCCAGGGTGCCGCCGGCGAAACAGGAGAGGAGAGTCCCAAGGACCGCCACCGATCCGAACTGAAATTTCGCCAGGGAAGCCAGGCCGACGCCGGTCGCCCCGGCCACGCAGAGGTTGATGGAGGCGAAGACGGCGGTCAACGCGACGAGCGGCGGATCGTTCCACACCGCGCGCAAGCCCTCGCCGATAAACTGCAACATGCCCGGCCGCGCGGGCCTGGGAGCCCTGGGCCGATCGGGGATCGTGAGCAGCGCCGCGAGCACCGCGAGGAAGCTCAAGGCATCGACCAGGAAGCCGAACGCGATGCCCAGGCCCTTGATCAGCAGGGCCGCCGGCGCAGGCCCGATCATCTGCAGCAGCACCGACGAGCTCTGGAACATGGAATTGGCGCGGGGAAGCTGCGGCGGTGCGACGAGCGACGGGATCAGCGCTCCTCCCGCCGGGAACGAAAAGGCGTCGGCGACGCCGAGCAGGAAGGTCACCACGTAGATCTGCCAGATCTGGATGACTTTGAACCAGACGAGGACCGCCACCGTCCCCACGAGGAGCGCCCGGATCAACGCCGTCACGGTCAATACGCGACGCGGCGACAGGCGATCCGTCACCGCGCCGCCGATCAGCATCAGGGCGGTGCGCGGGATCGTCGCGGTCATCAGGATGGTTCCGAGGGCCAGGCTCGATCCGGTCAATTGGAGGACGAGCCACGGCATCGCGACGAGGTTGAACTGGGTGCCGAGCACCGAGATGGACGAGCCCAGCCACAGGTTCCGGAAGTGCGGCAGGAAGAACGGGTGGCGATACTCCTGCGGCGCAGGTGGTGCGATTGCCGGGGCAGGACCCGAAGTCGCGGATGCTGTGCTCATGGGAGAGGTTCCTCCGCAGGCATTCTACACCCTCTCCCCGGCGATGGATTCAGCTCTTCGGCGCTCTGAAAGCAGCGTCGTCGATCGGCTGGTTGAGCTCGATCTTGTCCCAGGTGATGGTCTGCGAGAAGTGGGCTTCCGGCGCGTTCGTCGTCTCCTTGAACGGGAACTTCATACCGCCGACGTCCCGGTAGTCGCCGTAGAACACCTCGACGTCGTAGTCCTCGTCTACCTGGGCGAAGTACTGGGAGCTCACCATACGGCGCGGGAGGAAGGTCTTCGCGTCGAGGTAGTAGTAGCTTTCCGCGCCATCGGGAGAGGTCACCTCGAGCTTGTAGACCGGCGAGCCGTTCAACGGCTGTTTGCCGACCACCTCGATCTTGTTCCCTTTCGCCCTGGCATCGACGAGCGGCCCCTGCGGATCGGCGAGACGGTGGTAGCGGGCCGCGCTCTTGGCGGGCATCGGCGTCGGCTTCACGATGCCGCTGCGCTGATTGATCTCCCAATTCGTCTGGCCGTCCACGACGTTCCACAGAGCCACCTGCGAGCCCTGCGTGACCCGCCGGGAGAAGCGTCCGGGAGCGATGACGATGGTGATCGGGAGCGTGAAGTCGGTCTCCCGTGTTCCGGTCATCTTCACGGTCCTGATCCCCTTGAGCCTCTGCTCTCCGCCGCGCGCGGCCAGGTACCTGGCGACCACCTGATCCGCGTTGAGATCGGACGCCTGGGGGGCCGGGTCCGGCGGCAAGGGGTCTCCTTTCCCATGATGAAACAGCTGCGTCAACTGCGTCTCGCCCCGGGAGGCCATCACCATCAGAAGCACGATCAGGGCCACCGGTGAAATCTTCCGGCTCATGGATGGTCAACTCCTTTCATCGAAGATGATATGCGAAATCGATGGTCCGCCTCGCAGAGTAAGCGGTGGAATGAAGCTTCGCCGCGATCCTCTCCTAGCGCGGCCTCCGGCCGCAACCAAAGTTCAGAGCAGAGAGATGGGAGGCCCATCTCCGGTAGAGATGATCAACCACCTCTCCGGAGAATGGGCCATGACCAGCTTTGAGAGCATACACCAAGGCGAGATCCTGGGTAGCCTCACGATGTTCGACCGGATGATCTTCAAAGGGCACCTGACCGAGTTCTTTCCGCGCGGGGCTTTCGGGCGGTGACCACCACGCCAACGAGGCCGTCTGGAACGGTCCGGCCTGTACTGCTCGCCCCTGCTCTGGTTCCACCCCTGGTACCCCACGTCGAACGAGACCACGGCGAGGCGCTCGGCCGGGAAGCCGGGATCGACGCGCCGCAATCGCAGAGAAGAACGGGGTTGCGATCCGTTGCGGCGCCAAATGCGTGGCGCTCGATGCCCAGGAGCCTTCGGTGAATCTGGAGGACCAGGTCACCGGGTCGCGGTGGACTGATCGCGGGGCATGGATCTTCGGCTCCGATGCTCCCAGGGGCTTACCTCCCCAATGTAGAGACGCCCCGTGGGGCGTCTCCGAAGCGGCGATGTCGTTCAGAGACCAGATCTGGTGCGCGGTCACACCAGGGCTTCAGGTCGGACCGTCGCCATCTCGCGCCCGATCACCCGCCTTCTCCTCGGACCGTCCTTGCCCCCTCGGAGACGCCCCACGGGGGCGTCTCTACATTGGGGGGCTGGACGCAGAAGATCCGAGCGTCCAGTACCGCGATCCAGGTCTTCCAGACCGAAGTCTGGATCATCCGGCTCAAAGTCTGAACGGTTCGGATCAAAGTCTGAATAGCTCAGACCGAAGTCTGAGCCGTCCAGACTTGAATCCAGATCATCCAGATCAAAATCCGAACCATCCAGATCGAAGTCTGGACCACTTAGACCGCGATCCGAGCTGTCCGGACCGAAGTCTGAATCCTTCAGATTGGAATCTGGACTGCTCAGACCGAAGTCTGGACCATCCAGACCAAAGTCTGAACCGTCCAGACCGAAGTCTGAGTCGTTCAGACCGAGATCCGAGCCGTCCGGATCAGAATCTGGACGGCTCAGCTCCAGGTCCGGAGAGGATGGAGGCGTATCGCGGGGAGTCCTCACCCCCGACCCCTCTCCCATCTCCCAACCCCCGCTCCCGGGAGAGGGGTTGGGGAGAGGGGATGCTCGCCTCTCCTGGGAGAGTGTGGGGGTTATTCCAGCGCCCGTTCGAGCGCGATCTTGCCGGCGTGATCGAGGGCGAGGCTACCGGCGCCGTCGAGGAGCCAGGCGAGGTCGCGGGGGATCGAGACGAGCGCGTCGGCCACGTTCAGGGCGGCGAGCAGGGTTTCGTCGAAGAACTGGAAGACGCCGGCGACCTCGCCGTCGTCCAGGAGGGGGTAGAAGCCGGTCGCGTCCGGATCTTTGCCGAGGTGGTAGCGCAGCCGGCGGCCGGTGCCGGGAAGGACCGCGGCGAGGAGGCGCGCGGCGTCCTTCTTCCGGAGCACCGCCCAGGGCGTGCTTCCCTTGGCCAGGCTCTCGCCCTGCCGCAGGACCGCCCAACTCTTTTCCGGGTGCTCGTACGGCTCCAGATGCCAGGGACCGGAAGCATCCGCTTCGGCTCCGGTCACCGGCTCGTCGCGGTGCGTCAACAGCTCCAGGTACTCGGGGGTGAAGGCGTGGGTGGGGACGGGAATGCTACGATCGTCGGAGGTGCGCATAGGACTCTTTCTCCTTTGCGTGCTCAGGGTCCGGGTGAGTGCCAGCTCATTCGGGCCCGCTTTGGATTGACCGGGCCGGATACGCTCCGGGTCCCGGGACCTGCCGAAAGAGAACTGCAAGAGGCAGCCTACGCGAGAGTAGGGCGGAAGTCAAGCGAGAAGACGGAACTTTGTGCGTGTTTTCGCGGAATCGGAGCTCACGGCCCTTGACCCTTGGGCAGGCAAGCACTACTCTTGAATTGCAATGCCTTCCGTCGCGCAAAAGCTCGCCACCAAGCTCGAGGAGTGGGAACCCGAGGTTTCCCGAGAGGTGGAGAGTCTCGTCTCGGAAATCATCCAGCTTGCCGACCTCAATGTTCTCGATCTGGCCCGCTCCCGGCGGGTTGAGCAGGAAGTCCTAGACCTGCTGGATGAGCCCATTACCCGGTGAAATCTGGCTGGCCGATCTCGGAATGGCAGCCAAAACCAGGCCGGTAGTTGTGGTGTCTCGACGCGACGAGGAAGCACCTCGGGCCTTGGTTATCTATGTGCCATTGACGACCCAGAATCGTGGCAGTCGCTACGAGGTTGTGATGCCTCGGCTGAACTTTCTGCGGGAATCGTCCGTCGCCAATGTTCAAGGCATGGGTTCAATTCCAGTGGTGCATTTGGAGAGGCGCCTCGGGCGGCTGCCCGAGACAGCGCTCGCGGAAGTCCGGAGCGCCATCGCCTTTGCGCTGGATCTGGCCCGCACCTGATCACTCGGCGCCCTAGCCCATCTCGGTCAAGAGAATCTCCAGGTTCCTCCTCCCTCTCTGGAACCACGGATGATCCGGCCCCAGGCTCCTTTCCAAGATGGCGACCGCGCGCCGCATCAACGGCTCGGCCTCCTCCAGCCGGTTCGTGTCCTGGAGCAACTGGGCCAGGTTGTTGAGGTGCCCGCAAAGCGGGCCCGAATGAGTCTCCGAAGCGGCGACATCGTTGCAGGGACCAGAACTGGTGCGCGGTCACCCCGATGTCTTCCGGATCAGGCCGTCGCCACCTGGCGCCCGATCGGGCTGGCCGGTTTGTCACCCGGCGGCGCTCTCGGCTTTTCCGTGAACCGATGAGCGCGGTTTCCTCCGTGGGCATTCTGCACCTGGAACCGCCGCCGAAGTGGCCGTCCGTCTTCTTCAGGATATAGTTATCGCTCTCTCCCTTGCCCGGGGAGGCTGCGGAAGGCTCGGCGAACGACGTCGAGCCGGGGGAATGAGAAAGGAAATCGGATGAGCGACCGCTTGCTGATTCTGCGTGGCGACGAGATTTCGGACCTTCTGCGGGGACGGGAGCTGGAGATGATCGAGGAGGTCCGAAAGGCCTATGTGGCTCATCACTGGGGGCGGAGCTCGCTGCCACTCTCGAGCTTCCTCCGCTTTCCAGGCGATGACACGAATCGCATCATCGCCCTGCCAGCTTTCCTCGGCGGCGAGCTCGGAGTTGCGGGCCTGAAGTGGATCTCGTCGTTCCCGGGCAACGTCCGGAAAGGGAAGGCCCGCGCCTCCGCGGTTCTGCTCCTAAACTCGTGCGAAGACGGTCATGTGGAGGCGATCCTTGAGAGCTCGCTGATCAGCGCCAAACGCACGGCGGCCAGCGCCGCTCTGGCAGCCCAACGGCTCTCCGGCGACAATCCGACCGATACTGTCGGGCTCATCGGGACAGGGGTGATCAACCTCGAGGTGGCGCACTTCCTCCGCGCGGCTCTCCCGGCGATCTCACGAGTGGTGCTCTTCGATCTCGATCCGGAGCGGGCAGCCCGATTCGGCGAGCGCCTGTCCGGAATCGGATTCACCGATGTCGAGGTGGTGCCGAGCCGCGAGTCGGTCCTTGCCGGCTGCTCTCTGGTCTCGTTTGCCACGACCGCCATCAGACCGTATGTGGATGACCTGTCCCTCTGCCCGCCCGGGGCGACGATCCTACACATTTCACTGCGCGACCTGACTCCCGAGGCGATCTTGACCTGCGACAACATAACCGATGATACGGATCACGTCTGCCGCGCCCAGACCTCGCTGCACCTCACCGAGGAGAGGATGGGCACCCGCGATTTCATCCGCTGCACACTGGCGGAGATCTGCGAGGGGCTTGCGCCGCCCCGGGCGGAGGACAAGGCGATCACCGTATTCAGCCCGTTCGGCCTTGGAATCCTCGATCTCGCCGTGGGGAAGCTGGCCCTCGAAGCGGCCCGGGCCGCGGGACGGGGCACCATCGTGGAGTCGTTCCTCCCCACGGAGGAGGGCTTGGTGTAAGGCGCCATGGCGAGCGACATCTTTCGCAAGTGATGACTGCGGCCTTGAGTGAAACTCTCCAGGACGCGTAGGGGTAGGTATGACACCAAACAAGAGAACTGTCGAGAGATACATGGAAGGCTTCAGGAGAAGCGATCATCAAGAGATCCTGTCGTGCCTCACGGATGACGTGGAGTGGAAGATCCCCGGTGCATTCCACGCCCAGGGCAAGGAGGCATTTGACAAGGAGATCGAGAACGAGGGCTTCATCGGCAGGCCTGCGATCACGGTCACACGCATGATCGAAGAGGAAGACGTCGTCATCGCCGAGGGATCGGTGCGCACGCAGAGGAAGGACGGCGCCTTCATGGACCTTTCCTTTTGCGATGTCTTCGAGATGCAGGACGGCAGGATCAGGCGGTTGACCAGCTATCTCATGGAAACGAAGTGAATCTCTCGGGCAGCTCGATGGACGTTCGCGAAAGCTACGATTCAGCCGCTGAGGCCTACGCCGAGCATCTCGCCACGGAGCTCGACCACAAGCCTCTGGACCGCCACCTCCTGAACCGCTTCGCAGAGGAGGTCCGCGGCCACGGTCTGGTGGCAGATCTCGGATCGATCTCTCGCCGGAGATGATCAGGGTCGCCGAGCGCCTGAACGCCGGTCTGGACTTCCAGGTGGGAGACATGAGACAGCTCCAAGTGCCTGACGCGGCATTCGCGGGCATCGTAGCCTTCTATTCGATCGTGCACTTTGAGCCGTCAGAGCTCGGGCCGGTCCTGGTCGAAACGAGGCGGGTGTTGGTGCCCGGAGGCTTGGCCTTCCTCGCGTTCCATATTGGAGACGAAGTGGTGCATGTCGAGGATCTGTTCGGTGCGTCCGTGTCGTTGGATTTTCGGTTTCATGTTCCCGGCGCGGTCATCGCGGCGCTGCGGTCGGCGGATTTCAAGGTCATCGAGCAGACCGAGCGTGAGCCCTATGAGGGGGTGGAGTATCCGAGCCGCCGGTGCTACCTTCTCGCGCGGGCAGTGTGACCCCATTTTCGAGGGGAGGTGCGCATGAGATCTCAGGCAGAGAAAGCGGCAGCTTTTCGCGCGCTGCATGACCGGGACGGAGCCTTCATCATTCCCAATCCGTGGGATCCGGGCACGGCGTGGCTCCTCGCGCAGCTGGGATTCGAGGCGCTGGCGACGACGAGCGCGGGATACGCGTTTTCGATCGGAAAGAAGGACAACGCGGTGGGCCGCGACGCGATGATGGAGCATGTGAGCGCCATCGTGGCGGCGACCGACTTGCCGGTCAGCGCCGACCTCGAAAACGGCTTTGGAGACCGCCCCGAGGAGGTCGCGGAGACGTTTCGACTGGCCGCGGCGACGGGCCTGGTGGGCGGCTCGATCGAAGACAACAACGGCCGTCAGGAGGATCCGCTCTACGAGCTCGGGCTGGCGGCCGAGCGCGTCCGTGCCGCGGTGGAAGCGGCGCGCACTCTTCCCTTCCAGTTCACCGTGACCGGCCGCGCAGAGAACTACCTGGTGGGGCGTCCGGATCTCGGTGACACGATCCAGCGGCTGCAGGCCTATCAGGAGGCCGGGGCGGACGTGCTCTACGCCCCGGGCCTCAGGAGCAGGGAGGACATCGCCGCTGTGGTCGGCTCCGTCGACCGTCCGGTGAACGTCGTGATGGGGTTGCAGGGAGTCCAGCTGAGCCTCGCCGAGCTTGCGGAGATCGGGGTGAAGCGGGTCAGCGTGGGCAGCGCACTTTCGCGGGCTGCCCTGGGCGCGTTTCTCCGCGCCGCCCGGGAGATGCGCGAGCACGGCACCTTCACGTTCGCGGAGGATGCGGTGAGCTTCCGCGACATCAGCGCGCTGTTCGAGGCATGACCCCAGCTCTGAGATGATAGGATGGCGCTCCCGCAGGCGGAGGGCGCTGGCCCTCCTCGTTCGCAGGATCTGGAGACGATGAGCTGGGAATCCCGTAGTGTGGCCGTCGTGAGTGGCGGCGGCAGTGGCATCGGCCGTGAGATTGCGCTGGCGCTGGCCCGGCGGGGGCATCCGTTGGCTCTGCTCGGGCGGCGCCGGGCGCTCTTGGAGCAGACCCTCGCCGAGGCGGGCGGAGGAGGCCTCGCTCTGGCTTGCGATGTGCGGGATGCGGACACGCTCGCCAGAGCGGCGGCCGACATCGAGCGGCGCTGGGGCTGTGTCGACATCGTCGTGCCCGCCGCGGGCCTCGCCGCCATCGCCCCATTCGAGGAGACGGCGCCGGAGCGCTTTCGCGACCTGATCGATACGAACCTGACCGGGACGTTCCTCCTCCTGCGCGCTTTCCTCCCCGGAATGAAGCGCCGCGGCAGCGGCTGGATCTTCCCGATCCTGTCGACCGCGGCAGAGCGCGGTTTCCCCGGCTGGTCGGCCTACTGCGCGAGCAAGTGGGGCCTGGCCGGCCTGGTCGCCGCGCTGCGCGAGGAGCTGCGCGGCTCGGGCGTGCGGGTGACCGCCCTCTATCCGGGCGCGACGGACAGCCCGCTGTGGGACGAGCTCCCGGGCGACTGGAACCGCGCTCTCATGGTGCCGTCGCGCGAGGTGGCCCGGGCTGTGATCTCCGCCCTGGACGCCGATCCCTCCACCCTGGTCGAGGAGATCCATCTCGGTCCCGTCGGAGGAGCCCTGTGAGCCGGTCCCTCTGGATCCTCCTCACGCCGTTCCTCCCCCTGCTGGCGGCGTTGCCCGGCGGCACCTGGCTGCTGCCGCTGCTGGCGCCGCTCACCCTCTACCCATCCCTGGTGGAGAGGGTGCGGGAGCGCGACTATTTCAAGGCCTGGCAGCTCGGGATCGCCTGGGCCGTCCTGCTCTCGGCCGGCGTCATCGCCCTGGTCTTCTGGCTGCCCGGCGCGGCGCGCGCCGGCATCCTGCACGGCGAGCCGTACCGCCAGGAGATGTTCGGCTGGATCAACACGGGCGTCGCTCCGGAGAACGACTGGCGCGTCTTCCTGCCGACCCACGCCCTCCACTTCGCGGTCTTCCTGGTGCTCACCTGGGTGAGCGGCGGCTATCTGGGGCTGGTGCTGGGCGCCGTGCTCATGGGGTACATGAGCTACTTCGTGGGGAGCTACGCCGCGGTGAGCGGCCACCCGTTCCTCGGCGCGCTCGCCGCCTGGGTCCCCTGGTCGGTCCTGCGAGTGCTCGCCTACATCCTGTTCGGCTGCCTGTTCGCCCGGCCTCTCCTGGTGCGGCGCCTCTGGCCGTTCGAGCAGGAGGAGGTGAAGCTCATGGCCCTGGCGGCGAGCGGCCTGGTGGCCGACGTCCTGATCAAGGCCTTCTTCGCTCCGGGCTATGGAGTCTTCCTGCGCCAGATGGCGTACGGCGTGCTGCGCTGAAACGCGCTTCTGGACGTATACTCTTCGTCCCGTAAAGGGCTTGGAATGGACCAGATTCGAGAAATCACGGGCTCTCTCAACGGTGCCGGCCGGCGATTCGCGGTCGTGGCGTCGCGCTTCAACTCGCGCATCGGCGACCAGCTCGTTGCGGGCGCTCTCGACTGTCTGCGGCGGCACGGGGTCGAGCCGGGGGACGTCCAGCTCGTCCGGGTGCCCGGCGCCTGGGAGATCCCGCAGGCCGCCGAGGAGATCGCGGCCGCGGGGAAGGTGGATGCCCTGGTGGCCCTCGGGGTGGTCATCCGCGGCGAGACGCCGCATTTCGACTACATCTGCTCCGCGTGCAGCCAGGGGCTGGCGCGGCTCGCCGAGCGCCACCGTCTGCCGGTGGGCTTCGGCGTGCTGACCTGCGACACCTCCGCGCAGGCCGAGGAGCGGGCCGGGGGCAAGGCCGGCAACAAGGGTTGGGAAGCAGCTGTCGCGGCGCTCGAGATGGCCGATCTTTTCGCACGCCTGCGCGTCTGAGCCGGGAATGACAGCAGGGAAAAGGCGTATGGCACGCGAGATGGCGGTCCAGATGCTCTATCAGAGCGACCTGGGGGGGAGCGCCCTGCCGCACATCTTCGCGACGTTCGACCTGGCGGAATACCGCGCCCGCGACGCCCGCGACGTGGCGGTCCCGCGCAAGAAAGGGCCGCTGACCGCGGAGGAGCGCGCGGAGGCCGAGCGCGGCCGGAAGCGGGCGGACGAGGCGTTCGAGTATGCCCAGGGGCTCGTGCGCGGCACTCTGGACAACCAGGAGCGGATCGACGACCTGATCCGCACGCAGGCGGACAACTGGCGGCTGGAGCGGATGCCCGCCGTCGACCGCAATATCCTGCGCCTGGCGATCTACGAGATGATGTTCGAGGAGGACACGCCCAAGCTCGTGGTGCTCGACGAGGCCATCGAGCTGGCGAAGAAGTTCGGTTCCGAGCAGTCGGGGCGCTTCGTCAACGGCCTCCTCGACGGTCTCCTGAAGCAGCACACCTTCCCGGGAACCCTCAAATAGACCGACCCGGGATACGCGTCCCGCCGCCGTGGGGAGTGTGGCCCCTCCGGGAGGAACGGAAAGATCGATGAGCAGCGAATACGAGCCCAAGGCCATCGAGGCCAGGTGGCAGGACCGGTGGGAGCGGCAGCGCGCGGCCGAGGTGGACCTCCGCCACGCCCGCAGCAAGTACTACATGCTGATGATGTTCCCCTATCCGTCGGGGGACCGCCTGCATGTGGGCCACGGGCGCAACTACATCCTGGGCGATGCCCTCTACCGCTACCTGCGGATGAAGGGCAAGAAGGCGCTCAATCCGATGGGCTGGGACGCCTTCGGCCTGCCGGCGGAGAATGCGGCGATCCAGCGCGGCGTCCATCCGCGCGACTGGACCCTCGGCAACATCAAGGTGATGAAGGAGCAGTTCCGGCGTTGGGGCATCCTCTTCGACTGGACCAAGGAGATCGCCTCCTGCACGCCCGAGTACTACCGCTGGAACCAGTGGCTGTTCCTCCGCATGTTCGAAAAGGGGCTGGCCTACAAGAAGGCGGCCCCGGTCAACTGGTGTCCGAACGACCGTACGGTGCTCGCCAACGAGCAGGTGGTCGACGGCGCCTGTGAGCGCTGCGGCACGCCGGTGGTGCAGCGCGACCTGGAGCAGTGGTTCTTCCGCATCACCGACTACGCCGACCGCCTGCTCGCCGGCCTCGACGGCCTGGAGGGGTGGCCCGAGAAGGTCAAGGTGATGCAGCGCAACTGGATCGGGCGCTCCGAAGGGGCCGAGATCGACTTCCCCCTGCCGTCGATCAAGGAGAAGGTGACCGTCTTCACCACCCGGCCGGACACCGTCCACGGCGCCACCTTCCTGGTCCTCGCCCCCGAGCACCCCCTGGTGCCGCGCCTGATCGCGGAGCACCCGCGGCGCGCCGAGCTGGAGGCCTGGATCGAAAAGGCGCGCAACACGCCGCGCATCCAGCGCGAGGGGGAAGCCACCGCCAAGGAAGGGCGCGATCTGGGGATCAAGGCCGTGAACCCGGCGACGGCCAAGGAGATCCCGGTCTGGATCGCCGACTACGTCCTGCCCGACTACGGCACCGGCTCGATCATGGCCGTGCCGGCGCACGATGCGCGCGACCTGGTCTTCGCCCGCCAGGAGGGCCTCCCGGTCCGCCTGGTCTACCATCCTGAAGAGGGGGAGGCCGATCCGGCCGATCTGACCGAGCCGATCCTCCATGACGGGGTGATCCGCAACGCGCCGCCCTTCGACGGTCTGGCGAGCGGGCCGGAGACGACGGCCAAGTTCATCGCCTGGCTGGAGAAGAAGAAGGCCGGCCGCGGCAAGGTCACCTACCGGCTGCGCGACTGGCTCATCTCGCGCCAGCGCTACTGGGGGACCCCGATCCCGATCGTCTACTGCGAGAAGTGCGGCACGGTGCCCGTGCCGGACGACCAGCTCCCGGTCGAGCTCCCGTACGACGTGGAATTCACCGGCCGCGAGGGCAACCCCCTGTCGCGGCACAAGGGATTCGTGGAGACGAAGTGCCCGCGCTGCGGCAAGCCGGCCCGCCGCGAGACGGACACCATGGACACCTTCGTCGACAGCTCCTGGTACTACCTGCGCTACCTCTCGCCGCGCGACAGCACGCGGATGTTCGATCCCGAGCTGGCCGCCAAATGGGCGCCGGTCGACCAGTACATCGGCGGGGTGGAGCATGCGATCCTCCATCTGCTCTATGCCCGCTTCGTCTGCCGGGTGCTCCACGACTTCGGGATGGTCGGGTTCGAGGAGCCGTTCCAGAACCTGTTCAACCAGGGAATGATCACGCGCTACTCGGAGAAGTCCGGGCGGGTGGAGAAGATGTCGAAGTCGCGGGCCAACACGGTCTCTCCCGACGAGCTGATCGAGGAGATGGGGGCGGATACCGAAAGGGTCTACACTCTCTTCATCGGCCCGCCGGAGAAGGAGGCGGAGTGGAGCGACGAGGCGGTCAGCGGCGCCTGGCGCTTCCTGCAGCGGGTCTGGCGGATCGGCGAGCGGCTGTCCGATACGCCGCCCATCGCGCCGGCGGATGCCAACCTGGAGCGGGAGCGGCACGCGACGATCCAGCGGGTGACCCAGAGCTTCGAGCGTTTCCACTTCAACACGGCTGTGGCCGCTCTCATGGAGCTGTCGAACGCCCTGTCGCGGGCGATCGAGGACAAGACGGCCTCGCGGCTGATCTGCGAGGAGGCTTTCGACACCCTGTTGCAGCTGCTGCACCCGATGGCGCCGCACATCACGGCCGAGCTGTGGGAGCGGCGGGACCACGTGGAGGACATCATCGACACGGACTGGCCGCAGCACGACGAGGCGAAGCTGCGCCGCGCCCGCATCGAGCTGGTCGTCCAGGTGGACGGCAAGCTGCGCGACCGGGTGGAGGTGGAGGCCGGGGCGAGCGACCGGGAGATCCGCGAGGCCGCCCTGGCGAGCCCCAAGGTGCGGGAGCATGTGGGCGGTCGCGACGTGGCCAAGGCCGTGGTGGTCCCCGGCCGTCTGATCAATCTGGTGACGCGGAGGTCCGCATGAATTTGATCCCGAGATGGGGGAGACGTTGGACCGGCGCCCTGCTGGGCGCCTCACTGCTGGTGCTGAGCGGCTGCGGGTATGCGCTGGTGGGGCGGGCGAGCAACCTGCCGGCCGACATCAAGAACGTCTACATCAAGCCGCTGGAGAACCGGACGCCGCGCTCGCAGGTGGAGCAGTCGGTGACGCGGGCGATCGCCGACGAGATGGTCCGGCGGCACCGCTTCTCGGTGGTGGGGAGCCCCGAAGGGGCCGATGCCGAGCTGTCGGGCGCGGTGGTCGCCTTCGGCGTCACGCCGGTGACCTTCGATCCGAGCGGCCGGGCCACCGAGTACGAGATCGCGCTCACCGCCCAGATCATCTTCAAGCGGACGGGGCAGGAGACGCCGATCTGGAGCAACGACCGCTACACCTTCCGCGAGACCTATCCGATCGACGCCACGAGCGCCAATTACGTCGACCTGGAAGACGCGGCCATCGACCGCGCCGCGGAGCGCTTCGCGGAGACGATGGTCAGCGATCTGCTGGAAGGGTTCTGACCCTCACCCCCGGCCCCTCTCCCGCAAGCGGGCGAGGGGTGTGGGTTACACCGCGCGAGCTCCGCATTCAATGGCAACCCCTATCCTCCACCCCTCTCCCGCTCGCGGGAGAGGGGCCGGGGGTGAGGGTCTCTGCTGGATGGGCTCGGGAGCTTTCTACAGCCCCGCGACCTGGTGCGCCAGGCGGGACTTGTAGCGGGCGGCGGCGTTGTCGTGGATGACGCCCTTTTGCGCGGTCTTGTCGATGATGGAGAGCGTCCCGGGCAGGAGCTCCTGGGCGAGCGAGGCGTCGCCGCTCTCGACGGCGCTGCGCAGCTTCTTGATCGCGGTGCGCAGGCGCGAGCGGTCGGCCCGGTTGCGGACGCGGCGCTCTTCGCTCTGGCGGTTTCTCTTCTCAGCAGACTTGGTATTGGCCATAACCCTACGATCTCTCTCCCGAGTGGATTGATCTGGAAAGCCGCACCACGAGTGGGTGCGGCGAAACTTTATAGCACTAGTGCCTAGCCTGCGTCAATCCCGAGCTCGCGGAGGCGCTGCCGGGCCAGGTTCGCTTCGTCGCTCGTCGGGTACTGGCGGATCACCTGGCGGAGCTGGGTCACCCCTCCAGAGCGGTCGCCGAGCTCGATCAGCGCGTAACCCTTCTTGAGGAGGGCGCTCGCCGCCTTGTCGCTGCGCGGATAGCGGCTGAGCACCGCCTCGAACTGATCGACGGCTTGGCGATAGCGCTTCTGCCGGTAGTAGCACTCGCCGATCCAGTAGGTTGCGTTGTCGGCCAGCTCGGTGCCGGGGAAGTTCTTCAGGTACTCCTCGAAGCCCTGCTGCGCCAAGTCGTACTTCCCCCGCAGATAGTCGTTGTACGCCGAGTTGTAGAGGCTCTGTGGGTCGGCAGCCGGGCCGGCCGGGCGCCCGGGAGGCTGCTGCGGGGGCATCGCGTTGGGCTCGCCTCCCGGACCGGTGAGCCCGCCCGGGCCGTTGTCCGTGGGAGAGGCCGGCGCCGGCTGCGAGCGGTAGGCCTTCAGCTCCTGGTTGGTCGTCGCGATGTCCTGCGAGAGCTGGGAGAGCCGGTAGTTGGTGTCTTCGAGCTTGGCCTGCAGCTCGTCGATCTGGCTCGACAGCTCCTGCAGCTTGACCTGCATGTCGGCCTCGGTCTTGAGCAGCGAGCCCATCTGCTGGTCGACGGAGGACCCCAGACTCTGCACCTCCTGCTTGCTGGGTGCCTCCCTCTGGAGCTGGAGCATCTGCCGCTGGATGTCGGAAAGCTGGGACTGGAGGCCCTGGATGTCCTGAGGGCTGACACACCCCGCGGCGGTGAGTGCCGCCGCGAGGCAACCGATCCAGGAGAGTTGACAGAGCCGGCGCATGCTCGTCCGCCGCATCGCGTCAGCCCATGTTGGCCCGGCCGGTGATCACCATGTGGCCGCGGCGGTTCTGCGACCAGCAGCTCTCCTCGCTCTCGGTGCAGACCGGCCGCTCTTCGCCGTAGGAGAGGGTGCGCAGGCGGCCGGCGTCGACGCCCAGCGAGGTCAGGTAGTCGCGCACCGCGTTGGCGCGCTTGTCGCCGAGGGCGAGATTGTACTCGTTGGTGCCCCGCTCGTCGGCGTGCCCCTCGATGGTGACGAGGAGCTGCGTCGTCTTGAGCAGGTCGGCGTTGCGCGCCAGCTTCGCCCGCGCGTCGTCGGACAAAGAGCTCTCGTCATAGTCGAAGTAGACGTCGGGGCTGAAGCCGCGGCGCTGCAGCTCGGCGTTGACCACCTGGAGGTCGGGCGAGTCCAGCGGGTTGGACTCCACCGTGTCCTGCGGCGGGGTCGCCACGGGCTCCGGCGTCACCTCCTGGGTGGGCGGTGGCGGCGTTACCGTGGTGGTGTTGACGTCGAGGTCCTGCGCCGGGGTCGCCGGCTTCTTCTTGGGGCAACCATACAGAACGGTCAACAGAACCGGTGCCACGATCCAAATCATCCACTTGCGGTTCATGCTCGATATCTCCTCAGAGCCGGTACGGCGTATCGAACGGCTTTTAAAAAGAACTTCTCGGAACCCGATAGTATCACCGCTGGGCCGGCAGGCGCGACCAATCCGGCATGTCGTTGTTCCCCTCGTTCGTCAGCTGCCGCACGTGGCTCCCGTCGAGGTCCATCACATAGAGCTGCTTGGTGCCGCTCTTGCGCGACACGTAGACGATGTGGCGGCCGTCCGGCGAGAAGGACGGCGACTCGTTCTCACCTGGTCCGGAGGTCAGGATCTGGGTGGCCTGCGTGACCACGTTGGTCACCGCGATCTGGAAGCGGCCGCCGCGCCGGCTGGTGTAGGCGATCAGATCGCCGGTCGGGTTCCAGGCCGCGCCGTCGTTGTAGTCGCCCTCGGTGGTCAGCCGCCGCTGGTTCGATCCCTCCTCGTCCATCAGGTAGATGTGCGGATTGCCGGCGCGGCCGGAGGTGAAGGCGATCTGGCCGCCCGTGGGGCTCCAGGACGGGTTGGTGTCGATGGCTCCCGAATGGGTCAGCCGCCGCAGGTCGCCGCCGCTCCGGCCGGTGACGAAGATCTCGACGTTGCCGTCGACCGAGCGGGCGAAGACGACGCGCTGGCCGTCTGGCGAGAAGGTCGGCGTGGTGTTGAGCGAGCCGGAATTGACGATCGGCCGCTTCCTGCCGCTCGCCAGCTCGGCGAGATAGATCCCCGGCGGGCCGTTGAAGAACGAGGTGTAGGCCAGCGACTCGCCGTCCGGCGACCAGGCGGGCGACATCGAGGTCGAGCGGTGGCCGGTGATCCGCCGCTGGTTCTGGCCGTCGTAGTCCATCACCCAGATCTCCTTCTGCCCGGTGCGGTCGCTGGTGAAGGCGATGCTGGAGAGGGAGATGCCGCGCTGTCCGGTCAAGAACAGGATCACCTCGTCGGCGAAGGTGTGGCCGATCCGGCGGGCGACGGGCAAGGCGCCGCGGTAGCGCTTGGCGAGGATCGCCTGGCCGCTCGCCACGTCGAAGAGGCGCCCCTCGAAGACGATCTTGTCCGCCTCGGCGCGGAGGTCGCCCAAAAGGAGCGTCTCGACGCCGGTCGTGCGGTAGGCCTCGAGGTCGCGCGCGAGGTCGCCGGTGAGCTGGAGCCCCTGGAACGCCTCGGGGCCGCTGATCGTGAAGTAGCCGGAATTCTGCAGGTCCTGCCGGACGACCTGCTCCATCTCGTCGGCCGCCCGGGCCGCGTCGCCCGCCAGGGCGCCCAGCCGGCGGAAGGCGGGGATGCCCAGCTTGATCGGCTTGAATTGCTGGTTTCCCGGCAGCACGAGGGTGACGTTGCCCGGTTGCTGCTCCTCCTGCGGAGGCTGCGCGGGCGGCTCCTGGGCGAAGATGCGGGGGAGCGTCAGCCCCATGCCGAGCAGGAGGGCGGCGACGGCGAGATGGATGGCTCTCGATCTCATGAGTCCTCTTCAATAAAGCCGGGTTCAATAGACGATCAGGTTGACCCCGAGAGAGTCGTTCTTGTATCCCCGGGGGAGGGGAGGGAACGGCGCGGCGCTCTTCACGGCCCGCAAGGCCGCGAAGTCGAAGGAATTGTACCCCGACGACTCGGCGATGCGCAGGTCGCTGATCGAGCCGTCGCGCGCGATCTCGAAATGGAGGACCGCCTTGACCTCGCCCATGTTCGGGCGCTGCCACTGGGCGTCGATCAGGGAGAGCAGGCGGTCCAGGTAGTAGCCGTAGGTGAAATCGGGGTTGTCGACGCCGATGCGGGAGCCGAACGCCGTGGTGCCGAGCGGGCTGCCGGTGTCCGCGCCGCGCCGGCCGAGCTGGTCGCCGCTCTCGCCGGGAGCGACGCCCGGCCGCGCGTCCGAAGGGGCGGTTTGCGCGGGCTCGGGCTTGGCAGGCTTCTTCGGCTCCGGCTTCTTCGCCTCGTCCTGCTTCGGCAGCACGGGGACGTCCGGCTTGGGGGGAGGCGCGACCTCCTCGGTTTCTTTCTTGGGCTCGGGCTCCGGCTCGGGCTCGGCGGGCGCGGGCTTTTCCTCCTCGACGGGCTTGCGCTTCGGAGGCGCCGGCCGCCGCACGCCGAGCGCCTGCGCCGGAATGACCTGGACGGGCACGAACTCCAGCGGTTTGGGCGCGGGCTGCAGGCGGGGGAGGATCAGGGCGAGAGCGATCGCCAGGGCGTGCAGGAGGAGCGCGGCGGCCAGGCTCGCCGCCTCGGGGCGGCGCCCTTCGCGCCGGCTGCGCGCCGCGAGGATCCGGTGGACCTCCTGGCTCACCTCAGCCCCGCTTCCCCTTCTTGGGCTGGTCGGTGACCATGCCCACGTGGACGATCCCGCCGCGGTGGAGGACGTCGAGCACCTCGATGATGCGGCCGTAGGGCACCTCGCGGTCCCCCTTGAGGAACACCGAATCGTCGCCGCGCGACTCGGTCTGCGCCTTGACCTGGTCGACCAGGTCGTCGATCTCGACCGGCGTCTCGCGCAGGTAGACTTTGCCGTCGCGGTCGATGGAGACGATCAGGGGGTCCTCCATGCGCAGGGGGAGGGGCGTCGCCTGGGCCTGCGGCAGCGCCACCTCGATCCCCTGGTGCAGCATCGGGGCGGCGATCATGAAGATGATCAGGAGGACGAGCATCACGTCGACCAGAGGGGTGACGTTGATGTCCGCCATCACCGGATCGTCGTCGCCGTTGCCGTTGCCGAGAGTGAACGCCATGCCGTCTCTCCAGAGTTGGACTGCCGCGCCTCAGGTGAAGTTCCGCTCGGCCAGGTTGAGGAATTCGAGGATGAAGTCGTCGAGGCGCATGCGCGCGCGGCGGATGCGCTGGCCGAAGTAGTTGTAGCCGATCAGGGCCGGGATCGCGGCGCCCAGGCCGGCCGCCGTGTTGATCAGGGCCTCGGCGATGCCGGGGGCGACGGCCACGATCGAGGTCGAGCCGGACATGCCGATGTCGCGGAACGACACCATGATCCCCCAGACCGTGCCGAAGAGGCCGATGAACGGCGTCGCCGAAGCGGTGGTGGCGAGGAACGACGTCCAGCGGGTGATGCCGTTGAGCTCGACGCCGGCCGCCCGCTGGAGCGTGCGCTGGAGCGCCGGGAGCGAGGTGATGCGGTAGGCCTTGCGCTCGCCCGGGCGCTCCGGCTCGGGAGCGTTCTTGATCTGGCTGTCGATCTCGGCATAGCCGGCCTGGAAGATGCCGACGAGCGGCGAGCTCGACAGCTTGCCCGCGGTGGCATTGACCTCGCTGAAGCGCTGGCTCCTGTGGAACGCCTCGAGGAACTTCTCGCTCTGGCGGTCGGCCCGGTTGAGCTGCACGGCCTTGCCGATCATGATCGCCCAGGAGCAGAGGGAGAACACGGCCAGCGTGGCGAGGATGACCTTCGCCATCGGACCCGACTGGAAGAAGAAATCGAACAGGCCCGGACCCCGCTGCGGTCCGAGTTGGAAAAACAGGAAAGAGATCAGACCCATGCGCGCTCCCTATGACGGATTCCGACGCCCGTGCCACAAAGGCGTGTCCATGGTACCCCCGCCCCCCGGAAAGCAAGCGGCGTGCCCGGCTGCAATCTTTTCACACCCCGTCGATCGCCCCTCGTCCCTCGGCGGGCGTTTCGACCACCGGCGGCGGCAGGGTCACCTTGTTGCGCCGCAGGAACTCGTCGCGGGCGCGGCGCACCACCTCCAGGGCCTCGTCGATCGTGTCCACCCAGACCGCGACGTCGAGATCGCCGGGCGAAGCCAGGCCGCGGTTGACGATCTCGGCCTCGACCCAGCTGCGCAGCCCCCGCCACATCGGTCCGACGAAGACGAGCGGCCGGTCGGAGAGCATCCGCACCTGCAGGAGCTGCCAGACCATCAGGGCTTCCAAGGTGGTGCCGATGCCGCCGTCGACCACGACGTAGGCATGGGAGAGGCGGATGAACTGGTGGAGGCGGGAGAAGAAGCTGGAGTGGTGCGCCACCTCGTCGAGGAACGGGTTGGGCTGCTCCTCGATGGGGAGGAGGATGGTCAAGCCGAACGACCGGGTCTTGTGCCGGTAGGCGCCGTGGCGCGCCCCTTCGTTCGCCGCCCGCATCAGCCCCGGTCCGCCGCCGGTGACGATGTCGCACCCCATGAAGGACAGCTGGCGGGCGAGCTCGCGGACGCCGGTATAGACCGCGTCGTTCTCCTGGATGCGGCTGGAGCCGAAGATCGCCACGCGGAAATAGCGCTTCTCGCCAGGAGCGGCGCGGTCCAGCCGGTGGATCAGCCAGTACAGATAGAGGATCGCCTGGTCGAATCGGCGGAGCAGCCAGGTCCGGCGCTTGCGGCGCCAGCGTTGCCATTGGGTCTCCCCCGGCGGCGCGGGAGGTTGAGGCAGGTTGATGCGGCGGACGGAGGACGACATGGCAGGGGGATTGTAACCTCACCCCCTGGCTCAGCTCCTTCTCCTGCCAGCCTTCCCCCGCCCGACCTCACCCCCGACCCCTCTCCCATCTCCCACCCGCCAACCGGGAGAGGGGCGCCCCCACCCGGACCCGCGGGGGACGGAACGGGAGGGGACTCCCCCCTCTCCCGGGGGATGGGTGGGAGATGGGAGAGGGGGGCCGGGGGGGTGAGGTCGGGCGGGGGAAGGCTCAGCCTCCGCGCGACTTTGACGGATCCTGGACTGTGCGATGGGAGAGAGGACGGGGGTGGGGCAGCATGATAGGCTCCCCTTTCCCCCGTTGCCGCACCTATTAGCCAGAAGCGGGGGTTGTTCCCGTTTCCCTTGCCTGAGACATGAGCGGACGAGTCCTCATCACCGGCGCGACCGGCGCCCTGGGCCGGAGCGTCGTGGCACGCTTCCTGGACGCGGGAGAGCGTGTGCTCGCCGTCGACCAGGACGAGGGCCGCCTCGGCGAGCTCACCGCCCTCGCCCCGTCGGAGACCCTGGCGGTCCGCCGGGTCGACCTCGGCTCTTCCGCGGAGGTCGCGCGCCTGTTCGCGGAGATCGAGGTCCCGCCGGCGGTCGTCCATCTCGTCGGCGGCTTCCGCTGGTCGCGGCTCGCCGACATGTCCGACCGCGACTGGAGCTTTCTGCTCACCGTGAACCTCGAGACGACCTTCCACGTCTTCCGCGAGACCGCCAGGCGGTTCGAAGAGGCGCGCGCGGGGAGCGTTGTCGCCGTGGCGGCTCCCGCCGGTCTCTCCGGGGAGGCGGGCGTCGGGGCCTATGCCGCGACCAAGGCGGGAGTCCTCCGTCTCGTCGAATCGCTGGCGCGCGAGATCGCTCCCTTCGGGGCGCGCGCCAACGCCGTCCTGCCCGGCACGATGGATACGCCGGCCAACCGGGCCGCGATGCCCGACGCCGACCCCGCGCAATGGGTCACGACCGACGCCGTCGCCTCGGTCATTCATTTCCTCACGACTCCGGCCGCCGCGGCCATCAACGGCGCGGGCGTCCGGGTTCCCGGACCGCAACCATGAATCATCATTTGGAATGTCATGTCTATTACGACTCGACCCGGCAACCCGAGCCGCCGGTCGAGAGCGGCGCCCGCGTGGACCTCTCCGCCGATCCGGCGGCGGGCCACCAGCTCATCCGGCTCGGCATCTCGCCGCGGACCGACCTGCCGGCGGTGTTGCTGACCGAGCCGGGCGGCAAGATCCGCATCCTCGGCCTGCGCTTGAGCGACGAGGAGGTCGCGCGGCTCTGCGGCGGCACCGGCATCGGCGCCGGCCAGCTGACCGTCTACAGCTCCGCCTGGTGCCCCGACTGCCGGCGCGCCAAGCGGGTGCTCGAAGAGGTCCAGGCCTCCTTCGAGGAGGTCGACATCGACCGCGACGCGCAGGCCGAGGCCATGGTGCTGGAGCGCAGCGGCGGCCGGCGCGTGGTGCCGACCCTGCGCTTCGACGACCGCCTGTGGGCGTTCAATCCCGATCCGCCGCTGCTGCGCCGGCTGCTCCGCGAGAGGGGTGCCGCATGAGGATCGCGGTCTGCATCAAGCAGGTCCCCAACACCGAGGCCCGGCTGCGCGTCAGCCGCGACGGCAAGTGGCTGGAGGAGGAGGACCTGCCCTTCGTGATCAACGAGAGCGACAGCTACGCCCTCGAAGAGGGGCTGAAGCTCGCCGAGAAGACCGGCGGCGAGGTCGTCGTCTTCAGCCTCGGGCCCGAGCGCGTCAAGGACGCCCTGCTCAAGGCGCTCGCCGTCGGCGCGGCCCGCGCGGTCCATCTCGCCGATCCCGCCTTCCTGGGCGGCGACGCCCTGGCCACCGGCCGCGCGCTCGCCGCGGCCGTCCAGCGCGAATCGTTCGACCTGGTGCTCACCGGCTCGCAGTCGGACGACCTGCGCTTCGGCGGCACCGGCTCGATCCTCGCCGGGCACCTCGGCTGGCCCCACGTCTGGCTGGTCATGGGGGTCGAGCTGGAGGAGGGGAACCGCTCCGCCAAGGTGACCCGCGAGATGGAGAGCGGCGTCAACGAGCTCTCGCGCGTCCCCCTGCCGGCCGTGCTGGAGATCCAGGCCGGCATCAACCATCCGCGCTATGCCTCCTTGAAGGGGATCATGGCGGCCAAGAAGAAGGAGATCGCCCGCGTCACGCCGGCCGACCTCGGGCTCGACGCCGCGCAGGTGGGCGCCGCCGGCTCGCGTCTGGAGGTCGTCTCCGTCGCCTTCCCCGAGAGCGGAGCCGGAGCGCAGATGTTCGAAGGGGATGTGAAGACCGCCGTGGCCGCGCTGGTCGACAAGCTGCGCAGAGAAGCGAGGGTGCTCTGATGGCCAGGATCTGGGTGGTCGTCCAGCAGCGCGAGGGCCAGCTCCCGCGCATCTCCTGGGAAGCTATCGCCGCGGCGCAGAAGCTGGCCGCGTCAGCTGGTGGCGGCAAAGCCGAGGCCATCGTCCTCGGCGCCGGCATCGGGCTCGCCGCGGCCGAGGTGGCCAAAGCTGATCTGGCCGCGGTCCACGTGGCCGATCACGAGGCCCTGCGCGCCTACACACCGGGAGCCTATATCGGCGCGCTGGCGGCGGCGATCCGCGACGGGAAGCCGGACTTCGTGGTCTTCCCCCATACCTATCAATCGGTCGACTACGTCCCGCGCCTGGCCCAGGAGGTCGGGGCCGGGCTGCTGCCGGAGGTGACCGGCTTCGACTCAGGCGAAGGCGGTCTCGTCTGGACCCGTCCGATCCTCGGCGGCAAGCTGCAGTCGAAGGTGCGGGTCAAGGGCGAAGGGACCGTCCTCGTCTCCGTCCAGTCGGGCGCCTTCCCGGCCGACAGCGTCGCCAAAGGGGGACAGGTCGATCCCCAGCCGCTCGCGGTCGACCTCGCGGCCGTCAAACCCGACCGCGAGATCCTCGGCTATGAAGAGGTCGCCGGCGAGAAGGTCGACCTGACCAAGGCCAACTCCATCGTGGCCGTGGGCCGCGGCGTGGGAGGAGCCGACAAGCTGGGTCCTCTGGAGGAGCTCGCCAAGGCGCTGGGAGCCGAGATCGCCGCCAGCCGGCCGGTGATCGACAACGGCTGGCTGCCGAGAGACCGCCAGATCGGCTCCTCGGGCCAGACCGTCGCGCCGCGCCTCTACATCGCCGCCGGCATCTCCGGAGCCATCCAGCACCTGGTCGGCATGAAGGGCTCCTCGGTGATCGTGGCGATCAACAAGGATCCCGGAGCACCCATCTTCAACGTCGCTCACTACGGCATCGTCGGCGACCTGCACGAGGTGGTGCCCGCGCTGACCGCGGCGGTGCGGGCGGCGAAGGGGTGAAAGAGCCCTCACCCCCGGCCCCTCTCCCGCGAGCGGGAGAGGGGAGCAGGTTGGTCAAGAACCCTCCACCGTCCGAGCTTGCGCCCCCTAACCCACACCCCTCTCCCGCTTGCGGGAGAGGGGCCGGGGGTGAGGGCCCCCGCTGGGTCGTCCTCGACGTCACCGCCGCCACCGCCGCCCACCTGCCCACCCTCGCCGGCCTCGTCGAGGAGCGGATCGCCGAGGGGCTCCAGCCTCTGCTCGTGGTTTCCGAGGAGACCCTCGCACCCTTGCAGGATCTTCTCGCCTCTCGCGGCCTGCCGGCCGCCCAGCTGGCCCCCGAGGGCGGCTCCTCGGCTCTCGCCGCGGCGGCCCAGGCGGAGCGCTGCGAGGTGTGGACGCGCATTCCGGGGATGTTCACGGCCGATCCGGGCCTCCTGCCGTCGGCGCGGCTGCTGCGGGTCCTCGACTACGACGAGGCCCTGGAGATCGCCATCACCCGCGCCGGGGTCCTCCCCACCCGCGCGATCGCGACGCTGCGCCGCCATGGCATTCCGCTGCACGTCCGCTGGCTCGAACGTCCCGACCTGCCGGGCACCGTCGTCTCCGGCACCGGCGCCGACCTCGGGCCGCAGGTCAAGGCGGTGCTCGTCCGGCCGGGGACCACCTTGATCTCCATGGACTCCCTGGGGATGCTCCACCAGGTGGGCTTCCTCGCCGAGGCCTTCGCCCGCTTTGCGGACCACGGGCTGTCCATCGATTCGATCTCCACCGCGGAGACCAACGTCACCGTCTCTCTCGACACCGACGTCAACGCCGTCTCGCCGGAAGACCTCGACGATCTGCTGCGCGACCTGGGCACGATCTGCGAGGCGCGGGCGATCACCGAGACCGCCTCGCTGTCGCTGGTGGGCCGCGGCATCCGCGCCATCCTCCACGAGATCGGGCCGGTCTTGGAGGTCTTCGAGGAGATGAAGGTCCACCTCGTCTCCCAGTCGGCGAGCGATCTCAATCTGACCTTCGTGGTGGACCAGGACCAGGCCGAGCGCCTGGTGCGGAAGCTCCACGGGCTCCTCTTCCACCACCAGACCGAAGGCCCCCTGTTCGGTCCCACCTGGGAGGAGCTGCACGCGCGTCCTTCCGAGGGACCGGAGGAGGTCCGCGCCGCGGGAGAGTGGTGGCGCCGGAGGCGGGAGGACCTGCTGGCCCTGACCGCCGAGGAGAGCCCGCTCTACGTCTACGACGCGGAGAGCCTGGACCGCGCCGCCGCGGCCGTCCGCGGGCTCACGGCGGTGGATCGCGTCTTCTATTCCGTGAAGGCGAACTGCTGCCCCGGCGTTCTCACCCGCTTCGCGGACGCGGGGCTCGGCTTCGAGTGCGTCTCGGTCCCGGAGCTGGAGCACATCCGCGGCCTCTTTCCGGATCTCCCGGGGGAGCGGCTCCTCTTCACCCCCAACTTCGCGCCGCGCGAGGAGTACCGCCGGGCCTTTTCTCTCGGCGCCTGGGTGACGCTCGACAGCCTGCATCCGCTGCGCGAGTGGCCGGAGCTGTTCGCCGGCCGCGAGGTCTTCCTGCGCCTCGATCCGGGGCAGGGCCGGGGGCACCATCCGCACGTGCGCACCGCCGGAGTCCAATCGAAGTTCGGCATCGCCCCCGAGGCGCTCCCCGAAGCCGAGCGGCTGACCGCCGTCTGCGGTGTCCGGGTGATCGGTCTGCACGCCCACGCCGGCAGCGGCATCCGCTTCTCCGGCTCCTGGGGGGAGACCGCCGCCTTCCTGGGAGAAGCCGCCCGCCGCTTCCCGACCGTCCGGGTGCTCGACGTGGGAGGAGGTCTGGGGATCCCCGAGAGGCCCGGCCAGAGCCCGCTCGATCTGGACGAGGTGGACGCCGCGCTCCTCGCCTTCAAGAAAGACCATCCCGGCCTGGAGCTCTGGCTGGAGCCCGGCCGCTTCCTCGTGGCGCAGGCCGGGGTCCTCCTCGCCAAGGTCGTCCAGGTGAAGCGCAAGGGGGACGTGGTCTACGTCGGTCTGGAGACCGGGATGAACTCGCTCATCCGCCCGGCCCTCTACGGCGCCTACCACCCGATCGTGAACCTGACCCGCCTCGACGAGCCCGCCACCCTGACCGCCCACATCGTCGGACCCATCTGCGAGACCGGGGACGTCCTCGGCCGCTCCCGCCGCCTCGCCCCTGCCGCCGAAGGGGACGTCCTCCTGATCGCCAACGCCGGCGCCTACGGCCGGGTGATGAGCTCCTGGTACAACCTGCGGGCGCCGGCGGGGGAGCGGGTGCTGGAGGGGCGGGTGACGCCGGCACCCACTCCGGGTTCTCCTTTCAGCCGATCGCCAACGCCGACGGCGAATGAAACTCCTGAATCGCTCTCGCCAACAGCTTGAGGAGGGTCCGTCCTCCTGGACTCACCAGAAGGGAGAGCCGCGGGTAGCTGTACTGGCAGGGAGGGATCACTCCTTCACCTGCCTCCCAGGGGTATTCGGCATTCTCAGGTGAGCCGGCACGGTCGACGGCCGGCGCCAGCTTCTCGACCTCCCGGGCAAGGGCCCTGGCGAGCTTGGCCACCTGTCGGAGCTGCGCGTCCCGCCCCCGATACGCCTCTTTGATGGACGGTGACGCCAGAAAGCTCCCCATGAACTTGGCGAATCCCACATGCCTTTTCAAGAGGTCCTCCAGGTGCGCCGTCGTGTCTCGGCAGCGGTACGCCTTCGCGATTTTCTCGCATGCCATTTGGAGATAGTGAAGCTCATGGCAGGCGGGGATCTGGTCGTCGGCAGCGAGCCGTCCATAGACCTGCCAGTCGGATCGGCTCTGTGCGGCGAAGGCGGCAGCCCACGCTTCTCGGGAAGGCATCAGGACTTGGGGCGGACGAAGCGCTCGGCTCGGGATAGGCTCCAGCCCTTCGGAAGGGCCTCCGGGTTCGCTTGGACCGACTCGAGCTCCTCCGGGGTGATCTCAGCGATGACCGTGCGGAAGGGGATCTCCTCAGTTGGAGAGAAAGCGAACGGCTCGACACTTCCGGTGGGCACGGTGGCGGCGTTGATCTCGAGAAGCCGGATCGGGCCTTCTTGAGAGCCTTCGTCGTCCATCACGATCCGGTAGACCTCACGGAGCTCAGGCTCGACCGTAAAGTGCCACTGGATGAGTCGGCGAGCAGCAGCATCCTTGGCGTGCGGTGCGCTCATGACCAAAAGAGGATACCACGACCCCCGAGGTGGAGATCAATGTCCTTGAGGCGAGACTCTCAGCTCACCCCCGGTGGATCCCCGCTGATCTGGCGCCGCAAATCACCGTAAAAACGCCGCAAAACAGCCTCTCGACCCGCTCGCCAGAGCCGTGCGCGCCGCAAATCGAGGGTGGAGGAGCTTCCGCACCGAGAAATATGCCGCCAGTACCGGACAATTTGCGGCACATTCCCCTTCGGGAGGAGCCCAACGCCGGCAATTTGCGGCACATTCTCCGGTTTTTGCGGCACAATTCCCTCTCCGGATCGTTCCATTGCGCGGGGCGGAGGGTGCCAGACGCGAATTTGCGGCGTGGCGCTGTCTCCATGCCGCAAATTGCCAGGGGGCGCTGAGCGCCCCCTGAGAATATGCCGCAAATTGTCTCGGGGCTGCGGCGTTCCCTGGAAGGGACGAGGTCATCCCCGGTTGATTTGCGGCACGGCGTGTCCCGTTAGCGATGCCCGGCTCACCTTAGTAATTGAACAGAGGTGGTTCGGGAATCAGCCAACGGAGGTGTACTTTGAGAAAATCGCGTCTTTTCCTACTCCTCGTCGCTCTCAGCGTAGCAATCCTCGGGGCGCAGGCTCGGCCCGCGGAGAGTTATCCGTGTCCGAACTCGGAGTGCGCGGTAAATAGCGACTGCGACGACTGGTGCGGGATTGGCTTCGGTGTGTGTACTGTCTATGTTACGTGCGGTGGCCGCGGAGTCTGCTCCTGCTGGGATCCGTGGGGGTAGTTACGACAGAGCGGCAGCTTGTCCGTGAATGTGCCGCAAATTGTCTCGGGGTTGCGCGTTCCCTTGAAGGGATAAGGTCATCCCCGACCGATTTGCGGCACGGAATCGCCCCCGCAGTCCACAGCAGCCATCGCGTGGAATCGCGTAGAGACGCCCCAGTCGGATGGCACGATCGGTCCGGTGACCCCACTGCCGGGGGCGTCTCATGGCCCCAGTCACCACCAACGCCGCCGGCAGCGCGCCCAGCAGTCCACCGCGGTATCGCAGGATACGCCCCAGCCCATCGCCACGCTGCGGGGATTCAGGCATTGCGGAACCGGCGGTGACAGCCCGATCCGTCGTGGGGAGACGCCCCGGCAGGTGTGGTCAGGGGAAGAGTCGTGCCATTCGACTGGGGCGTCTCTACGGCAACGCCGTGGGGACCGGCGCCACGATCGGGGTCACGGCGCGTTTGATCTCGCCACAGATCTGGACCCACGCCTCGTCGCGGTCGGCCTTGCTCATTTGGGCCAGGGGCCGGTCTGGCGGGAAGGCGGCCTGATAGTCGTTGAGAGGCGTTTCCGTGTAGGCGCTCGGGCGCAGGGGAATCCACAGGATCTTGACGCCTCCCGCTTCGGCTCTCTTCAGCAGTGGCCCAAGCTCATGATCGTGGATGAAATCGGACGCCAGGAAATCCGGGCTCACGAGAAACACCGCGACCTTGGTCCTTCCCAAGGCCGCCTGGATCTCCTCGAACCACTTCGCTCCCGAGGGGATCTGCTGGTCCGTCCAGTGCGTGACGGAACCTGAGCGCGAGAAAGGCTTCAGGTGCTTGAGAATCTCCTTCAAGAATTTCTCGTCGTCATGGCTGTAGCTGATGAAGACCTGATCTCGCGCCGTTGATGCCGCCTCCCCCTCTCCCGGGGGCTGGGTGGGAGATGGGAGAGGGGGATCGAGGGGGTGAGGTCGGGAGGGGGGCCGGCCCAGGCTGAGGTCCCACGCCTTCGCCGCCTCGAGCGCATCCGCAAGCTCTCCATCCCGCCGGTGGTACCCATGTTTCTCGATCAGCCGCCGGGCCTCTTCCAGCGCCGCGCGGTCGCGAAAAAGAGCCGGGCGCGGGCCTGGTCGGGAAGCCCTCGCCGTAGGTGCGCAGGACGTCCAGGCCGTGGGGGGTGTATTCAGGAGGCGAGGCGGTCATGGGGCGTCTTCCATATGCAAGAAGTCATCGCCGTCGGGGCCTCCGCCCGCCCGACCCCCTCAATCCCCCTCTCCCATCTCCCACCCTTCCACCGGGAGAGGGGGAAGTCCAGGGGGAAGCCCCCCTCCCGTTCCATCCCCCGCGGGTCCGGGTGGGGGCGCCCCTCTCCCGGGGTTGGGGGGATGGGCGATGGGAGAGGGGACGGGGGTGAGGTCCCGGTGGCGCATAGAATCCCTCCTCATGGAGCTGCTCACCACCCATATCAATGCCGACTTCGATGCCCTCGCGGCCTTGGTGGCGGCGCAGCGGCTCCATCCCGGGGCGCAGATGTTCTTTCCGGGCTCCCGCGAGGAGTCGGTCCGCCGCATGCTCGACAGCGGCTTCTATGAGGTGACCGAGCTCAAGCGCAAGGACATCGATCCGGCGGAGATCACGCGAATCATCCTCTGTGACGTCCGCCAGCGCGACCGCATCGGGATCGTGGGGGAGTGGCTGGAGCAGTATCCCCAAATCGAGGTCTGGTCCTACGACCATCACCCCGACACCGCGGCCGACGTCCCGGTGCGCGGCGGCCTGGTCGATCCGGGGGTGGGATCGACGTCGACGATCCTGATCGAGGAGATGCGGCGGCGCGGTCTGGAGTGCAGCCCGACCGAGGCGACGCTCCTCCTGCTCGGCATCTATGAGGACACGGGGTCGCTCACCCACGCCACCACCGTGCCGCGCGACTTCGAAGCCGTCCTCTGGCTGCTCGCCCACGGCGGCGATCTGGCGGCGGTGCGGCGGTGGGCCACCCGGCCTCTCGACGCGCAGCATCTCGACATCCTCCATCGCATGATGCAGCGGCTGGAGGTCCACCGCGTCCGCGGCCATCGCGTCGGGATCGTCGAGCTCGACCTCGGCGGCTATGTCGAGGAGCTTGCGCCTCTCGTTTCCCGCTGCTTGGAAGTCTTCGAGCTGCCGCTCCTCTTCGCCCTCTTCGGCGAGGGGGACCAGAACGACCGCGTCACCCTGATCGCGCGCGGGGAGCTGCCCGGGTTCGACCTCGGCCAGGCGCTGGACGAGCTGGCGGGCGGCGGCGGTCATGCCACGGCCGCGGCGGCGCGCGTCAAGGGACGCACCCTGCTGGAGGTCCGCGAGCAGCTGCTGGAATTCCTGCGCGGCGCCCTGCCGCCGGCCGCGCGGGCGGGCGACCTGCTGATCGCCTCTTTTTTCGAGGTGGCCGCCGGCACCCCGGTGGCGGAGGCCAAGACCCAGCTGATCACCTGGAGGGTCAACGCCGCGCCGGTGGTGGAGGCCCACGGCGGCCGGGTCGTGGGCATCGTCACCCGGCAGATGCTCGACGCCTCCATCCAGCACGAGCTGGGGGCGAGGCCGGTCGATACGGTGATGACCCGCGAGCTCGAATGGGTCGATCCCGAGGCGCCCGCCGAGGAGGTGGGGGAGCGCATGCTCACCCGCCATCCCCGTTTCGTGCTGGTGGGCGATCCGGCGACCGGCCGCCCCCTGGGGCTGATCACCCGGATGCAGCTCCTGCGGCATCTTCACGGCCGGCTGGAGGACTTCGAGGAGCGCCTGGACCGGCGGGCCGAGCAATACCGCGAGCGCCGCGAGAAGATCGCCCGTCTCCTGGAGGAGCGCCTGCCGGAAGCCATCTCGGCGCGGATCGCGACCGTGGCCCGCGTTTCGCGCGAGGCGGGCGTGCCGGTCTATCTGGTGGGCGGCTTCGTGCGCGACCTCCTCCTCGAACGCGAGAACCGGGACCTCGACCTGGTCGTGGAGGGGGACGGTCTCGACTTCGCCGCCCGCCTTGCCCGGGCCGTGGACGGCCGCGTCCGCGAGCACCGCGCGTTCCTCACCGCGGTGGTCGTCGACCCCGAGGGGTTCCACATCGACGTGGCCACGGCGCGGAGCGAGTTCTACCGCGCCCCCGCGGCCCTGCCCGAGGTCCAGATGTCGGCCTTGCGCCAGGATCTCTTCCGCCGCGACTTCACGATCAACACCCTGGCGATCCGCCTCGGGCCGGACGAGACGCCCGAGCTGATCGACTACTTCGGCGCCAGGAACGACCTCAAGGAAAAGGCGCTGCGCGTCCTCCACAGCCTGTCGTTCATCGATGATCCGACGCGGGTGCTGCGGGCGGTCCGACTGGAGCTGCGGCTCGGCTTCCACGTCTCGCCGGAGACGCGGCGGCTCGTCGAGGTGGCGCTCGCCGAGGGGATCTTCGACCGCCTCTCCGGGTCGCGCCTGCGCGACGAGCTGGAGAAGCTTCTCGACGATCCGGCCCTGGCCTTGCGCGGACTCGACCGGCTCGACGAGCTGGGAGTCCTGCGCGTCCTCCATCCAGGCCTGGAGCTCGGAGCGGCTGTGCGCGAGCGGCTGCGCGCGGCCCGCGCCGCCTTCGACTGGTACGAGCTCGAAGGGTTGAGCGATCCGCCGGTCCAACCCTGGCGGCTGCTCCTCATGGCCCTGGCGCTCGGCTTCGAGACCGCCGAGCTGGATCGTCTGGCCGACCGCCTGATGCTGGTGGGGGAGGACCGCCGTCTCTTGACCGGCTTTCCGGAGCGCCTGGCGTGTGCCCGGGAATCCCTGGCCGCCGCCGGGCTCCCGCCGCACCGGGCGGTCGAGATCCTGGAGCCGCTCTCTGGAGAGGAGCTCCTGCTGCTCCTGGCCGAGGGCGACGAGGAGGTCCGCTCCTGGGTGCGCCGGATCCTCACCGATCTCCGCAAGCTCGAGCTGAAAATCCGGGGGGCCGATCTCGTCGCCGCCGGAGTGCCGCCGGGACCCGGGATCGGCCGCGCGCTCGAAGCGACCCGGCGGGCGCGGTTGGATGGGGTGGTGGAGGGAGGGCGGGAGGCGGAGCTGGAGTTTGCGTTGGGAGCCCTCACCCCCGGCACCGGGTTGAAACCCGGGGCTACGAATGGCCGTCCCGATGGGACGGAGGGTTCTCTGGAGCCCAAACCTCTGTCCCGCAGGGACAGCCATTCGTAGCCCCAGATTTCAATCTGGGGCGGGCCGAGGCCTGCTATCCTTTTTCCGTGAAGCCTCACCGCCTTCGGCTGTTCCCCCTCCTCCTCGCCCTCGCCGCCCCCGCCCTGGCGGCTCCCGGGAAGGATGCCCGGTCCATCGAGGTCGTGCGCCTCGACTGCGCCAATACGCTGGGGCGGCGGGAGGTGACGCTGTTTGCCAATGGCACCATCCGGTTGCGCGACGGGAAGCCCAAAGAGGAGCTGATGGGGCTCGCCGAGCTCGGCCCGGTGGAGTACCAGGGCTTCGTCGAGCGTCTGAAAGCCGAGGACCTCTCGGAGGTGGGGCGTCTGCCGGAGGGGGTCGAGGGCGAGTGGGTCGAGCGGTGCATGCTGGCGCTCGATCTTCCCGACCGGGCTCCCCGCATCCTCCATTTCGGGCGCTACGACACCCTGCCGCTTTCGCTGTCGCGCGTCCTTTCGGTCGCGCAGGACCTGGCAGCCAAGGTGACCGTCCTCGAAGGGACCGACCGGCTGCCGGATGATTACGAGCCCCGTCTCCACGACGTGCTCAAGCGGGTGGACGGCAATCTCTATCGCGTGGCGGCCTTCTCGGTGGACGGCAAGGGGGTGGAGCTGGATGGGGTCGAGCAGCCGCTCGCGCTCTACATCCGCAAAGAAGACCTGCGCAAGGAGTTCAAGGCATTGGTGTCGAGGCGGCGGTGAAGCCGGGGGTGCGGATCACAGGGGGAGAGCATCGCGGCCGCGGTCTGGAGGTCCCGCCGGGAGCGCGGCCGACCGAGGGACGGGTGCGCGAGGCCCTCTTCTCGATCTGGGGGGAGCGTGTCGAGGGCGCGCGGGTGCTCGATCTCTTCGCCGGCAGCGGTGTGGTGGGCCTGGAGGCGGTGGGGCGCGGCGCTCTCTCGGCGCTCTGCGTGGACGAGGACCTCCGCTCGGTGAAGACCCTGGAGGCGAACGTGTCCCGCCTGGGTGAGAAGACCGTGGAGATCCGCCGTCTGACCCTCCCCGGCGGCCTTGCCCGTCTCGCGGACGCCGCGCACTTCGACCTCATCTACATCGATCCGCCGTACAACTTCCAACCCTATGACGCTCTCATCGCCGGGGTGGCTCCGCTCCTCGCGAGCGACGGCGAAGCCGTCGTGGAGCACTCCTCCCGCCGTGACATGCCGGTCCAGGCCGGTTCTCTGGTCAGGATCGATACGCGAAAATACGGGGAGAGCTCGCTGAGCTTCTACCGCAAGGGGCCGGCGTAGCCGATCACCCCACGTGCACCAGCACGCTGCGCTGGCCCCGGGATCTCCGGTGCTCCCAGATGTAGATCCCCTGCCAGGTGCCGAGACCCAGCTTGCCGTCGAGGATGGGGATTCCCAGCGAGGTGGCGGTCAGGGCGGCCTTGATGTGCGAGGGCATGTCGTCCGGCCCCTCGTCCGTGTGGGTGTAGAGCGGATCGTTCTCGGGGACCAGCCGGTTCAGCCAGCGCTCGAGGTCGTGGCGTGCCGAGGGATCGGCGTTCTCCTGGATGGTCAGGCTGGCCGAGGTGTGCTGGAGGAAGACGGTGCAGAGACCCTCCTGCACACCGCTCTCGCGCACCACCCCGGCCACCTCGCGGGTGATCTCGTGGAGCCCCTGGCCTGAGATCGGAAGGGTGAGACGGCGGACCATGGGGCTCGCACGATATCACCGGCGCCGGGCTCTCTGGATCTACCTGGATCGGGACCCCAGCACGAAGGCGTTGCCGTCGGGGTCCTTGAAGGTCACGTAGGTGCCCCAGTCTTCGGACTTCGGCGGGCCGCCGACCTCGACACCGCGCTCTACGAGCTCGTTGTAGGTGGCGTTCACGTCGTCGGCGATGAACGAGATGCCCTGGAAGGTGCCGATGCGGTCCTCGTGCCCGTCGGCTGTGAAGAGGACCACGCCGGTCTCCGCGCCCGGAATGCGCAGCTCGATCCAGCGCTGGTCGCCGAACGGCTGGTCGGTGAACACGGTGAAGCCGAGCTTCTCTGTATAGAATGCGAGGGCGCGATCCTGGTCCGTCACCGGAATCGAGGCGAACTTGATTCCCTTGATCATCGAGTCTCTCCTTATTATGGGTTGAATCATGGGTTTGCGGATCTCCGTCACTCCCCGAGTCTCGATCCAGGCGCCGGGAGCGTCAAGATCCGAAATCTTTGCTATGGCATCCATTGCCATAGGACCCGCGGGATGAAGAGCCTCGAGCTGGACGTCTACGGCGTCGATCCCCTGATGCGCGACCTGGTCGGGCACGACCGGCAGCCGTCGGCGTTCCTGGTCTATCTGTACCTGTGGAAGTGCACCGACGGGGCGCAGCAGGTGAGCGAGCCGATCAGCCTGCGGACGCTCTCCGAGTGCACGGGCCTGTCCAAGCGGGCGGTCCAGGAGGCGATCGGAAGCCTGGAGAAGCGGCGCCTGGTCGTGGTGCACCGCGCGCACCCTCTGGCGGTGCCTGCGTACGAGGTGCTGCGGCCCTGGCGCCGGGAATGACTGCCGTCACTTCGGCGTGCTCGCCTGGTGGTCCCCGGCCAATGCCTCGCGGGCCTGCGTCAGCACCTCGGGATCTGCGGCGGCGGTGGTCAGCTCCTCCAGGGTCTGGCGCCAGGCCGGATCGCTGCAGTCGCGGAGCGCGAGTCCTTTGCCGAGGATCAGCCAGTCCCGCCCGGCGGTTGCGGCCGGTGCCGCCGCGAGAGCCTGGGTGAAGACGTCGACGGCTTCCCGGCAGCGGCCGCGGGTGCGCAGCACACGCCCCAAGGTGTCGAGGGCGAGGTGGGGATCGGGCCCGCCGGCGGCCACCGCGCGCCGCGCCATCTCCTCGGCCTCGGCGAGCCGCTCGGGCTGCTCCAGAAGGAGCCACGCCAGGTTGTTGAGCGCATCGGCGTTCGCGGGGTCGAGCTCGAGCGCGCGCTGGTAGGCCGCCTCGGCCAAGGCGGCCTCGCCGCGCCCGGCCTCGGCATTCCCCAGGTCGGTCCACAGGAGCACCGAGCGGGGATCGTCTTCGAGCAGCTTTCGATAGAGCGTCACCGCCTCTTCGGCGCGGCCGGCGGCCTCGAGGGCCACCGCGTATCGGAGAGCGTTCTTCTGGGCGGCTGCCCGCACGCCGGGATCGCCGGGCGCGATCAGCAGGGTCGTGCGCCGCGTCGACCGCCAGGCATAGTCGAGGCGCTCGAACGTCGTCCAGCGCTGCTTGCCGTCGCCGAGCTGCACGCGGAGCAGCTTTCTGGAGCGCTCGATGCCATCGACCACCACATAATGGTAGAGGTCGTTCCGGTTCCCCGGAGCATTGAGCACCTGGAGCATCAGGATGACCGGCCGGCCTGCCAGCAGCTCGCGCTCGACGAGCTCCGGAGTCCCCTCGACCAGCCGGGCGTCATAGCCCCTGCGGCGCGCCTCCAGCACGAGGTCGAGCGTGACGACTCCCTCGTGGCGCCCCTTGGGCAGCACCTTGTCGAGCTCCTCGAGAGAGACCGGTGGGCCGTAGTAGCTGAGCACGGCCGACAGGCTGCCGGCGCCGCAGCTCTTCAGGCCGAAGCTCTGCACCGGCACGCCTGTCAGGACATGGGCTCCGCGACCCGGAGCCGGGATTTTGGGAGCGTAGGCGACGCAGCCGCCTGCCGCGAGCGCCGCGGTCAGGAGCAACGCCGCCCACCGAGCGGTGGATGGTCGCACAGCCGCCTCTAATTAGCGACCGCGACGATCGCGACCACGATCAGAACGGCGATGAGGACCCAGATGTACATGGGCTGCCCTGCCGCCTGCAGCTGATCCGTCTGCGCTGCCAGGGTGCTGAGCTCCTGGGGGGAGAGCTGGGCGAGCCGTTCATTCACCTCGTCGCGGGTGAAGCCCTGGCCCGCGAGGACCGCCATGACCTCCTTCTGATCGAGGACGGCGTTGAGGGCGGCCAGATCGCTCGCCCTTTCGGTGAGGGCCTGATCGGCAGCCGTCTTCGAGGGCGCCGGCAGCGCTTGAGCCGGCGCCGTGAACGCCACGGCCAGCGCGAGGACTCCGAGCCCGAGGATGACAAGGCGATGCAGCGACGTGTGCATGAGATCCTCCTTGCAGAATGTCGGCCCCCGCGCCCACACAGCCGCCGGGGCACCGCGTTGTTCATGTTTTGCCATCTGCAAATCTTGTGCCCCGAACCGTGCCTTTCCGCCGCATCGCGTCCTTTTCTAGAATGGCTCTGGAGGAGGCCGGAGATGAGCATTCGCGTCGTGCGACTCGGAAGCGAGCGGGCAGAAGGTGAGGGGCTGCGGATCGGCACCGTGCGGAGGCCGCCGCGGGGAGTGCCGAAGGAGCGTTATTCGGCGGAGAGCTGGTACGACGTGTGGCTCCCGAACCTGGCGCCGAGCGCCGAGCTGGTCAAGGAAGCGCAGGCCGCCACCACGCCTCGCGACTGGGAAAAGTTCAAGCGGAAATACCGGGCGGAAATGGCGGCTCCGGAGAATACGAGGGTCCTCGACCTCCTCGCAGCTCTCTCGCACCAGACGAGCTTTTCGGTCGGGTGCTACTGCGAGGACGAGGCACACTGCCACCGCTCGGTCCTGCGCGAGATTCTGGCCGAGCGGGGGGCCGAGATCACGTGATCGCTCAGTGGTGCCGCAGGCTCTCCACCAGAGCCTTGATCCGGTCGGTCACGCCGGCGGACAGCGACTCGGGCGGGGGTTGCCGGAGCAGGCGCACTTTCCCCTTTTTTTCCACGATCTCGGCGTGGGAGCTTCCCTGCTCGTCGCGCCAGCAACGCAGGGTGAAGCTGGCACGCCCAAGCCGCAGGCCGCGCAGGACGACCTCGGGCAGCCAGGACGGGAGGGCCGGGTCGACGACGAGCAGCTTCAAGGGGGCGACCGGCTGCAGGCCGAGGAGCGTGTGGAGAAGGAGCGGGAAGGCGCTGGCGTTCCAGGTTTGCGGCGCATTGGCCCGCGGATAGGCGCCGGGCGAGCTCCGCTCCCAGCGCCCATAGCCTCCCACGCATTCCGGGACCCGGTAGTCCGGGTAGAGACACGCCAGGTCGAAAAAGGAACGCGCCAGCTCCACGGCGGGGGCGTCGAACCCGTATCTGCGCAGGCCGAGCGCGATGGTGGCGTTTTCCACCAGCCAGACGCTGCCGAGGTGATAGCTCACCGGGTTGTAGGACGGATGCTCGGTCGAGAGCGTGCGGATGCCCCAGCCGCTGTACATGTCCGGCGCGAAGAGACGGCCGGCGACGCGCGGGATGTGCTCGTCGCTCAGGATGCCGGAGGTCAGGCAATGGCCGGCGTTCGAGCCGATGCTACGGACCAGCCGCTTGTCGCGGTCGAGCGCCATGGCGATGAATTTCTCGTCCTCCATCCACCAGTCGCGATTGAAGCGCTCTTTGAGCTCCCGGGCCGACTGCCACCAGGCTTTGGCGTCGGCGCGCTGGCCGAGAAACCAGGCCATGATGCCCATGAGCTGCTGGGCGGCGAACCAGTACCCCTGGAGCTCGCAGGTCGCGATCGGAACCAGGACGGTGCCGCCGCGCTCGTCGACCAGACCGTCGCCGCTGTCCTTCCACCCCTGGTTCTTGGGTCCCTTCGGAGACTTCGTCAGGTATTCGAGATAGCCGTCGCCGTCGCGGTCGCCGTGCTCGCGCGCCCAGTCGAGGATGCGGCGCGCCGTGTCCCAGTGGCGACGGACGGTCTCCTTCTCGCCGGTCCACGCGAAGAGGTGGGCGAGGGCGATCACGAACATGAGAGGGCTGGCGAAGTCGGCGTAGTAGGCGGCGAACGGATCGATCCCGAGGCGGGACAGCGGCCCTTGCCGCACCTGGAAGGGGATGCGCCCGGGCTCCTCGTCGTGCCGGTCGTCGAAGCGGTCGCTCTGCATCCGGCCGAGCCGGTTGAGGGTCGCCGCGAGACAGGTGCCACAGTCGAGAGAGGTGGCCTGCCAGCCGGCCGTCAAGGCGTCGCGGCCGAACAGGCCCGGATAGAGGGGCATGCCGGCCTGGAGCGCCAGCCACTCGTCCTCCAGCCCTTCGAGCAGGGCGAGCGACGTCAGGTCGCGGGCATTGCAGGCGATCACCCGCTCGGCGACCCGGTTGCCGGGGATCTCGACCCGCGCCAGGCTCTCGGCCCACGCTCGCGACCGCTCCTGGCGCCTGCTCGCCTCTTCAGGATCGAGAGGCCGCTCGCGGTCCACGGCCTCGATCCGCAGGCCGAGCCGCTCGGACTGCCGCGGCGCGAGATCGATCGTGGTGGTCATACGGTTCACCTCGACCTTCCAGGAGGTCGGGCCGGCCGCCGCGATGCGGGTTTCCAGAGGGAGCCGCGGGTGCTGGCAGACGAGGCGGAGGGCGGCGCTCCCGGGCTCGGCCCGCACCGGGGTCTCCAGCTGGCGCTGTCCGGCGTTGGCCTCCTGGAGGTCGGCGAAATCGGTGTCGAGGGTCCACACCACCTCGCAGCGCACGAGCTCCGGGGAATGGTTGGTGGCGATCAGCTCGACGTCGAGCGAGGACGGGCTCACGCGATAGGAGAGCTGCAGATTCAGGGCACGGTAGGGAATCCCGTTCTCGTTGCGCAGCAGCTCGTCCCCCGACTGTCCGCTGCCACCGCCGCCGAAGCTCTCCATCTCGGGGTAGAGAAGGAGCACCTCGATGCGGTCCGGCTCCGGAGTCGCGATCTCGCAGAGCCAGGGCGGCTCGCCGTTGATTTCGAGCCGGAGAGTGGCGAGATAGCGGGTCTCGCGGAAGTAGAAGCCGGTCAGGGTGAGATCGTTCGCGCACTCGCCCCGGCAGTTGGTGATCAGGACGGCGGGCCCGCTCCAGGCATAGACGGTATCCGGCCGGATTCGTACATCACCCGCCCGGAGATTCCCACCACTCGAATGGCTCATGCGGGTGGAAGGGCTGCAAAGGTGATACCTGCATACTCCCGACCGTCCGGAGGCCGCAACGGCCTCCGGACGGGGATGTACGGACGGCTCAGGGCAACGGCGACAGCCGGTGGCCGTCGGCGCTCACCCGCAGGGTCCAGAGATCGGAGTCGAGGACGTCGAAGAGCCGGTTGATCTGGAAGCCCTGGATGTGGGCGGTCCAGACCCCGGGAGCCGGGTCGGCGATGTTCACCCGCTCGGGAGTGTTCGCGGTGGCGCCGTTCAGGATCGTCTGGCCGTTCGGGTCTTCGAGAACGAGGTCGATGTCGTTGGTGGGGTAGTTCCCCCACTCGAGCATCCAGGACATGAAGAACGAGAGCTGGGCGGTTCCGGGCGGTACCTGCACGCGAACGAGCGTGTCCTGTCCTTGCACGATCTTGCCCACCTTGGTGGGTGGGATGAGCTGAGCGTTGTGGCGCTGGATGACCACCTTGCAGGAGATCGTGCCAGCGTTGCTGGGAGTGCCCTGGACGGAGACCCGCACCAAGCCGGACTGCGGCAGCGGTATGTCGAGGGTCGAGTCGGCGACGACGAAGTCGTATGCCCGGGGAAAGGCGAACGAGGTGAACGCGTCGATCACGTTCACGAAGACGTTGTCACCGAAGAGCTGGTTCTGCTGCGCGGGCGGCAGCGCGGGTGTGACGTTCTGGATGCTGACTTTCAGGTCGTCGGTGTTGTCCTGGGTGGGGACATAGAATTGGACGGTTTGACCGGGCTTCAGGTTGTTCAGCTGGGTGGTGAAGGTGTTGCCGGAGAAGACGACAGGAGTGATCCCCAGTGGCAGGAGGTTCAAGGCGATGCTCGGGAGACTGGGGCCCACGGGCACCGTCGAGCTGACGTCGCCGCTGGCGAGCCTGGCCGCAGCCGCGGGGATGTCGAGCAGACCACTGCCGCGATCGATCCTGCCAGAGCCGTCGGCGAAGGCGTTGGGATTGCCTGAGACGGCCAGGGCGTTGCGGATCTGGGTCGCCGAAGCCGTGGGGAACTCCTGGCGCAGGAGGGTGGCGGCACCCGCGACGATGGGGGCAGAGAAGGAGGTGCCGGAGACCAGCGAGATGCTCCCGTCGGCTCCTTCGACGAAGGTGCCCATGCCGTTGGCCGAGACGTCGATGCCGAACCGGCCATCGGGATCGGGGCCGCGGGAGCTGAAGGCGGCCGACTGGAGCCCGGAGAAGGGACGGAACAGGTTACCGATCCCGAGGCCGAACTGGAGATCGTGCAGCACCCGCTCGTGGGCGGCGGTCGCCGCGGCGCCGACGGTCAGCGCACCGAAGCCGCTGCCTGGAGTGCCGATCGTCAGGGCGCTGGGGCCGCTGTTCCCGGCGGCGGCGGCGATCGTGATCCCGACATTGAGCATCTCGAGGGTGAGCTGAGCCTCCAGGTCATGACCGGCGAACAGCGTCGGCCCACTCAGGCTCATGTTGAGGATCTGAATGGGCAGCGAGTCGTAGACGCAGGGATTGTCCTCGCCGCCGCAGCCGGGATTGGTGGGCGTCGAGGGCACCCCGTTGTTGAAGTTGCGCCGCAAGGTAATTGCGCGATCCATGGCGGCCAGGATGCGGGAAGACGTCGTGTTCTCGCTGTTCGAGGCGAAGATCTTGAGCGCGTAGAGACTGGCCGCCGGAGCGACGCCGATCATCGGCACGCCCGACAAGGTCGAGGGGCATCCGAGCTGGGAGCACGGAATGACGCTCGCGGGAGCATGTGCCTGCAGCGACTGTATGAGCGTCGAGCTGTTGGGGAAGAGGAAAATTGCATGGCCGGCGATGACGGTGCCCACCCACGTGCCATGAGCTCCGTTCAGAGTCGAGGTGGCGGAGGTCACCGTGTCGCCGGGGACGAAGCTCTCGCCACCAATGACACTACCGGCCAGCGCAGGAACCACGGACGGGTTGTTGGCAGTGCCGCTGTCGATGACGGCCACCACCACGCCGTCGCCAAGAAATCCCTGACTCTGCAGCGCAGTGGCGCCGATCAGATCGTTGTTGAAGCTGTAGTCGGCAGGCCGGGCGGCGATAAAGCCAGGGAGCTGTGCCGTGCTGACGACCTGCCTGCCGGTCGGGTCCATGAGGCCCTGCGCAGAGTCAGGCGGAGGCAAGCTGACCATGGCATCTTTAATCATGCCGACGACATCGGAGCGGCCCTGGACGGTGGGCACCGCGGCGACCGGCAGGGTGATGGCCAGGCCTGGAACGTTCTGATAGACCTGGGTGATGCGTGCCCCTGGAATCTGGCTGACGGCGGCCGCTACCGCATCGCATCGCGGATCGCACTGGAGAATGAAGCTCTCGAGTGCCGCCGCGCTCGCCGCGATCGGGACGGCGAGGGCGAGGAGGGCGAGGAGCACCGCTGTCCACAAGACTGAAGCCTTGGGCAAGCACATCTTTTCTATCTGCATTGGAGACCTCCTGGGAATGACCGAGAGATGCAAACGGCCCAGAGAAAGGCCGGCCGCGGAAGACCGACTTCATCTACTGTTCAAAGTACCGCAGGGGCTTGAAACGGGACAGCAGGGGAGGACCTGCCCGCGGGTCTAGATCTTGATGAAGATCTGCCGCCGGTAGAGGAGGGCCATCAGGGCCAGCCAGAGGAGGACGTAGGCCAGGGCCCAGGCGAATGAGGCGACATAGTCCGGCAGCCAGGCGCCGAAGGAGTGGCGGTAGAGCCAGGCCTGCAGGTTGATCGTCTCGCCGGCCGGCCCCGGCCAACGGATCAGCAGGAGGATCTTCGCCAGGAAGGTGCTGCCGAAGAAGGCCGCGATGGCGTTGGTTCCGAAGATGGTGAAAGGGCGCGCCCAGGCTTCGTGGTGCTCGTGGTCGACCAGCGTAGGAGATGGCGACGCCGACGATGAAGAGGAAGAAGGGGAAGATGAGGTCGGTCGGCGTCCAGCCGTTCCAGTCGGCGTGGAGGAGCGGGCTCCAGGTCTTGTCCCAGTCGCCGGGGTCGTTGACCAGGATCATGCCCGCGATGGTCGCTCCCCGGAAGACGTCGAGGGAGCCCAGGCGGTCCGGGCGCGGGTCCGTGTTAATGGATCACCTTCTGCCGCTTGCCGCCGCTGCGGAAGGAGAGGATGTCCTCGGTGCGCTTGAGGAGGGTGCCGACGAAGGGCACGTTCAAGCGCTCCGGGGTGACGCGGGCGTGCCGCAGGGCGGCGAGCCAGGAGAGGAGCTCGCTGGTCGCCGGCGGCTTCTCGTAGCCGCGCTGGCGCAACTCGTAGAAGATCCCCAGCGCGGCATCGAGCAGCCCCTGCTCGATGTCGGGGAAATGGAGCTTGACGATCTCGCGCATCTGCTCCGGCGTGGGAAAGGCGATGTGGTGGCAGAAGCAGCGCCGCAGGAAGGGATCGGAGAGCTCCCGCTTGGCGTTCGAGGTGATCAGGATGAACGGGCGCAGCGTCGCCTGGACCGTCTGGTTGACCTCGCGGATGGTAAACTGGCAGTCCTCCAGCACGTCGAGGAGGTTGTCCTGCACGTCCGATTCGGTCTTGTCGATCTCGTCGAGGAGGAGGACGGTCCGCTCCTCCGCCCGGAAGGCGCGGCCGATCGGTCCCCAGATCACGTAGTCGAAGAAGTGGTTCACGTGGCGGCCGTGCCGAAGCGGGCGTCGTTCAGGCGCAGGACGGTGTCCTGGACGTAGCAGGCCTCTTCGCCCTTGATGGTCGACTTGCAGCGCAGCACCTCGATCGGCATGCCGAGGGCGCGGCTGACCTCGAAAGCGAGCTGCGTCTTGCCGGTGCCGGCCTCGCCGGTCAGGAGCAGCGGCTTCTCCAGGACCAGCGCCATGTTGACGATGGCCCCGAGCTCCGGGTCGAGGTAGTAGCGGTCGGTTCCCTGGAACTCCATAGGGCGTCAAGAATACGTTAGAATCGGCCCACTTTTCCGGAGGTTGCATGCCCCTCCGCAAGCCCCTCTTCGCCACGGGAGCCGTCCTCCTTTCGATGTTCCTCGCCCTGCTGCTGGCCGAGGTGGGGCTGCGCGTGTATTTCGGCTCCCGCGAGCCGGCCGATTTTGCGGCGGTCCTGCGCCGTGCCCGCAATGCGCCGCGGACGGGCGCGCTGGCCCTCGGGCAGATCGTGCAGGCGAGCGCCTGGCCGGATATCGTCTACGAGCTCCGGCCCGGGCTCGACGGCACGTTTCGCGGCCAGACGCTACGCACGAATGCGCTGGGCATCCGCGGAGCCCGCGAGTACGCCCGCGAGAAGCCGGCGGGGACTTTCCGCATCGTCGGGCTCGGCGACTCGAACATGTTCGGCTGGGGCGTGGGGGAGGGTGAGCCGTATCTCCAGATCCTGGAGAAGCGCCTCGGTCCCCGGTTCGAGGTCCTGAACTTCGGAGTGCCCGGCTACAACGGGGTGATGGAGGTGTCCACCTACGAGCACCGCGCCGCGGAGCTCGCTCCCGACCTGGTGATCGTCCACTTCATCGGCAACGACTTCGGCCTGCCGCACTTCCTCCAGGCGCCGGAGGAGGCGCGCTCGCTCCTGCATTCGTACCTCTGGGAGCTGCTCCAGGCCCGCTTCGGGTCGAAGGAGGACGAGGTGGACCCGGGCCTTCTGCCGCACGACCGCAGCCAGCTCGATCCCGAGCTGCGCCGGCAGGCGCGCGGGCGCTACGCCCACATGATGGGGAAGGATGCCTATCTGAAGGCCATGAACCGCCTGGGCGAGCTGACCCGCGCCCGTGGGATTCCGGTGATCATCCTCTCGCTGGGAGGCTCCGGGGAGCAGGGGAACCTCGCCCGCCAAGCCGCCGCGGCGAACGGCTTCACCTTCCTCGACGCCTCGCCGCGCTTCTACCGTTACCTCGTCGAGCAGCGGATGCGCGACGACCGGGAGGTCTGGCGCTCCACCTTCCGCATCCCGCACGACGGCCACCCCAACCGGCTGGCGCATGAGCTGTATGCCGAGGTGCTGGAGGGGACGATCCGCTCGTTGGCAGAGCGTCGGACCTGGTAGAGAGCGTTGTTCGGCGGCGCCGCTACGGCATCGCAATACCCCGGTTGCGACACACGTCGTGAAAGTCCCCAGGATTATAGGTCCAGAGGGCATGTACCTTCACGTTTGTATCCGCGAGCATCAAACGAATCATCCAATCCACCAAGCTCATTGGTCGCGCCTTGGAGATGGCATACGAGAACGTCAGCTCGATCGCTTCGTTTCGGTACTTCCGATCATTGATACGGGCGGTGCTCGGTTTTGCAAGGACCGCCTGAAATCCCGCCATGGCGGTTGGCTGTCTTGCGAGCCGTGTGTTCAGCGTCTCGTAGAGAATCGGCCAAGGTACCGCGATCCGAAAAATGTCCAGCTGCTCCGCTCGGGTGAGTGCGTCGGTGTGGCGGCCATCACGTGGGTCGAGCAGGGCAATCCAGAATCCTGTGTCCACCAAGACTGTCTTGGGAGCGCTAGCCGGCATCTTCGGTCCCGGTCTCTCTGGTCGGCGCATAGCCCGACCAGGGAGCGTTCTTGCGCCCGCCGATCAAGAACCTCCCCTTCGGCTCCCCATCTACCTCGCGGACGACGTATATGCGTGTTCGCTTATCAATTCGGACAGTTTGTTTGATATCTTCTCGTAGCTCTGCCAATAGATCCTTCCTGAAATCGTAGGCCTTGATGTATGCGAAACTGTCACCGCACTCGACGGCTCCCCAGCTATCGAGCCAGGTGTAGATACCCTCGTAGTCGCCTGTGACGCCCAGGTCGAATGAAATCCAGATGATCTTCTTCACGACTTTCGTCTCCTGTTTGTCGGCCGCGGCCGGAAGGCGGCTTGAAAATACCACCATTCGGACATGAGCGGGTGCGTCAGCCGGTCATTTTGCGGCTCCCAGCCCCATCCTGCGCCCCGTGTGCCCCCTTCCACCCCGGCCCCCGCACCACCCGTCCGGGCTTGGCTCCGGTGTGCTCGCCGTTCTTCAGGACCTGGACACCGTTGACGAAGACGTCGACCATGCCGGTCGCGTACTGGTGCGGCTTGTCGAAGGTGGCGTGGTCTTGGATCTTCGCGGGATCGAAGACGGCGATATCCGCGAAGTAGCCCTCCTTGAGGAGGCCACGGTCGCGGATCTTCAGGTTCTCCGCCGGGAGCGCGGCGAGCTTGCGGACCGCCTCCTGCAGCGGGATCACCTTCTCGTCCCGCACGTAGTGGCCGAGGAGACGCGCCACGTTGCCGTAGGCCCTCGGGTGGGCGTTCGACTTGAGGAACACCCCCTCGGTCGCCGGCGCCCCCTCGTCCGAGCCGAAGCTGACCCAGGGCAGGGTGAGCTGGCGCTTGATGTTGTCCTCCGACATCAGGAAGTAGATCGTCCCCACGCGGCTGCCGTCCTCGATCACCAGGTCCATCGCGGTTTCCTCGGGCGACTTGCCGCGCATCTTCGCCACCTCGGCGAGGGTCTTGCCGGTGAGCGGCTTGAGCGCGTCGTTCTTGAAGGCCGCGAGGATCGTCTTGTCGGGTCCGGCGGCCAGGAAGAGGTTCTCCCAGTCGTCGGTCGGGGTGGCCATCTCCTTCTTCACGCGCTCGCGGATCGCCGGGTCCTTGAGGCGGGCCGCCCAGGCGTCGTAGCCGCCCTCCTGGACCCAGGGGGGCATGGAGGCGTCGAGGCCGGTGGCGCCGGCAGGGTAGGTGTACATGTCCGCCGTGATGTGCAGGCCGGAGGCGCGCGCGGCGTCGATCTTCTGGAGCACCCGGTCGAGCTTCCCCCAGTTCTGCTTGCCGGCGACCTTGAGGTGGTAGATCTCGGCCGGCACGTTGGCGCGGCGGGCGATCTCGATCAGCTCGTCGACCGCCTGCTCGACGCGGTTGCCTTCGCTCCGCATGTGCGAGATGTACATGCCGCCGTAGGAACTCGCCGCCTGGCAGAGGGCCACCAGCTCGTCGGTTTTGGCATAGAAGGCCGGGGCATAGATGAGCGACGAGCCGACGCCCAGGGCACCTTCTTCCATCGCTTGGCGCACCAGCGCCTGCATCCGCGCCAGCTCGTCCGGAGTCGGCGGCCGGTCCGCGTAGCCGAGCTCATGGACGCGCACCGTGGTGGCGCCGACGAACGAGGCCACGTTCGGCGAGATCCCGAGCTGCACGAGGTGGTCCAGGTACTCGCCGAGAGTCGTCCAGGTGATGTCGTACTGGATGTCCCCCTGCTGCTGCTTGGCCTCCTTCTTCATGGCGTCGTTGAGCGGACCCATGGAGAACCCTTCTCCCATGACCTCCAGGGTCACGCCCTGCTTGATGTCGCTCATGCCGCGGCCGTCGGCGATCAGCGTGTCGGTGGCCCAGCTCAGCATGTTGACGAAGCCGGGTGCCACGGCGAGTCCGCGGATGTCGATCTCGGCCTTGCCCTTGGCGTCGCCCAGGTTGCCCACCCTGGCGATCCGGTCGCCGTTGACCGCCACGTCGCCCACGAACGGTTGGCCGCCGCTGCCGTCGTAGATCGTGCCGCCGCGCAGGATCAGGTCGTAGACCTCGGCATGCGTAGCGCCCGGCGAGCCGATGAGGGTAAGGACAGCAAGGACGGCAGGGACGGCAAGGACGGTCTTCATCGGGCCTCCTCCAGAGAGAGGAGGACAGGTTACCACTCTCCGGCGAGCGGCACCTGGCCCGCTCCGGGGGTGCCGAACCGGATCACGCGGTCGGCCGGGCCGGGGCGGAGCGCGTCGAGGAGGCGGAAGGTGGCGGTGGCCGGATCGTAGAGACCGATGGAATCCTTGCCGTCTCCATCCCAGTCCCCGGCGACCGGGAGCCAGCCGGCGTTCGCGGTGCCGAAACGGATGCGGAGGGTCGGAGGCCCGGCGGAGAGGTTGTTGCGCAGGAGGAAGGCGCTGCGCCCGGGCACATAGAGGCCGACGGTGTCTTTGCCGTCGCCGTCCCAGTCGCCGGCCACGGGCAGACCTCCGCCGCCGAACGTGAAGGTGATCGGAAAGGACGCTCCGGCGAGCTCGTTGGTCAGATAGAAGGTGAAGGTCCCCGGGTCGTAGAAGCCGACGGTGTCCCTGCCGTCGCCGTCCCAGTCGCCCGCGATGGGAATGGCGCGGCTGGAGGGGGCATGGACGCTCCAGAGGATGTCCGCGGGGCCGTGCCGCAGCGCGTTCTTGAGGCTGAACAGGCCCGCTTCCGCATTCCAGAAGCCCACGCCAGTGTGTCCGTCGCCGTCCCAGTCGCCCGCCAGGGCGACCCAGGGGGCGCCCGGCCTGCCGAAGCGGAGAGCCCGGTCTTCGGGGCCGTCCTGATCGAGGTCCTTGAGCAGGAAGCGCGCCGTGGCCGGGTCATAGAGGCCTGTCGTGTCGACGGGGTGCTCGGGGACGAGCTGGAAGAGCTCGCCTTCGTGCGTCGCGACCCAGAGATTGCCGGCGCTATCCTCGCCGAAGGTGTCCACACCGGGGAGGGGCACGACGAGCTGGCGGACCCGCCAGGTTGCGCCTTGCCGGTCCGCCGCCCACAGCCGGCCGCTGCACAGGTCGCCGAAGAAATAGGCGCCCCAGACGTGGGGGAGGGAGGGAGCGCGGGAGACGTAGCCCCCGGTGATCGAGCAGTCGCCGTCGGCATGTCCGTATTCGAGGTCCGGCAGGACGAGGTCGGGAGAGCCGCACGGAGGATGCCCCACCGGGCAATCGCCGGTGGAGAAGCACTCGCTTCCCTCCATCAGCTTCCAGCCGAAATTGCGTCCGCCCGGCGTGCCGGCCGGCTGGATGTCGATCTCTTCGCGCCCGGCCTGTCCGACGTCGGCGATCCACAGGTCTCCGGTCCGGCGGTCGAACGAGAACCGCCAGGGGTTGCGCAGCCCGGTGGCCCAGATCGGGCTTCCCGGGAACGGGTTGTCGGCCGGGATGCCGTGGTAGGGCGGGGTGCCGGCGTTCGCATCCACGTCGAGGCGGAGGATCTTGCCCAGCAGCGAGTCGGTCTTCTGGGAGAAGCACGACGGGCCGCCCGCCCCGCCGCCGTCGCCCACGCTCACGTAGAGATCGCCGTCCGGACCGAACTGGAGTTGGCCGCCGTTGTGGTTGACGTACGGCTTGGGGATGGTCAGGAGGATGCGGCCGCTCGCCGGATCGGCCCGTTGCGGATCGCCCGAGACCTGGTAGCGGGCCACGACGATGGCGCCGTCGCGGTCGGTGTAGTCGACGAAGAAGAAGCCGTTCGTGGCGTAGCGGGGGTGGAAGGCGAGCCCCAGGAGACCCTGCTCGCCGCTGTGCGGTCCCGGGAGCTCCTTGGTGACCAGGGACTGGATGTCGAGGAAGGGCTCCGGCCGCAGCGCGCCCCGCTCGACGATGACGACGAGGCCTCCCTGGAGCGCGAGGAACAACCGGCCATCGTTCGCATGCGCGATCGAGGTGGGCCGGTCGAGCCCGCCGAGCACCCACCGCGGGGTGACGGGGACGGGCGGCGGGGGCGGATCGGTGTCGAAGAGGACCGCACCGCCGGGCTCGGCAAGCAGAGCGAGGAGAGCGAAGCACAGCAGCAGGCGCGGCATCGGCGGCATGGAGAGAAACCTCATGTAAGACTCCGAAGCATATCCGGAGTGCTACGATCCGGCGCGATGATCGAGATCGAGATCGGCGAGGGTGGCCTGGCAATCCCGGACGAGGAGGTCTCCTTCGTCACCTCGCGGAGCGGAGGGCCGGGCGGCCAGAACGTGAACAAGCTGGAGACGCGGGTCACCCTGCGCTTCGATCTGGAGGTATCGCCCAGCCTGACAGACGAGCAGAAGAGCCGGCTGCGCGAACGGCTGGCGACCCGGATCTCCAAGACGGGCATCCTCCAGGTCACCTCCCAGAAGCACCGCACCCAGGCGGAGAACCGCGAGGCGTCGGTCGTCCGGTTCGCCGAGCTGCTGCGCGAGGCCTTGCGCGAAGAAGCGCCGCGCAAGCCGACGAAGGTGTCGAAAGCGGCCAAGAGGCGGCGGGTCGAGGAGAAGCGCCGGCGCAGCCTCCGCAAGAGGGAACGGGCGGCCCGCGCCGAGGTGGAGTAGGATCGGCTCGATGCTCTTTTCCGACGCCGACCAGGAAGCCGTCCGTTCCGCCGTGGCGGAGGCGGAGAAGCGGACGTCGGGCGAGATCGTGCCGTTCGTCGTGCCGGCGAGCGACGTCTATCTCAATGCGCTGTGGAAGGGCGCGGCCTTCGGGGCTCTGGCGGGTCCGCTCCTCGCCCTGGCGCTGCACCGGCTGTGGGACCTCTGGGGGACCCACCTCGACCTCTGGCTCACCGTGCCGGCCGCTGCCGGTGCCGCTGCCGGCTTCCTGCTGACCACGTTCGTGCCGCCGGTCAAGCGCTGGCTCGCGGGTGACGAGATGCTGGAGCTGCGCACCCGCCAGCGGGCCGAGATGGTGTTCCTCGGCGAAGAGGTCTTCCGCACCCGCGAGCGCACGGGCATCCTTCTCTTCCTCTCCCTCTTCGAGCGCCGCGTGGTCGTGCTCGCCGACAGCGGCATCCACGCCCTCGTCCAGCCGGGCCAGTGGGACGGCATCGCCGCCGCCATCGCGGCAGGCATCCGCGCCGGCCGGCCGGGCGAGGCGCTGCTGGAGGCGATCCGGAGCTGCGGCGACCTGCTGGAGCGCCACGGCGTCGCCCGCCGCGCCGACGACGTCAACGAGATGCCGGACGAGCTGCGGCGCGGAGGAGGGCCGGAATGAAGTCCCGTGTCCTTCACGTCCTTGCTGTCCTTGCCGTCCTTGTCACCCCTGCCCTCCACGCCCGCGACGTCCCCTTCCTGAGCGGCCGGGTGGTCGACGAGGCGGGGATGCTCCCCCCCGACGCCCGGCAGCGGATCGAGCAGAAGCTTGCGGCTTACGAGCAGCGGACGGGCAGCCAGGTGGTGGTCCTGACCGTCGACAGCCTCCAGGGCGACCCCATCGAGGACTTCTCGGTGCGGGTGGCCCAGACCTGGAAGCTCGGACAGAAGGGGAAGGACAACGGCGTCCTTTTCCTGATCGCCAAGCAGGAGCACCTGTTGAGGATCGACGTGGGCTATGGCCTGGAGCCCGAGCTCACCGACGCCGAGAGCGGCCGCATCCTGGACAACGTCGTCCGCCCGGCCTTCCGCAACGGCGACTTCGCCGGCGGCATCGAGAAGGGTGTGGACGCCATCCTGGCCGCGCTCGGGGGTGCGGAGGTGCCCGCGACACCGGCGGTGCCCGAGGAGTCGGACCGGATCCCGGCGGGGTTCTCTTTCATCCTGATCTTCGTCCTCGCCGCCTTCTCGCTGGTGCCGATCACCACCAGCGGCTGCCAGAGCTGGTTCCTCTACGTCTTCCTCATGCCGTTCTACCTGATCTTCGGCAGCATGATCTTTCCGAGCTTCGGGTATCTCCTCCTGGGCATCTGGGTGATCCTTTTTCCGATCCTCAAGGCCCTCTTCGGGCGGTCTGGTGCGTCCCGGCGCTTTGGCTCCCGCCGCGACGGCTGGTGGGGGGGAGGGCCGTTCTGGGGAGGAGGCTTCGGAGGCTGGGGAGGTGGGATGGGTGGAGGCCGGAGTGGGGGCGGCTTCGGCGGCGGCTTCTCGGGGGGCGGTGGCAGCTTCGGGGGTGGAGGGGCCACCGGAAGCTGGTAGACGCCGCACCGCGGCGCACAACGGCAAACCGGCCGGGATAGCCACTACACGAGCGAGATAGTCGTTACACGCCGGTTTTAACGGCTACACGGCCCGGTTAACGACTACACGCAGGATTTAGCCACTACACGGCCGGGATAGCCGTTACACGGCCGAGTTAACGGCTATACGGCCCCGTGTAGCCACTACACGGCGGAGATAGTCACTACGCGGCGTTTTTAACGGCTACACGGTGGAGTTAGTGTCTACGCGGGCGAGTTAACGGCTACAGGGTCGGGTTAGCCGACGGCAGGCGTCCCCCACTGTAGAGACGCCCCGTGGGGCGTCTCCGCGGCGGCGAAGCGGGTCCGAGGGAAAAATTGCGGATCGGGTGAGATCAGAAGGCCAGCGGATCCGTGACATAGCAGTCGTGCTGCCGTCATCGCCAATCACAAAGATGTTCGCCATAGGCGACTCCCCTCGCCTGCTACTGATTCAAAATTTGGAGCCAGTGGGCTCAACTGCCTCGACAGGCTTGATCAGCCGATCTTCGTACTGTTTCTGAAATTCCATGTAGTGGGCTACCAACTTCTCGGGGTCATGGCCGAAGCGCTCCGAGATTCGATGCCGAACTTCCCGGATTTCATCGATGACTGGATCATCCATGGTCTGTTTCATTGTCGCCTCCAAGAAGCTCCAGAGGGGTCACCAGTGCGGGTACAAAAAGGCCGAGCATAGTGTTCACTCGCCGGATATGGCCGAATTTGTTTGCGTTCGCGAGGTGTAGACGGGTCGATGGACAAAAGCGGCAGGTGATGGACCAGCTCAAGGCGCACCGCCCCTCGTTCCGGCAACCCACCAGCCAATTCTTCCAAAACGGCGGGGCTGGTGACGAGCTCGTAATGGTCGGGCGCCGTCTCCCACCACTGCCGTGTCCAGTCCCGCCGAGCCAAGACATCTGCCGAGTTGCGTGCTTTGTGGTAGAAGCTCGGGATCGTCGTTTCGATGTACACGAGCGGCTTAGTCATCTTCGCAGCCCTCACCGATTCATCTGGGGTTCACCCCAGCGGCCGCCATCCCAGGATCTCGTCCACCATCTGCCGTGAGAGCGGGTGGTAGCCGGGGCGGGCCTGCTCGTAGATGCGCAGGGCCAGCTCGGCTCCCGCCGGGGTCTTGGCGAGCTCGGTGTAGAGCGGCTTCAGGAACTTGCGGCGGCCCATCCCGATGAGGAAGCGCTCCAGGGAGGGATTGGCCGCGTCGTAGCCGCTCTGGATCGCCAGGAGGAACCACTCGTTCTCGATCTCGGAGTTCTGCGATTGCGTGAAATGGAACGCCGCGTCGAGCTCGGCCATCTTGTCCTTGCCGAGCGGCTCCGGCAGCTTGCGGAGGAAGTAGAGCCAGTGGTGGGTGGTCCACCCCTGGGTCTGGAGCTGAGCGGCCGGCGTCCCCTGGGCAAAGGCCTGGAGCTGGCGGTCGACCTGGGCGAGGGCGGTGGAGTGGATCTTCGCCTCGTTGGAGGGCACTCCAGGGCCGTAGACCCAGGACTCGATCTTCAGCCGGTCGGCCAGCTCCGGGTTGTTCTTCAGGAGGTTCTCCTGGAGGTAGGCCACGAAGTGCGCCGTGTCCATGGACTGGAAGGCGTGGCTGTCGAACCAGGAGCGCAGGAAGGGATCGAACCGCTCGCGCCCGACCGCCTGCTCGATGGTCTGCAGGAAGAGGGCCCCCTTCTCGTAGGCGACGTCGCCGGTCACCTCGTCGGGATCGCGCGCTCCGATGTTCAGGAGGAGGTGGGTGTCCGGACTGTCGGCGCCGAGATCGTCGATGGCGGTCTGCAGGTCCTGGCGGCCGAGGACGGCCAGCATGTCCGCGTAGTCCTTGCCGTACAGGACCTCCATGATGCGGCGCTCGGCGTAGTCGGTGAAGCCTTCGTTCAACCAGAAGTCGTTCCAGGTGGCGTTGGTGACCAGGTTGCCGGACCAGGAATGGGCGAGCTCGTGGGCGACCAGCGAGACCAGCGAGCGGTCGCGGGCGAGGATGGTCGGGGTGGCGAAGGTCAGGCGCGGGTTCTCCATGCCGCCGTAGGGGAAGCTCGGCGGCAGGACGAGGATGTCGTAGCGGCCCCAGCGATAGGGGCCGAAGAGACGCTCGGCGGCCTCGATCATCTTCGGGGTGTCGGCGAGCTCCCAGGCGGCGAGGTCGAGGACCGCGGGCTCGGCGTAGACGCCGCTGCGCGGCCCGAGCGGCTTGAAGGCGATCTCGCCGACGGCCAGGGCGAGCAGGTAGGACGGGATCGGCTGCGGCATCTTGAAGTGGTAGACGCCGTCCGGGCTGTCCTGGGTCGGGTTCTCGGCGCTCATCAGGGCGAGCAGGCCGCGGGGGGCGCGGATCGTGGCCTCGTAGGTCATGCGCACACCGGGAGTGTCCTGGCAGGGGACCCAGGTGCGGGCGAGGATCGACTCCGACTGGGTGAGCAGGAACGGCGCGACCTTGGACGCGGTCTGCGCCGGCTCCAGCCACTGGAGAGCCGCCGCCTCGGGCCGCGTCGAGTAGTCGACGTTGACCCACTGGGTCTGCGGCGTGATCTCGATCTCCAGGGCGCGGCCGAAGATCGGGACCGGATCGCGCAGAGTGAAGCGGGTCGCCTGCCCGTTGTCGAGGGTGACTCGCTGGATGTCGAGGTCGCGGGTGTCGAGGAGCAGGCGACCGGCGCCCCGCTTGTTCCTGATGCGCAGGCTGGAGCGGCCGGTGAGCTGCTTGTGCGGAAAGTCGACCGTGAGGTCGAGCTTCAGGTGCCCGACCACGACCTCGTCCGGCCGGGCGAAGGAGTGGGGATCCTGCGAGGTCTCCTGGACCACGCGCACCCCGGTGACCGTGGGCGCGGGGGTGCGGGTCTGCGCCGCGCAGGCGAGGAGAAGGGGGAGGAGGTAGAATGTGCGGGGGAATCGGGCCAGAGGCTTCATGCGGGTTCGGCGGCTCCCACTGCGGGTTCGTTTCTGTCCAGGGCGCGATGCAGGCGCTGGAGGATCGCGAAGACCTCGGGCCGGGTGAGCTTGGAGCCCGGGCCGGCGGTCTCGACGCGGTCGAGCGTCGCATAGGCGAGATGGATCGGCAAGGCATTGAAGGCGACCAGGCCCCGTTCGGCGCCGGCGCGCTGGAGGGTCAACACATAGGCCGAGGCCTCGGAGAGGTCGTGCCGGGCCAGGGACAGGACCTCGGCGCGGTCGACGCCCGCGGGGAGGTACAGCCGCCCCTGGGTGGCGTCCGACGCCGAGTCCTTGAGGATGTTCACCAGCTGGAGCCCTTCGCCGAAGGCGCGGGAGCGCCCGCGCAGCTCGGCGGCCACCGGTGCCAGGACCGGGTGCTCCAGCAGGAACAGCTCGGTCAGGAGCTCGCCCACGATCCCGGCCACCACATAGCAATAGGCCTGGAGGTCCGCCAGACCGGTCAGCCGCAGCTCGCCGCCGGGGGAGACCCGCGCCACGAAGCCGGCCATCCCGCGCGCCGTGCGCGCCGTGTGCTCGCGGATCTGGCTCTGGGTCTGCGGCGGGAGAGCGAAGAAGGCGTCGAGGACCGCCGGGACCTCGGTCAGCAGGTCGCGGTAGGACGGCTGCTCGCAGGGGACCTCCGCGGCCCAGCGGCGCGCCAGCTCGGCGGTCGCCTGCGGATCGGGCCGCTCCAGCAGCCGGGCGAAGCTCTCGAGCGCTTCGATCCGCTGCTCCTGCGGCCAGGCGGCCGCGTCCTCGAAGGTGTCGGCGATCCGGAAGAGGAGATAGGAGAGCGTCACCTCGTGCCGGGTCGGCTCGGGCAGGAGCGGAATGGCGAGCGCAAACGTGCGGCTCGTCGCAATCAGCAGTTGCTCCAGATCCACCTCGCCCCCCGCGCGGGGCATCGACTCGGCCGTCACCACGGGGTTCAGGATACCAGCACTTCCGTCCCCAGGACCTCCTCACCCCGCAGGGCACGCTCCAGCGCGCCGGGGACGAGGCCGTTCAGGAGGAGAGAGGGGATGCCCAGCTGGGCGAGGCCGAGAGCGGTCTCGACCCGGTGCAGCATGCCGCCGGTCACGTCCACGCCGGCCGGGGCGCCGATCGCCTTCGCCGCATCGGTGAACGTCTCCGCCGAGATCCGCGGGATGGTCCGGCCGGCATCGTCCCAGACTCCGTCGGTCTCGCCGAGCCAGAGGACGCGCCGGATGGAGTGCCCGCTCGTCGACAGACGGCGCGCCAGGAGCACGAAGAGCCGCTCGGTCGAACAGATGGACACGCCCCATTCGCGGTCGGTCACCACGTCGCCGTAGACCACCGGCAGGAGCCCCCGCGAGAGGGCGAGGCGGAGCGGCTCGTCGGCCAGGTCGACGGGCCGGCCGGCGGCGGAGACGACGCAGCTCGACGGCGCGATGGAGAAGGGGAGGGCTCCGGCCGCCGTGAGGGCAGCGACGACGATCCGGTGCAGCGCGGCGGCCCGTTCCTGGGTGAGCGGCACGCCGGGGAGCTGGTCGGCCGTGCGGATCCCTTCCGCCAGACCGTAGCGCCGGGCGGCCACGTGGCCGAACGAGCCGCTGCCATGGCCGACGATCAGGCGCTCGGAGAGCTGCCCGGCGGCGCGCGCGATCTCGCCGGCGAGCCGCGCGATGACCTCCGTCCGCGGCGACTCCGGGCGGGTCTTGTCGGTGATCAGGCTGCCGCCGAGCTTGACGAGGATGACCCTCATCCCGCGACCTTTCCTAGAACAGGTGCTGGGTCTCGTTGTCCGGTCCGTCGCCGACGCCGTCGCGGATGACGAAGCCGACGGCGGGGAGGTCCTCCAGCCGCTCGGCGATCTCGTCCTCCGAGTCGGGATCGCAGATCACGTGGATGTTGGCGCCGGCGTCCATGGTGGCCCAGGCCGAGTGCCCCTCCTGGCGCAGCTCGCGGACCGCGCGCAGGACGGCGACCGTGCCGGGGCTCCAGTAGAAGATCGGTGGGTGGCTGGACATGGCGATCAGGTGGAGATCGATCGCCTCCTCTTCGAGGATCGGACCGAGCCGGTCGAGATCCGTCTCCTCGATGGCCCGGCGGACCTCCTTCAGCCGCTGCGGCAGGAGCTCCAGGCGCTTGCTGTAGTAGGGGCTGGTGTGGGCGAGCTTGTGGCCTTCGCGCGAGGAGACGATCTTCGGGCCGATCTCGACCACCGCGATGACGTCGCGCAGCTCCCAATGGATGGCCGGCGCGAGCTGGACGGCGTGGCTGTGCGCCTCGACGTCCCCCTGGTCCGACATGTCCGCGGGCCACTCGACATAGCCGCCGAAGACCGAGCGGGCGGCCGATCACGAGCCGCTGCGGCGGGCCAGGCGCGAGAGGTCCTCGGTCGCCGCATCCGCCTTGCCGAGCGCGCCGATCGTGGCGAGCGTCAGCGCCGCGAAACCGGAGGCGGAGGAGGCGAGGCCGGCGGCGGAGGGGAAGGTGTTCTTGGTCGCCACCCGGAAGCGGTCCCGGCTGCCGGCCCAGGCGCGGATGTTGTCGAGCTGCTTGACGAGCCGCTGCACGAACTCGGTCCCGGGAGTGCCGAAACCTCCGTCAGGCTCGCTGATCCAGACCTCGTCGCGCTCGCCGTCCAGGACTTCGACCGTGCACTGGGTCACGCACTCTTCCAGGGTCATGGAGATGGACGGGTTCATCGGCAGAGCCTGTTCCATATCGCGGGCCCCCCAGTACTTGATGAACGCGATGTTGGCCGGCGCGGAGACGGTGGTCTTGCTCATCCGAAATCCTCCCGACGGAACCCCGGTGCTCCGAGGTGGACAGGGTGAAAGGGAAATGGCCGCAGAAACGCCCAACGCGCGACCCTCTCGGGGTCAGGATGATAAACCAGGAGAGAGCCGGCGCCGGGGCCGGAGAGCGAGCCGGCGCCCGAGATCTTGGCGGCCCCACCTTCGGCTTCCACCCGGCGGACCAGGTCGCGCACCTCTCCTGGAACGACACCGAGATCCTCGAGGCAGGCCTCATGCTCGCGGATCAGATGCAAAGGTTGGTCCGGGTCTCCGCCGTCGTGTTCGAGCGCGCCCCGCAGGGCCCGGGTCGCCGCTTCCATCCGGTCGAGCGTCCGCTCGTGCCGGCCGGGATCGCGCTCGCGGAGAGCGCGGACCGCCGCGACCACCGCTCCGGTCGGCTCGGCCGGCGTCCCCGTATCGTAGACCCGCAGGAGGTGGAGGAGAGAGGACCGCACCGCGACGCGCTCGCTCTCCACCTCCCCCGAGGGGAGCCGCCGCGCCCACAGGACGCCTCCCTGGAGGACGGTGGCGCCGTCGACCCCCGAAGGGAGGCCGTGCTGGCGGCGCTCCACCTCGAGGGCGAGGCGCGCGATGCGCTCCTCGTCGATCCGCTCTTCGGGAGCGGCGAACGCGAGGAGAGCGGCCACGATCGCGGTCGCCGCGGCGGCCGAGCTGCCGAATCCGGAGCCGATGGGGAGCCCGGACTCGATCCGCAGGCAGGCGCCTTCCCGCCAGTCCGGACCGAGGGAGTCGGCGGCTTCGCCGAGAGCGATTTTGACAACGTGGGCTGGATCTTTTCCACGCACCTCCTGGAACGCCGCGGGCGCCGGGCTCTCGGAGTAGCGGGCCCAGCGCTCGCGGGCGGCGCCGGCGTAGGCGCGCAGGTCGGTCCAGGAGGTGGTCTCCAGATGGCCGAGGCCAGGGAGGTCGAGGCGGACCTCCCCGGCGTTCTCAGGGGGGAGAGGAGAGAGGCGGGCGGTGAGGCGGAGGTCGATCGCCGCGACCAGGGCGGGCCGCCCATAGACCGCGGCGTGCTCGCCCATGAGGATCAGCTTGCCGGGAGCGGAGACCTCGACCGGTTGGCGCAAAGCGCTTTCAGGCGAGACGCGGCCGGTCCGGGTGGTCCGGGATGTTGAGGCCGCGCGCAAGCTTCTCGTGCGCCCGCGCCAGGTCCTGGGAGGTGAACGCGGCCATCAGCGACAGCTCTCCGGCGAGCACGACGGCGCCGAGGATCTCGGCCAGGCGGAGGACCGCCTCGCCCCGCCGGTCCGGGTCGGGAGAGACGCCGAGCAGGGCGAGCGCCTCGCGCTGGGTGTCGAGCTGCGTGCCGCCGCCGACGGCTCCGAGCGGGACGTCTGGCATGAAGACCGAGGCGAAGACCGAGTCCGGCCCCCGCGGCTCGATGCAGGTGATGCCCATCGAGCCCTCGACCACGTGCGCCGGATCCTGGCCCGTGGCGATGAAGAAGGCCGCGAGCACGTTGGCGTAGTGGGCGTTGAACCCCATGGAGCCGGCGGCGATCGAGCCGAGGAGGTTCTTCCTGTACTGCACCTCCACGAGGTCGCGCGCGTTCGTCTTCAGGTTGTGGTGGAGGACCGGCGCCTCGAGGAGCACTTCGGCGTAGATCCGCTTGCCGCGCCCCTCGTGCCAGTTGATGGCCGCGGGCTTCTTGTCGACACAGTAGTTGCCCGACAGGCCGATGCAGGGCACGCCGGTGGCCGGCTCGATGTACTCGTTGACCACGCGGTCGCAGGCGATGGTCACCATGTTCATGCCCATGGCGTCGCCCGAGTCGAAGCGGAAGCGGAGGAAGACGGTCGAGCCGAAGGCGTAGGGACGGACGTCCAGCAGGCGCAGGTGCTGGCTGGTGGCCTCGGTGTGCCGCCGGATCTCCTCCATGTGGTCGTCGATCCACTGCACGAACCACTGCGTCTGGACGATGCCGGAGGTGCGGAAGACCGGGGCGCGGGTCATCCCCACGTCCTCGACCCGCACCACGGCGCCGCCCGCTTCGCGGATGGCCGAGCAGCCGCGGTTGGTGCTCGCCACGAGGGCCGCCTCGGTGGTCGCGAGCGGCACCCAGAAGTCGCCGTCCGCGTGCTTGCCGCGGACGCGCAGCGGGCCGACGACTCCCATCGGGATCTGGGCCACGCCGATGAAGTTCTCGCAATGGCGCTGCGAGGCGCGGCGGACGTCCAGCGAGTGGTGGGCGATGTTGGGGAGCGGCGTCTCGGTCATTCGCTCCAGCGCCTCGCGCCGGATCGCCGCGGCCTCCTCGGCGGAAAGGTCCTTCGGGATCTCATGGAAGCGGCGTTCCCCGCGCACCAACGACTCGACCAGCTCCTCGCGGGCCGAGCGGGCGGTGGGAAGCGGATTGGCGTTCGTCGTGCTCATCTCAGGTCCCTTTGCGGATGTCGGTGTGGCGCAGCTCCGCGACCGTTTTCACCCCGAGGCAGAACATGCAGATCTTCAGCTCCTGGAGGAACCGCCGGACGCGCTCGGCGACCTTCTCCGGCGATTCCAGGGCGGGCGCCAGGAACGGATACGCCATGCCGACCAGGTCGGCGCCGAGGGCGATGGCCTTGGCGGCGTCCAGACCGTTGCGGATGCCGCCGCTGGCGATCACCGTCACGTCCGGCACCTGCCGGACCTCCTGGATCGAGAGCGGCGTCGGCAGGCCCCAGCCGGCGAAGATCTCGCCGATCTCCAGGTCGCCGGCGCGCGCGGCTTCAATCCGCGCCCAGCTCGTGCCGCCGACGCCGGCCGTGTCGAGGATGCGCACCCCCTGCTCCGCGAGCCCCCGCGCGGCGCGCGCCGAAAGGCCGGCGCCGACCTCCTTGGCGACCACGGGCACCCCGACCTCGCGGGCGACCTGTCCGATCTTCGGCAGCAGCCCTGAGAAATTGCACTGCCCTTCCGGCTGGATCGCCTCCTGGAGCGGGTTCAGATGGAGCACCAGGGCGTCCGCCTGGATCATGTCGACCGCCTGCCGGCATTCGCGCACGCCCATTCCGTAGTTGAGCTGGACGGCTCCCAGGTTGGCCAGCAGGGGGACCGAGGGGGCGACCTCGCGGACGCGGAAGGTATCAGCTTTGGCGGGATCTTCCAACGCCTTGCGCTGCGACCCCACGCCGACCGCGACGCCGGTGCGCTCTGCTCCCGCCGCCAGGTTGCGGTTGATGACGCCCGCGGATTCGGTGCCGCCGGTCATGCAGGAGATGAGGAGGGGGGCGGCGAGCCGGCGGCCGAGGAACTCGACCGAGGTGTCGATCTCGGCGATGTCGATCTCGGGCAGCGCTTCATGGCTGAAGCGGTAGTCGTCGAAAGCGCCGGCGCCGCCGAGCTGCATGCGCGCGTCGAGCGCCAAGCGGATGTGCTCGGCCTTCCGGTCGCGCTCCAGGTCCGCCGCGGGCGTCGCAGGATGAAGGAGGGTGGTCAACTCTCGCGCTCCCAGAGGTAGTCGACGAGGCCGGAGAGGAACAGCCATCCGTCCTGGCGCAGGTCGAGCCCGTCGATCGCCTCGCGCGCGATGTGGAGGCGCTCGGCGACCATCTCGGTGACCCGCGTCCGCGCGCCGGTCTCCTCCAGGAGGCGCTGCGCGCGCGCCACTTCGTGCTCCGGCAGGTCGGGACGCCCGAGCGCTGCCTCCAGGACCTGCCGCTGCTCCGGGGAGGCCGCGGCCAGGGCGTGGAAGATCAGGAAGGTGAACTTGCCTTCCTTCAGGTCCTCTCCCACGGGCTTCCCGACGGTCCCCAGATCGCCGAACATGCCGAGCAGGTCGTCCTGCAGCTGGAAGGCCTCGCCGATCGCGGTGCCGTAGCGCGAGAGCGGTGTGCGCACCGCCTCGGGCGCCCGGGCCAGCAGGGCGCCGAGCTGGATCGGCCGCTCGGCCGTGTAGTTGCCGGATTTGAGGCGCAGCACGCGCAGCAGCTCCTCCTCGCGGGCCGACCGCCGCTGCGCCACCAGCAGCTCCAGATACTGGCCGCCGATGACCTCCTCGGAGAGCGCCGAGAAGCAGCGGGTCAGCTCGCGCGACCGCTCGGCGCCGCTGAACAGCTCCATCGCCCAGGTGTGCGCGAGATCGCCAAGGAGGATCGCCACCGAGCGGCCGAAGTCCTGGGGATCGCCGTGGAAGCCCCGCGACTGGTGGGTCTGCCGGAAGCGGGCGTGGGCCGACGGATGGCCGCGCCGCACCTCCGCGTGGTCCATGATGTCGTCGTGGATCAGCAGATAGGTGTGGAGGAGCTCGATCGCCAGCGCGACAGGCAGCACCTCCTCGTCCGACGGTCCGCCACAGGCGCGGTAGGTGTAGTAGACCAGCGCCGGGCGCAGGCGCTTGCCGCCCTGGGTGACGAGCTCGCCGACGCCGTCGATCAGCTCGAGCATCTCCCGGGAGCCGGCGGCGGCCCGGCGTTTGGCGGCCAGCCATGCGGCGAGCTCGCGGTCGAGCTTGCCGCGGAATCCGTCGAGCAGACCGGTGAATTCCCCGGGTACCGCCTCCTGGCGGACCGTGGAGGATGCTGAACGTGCCATTGCCGTTTGTACCGTCCCGTTCGTCGCGCGTCGTCCCGAGAGTCTAACCCGAATAGTCTCCGGCGTCTCCGGCGGGTTCCCGGCCCCTTGGAGCTGGATTGTAGCCGAAAGAACTTTGCCATGCAAAGTGCGATAGGCTCGGCTCCATGAGCCTGGATCTCTATCAAGTCGACGCCTTCACCGACCGGCCGTTCGGTGGCAATCCGGCCGCGGTCTGCCTGCTGCCGGCGCCGCGCGAGGCGGAGTGGATGCAGAGCGTGGCCCGCGAGATGAACCTGTCCGAGACGGCGTTCCTGCACTCCGTTGCGGAAGGGGGATGGCGCCTGCGCTGGTTCACGCCTGCGATCGAGGTGGAGCTCTGCGGTCACGCGACGCTCGCGAGCGCCCACGTGCTCTGGGAGACGGGCCGGCTGCCCTCCGTGGAGCCGGCCCGCTTCCACACGCTCTCCGGTCTGCTCACGGCCGAGCGCCGGGAGGATCTGATCGAGCTGGACTTCCCGGCCAGGACCGCCGACGAGGTCGAGCCGCCGGAGGGGCTCGCCGAGGCGCTCGGCGTGGAGCCCCGGTTCGTCGGCAAGAGCCGTTTCGACTACCTCGTCGAGGCGCCGTCGGAGGAGGCGGTCCGCGCCGCGACGCCCGACCACGCCCGCTTGCGGACCCTCCCCGTGCGCGGCGTGATCGTCACGGCGGCGGCTTCCGGAGGACCCTACGACTTCGTCTCGCGGTTCTTCGCACCGGGCTCGGGGGTCGACGAGGATCCGGTGACCGGCTCGGCCCACTGCACCCTCGGCCCGTACTGGGCGGCGCGGCTGGGCAGGACGTCCTTCCTGGCCTGGCAGGCCTCGGCGCGGGGCGGCGCCGTGCGGGTGCGGGTCGAAGGGGACCGGGTCAAGCTCGGTGGCAAGGCGGTGACCGTGCTGCAAGGGCAGCTCCTCGTCTGATCTTCCCACCCGGGAGGGTGGCGCGCGCCGCGCGCCATTGGGTATGCTCGCAGACGTTGTGAATCTAGAAAGGCGGTTTGGTCATGACCCTGGAGCGGACGATCGACGCTTTGGTGGTGGGGGCCGGCCCGGTCGGTCTCACCGCGGCGCTCACCCTGGTGCGCGACGGGCATCGTCGCGTCGAGATCATTGACGAGGCGGAGCGGAGGACGGGTCTCAGCTACGCGTTGGCCCTCCATCCGGCGGCTCTCGATGGGCTTGCGGAGCTCGGGGTCGGCGCTGAGCTCATGGCCCGCGGCAACCGGGTCGACCGGGTGGCCCTCTATGACGGCGCGGTCCGCCGGGCCGAGCTCGATCTGGGGAGGCTCGAGCGGGCGCACCCGTTCGTGCTGGTGGTGCCGCAGAGCGAGCTCGAGCAGGTCCTGCTCGCCGCTCTCAAGGACTCAGGGGTCGAAGTGCGCTGGCGCCATCGCCTGAGCCGGCTCGATGCCGGCGGGGACGGGCCGGTCGCCTGCTCGATCGACCGCATCGATTCCGACTCGTCCGGCTACGCGGTGGCCCACACCGGTGGCGTGGTCGGGAAGAGCTTCGACCGCGAGATTCCGCTGGTCATCGGCGCGGACGGCCACGGGTCGCTGGTGCGCCGCCAGCTCGGGATCGAGCGCGAGGCGGCCGGGCCGTCGGGAACGGTCGCCGTCTTCGAGCTCGACGGAGAGAGCCTTCCCGCCGATCTGCCGGGGGACGGCGCCCGGCGGGAGCTGCGGATCACCTTCGCCGGCGGTCTGCGGAGCGTCTGGTGGCCGCTGCCGGGGGAGCGCACCCGTCTTGGCTTCGAGCTTCCCGAGGACGAAGATCCCACCGCGGCGCGCGGCAAGAGCCGGCTGCCGTCGATCGTTCCGTGGCTCGCGAGCACGCTCGACGACGGGAAGCTGCACGAGCTCGCGGCGGAGCGGCTGCCCTGGCACCCGGAGCCGACGGGGCGCCTGATGTGGTCGGTCGCGGTGCGCTTCGAGCGCGCTCTGGCCGCCTCGTTCGGATGCGGCCGGGTCTGGCTCGCCGGCGACGCGGCCCACCTGGCGTTCCCCTTCGGCGTGCAGAGCATGAACGAGGGCATCCTGGAAGCCCGGGAGCTGGCTGCCCGGTGCGGACGGATCCTCACCGGCACGGAGCCGCTCTCGTCGCTCGAAGAGTATGGAAGCGCGCGGCTCGCGCGCTGGAAGGCGCTGCTCGCACCCGCCGGTCCGAAGGGCGAGATCGTGGAGGCGCTTCCGGTGGCGGCCGACGAGGCGGAGCAGCTCCTCGCCGGGATCGACTCGGGAGGTTAGAATCCTGGCGCCGGCGCGTTTGCCGCGGCGAGCTGCACTCCTTTCATAGATGGCCGAATCGCAGGAAATCGCTGCCACCCGCGAGCTGCGGCTGTCGCAGTCCGTGCGCGGGATGGGCAGCTCGGCGTTGCGTGAGGTCATGGAGCTCGCGTCGCGCCCGGGCGTTCTCTCGTTCGCCGTGGGGCTTCCCGCGACCGAGCTGTTTCCCCGCGAGGCGCTCGCCGAGGAGACGGCGCGCGTGCTGCTCACCGATCCGCTGGCCCTCCAGTACACCCTCCCTCTCGCGGAGCTCAAGCAACAGATCGTCGGCTTGATGGCCGGGCGCGGCGTCCGCTGCCGGCCGGAGCAGGTCTTCGTGACCACCGGCGCGACCCAGGCGGTGGACCTCCTGGCCCACCTCCTGCTCGATCCCGGCGGCGAGGTCCTGCTGGAGGAGGCGGTCTACGACGGAATCCGGCTCGCCGTGCGCCGCTTCGCGCCGCGCATCCTCACGGTGCCCTCCAACGCGGACCGCGGCATCGACGTCGAGGCCGTCGCCGCCGCTCTGGCCGGCGGAGCGCGTCCGGCCTTCCTCTATCTGATTCCCGAGAGCCACAACCCGCTGGGTGTCAGCCTCCCGCCGGAGTCGCGCCGGAGTCTGGTGGAGCTGGCCCGCCGCTACGGCGTTCCGCTCATCGAGGACGACACCTACGGCCTCCTCGGCGAGGGCTCCCAACCCGCTCTGCGGGCGCTGGACGAGGACTGGGTACTCTACGTCGGCTCCTTTTCCAAGATCCTGGCACCGGCGCTGCGGGCCGGCTGGGCGGTGGTCCCCGAAGCGCTCGTCCCGCGCCTCTCCATGCTCAAGCATGCGGCCGACGTCGACACGGCGGCTCTCGGCCACCGCGCCGTCGCGGCGTTCCTTGCGGCGGGGCGCCTGCCGGAGCACCTCCAGACGTTGCGCCAGGAGTATCTCCGCCGCCGCACCGCCATCCTCGCGTCGCTCGCGGCGCACATGCCGCCCGGGGTCCGCTGGAACCGGCCGGCCAGCGGCTTCTACATCTGGGTCGAGCTGCCGCGGTCGATCGACGCGACGGCTCTGCTCCGTGTCGCGGTCGAGACCGAGCAGGTGGCTTTCGCCCCTGGAGAGGCCTTCGCCGCCGCCGACGCCGCGGGCATCCGCCACTGCCTGCGCCTGAGCTTCGGGAACTGTCCTCCGGAGCGGATCGAAGAGGGGATCCGGCGGCTCGGCCGGGTCCTCTCGCGTCTGATCGCCACAACCTGACCAGCGGCCGCCGCCGGCCGGCGGACGGACGCTCTTCGAAGGCTCTCAGGCGGTCGCTCCGCCGCTGCCGAGAGCGTTGCGGCGCCAGATGCTGAGGAGCGCGTGGAACGCTTCCATCAGCCTCTGGAGCGCCTCTTCCTCTTCGGCTCCCAGCGGACCGGTCAACCCGAGGAGCTGGCGGACGTCGAGGGCCGACACTCCCACGTCGGCTCCGCTCCGCCATCGCCCATCCGACTCCCGGTTGCGGGGAATCGTCGGCCGGCCGTTGACGATCTGGAGCGCGTTGTGGAGGTCGTACAGGTCGCACCCGAGAGTGTCGAGCAGCTTCTCCAGCGTGTCGAGCGAGGGGTTCTGACGCCCCGTCTCGTACGCCGAGAGCATGCCTTTGGTGATTCCGGCGGCATCCGCCACCTGGTACTGCTTCCTGCCATGCCGGTCCCGCAGCCAGCGCAGCGCATGGCCCAGTCCGGTCAGCACAGAATTACGCACGGCTCCTGTCTCCTGATAATGTCCCGGCGGGCCCGAGGCCATGGGCCGGAAACGGGGTGGGGTTCTTCTTCATGGGCGGAAGTATAGGCGAAAGAGAGGCGTAAGGCAAGCGTCATGAGCGGACTTCCGGTCGGACTTCGCGATATCGAGCGTGCCCGGCTTCTGCTCGGCGAGCGGGTCCGCCGGACCCCCCTCCTCAGCGCCGGTCCCCTGCTGCGCTCCGTCCCCTGCGCCAGCCTCACCCTCAAGCTGGAATCGCTCCAGGTCACCGGCTCGTTCAAGGCGCGGGGCGCCACCCACAAGGTGCTCACCCTGGCGCCGGAGGAGGTCCGCCGCGGCCTGGTGACCGCGTCCGGCGGCAATCACGGTCTCGGCGTGGCCTATGCCGGACACCTCGCCGGCGCGCCCGTGACCATCTACCTGCCGGCCAACGTGCCACCCGCCAAGGCGGAGAAGCTGGAGCGCTGGGGCGCCCGGCTGGTCTGGGAGGGGAGCGTCTGGGACGAGGCCGACGCGGCGGCCCGCGACGCCGCCGGCCGCAGCGGTGCGACGTACGTTCACGCGTTCGCCGATCCGGCGGTCATCGCCGGCCAGGGCACCATCGGCCTGGAGATCTTCGAAGACGGTCCGCAGACCGACCTGGTGCTGGTCGCGATCGGCGGCGGCGGGCTGATCTCCGGAGTGGCGACGGCCGTCAAGGCGCTCCGTCCCGAGATCCGCGTGGTCGGCGTCGAGCCGGTGGGCGCGCCGACCCTCTACGAGAGCCTCCGCGCGGGCCGGGTCGTCGAGCTGGAGCGGATCGCGACCGCGGCCAACACGCTGGCGCCGCGGGCGAGCGCCGCGATCAACCTCGAGATCATCCGCCGGACCGTCGACGAGATCGTCCTGGTCGACGACGACGAGATGCGCGACGCGGCGCGCTGGCTCTGGTTCGAGACGGGCGTGGCGGCGGAGCTCTCCGGCGCGGCGGCCGTGGCGGCTCTCCTCTCGGGCCGCGTCGCGGCGCCGGGGCTCTCGGTCTGCGCGCTCGTCTGCGGGGCCGGCACAGACGGCCTGATCTCGTGAATGCACCGGAATGGCGGACCTCCTCTCGCAACCGCAAAACGGAAGTCGCAACTTACCACTTTTACGCAGCGGAAGCCCTACCTTACCGCGACGCCAAGGCAAATTGCGTCGCGGAATCGCTCGCCGGCAGCAGAGTTTTTAAAAAAAGTGTACGAAGTAGGCTATGGATGCAGCCAGGTCGTTCCCTGGAGGCGCTCGGCGAACGAGAAGCTGACCTCGGACGGGCAGCTGTCCCCTTTCCAGCAGGCGGTCGGCGCGGGCTGGCTCCACTTCTGGTTGCCGAAGACGGGATGGATCACCGACACGTCGACGCGGGTCGCGGCGGTCGAGCAGTGCAGCTCGCCGGTCGCGGCGCAGGCCGGCAGGACGCGCAGGCGCGCCTCGCCCAGCGTTCCGTCGTCGGCCAGATCGACCGTCATCTCGAGAGAGACGCGCCCGAGCTCCTGTTTCCCGTTGATCGGGAAGACGTCGACCCGGTAGCTGGCGCGGACGCCTCCGGAGATCGGCTCGGCCGCGGCGCCGCGATAGACGGCCGCGAGCTTGTGGATGCGTCCGGCGGAGCTCGCCGGGTCCGAGGCGGCGAAGCGCAGCGTACGCGCGAGCACGGAGAAGATGTGGAGGTCCGTGGACGTGAAGGCCAGAGCACAGCGCGAGAGGATCTGCTGCAGCCCGCGGCCCGCCCTCGACTCCGCGGCCACTCCCCCCTCGTCGTCGGTGAGGTTGTTGATGATCAGGAGCGACGACGGCTCCTGGTTGTGCTGCGGATCGAGCGTGGGATCGAGCACCACCGCCATGGCATAGGCCTGATCGAGCTTCGACAGGTCGGTGTTCATGTCGTCGCGCACCAGGAAGAACGTGTTGAGCTGCCGGCGCGCCGGGTTGCGCAGGAGCTTCGAGGTGCTCGGCGCCACCGAGAACGTCACCTGGCGCTCGGCGCCGGCCGGGTTGCCGTCGAGGTCGTGCTGCTCCATGAGGCCCAGACCGGCCAGGTTGCCGGCCGCCGAGCTGTAGCTGAACAGGAACATGGCGGCCCGGTCGTCGTACGCCGGGCCGAACAGGATGGCGGAACGGGCGAGGATGGCCCGCAGCTGGCCGGCCTCGCAGTCGACCTGCTCGGCGGTCATCGGATGGACCGGTTGTGCCGCCGCCGGAGTGGAGAGAGAAAAGAGGGCGAGACCAGCGAGGAGAAGGGTACCCGTCGCCGTACTACCTGGGAAGTCATTCAAGGGAGCCTCCTTGGCCGCTGGGGCCGGTCTGCCGGCCTCGCCGCACGTCCCGGTCCTCAGCAAGGATCGAGCCAACCGCCTCACCCCTTCCGGGGACTCTGTCCCACCTCACCGGGCGGCCGGCACCGTACCTTGTGACCGCCGCGGCGCCCCCCGCGCGCTGACCCGTGGGCTACAATGCCGGCCCACGGCCGGTGGCGCGCGGGTGTGACGGGCCGCAGAGATTCCAAGCTCAGGAGGGGGATCGGACATGGAAATTCGTACAGTCGGCGTGATCGGCGCCGGTGTGATGGGTGTCGGTGTCGCCCAGAATCTGGCCCAGACCGGCCATCAGGCCGTCCTGGTGGACATCGCGGACGAGGTGCTGGGACGGGCGCGCGACGAGATCCGCAAGAACCTCCGCTTCCAGGGGATGTTTCAGAAGGGCGGAGCGAAGCCGGAGCCGGCCGACACCGTGCTCGGCCGCATCGCGTTCACCACCCGCCTCGAAGACCTCTCCGAGGTGGACTTCGTGGTCGAGAACGTCCCCGAGAAATGGGAGATCAAGAGCCGGATCTATCCCCGCATCGACGTCATCTGCCCGCAGCGGGCGGTTTTCGCGGTCAACACCTCGTGCTACTCGATCACCCGCGTCGGCGCTCTCACCAAGCGGCCGGAGAAGGTCATCGGCATGCACTTCATGAACCCGGTGCCGCTCAAGCCGATGGTCGAGGCGATCCGCGGCTACCATACGAGCGAGGAGACGATCGCGACCGCCCGCCAGTTCCTCCGCCAGCTGGGCAAGGACTGCATCCTGGTCAACGACTCCCCGGGCTTCGTCTCCAACCGCGTGTTGATGCTGACGATCAACGAGGCCGTCTTCCTGGTGCAGGACGGCGTCGCCACGGCCGAGCAGGTCGACCAGCTGTTCAAGACCTGCTTCGGGCACAAGATGGGCCCCCTGGAGACCGCCGACCTCATCGGCCTGGACACCATCCTGTACTCGATCGAGGTTCTCCACGAGTCCTTCAGCGACAGCAAGTACCGTCCCGCTCCGTTGCTCAAGAAGATGGTGGACGCCGGCCTCCACGGGCGGAAGAACGGAAAAGGTTTCTACGACTACAGCGCCTCGCTGTGACACTTCGCGCGAGAATGGATGGATCGACCATGGATCAGACACAAGGCAAGATCAAGGAGTTTCTCTCCCGTTTCTTCAAGAACCACGACCTGCAGCCGCAGGAGGACATCTTCGCGCTCGGCTTCGTGAACTCCCTCCTCGCGATGCAGCTCGTCGCGTTCGTCGAGAAGGAGTTCGGGATCCGCGTCGAGGACGAGGACCTCGATCTCGACAACTTCCGCTCGATCGAGGCCATCTCCAACCTGGTCGCCAGGAAGAGCGGCGCTGCGGCTCCCGCCGCTACGGCATGAAGCTGGAGCTCACTCCCGAGCAGCGGTCGGCGCGCGCCGAATACCGCGCCTTCGCCCAGGCGGAGATCGCCCCCTTTGCGGACCGATGGGATCGCGAAGAGGCGCTCCCGCCCGAGATTATCCGCAAGCTCGCCGGGCGCGGCTGGCTGGGATCGATCGTGCCGGCCGAGCACGGCGGCCCCGGCCTCGACATGATCACCTACGGCCTGCTCACCGAGGAGATCGGCCGCGCCTGCTCGTCGACCCGGTCGCTCCTGACCGTGCACGACATGGCCTGCCAGGGCATCCTGCGCTGGGGAAGCCGGGCGCAGTGCGAGCACTGGCTGCCGAAGCTGGTGCGAGGCGAGGTCCTGGGCGCTTTCGCTCTCTCCGAGCCGACCGCCGGCTCCGACGCCAAGGGCGTGCAGACGTCCGCGGAGAAGGATGGCGACGGCTGGGTGGTCAACGGCCGCAAGAAGTGGATCACCTTCGCCCAGATCGCCGATCTCTTCCTGGTCTTCCTGCAGTGCGAGGGCAAGCCCACCGCGTTTCTGATCGAGCGCACCACACCCGGCCTCCGCGTCGAGCCGATCAAGGGTCTCCTCGGCACCCGCGCCTCGATGCTCGCGGAGATGTTCTTCGACGGCTGCAAGGTGCCGGCGGAGAACATGGTCGGCCGCCCGGGCTTCGGCGTGTCGCACGTGGTCGCCGCGGCGCTGGAGCAGGGGCGCTACAGCGTGGCCTGCGGCTCGGTCGGCATCGCCCAGGCCTGCCTCGACGCCTGTCTCGCCTACTCCCGCGAGCGCGAGCAGTTCGGCAAGCCGATCTTCGACCACCAGCTCGTGCGGGCGATGCTCTCCGACATGATCGTCCAGGTGCGCTCCGCCCGCCTCATGTGCCTGCGCGCCGGCTACCTGCGGCAGATGAACGATCCGGGCGCTTTCATGGAGACCATGGCCGCCAAGTACCTGGCCTCGACCGTCGCCGCCAAGGCCGCGACCGACGCGGTGCAGATCCACGGCGCCAACGGCTGCACGGACGACTTCCCGGTCTCCCGCTACTTCCGCGACGCGAAGGTGATGGAGATCATCGAGGGGAGCACCCAGATCCAGCAGATGACGATCGCCCGCTTCGATTTTCAGGAGCTTTGAACATGAAGCAGACCATCAAGTGTGTGGTGTGGGACCTCGACAACACGGTCTGGGACGGCATCCTCCTGGAAGACCGCGAGGTCGTGCTCCGCCCGCACGTGGTCGAGATCCTGAAGACCCTGGACGAGCGCGGCATCCTGCACTCCGTGGCCAGCCGCAACGAGCACGACCTCGCGATGGCCAAGCTCCAGGAATTCGGCATCGCCGAGTACTTCCTCTATCCGCAGATCAACTGGAACCCGAAATCCGGCTCGGTCGCCCAGATCGCCAAGGACATCAACATCGGCTTGGACGCCATCGCCTTCGTCGACGACCAGCCGTTCGAGCGCGAGGAAGTCGCCTTCACCCACGAGAAGGTGCTGTGCATCGATTCGGGCGTGCTCGACGGCCTGCTCGACCGCCCGGAATTCATGCCGCGCTTCATCACCGACGACTCGCGCCTGCGCCGCCAGATGTACATGGCCGACATCCGGCGCAACCGCGAGGAGGAGCAGTACGTCGGCCCCACGGAGGAGTTCCTCGCGACGCTCGACATGGTGTTCACCATCCACCCGGCGCGCGAGGAGGACCTGAAGCGCGCCGAGGAGCTGACCGTGCGGACGAACCAGCTCAACACGACCGGCTACACCTACTCCTACGAGGAGCTGGACGAGCTCAGCCGATCGCCGCGCCACCACCTGCTGATCTCGCAGCTGGAGGACAGGCACGGCTCGTACGGCAAGATCGGCCTGACCCTGATCGAGCACGACCCGGACGTCTGGACGATCAAGCTCCTCCTGATGTCCTGCCGCGTGATGTCGAAGGGCGTGGGCATGGTGATGATCCACTACCTGGCGCGCCGCGCGAAGGAGGCCGGCGTCAAGCTGCGCGCCGAGTTCGTCTCGACCGACCGCAACCGCCAGATGCTCATCACCTACAAGTTCGCCGGCTTCAAAGAGGTCGGCCGCAACGGCGGCGTGATGATCATGGAGAACGACTACTCCGCGGTCCAGCCAACGCCGCCGTACGTGAAGCTGGTGGTGGAGGAGTAGGGCGCGCGCCGACGGGTTCCTCGACCGAGGACCGGTCTCTGCTATAATGTCGGCAATGGACGAAAAACGCTCAGGAGTGAGTCTCAGTGCGCCCGCGCCGGCCGGCGTGTCTCTGCATCAGCCGGGCCGTGGATCGTTCCCGGCGGTCGATGACCACCTGGTGGTGCCGGAGGTCACGCGTGACGAGATCATCGCGGGCCGCCGGGTGGTGGCACACCCTGCCGAGGCGCCTCACGGGGACAAGCAGGTCGACCTCGACACTCTGCTGCGGGTCCACATCGCTCCGGGGTTCGTCGCTTCGGCGGACCTGATCACCCGCTTCGCGGCGGATTCGGACTTCGCCAGCGATACCTGCGTGCGAAGGGAGGGGACCGATCCGGCGACCGGCCGGCGCTACCTGGAGGAGATCGCCTTCGAGGTGGTCTCGACGCAGACCGAACGGAAAGCGACGGAGAAGGCCGGAGTGATGCACCGCCGTGGCGTGCGCCGCATCTTCGGGCTCTGGGTCAAGGGCCAGCGCAGGGTCTGCGAGTGGTCTGGCGAGAGCGGGAGCTGGCGTCTTTTGGATCCGGGGTCCTCGATCGAGGATCCGTGCTTCGGGGCGCCGCTTCCGGTCGCGGCTCTGCTCGATGCCGCGCTGGTCCCCAAGGCGGTGGTCCAAGCCCTGGTCGCCCAGGGTGATCCGGAAATTCTGAATCTGGAAGCCGCGGCTGAAACCCGGGGAGAGGTCAGGGGAGAAGCCAGAGGAGTTGCGAGATCCATCCTCAAGATCCTGGAAGCGCGCGGAATCGCCGTCAGTCCGGCGTACCTGGAGGAGATCCTCGGGTGCGCCGATCTGGAGCGGCTGAACCGGTGGCTGCTTCGTGCCAGCGAGGCCGCATCCGCCGACGACGTCACATCAGCGCGCTGAGGGGAATCGAGGAGTGACTCCATCTCAGCGGTCTGACCATCTGCTGAGGTTGACGCCGCTCACCTATGTCTTGGTGGTGGCGCTCAGCGTAGTACTCGCCTTTTATTTCTGGCCAGCCCGCGAGGCGGCGCGCAACGCTGCCCGAGATCAGGCAGCCATTGAAGCACAGGTGAAGGAAACCAACGACTTCGCCGCTTCGCTTCAAAAGGTAAAGGCCGATACGAAGGCACTTCTCGATCCTCTCCAGGAGCTTCTGGAGGTCGACAGGCGCCTGATCGCCGAGGGCCTCCCACCGCAGCCAGCTGAGGACTTCATCGCGCGCCTCGCCGAGGCGAACAAGAGGCTGATCGCCTCCGGCGCAACCAAGTACATCGATACCTGCCAGCAGAAAGGCGAGGTCGAGAAGCACCTGCTCTACCAGGGCTTGCACGGCCCCGTTCATGCGCTCCCGGGTTGGTCGCCGGACTGGCAAACCCGCTGCATCACAATCCTGCCGCCTGCATCCCCTCCAGCACCAACACACAGGTAGACACGACCTAACTACCCTGGTTTATGCCAGCCGCAAACCGAGCACTCCAGCTAGCGCCCGCTCGACAGCTGCCATCTCCAGTTCCGTCAGTTGGGTCAAGGGACCCTCTCCAACCCGTGTGCGGTCGAGAGTCCGGACCTGCTCTACCATGATTTGACAGTTTTGGTGCAGTTTCTCCCGAGCCCTGACGGTGATCCGGAGCGGCTCAAATTCTGGGTTGACCTGAGTTGTCAGAGGCAGAACCAAGACCGTCGGCAATGCCGTCGCGAGAAGACGATCGTCCTGGATCACCACAACGGGACGTATCTTTCCGACCTCCTGCCCGCGATTCGGATTGAGATTGGCGACCCAGATCTCGCCGCGCCTCATTCATCGGCCCCGCGCTCGGAGCGAGCACGCTGTTTCCCCGCGGAGGTCTCGGCAAGCTCCAGCGCTTCGTTGTCAAGGGGAAGGAACTCCTCGGCGACATCGAGAGTCTCCCGATCCCGCCCCAAAGCGTCGGCTGCGCGCGCGAGGGCTTCCCGAAACCGATCCTGGCGCACCAACTCGAGACCCTCGATCAGGGTCTCTGCGATCCCCTTGTTCGTCACTGCCATGGCCTCCCTCAGGAGGTCCTCCGGCACAACGGCCGTGATGGTCTTCATAGATCCCACGCTTTCATGATGGGCCGCCACCTGTGAGCCGGTCAAGATGGAATCAATCCGCCACAATTCGGTCGCGACAACGCGGAATTCTAGCGGGTCCGCGGGAAAGGCGCAATAGCTTGGCGGAGGAACTCGAAGTCGTTCAGGGGGAATTCCGCACGACCGCGCCTCGTAGCGCTCCGCGATCCAGCCGACGCCGCCGTACGTGCAGCTGGTGGTGGAGGGGTAGCTCCTGGCTACTCGAAGTCCCAGGGCTTTTTTGATCGCTGAGCCGTCACGGTCTCTCGCTTCCGGGACCTGCCTCCCCAACCGCGGAAGCGATTCGAGGTGCTCGCCGGCATCGAGGATCCGGCCGAGGTGTCCTTGACCCCGGAAAGGCTGAGCTCGAAGCCGGCTGAGGCGAGTGTGACCGGGGAAAGGCTGAGCTTGACTCCGTCCGACCCGAGCTTGCCCCGGGAACGGTTGAGCTGGACGCATTTCCAATTGAGCTTGACCTCGGAATCGGTCAGCCTGCCGATTGCCGAGTCGAGCTTGATCCCGGAATCGGTGAGCTTGAAGCCGGCCGAGGAGATCTCGACCTTGGAAACGGTGAGCCTGACGTCGGCCGAGGTGAGCGTGACTCCGGAAGGGCTGATCTCGACGCCCGCAGAGCCGAGCTCGATCCAGGAAACGGTAAGCCTGACACCGGCTGAGCCGAGCTTGACCGCGGCAGGGCTGGCCTTGACGCCGGCTGAAGCGAGCCTGACGGCAGAAAAGCTGAGCCTGACACTGGCCGAGTCGAGCCTGACCGAGGCAAGGCTGAGCTTGACTCCACTCGAGCTGAGCTTGACCTCGATCGAGCTCAATCCGGCTCCGGTCGAGCCGAGCACTTCCGCGGTCAGGCTCAGCGCGTCCTCGGTCAAGCCGAGCATTTCTTCGGTCACGCAGAGCGCTTCCGCGGTCGTTCTCAGCCTTTCTGCGGTCAGGCCGAGAAGTGTTTCGGTCAGACCGAGCTCTTCCGCGGCCAGGCTGAGCCACTCCGCCGTCAAGCAGGCCGCTTCCACGGTCAGGCAGAGCCTTACTGTGGTGGCGTAGCGCTGTGCTCCTGAAAGGAAGGTGAGGGAACAAGAAAGAGGGGCGTGGCTCGTGGCCACGCCCCCATCGGAAACCGTCAAGCAGGGGAATTACTTGGTCGGCGTGCGGGCCGGCGGCTCGACCGAGACGGCGTCTGGAGTCACCGGCTTGTCATCCGCCTCGATCAGCTTCACCCGCGGCTGGCTACGGAAGGGCTTCTGGCCGAACTCCACCAGCTTCTCCGACCGGGTGCCGTAGTGCTGCCGGATCCCGGCATCCACGAAGGTCAGCAGCGCTCGCCCCTCGCGGTTGAGCTCCACCAGACGCTTCGAGGTGTCTTGCTTGGAAGCGGTCAGGCTCGCCTGCTGCGCTGCGAGATTTTTCATCTCGGTCAACGTAGCATCGACCTTCTGCAGGGGGATCTCGAACTGGGGAAGCTCCGCCTTGTTGGCTTCCAAAGACTTCTTCCGCAACTCCAGCTTCTTCATGACGTCCGCGGACGATTGACCTGGCATCCTTTTCTCCTTTGGTTGGTTAACGCCCTATCCGAGCTGCTCGGCGAGATCGAGCACGTCTTCCGTAATGCCCTTGTCCGGCCCCTTGGTGTGGCCGGTGAGGGCGAGGACGACGGTCGTGCCGGCCACCATGACGCGCAAAGGCTGGCCCACCTGCCGCGCGAGCAGGGAGGAGAAAGCGAGGTAGATGGCTGCCACCAGCGGGTCTGGGAACTGCCGAACCCGGTCGATGGCCTTGCCCTCCGCCTGCATCTTCCAGTCCTGCATCCGCTTCAGGCGCAACTGCACCCGCTCGGCCTTGAGTCGCTGCTCCGCCTGGTTCCGCGTCACAGCCATCGCAGACCCGACGGCGTCGGCCTGCCCCGCCACCCGCTTCCTCATCACGGCCAGCGACTCCTCCTGCACGCGCTCCGCCTTCAGCTCCTGGACATTGGGCTCGCTCATCCGAGCTCCTTTATCTGGTTTTCCCCACCACCTCCATGGCGGCGGGTGTTGAGGTGTAGAGCCATCACGTAGGCTGATTACGTCCTCATGAAGGCAGGATAAGCGACGGATAGGAGGCCTGTCAAGCCCCTTTGTGCACCAGATTCGCCTTCATAGTGGTCTGGTGGGGACCACCTGCGGTATGCTGTGGGGCATGAAAGGACATCGCGGATCTGAGAACCCATCGGCGGTCGAGATCGCCAGGGACGTGCTGAAGGACACCCTCAAGCGGGGACCCGTCTCACTCGACGAGATCGGGAGGCGGCTGGGCCATGTGCGCGGTTACATGAGCCGCGCCCTGCGAGGGACGAACCCTCTGACCATCGAAACGATCATCGGTTCCTTGGAGGTGGCGGGCATCAATCCAGCCGACGGAGCCCCCCGGTGGGGACAAGAGAGGATCAGGCAAGCGCGTGCGCTAGGGCTTTATACCGGAGGATGGTGGAGAGCTCGAGGAGTGCGGCCTCGGACCCTTTCTCCACCACCTCCGCAAGGAGCTTCCTCTCGCGAGCGTCCGGGGGGATCCCGAGGCTGTCGAGGATCGGTGCGACCGAGAGGGCCTCCTGGCGCGCCTGGAGCGGCCGTGGCTTCAAGAGAAGCCGCGCAAGGTCGAGCGTCACCACCGCGACCTCCTGCGCGTGTCCCAGCGCGGCAAAGCGCCTGCGAATTTCCTCATATTCCGTCACCGCGTTGTCGATCTCGCCGAGCGCGCCGGAGATGTCGGCCATCAGCCAGTCGATCTTCAGGTGTGCCACTTCCTCGCCACCCAGCATCAGCCTCTCCTTGCAGAGCCCGACGATCCACAGAGCCTTCTGCGGTTTGCCCGCGTTGACCAGGTAGGTCGCCAGGTTCTGGATGGCGGCCCGGGCCAGCCTCTCGCGCTCATCCGACGGGGCCATCAAGCCGATCGTCTCGAGGGCGCTCAGCACGCTGTCAGCCGCTTTGTCGGGAAGGCCCGATTCATCGAGCACCAGCGCCGACTGCATGAGGGTGGTGACGAGGTTGGGGTTGTCGCCGGTGCCGCGGCGGATCATCGCGGCACGCCTGAGGAACGAGAACGCCTTGTGAAACTGGCGCATGTCCTTGAGCAGAGAGGCGTAGAACTCCAGGATGAGCGGGTTGTCCGGAGCTTTCGCCAGGGCTTGCCGGAGGTAGGTCTCGGCTTCGCGGAAGTTGCACGAGACCCGGTGCGCATTCCCCAGGTGCGCCAGCAGCATGCCGGCTTCCGCAGCCGGTGTCGACGGGGGAATGTGGACCGCGGCGGCCTCGCACCAGGCCAGCATGGCCGCCGGGTCGGTATAGCGAAGAGAAAAGCCGTGCTCGGCGACAGTCAGCCGGTCGCGGCCGGAGCAAGACGAGTTGGCCAGGAACAACCTGGCGGCTGCCGGGCTGGAAAACTCGACCACGATCGCGTGCCTCCTCTGAGGAAAGGTTGCAACGCGAGCATGATAACAGGAGCAGGTTCTTTGACGCCAGTGGTCTTTTTTTGACCACCGGTCAATTTGTGACCCCTAGCCTCCATGGGGACAGCCGAATGGGTCTATCGCGCAGCTGCCGTCGACTAGTGCCGAATCGTCAGGCGGAGACGGCGCCTTGCCGGCCAACCAGGCGGCGAAGTCAGTCCAGAGGCCGGAGAACCATTCGAGCACGGAAACTTGTCGGGCGGCGGGGGCTTCCCTTTCTTGTGCGGAGAGCTGAAGCGGCGCACACAACAGCAGGAGCAGGATGGCGGCAGTACCGAAATGCAGACGGCTCATCAATACCTCCCGGTGAGATCGGACGCGCATTTATTGCGGACCCGGCAGAGATGTTATGGCCAGCGGCAACCTCTGTAAATCGAGGCCCTCTCCCTTTACAAGTGCCGATCCGCCTGGAAAAGGAGTCGGCGCTGGGTCATTTCGCCGCGCCTTCACGTGTCGGAGTCAGCGATGCTGGAATTTTGTTCGGTGCAGGCGGCACTGGCGGGGAGCCTCCACCCGAGCAACCTCTCGCACTGCGCGAGAGCGTAATCGCCGAGCCCACGGAACGATAAGAACTGCTCGAGCGTCAACCTGCCGAGATCGTCGAGGCTATAGATCCCTTCGCGAACGAGAGCCTCGGCAATGGGCAGGACCAGACCTCGCGAGACCCAGTAATCGGCCCTGCTGGGAATTCTGCTTTCCAGGAGCTCTTCGAGCTGGTGAAGAGTGACGACTCCGATGCCTGGCAGGGAAAGCAGCTCCTCGCGGGTGAGCTTGCGGAGGTCGTCGGGCGAGGCGATTCCACCTCGGCTCAAGGCCCGGGCAGGTTTGGGGCGGATGCCCTGGCTTCGCCAGAAAGCCGCGGCCGGATCGAACGCCCGCGAACGGATTTCCCTGCCGATCATCAGCCCGCAAGCGCGAGCTGCCCGAGGCCCCACGCCAGGCATCCCGAGAAGCTCCTCGCGCGACATGGAGCCCAAGCGCTCCAACGTCATGCCCACCTGGGCGAAGGTGATCGCGGCGGCGGAGGGCAGGCCGCGCTTGCGCCAGACGACCTCCGGCCAGGCCGGGGTTGCCGGTCGAGAGTCTCGTCCTTTGCGCTCCCGGGGGAGCGGCCGAGCGAGGACTTCCTCCAAGACCTCCAACGCCCCGGGACCGACTCCCGGGATGCAAAGGAGCTGTTCTCGCGTCGCTCCTTCGAGGTCCGTCAAGGAATGAAAACCCGCCTCCGCAAGAGCGTTGGCGCTCTTGGGAATGAGCCCCACGGTCAGCCAGAGCTTGACCGCGGGCGGGCAGGTCTTCCGGAGATGACGATACCGGCCCCTCTCGCGGCGAGCCGGTCGAGAGCCTGGTCGTACACCCCGGGGTCCACCGGCGGCGCGAGAAGGCCCTTCAGCACCGCCGCGCACGCCGGACACCGCGCGAGGAGGTGCCTCACCACCTGGCGGCTCTCCTGCCGGCTGGCGGTCGCCAGGGAGAAACGGAGAAGGATCTCTGCGGTCGGATGTTCCATGGTCCAAAGGCAGCGGCCTCATCCTCACCCCTTCGACGGGTAAAAAGGCGGGCAGGGAAGCTCCTTGCGAACAGCTCCCCCGCCCGGGGAAAAGAAGGATCCCGGCAGAAGCCTTCAACCCGTTGGTGGCTGCGGGCTTCTCCGCAGTGCGGAGAGTACGGGTCGATCGGGCACTTCGAACGCGGTGAAGCCCATTTCGCATCCTGGATGCTTCCCGCACGAATTATTCCGGTGGGGGAGAAGGCGGGCTCTCTCGGACGTGTCACGAAATCCGCCTGGCGAGCACTTCCTGGTTTAGGATCAGCTCGAAAGGAGGGCTCGTGCCTGGGAACGTCCCACCTGTGCTCGGCTTGGCGCTCTGGAATCTGCTCTTGACCCACGGCTGGACCGGCAAGGATCTCGCCACCGCCGCAGGGTGCTCGAAGAGCACGATCTCCGGCTATCTGAACGGTGATCTGAAGCTGGACCGGGAGAAGCTGGAATCGTTGGCCACCAGGCTCGGCGCCGGGCCGGAGAAGGTCGAGCGGGCTGTGAACGCGGCGCGGCTGGTCCACTTGGAGACCCCCGCCCCGGTCTCTCCGGTCGATCCGACCCCCGAGGAGTGGCGCATCATCGACGGGTCCGTGGCGTTCGGGCTCGGGGAGATCGCGGACCTGCTCCGCGCGAAGGAGTTGCGCGAGGTCCGGGAGGAGCACGTCCGAAAGGACCGGGCCGCCGCGGAAGCCTTGGTTCGGCACCTGAAGAGTCGCAGCCGCTCGAGGCGCCGCGTGCTCGTGGAGGCCGCACCGGAGTATCAGACCTGGGCGGTCTGCGTGCGGCTCTGCGATGAGAGCGAAAAGAGGGCGGCACACAGCGCGCGCCAGGCGCTGGCCTGGGCTGTCCTGGCCTGCCGGGTGGCGCGCCATGTGCCTGGAGATGAAGCCTTCCGTTCCCGGCTCCTCGGCTTTGCTCAACCCTTCGTCGCGAATGCCCTCCGCGTGAAAGGGAAGCTGAGGGCCGCCGAGAAGGTCTTCGCCGGGGCGCGGCAGCTCTGGGAGAGGGGAGCCGACGAGGCCGGCCTGCTCGACGAGGGGCGTGCGCTTGATATGGAAGCTTCCCTGCGCCGAGACCAGCGGAAGTTCGATGAGGCGCTGAAACTTCATGGGCAGGCGCTGGATGTCGCGCACCCCGACCAGATCGGCGTCATTCTGCTCAACAAAGCAGTCACCTTTGAAGTCAAAGAAGACTACGTAGCGGCCATCGAAGTCCTAAAACAGGCCGCCAGTTTGATCGATGAGCTGCGCCACCCTCGGCTCTTTTTCGGCTTACTCTTCAATTGGGCGAGTCTTCTTTGTCGCACGGGGAAGGCCAAAGAAGCCGTGCCAATTGTACGCGAGGTAAGAGATATGGCGGCGAGGCTCCGGAACGACTTGGATCTCACCAGGACATTATGGCTCGACGCACAGGTGCTGGAAGGTCTTGGGCATCGGGACCAAGCGGTGGAGGCTCTTGAGCAGGTCCGGCGTGATTTCGCTTCACGCACCATGCCGTATGACTTCGGACTCGCGAGTCTTGATCTGGCGCTGCTCTATGGAGAGCAGGGGAGGTTGGCCGAGGTCCAGATATTGGCTGCAGAGATGGTGAGGATCTTCAGGGCTGCCGCCGTTCATCGCGAAGCTCTCGCCGCTGTGCTCCTCTTCCGTGAAGCAGCCGAGCGGCGAGAGGTGACGGTGCGTTTGGTAAAGAGGCTTCAGAATTATTTGAAGAAGGCTCGTACCGGCTCGAAGCTGCAGTTCATTGCGTTCCCGGCGTGAGGTGGTTCACAGGTTCAAAAAGGGGGGCGCAGAGCTAGTGGGTGCGCCCCGAGGAATTTACGACTTTCAGTTTGAACAGCCGCCATGTGGATCAATTACGCAGCCTGCGTCAGTGGAAGGCGTGGTATGGATGCCTGGGCAACCACCATGAGGGTCGAGACCACAGCCTTCTTCGAGGGCGAAACAGCCGCCATACGGGTCAATCCCGCAGCCTTCGTCAGCGGCGGATGTGCTCGGGATCGCAGCGCAGGCACCATAAGGGTCGATGATGCATCCCGCATCGCCCCAGAGGCCCACGATGACGTCCAAGGCCAGGCTGAAGGCGCTGGTTACCTCACTGCGAGCGGGCTGACCCCAGACCGGCGGTGTTCCGAGCGCTGTTACGAGGAAAAGAACGAGTACGACGCGATAAGAGTGAGAGCGGCGCATGGAGTCCTTTCAGGAAGGCGGCTCTGGAACGGGCGGTAGTACCCCCTCAGACCGGCCTTCCTGGGACATGGTGCCGCGAGAGGGCTGAACTTATCCACCCAGGAGTCATCTTTGATGCGCCGAGGAAAGGACGAGGACCAGGAGGAGCCGGTCGAACCAGGGGCTTTGATTGCGTTTATCCGCTGGCTGAAACGCTGGAAGCAGAACAGGCTCGCCAAAGAGGCTCGGATGGATCCGAGCCGAATCTCACGGTACGAATCCGGCGAAGATGTCCCCCACCCCGCAACCATGGAACGGATCTTAAAAGCGGGGGGGCTCCGGTTTCCTTTGGTAGCGGCCATCAAGTCGTTCATCCGGCTCATTCGCGGGGCACTGGCGAGCCCCGAGCTTGCTGAGCCGAGCTTCTTAGGAACGGAGCGGCCTCCCGAGGATGTGAAGCGTGCCGTGTGGGACATCGTGGAGCGCACCATCGCCCTGGCACGGCTGGAGCTTAAGGTCCTCTGGTCGCTTCGAGAAAGTGGCCGGCCGGCGTTGCCGACGGCGGCCGACCGGGAGCGGGTCGAGGACCTGTTGACACGGCTAAAGCGGTTCACAGCGAAGCGGCGGCGGATTCTTGTGGAAGAGTCCTCAGCCTTTCAGGATTGGCTCCTCTGCGTGCGGTTATGCGATGAAAGTGAGAGAGCAGCGGCCCACAGTGCGCAGGAGGCGTTGGAGTGGGCGACCTTGGCCCGCGAGATCGCCCGACGAGTTCCCGGCCCGGATTCCTGGCGCTCGAGGCTTGGTAGCTTTGCCGAGCCTTTCCACGCTAATGCTCTTCGGGTAGCTAACGAGTACCAGGCGGCGCGGGACGCTTTCGCCCATGCGCGCCAGCTTTGGAAGGAGGATGGTGATGATGCGGGCCTTCTCGACCAAGGGCGCCTGATTGACCTGGAGGCTTCACTCTACAGAGATCAACGGGACTTCAACGAGGCAATCAAGTGCCACGACAAGGCCCTGGAGGTGGCTTGGCCCGACCAGATCGGCGTGATCCTGCTCAACAAGGCGGCCACCTTACAAGAGAGGGGGACTCACGAAGCTGCTATTGAGGTGCTTCAGGAAGCAGCTCACCGTGTTGATGGAAGCCGCCAACCTCGCCTGTTGTTCGGAGTGCGATTCAACCTTGCTGCGAACTTAATCCGCCTGGATCGAGCGCAAGAGGCGCTGCCGATCGTCGCCGAGGTGAGGGAATTGGCCGAGCGGCTCCAGAACGATCTGGACCTGATCAGGACCCGTTGGCTCGAAGGGAACGCCTTGGCCTGTCTGGGCCGGCACGACGAAGCGATCGTGGCCCTGGAGGAGGTGAGCCGCGATTTCGTGGAGCGCAAGCTCCCGTTCGACTATGCGCTGGCGAGCCTGGACCTGGCGCAGGTCTATCTCAAGGAGGAACGGTTGGCCGAGGTGGGGGAGCTGGCGGTGGAGATGCTGGAGATCTTCGAGTCTCTCAAGGTGCAGCGCGAGGCGGTCGCCGCTCTCCTCCTCTTCCGGGACGCCACGGCGAAGGGCGCGGTCACCGAAGGGCTTGTGCGGCGGCTTCAGGACTATCTCTCAAAGGCGAGAGCCAATCCGAAGCTTCGGTTCGAGGTGTGAGCCCGAGTGGGTTACGGAATCACCGGCAGCTCGATATACGACCCTCGTCCCGCCTCCCTCCACACCGTCAGCCGGGGTGGCGGGTTCTGCTCGGGGGTGCGGGCGTTGGCCTTGTCGGCTCCCGTGATCGTGACCCGGAGACGGTGGCCGGGCTGGAACAGGGTCGAGGTGGGGTAGAGGTCGAAGACCAGCTCCACGGGCTGGCCCGGGGTCAGATCGGCGCGGTCGGACTGGAGCCCGCGGTGGTGGGGGAGCCCCATCAGGTCGTAGCCAGGGTCGGCCGTGGCGCGGTTCGAGGCCCGCAGCATCCCTTCGCTGACATAGTGCGAGGAGCCCTTGTCGTCCACCTCCTCCAGATAGACGAAGAGGTCCGCGTCCGGCGCCGAGGAGGAGACCCAGAGGTGGACCACGGGGTGGCCCGTCACCTCCAGGGGGGCGGTCAGCGGCGGCGTGGTGTAGGTGAGCCCCTTGGCGTCATTGGCTGACAGCTCCGGGACGTGGCGGTCCACGGACCAGCGCGGATCGGGCGCGATGGCGGCGGTGTAGTCCACTGTGAATTCGTCCTTCGCTCCTCGGGTCTCCGGCGCCTGGGGACCCAGGCCGCCTGCGCTGCCGAACCAGTATGCCGTCCGCCGTTCCTGGGGGAGAGGCCAGGTGCGGGCAGAGCGCCAGGCCCGCTCTTCCGGTGCGCCCATGACGTAGTAGTGGATCGGATCCTCCCGCATCACCCCGTTGTCGATCCCCTTGAGCCAATAGTCCCACCAGCGCAGGTGCTCGGCGGCGAAGTCGAAGCGGTCGTGCTGCGTGTGGGTCCAGGGACCGATCGAGATGCGCTCCGGATTGGTGCGGAGGTTTTTGAAGAGCACGAGCTGGTCCCGCACGTAGCGGTCGTACCAGCCGGCGAGGTGGTAGACGGCCACCTTCGAGTCCCGGATCTCCGGCAGGTAGGTGATGGGCGTCCAGTCGCGGAAGGGCATGACGCGGCTCACCGGATCGACGCTGTCGCGGTAGGAGAGGGCCGCGAAGATGTCCGCCGCGCTGCGGCTCGCCTTGTGCTGTTCCACGGCGGCCCGGAGGAGCGCGCCGTCCCTGTCCTCGTCCACCGGCGCTGACGGCTGGTCGACGTCCATCTGTCGCACCGCCTGGCTCCACATCTCGATGAACGGGCCATGGTAGATGCCGCCCTTCTCGATCAGCTCATACATGTCCGCCACCGCCACCTCGGGGAAGATGGCTTTGAGGTGGGGAGGCTTCTGCCCTGCGACCATGTACTGGGTGATGCCGAGATACGACCGCCCATACATGCCGATCTTGCCGTTCGACCAGCTCTGGGCCGCCAGCCACTCGGTGACGTCGTAGGCGTCCTGCGTCTCCTTCCGGTTGAACATCCCCTCGAAGGTGCCGAAGGATGCGCCGCTTCCCCGGGCGTCGACACACGCCACGACGTAGCCGTGGCGGAGCACGTCCTGCAGCCACTCGAAGGTGTCGACGATGGTGGATGTCTTCCCCTCGTCCACCACGGCGCACCGGTAGCGGTTGTGCGTCCAGACCACCGGCAGCTTCTCCTCGGCCACCTTCCCGCCGCGGGTGGGCCGGAAGAGGTCGACGGCGAGCCGCGTCCCGTCGCGCACGGTGACATAGCGCGAGCTGCGGACCCAGCCGTCATAGACCGCCTCGGAGTAGCCGGAGTATCTCCCGAAGGAGGAGATCTTCTCCGTTTGCGCGGGAGTCGCGGCGTAGGTTGTCAGGCAGCCGGCGGCCAGGGCGGCGGTGAGCAGCCAGGATGGACGGAGCGAGGATCCACGAAGCACGGGCACCTCCTGCGCGAGCGGCGCGTCTTCAGCGTAGCTTACGGAGGGGCTGCCGGATCGGTTTCGCCGTCTGCCCGCAGGACCCTGCCGGAGCCGGGCGGCAGCACTCAGGCACCGGCTGTATCGTATGCACCCAGCAGGTCTGCCACGCAGTTGCGCAAGGCCGGAACCTGTGATTGAACCGTCTCCCAGACCGTGGGATGGTCCACCGTTGCGTAGCCGTGAATCAACAGGTTTCGAAAGGCAACGATCTGGGGTACATCGGGGATTCTTGCTGCGATCTCCGGTGCAACCTTGGACAATTGGTTCAGAGCCTCACCGAGGATTTCAAACTGCCGTTCGACGGCAGAACGCAGCTTGCGATCGGCGAGATAGTCGTCGAGGGCAAGCCCGCGCGTGAATTCCAGGATGGTGTCCGCCGCCTCCCGCACATCCCAGAGGTACGCTCGAGGCTCACGACGCATACATCGTCTCGCGCGACTGCTCGATGTCGGCCTGGATGAAGGGGTTTCGGATACTTCCCGCCATCACCAGATCCACGGGCCGCCCCACCAGGGCGGCCAACTGATCGCGCAGCTTGAAGAAGGTGCCCAACGTCGGCGTGATCCGCGTTCGGTCGAACTCCACCAGAAAATCGATGTCGGAGTGCCGGAGGTCGAAGTCCTCTCCGCGAGCTGCCGAGCCGAACACCTCCAAGCGCCGCACGTGAGAACGGCGGCAGAGAATACCGATCTCGGCCCTGTGCTGAAGAAGGAGCGGATGCATGGACCGATCTCTCGCAGAGCTGGCACCGGAAACGGAGACCTCGGGCCCCGGCGCCTGTGCCAGATCATAGCAGAGGGAGATGCGGGCATTTCCAGCAGAGCCTCACCGGGACGTCCCTTGACGCCACCGGGCTGACGGCTTACGCTGGCGGCACCTGAGCCTATCAGCGGGGGGGAGCAACAGCCATGGAGAACCAGAGCGAGGGGCCTGCGCAGCGGCGGATCCTGGTGGTGGACGACAACCGGGATTCGGCCGAGAGTCTTGCCCTGCTCCTGGAGCTTCAGGGACACGAAGCCCAGATCGCCTTCGAAGGCCCGGCGGCGCTCGCGATCGCCCGCACCTTCAACCCCGACTTCGTCCTCCTGGACATCGGTCTGCCGGGCATGGACGGCTACGAGGTGGCCCGGCGTCTCCGCGAAGAGGGCAGCGCCTCCCGGCTGGTGGCCCTCACCGGCTATGGGCTGGATGAGGACCGGCAGCGCTCTCTGGATGCCGGCTTCGACGACCATCTGGTCAAGCCGGTGAGTCTCGAGGATCTGGCGCGGATCCTCACTCTCTGACGGTCTTATGATTCCCGCATGCGACTCGTCAAGATTGCCGTGGCCAGCCTCGACACGAACGTCGGGGCGGTCCGTTCCAATACCGGCCTGATTCTCGCGGCGGCCCGCGAGATGGCGGCGGCCGGGGTGACGCTCGGCTGCTTCTCGGAACAGTGCCTCGGGGGCTATCCGCCCGAAGACCTCATCCAGTGGCGATCGTTCGTCGACGCGCAGCGTGCGGAGCTGGACCGCTTCGCCCGCGAGACCGCGGAGCTGTCCACCGTGCTGGTGGCCGGCGTGGCCGTGGCCGTGGGCGGGCAGATCTTCAACTGCGCGGCCGTGGTCCACGGCGGACGCATCCTCGGCATCGTCCCCAAGGAGAAGCTCCCCACCTACAACGTCTTCTACGAGGCCCGCACGTTCTCGCGCGGCGTGCCCGGCCTGGCGCTCGAAGCCGGGGGCGTGCCGCTGGGCGATCTCATCTTCGCCTTCGACTTCGGCACCGTCGCCGTCGAGGTCTGCGAGGACGTCTGGTCGCCCGACGGGCCGATGCGCCGCCGCTGCTATTCGGGCGCCGAGGTGGTGCTCAACCTCTCGTCGTCGCCGTTCCGCGTCGGCATCGTGTCCACCCGTCTGGAGATGCTCGCCACCCGCTCGGCCGACAATCAGGCGACGCTGGTCTATGCCAACACCGTCGGGTCTCAGGACGGTCTGATCTTCGACGGCGGCGGGTACGTCTTCCAGAACGGCCGGCTGATGCTCGATGCGCCGCGATTCCAGGAGGGTTGGGCCGCCTGCGTCGTGGACCTCGACCGCACCCGCCGCATGCGCCAGGAGAACACCACCTGGCGGTCGGATTGCGAGGAGCTCTTCGGCCGGGAGGTGCCGGTCCCGGCGATCCGCGGCACCGCGCCCACCGGCGACCGCACAGATCTGCCCTATCCGGCGCCGGCGGAGAACAGCTTCTTCCTTCCTCCTCCGGGCAAGCCGGCGCGCTCGCCGCGGGAGGCGGTGCTCGACGATCTCATCGAGGCCCTGGCGCTGGGGATCCGCGACTACTACAGAAAGACCGGCGCCTTCCGCCGCCTCGGGATCGCCTTGTCAGGCGGGCGCGACTCGATGCTGACGCTGCTCCTCGCCTGGCGCGCGGCGCAGCGCATCCATGAGGGAGAAGCCTCCGGGGAGGAGCTGCTCCGCCGCGCCGGCGAGACGGTGACGGCGTTCTACATGCCCACCCGGTTTTCCGGAGACGAGACGCGCAATGCCGCCGCCGTGCTCTGCCGCGAGCTGGGGATCGAGCTGCGGGTGGTGCCGATCGAGGAGGCGTTCGACCGTGAGGTGGAGGCCGCCGTCACGATGCTGGCCGGCGAGGAGCTGACCGACCTGACGCGGCAGAACGTTCAGGCGCGGCTGCGCGCGACCCGGATGTGGAACTGGGCGAACTCGGCTTCGGCCCTCTTCCTCCAGGCCGGCGACATGAGCGAGAAGTCCGTCGGGTACACCACGATCGGCGGCGACCTCGAAGGAGCGCTGTCGGTGATCGCCAACGTTCCCAAGACGGTGGTCATCGCGCTCCTGGAGCGGCTCCACGAGCGCTTCGGGTTCGAGGGGATTGCGCTCACTCTGGCCACCGAGCCGGGGCCGGAGCTCGCCGCCGCGCAGACCGCCGAGAATGAGCTCATGCCGTTCCCGGTCCTGGACGCCTGCCTGGCCCTCTATGCGGGGGAGAAGCTCTCGCCCGAGGAGATGGGCCGGGCGCTTCGCTCTCTCTTCCCGGATCTCGATCCGGAGCGGCTCGCGGCCTGGGCCGAACGCTTCGCAACTCTCTTCACCCGCTCGATCTACAAGTGGGTGCAGTCGCCGCTCTCGCTGCATGTGGGCTCGCTCGATCTCGACCGCGAGAGGGCGCTCCAGCTCCCCGTGGTGCAGGCGAACGAGTGGGGGTGAGGCCGGTCAGCCGGACCGGCGGATCCCTGCGAGGAGCTCGCCCACGGTTTCGTCGGCCGGCGGCGTGGCCGTGCCCTGGACGACCGGCTTGAGGAGCCGCTCGAGGCGCCGGGCCGCTTCGGAGACCGCCGGGAACCCGAAGGTGGAGCCGGCGCCGGAGAGAGAATGGACCAGGCGGTGGAAGTTGTGCGCCGCCCCTGCGGACCAGCCGGTGGCGCGGACCTCGGTCCAGGCGTCCTCGATCTGGCGGAGCCGCTCCGGCAGGCGGGCGGCGAAATAGTCCCGCAGCGGGGCGGAGCCGAGCTCGAGGCTCCCCTCGGCCGGAGGCTCGGTCATACCCCGCACTGCCGGGCAGCGTCCACCCGGGCTCTCATCGATTTCCAGACGGAGTGCACCTGATCCGACAGCGCCATCGGATCGAACGGCTTGGCGATGACGTCCCCGACTCCCAGGTCCCGGTACGCCGCCACGTCCTGGGCGTCGACCCGGGAGGTCATGAAGACCACCGGAAGGTCGCGGCAGGCCGGGATCTGGCGCAGGGCCGCGAGCGTCGCCGGTCCGTCCATGCCGGGCATCACCACATCCAGCAGCACCAGGTCGGGAGCGAAGTCGCCCAGGCGGGAGAGGGCTTCGGAGCCCGACGCGCAGGCGAGCACCGTGAAGCCGCCGACCGCCTCCAAGGCCATCCTGGCAACCGCTTGGATGTCGGGATCGTCCTCGACAAAGAGGATCCGACGCAACGAAGGGTCTTTCATCATCCGTCCTCACGCATTACTGTATTCATACCCTGAGGTAGGTTAAGACCCGAATTACGAGCGATCCAAGCGGTGAGCCGAGAGCACTCCAACCCGTCCGCCCGCCGGCTGCTCGCCGTCGAGGACGACCCCGACGTCCTGCGGCTGATCCGCGCCGAGCTGGAGCGCGCCGGGTTCGAGGTCTGGCCGGCCCTGTCCGCCGAGGAGGGCCTCGCCCTGGTGGAGAAGCGGGGCCTGCCCCATCTCGCCCTGGTGGACATCCTGCTGCCCGGCATGGACGGCCTGACGCTGGCGCGGCGCCTCCAGGAGTTTAGCGACCTGCCGGTCGTCATGCTGACCTCCGTCGGCGAGGAGGACACGGTGGTGCAGGCGATTGAGTCATTTGCCGAGGACTATATCCGCAAGCCGTTCAACCCGCGCGAGCTGGTGGCGCGCATCGACCGGGTCTGCCGGCGGATCGGCGATTTCGGCTACACCCTGCAGCCGGTGATCCGGGTGGACGACTGGCTGTCGGTGGACTTCGCGCACCAGCGCGCGCTGGTCGGAGGCAATCCTGTGTCGTTGACCGCGACCGAGAGCAAGCTCCTCTACGTCCTGATGCGGCAAGCCGGCCGGGTGGTGCCCACCGACTTCCTGTTGCGCCGGCTGTGGCCTTCCGACGAGGTCTTCGAGGACACGCTGCGCGTCCACGTGCACCGCCTGCGCGCCAAGATCGAGTCCTCGCCGAGCCGGCCGCGCTACGTGCTCACCGAGCGCGGCGTGGGGTACCTCTTCCCGCGGATCGCGTGAAAGGACCACGCTTGCGGTTGGGCCTCCTGGGCCGGGTCGCCCTCGCTCTGGCAGCCGTCGGGTTGCTGCCGCTCGCGCTCGCCTCGCTGCGTCTGCTGCAGATCAACCAGGAGGCCCTGTTCGAGCAGGTGTTGCGGACGCACTCCGTCGCGGCGACCACGGCGGCGGAGCGGGTGGCGGCGTTCCTGGCCACCCGCGAGTCGCTCGTCCGCACGGCCGCGGCGAGCCTGGAGCTGGCCGACGCCCGCTCGCCGGCGGCGCAGGAGCTGCTTGCCGGCAGTCTGCAGGCCTGGGCCGATCTCGGCGCCCTGGGGATCGCCGTGCTCGATGCGCGCGGGGAGGAGGTGGTGCGCGCGCAGCTCCGCGGGACGGATGCGCGTCCGGCGGTGGCTGCGGCCCTGCGGGCACCGGGACCGTTCGCAGGGGTGGCGGTGACCGGACGGAAGCCGCTCATCCTGCGCCTCGCCGTACCGCTCGCCGCGGGCGGCGGCTCCCTGGTCCTGATCTGCCGCGGCGCGCCGCTCGACGACATGGTGAGGCCGGAGGAGCTGGGAGATCAGGCGGACCTCGTCATCGCGGACAAGCGGGGCGTTGTGGTGGCCGGGTCCCTTCCTTCCCTGGCAGGACTGCCCAGGGAGATGCTCGCTCTCGGCCTGTCGGGACGGGTGGCCGGGGCCAGCCGCTTCCGCCGTGGCCGGGAGACGATCCTCGGCGCCTACGCGCCGGTTCCGGGGAGCGGATGGGTGGTGCTGTCACGGCAGCCGACGCGAGTGGCCGAGGCCGTGGCAGCGCGGATGCGCCGCCAGGCCGGGCTCGCCCTCGGTCTTTCCGCGTTGCTGATCGCCGGGTTGTCCACCGGTGCCTGGCTGACGGTGGTCCGGCCGATCCGCGGGCTGGTGGCCGCCCAGCAGAGCCTGATCGGAGCCACCAGGGCGGAACCGGCCGCCAACGAGATCGAAGACCTGCGGCGGACCTTCGACGTGCTGAAGCGGAGCCTGGCGGAGCGCAAGGCGCTGGACGACGTCTTCCTCGGCCGCTACCAGGTGATCCAGTCCCTCGGCTCGGGCGCCATGGGATCGGTCTTCCGCGGCTGGGATCCTCGCCTGCAGCGGCCGGTGGCGCTCAAGACGATCCATCTGGGCGAGGTGGAGCCGGTGAGGCGGAAGGACCTGCTGGGCATCCTCCTGCGCGAGGGCGTGGCGCTCGCCCGGTTGAGCCATCCCAACGTGGTGCCGATCTACGACCTGGAGGACGCTCCCGAGGGGGCGTTCATCGCCATGGAGTACGTCGAGGGGCTCAATCTCGAGCGGCTCCTCTGGCGCCGCGGCCACCTGACCCCGGACGAGGTGCTGCTGCTGGGGTCCGCCATTGCGCGCGGGCTCGCCGCGGCGCACGACCAAGGGATCGTGCACCGGGACGTGAAGCCGGCCAACGTCCTGCTGGGCAAGAACGGCGCGATCAAGGTCACGGACTTCGGGATCGCCGCCTTCCTGGCCGGGGCGTCGCAGGACGAGGACGTCGTCTTCGGCACGCCCGGGTACCTGCCGCCCGAGAGCCTGCTGGGGCAGGGCCACGGCGAAGCCGGAGACCTGTTCTCGCTGGGCGTGCTGCTGTACCGCTGCATCGCCGGCGTGATGCCGTTCGCGGGCGGCGAGCCCGAGGACGCCCTGCGCTTCACGCTGTTCAGCAGCCCGCAGCCGCTCTCCGCGAGGGTGCCGACCGTCCCGGCCGAGCTCGATTCCCTGGTGCGGCGCCTCCTGGACAAGGACCCGGCCCGGCGCCCGGCGAGCGCCGCCGCGGTCGTCGCCGAGCTGGAGCAGATGGCCGCGGGGCGGAAGCTCGAATGGACGCTCCCCGCGGAGGACCTGGAGGCGCCGGCAAGGTTCCCGAGGCCCGAGGCGACCGTGGGGCTGGAGGCGCGGTGGGTTTCGAAGAAGACCTTCATCCCCGGCCCGGGGTGAGGGGCTACCGCTTCACCC